>Ga0268299_1000111_pt1 | contig 322529 bp, 244 predicted proteins | sample NOBtaG_FD_193484 | JGI IMG/M metagenome (GOLD analysis project Ga0268299, IMG submission 193484) | Activated sludge microbial communities from bioreactor in Nijmegen, Gelderland, Netherland - NOB reactor | ecosystem: Engineered > Bioreactor > Aerobic > Activated sludge | place: Netherlands...
GGAGGGGAAAGAAGCCCAAGGAGGGGTGCCTGAGGGGAACCTGCGGAGCTGGCTCCCCTCAGTGGCCTCGGAGAAACCATCCTTATACCAGATCAGCCGACTGTCTCATTTGGTGTGAAACACTACATGGGCGCGACTTTCAGGAGGAATGGAGATTCACGTTACATACAGGTGAGAAACCTGTAGAGCGTGAGCAGATTGACTGGCAATCATTGATGCCACCAGAGGATCACACGGGCTGGCTGGGGTTAAACTTCGCAAAGAAGCAAATGGTTGTCGAGCCACTTTCATCGTATCCGGATCGGCCCGCCCTGCCATTGTAGTCATAGAACGAGTTCATTCTCGAATCCAAGTCGAACCTCAGAAGTAGTGCGTGAGTACGCGCCACTTGATAATCCATCCCTTGCTATGTCGGTGAAGCAAATAGGTGGCGGTTTCGCCATGAGGAGACGGTCCAACATGGAGCCGAACGACTGCAGTTTTCCCATCTATCGAATATCCGGGAAGCCGTGCGTAGACATAGCCTTTTGCATTGGGGTATGCCGATTCGAATGCGTCCCAACTATCTGTTGCCTGCTTGGCCCAGAATTCATCGAGATTGATGACAACGATGCTGCCGGTGCTTGCCAAGGGTGGTGACAACGTTATCGCCCCTGGATTTCGCTCTACAAGATTCTCGTATGTATCATCAGGAATCCAACGGAAACCTCCCTCGATGTCTGACCTTGTTTGATTATCGATGCTTTGCGTGAATTCCTGATCGATTGTGCGGGTATGAAGAACAATCTCTGGTTTCGGGCCATCATGAATCCCGACACCCGTAAAGTCATCAAAGTGGAGCAAGTCATTTAGCGCTTTTTCCAACACGATTCGGTCCACGTCGGTTAGCAATGCTTTGCCATCAAGAAGGGCCCCGGCTTGAGTCGTGGCAGTTGTCTGATGCTGACTCGAAATTGAGCCTTTATGAGCACATGCGGCCGCAACACATACGGTTGCAATAACCGTGATACATGATTGGGCTGTGGTCATTGCCCCTACCTCATCATTACAGCGGGTCTCCACAAGAGACTATGTCATTTCCCCACCTCAAACTGCCACAGATTCCGCACATCCTTCGCCTTGTCGAGATTCCACATTTCCGCCAGCAGCTTGTTTTGCAGTTTGTCTGATATCACACCCTTGGCCAGGGTGCGGAACTTGTACTCGACTTCCTCGTCGCTCATCGGATTGCCGGCGTGGCCGCGGGGGTACTTGACCATCTTCTCGTACACCTTGCCGTTTTTCATGTGCAGCTTGAGGCGATTGGGAATGCCCTCGGGGTAACCCTCGTTGAGATCATCCGCCTCGACGATGGTCGTGCGGTCGAGAATGTCGAGATACTTCTTGTCGGTGAAACGCTTGGGGTCGAACGTCGCCTTGGTCACGTCACCATCGACAAACGCCGCGATGGTCATGTAGCCCATGCTGTGGTCGGCGGTCTCGCGGCTGGTGGGTCGCCACTTCTCCTTCTCGCTGCCGATGATCGAGACGGCCGCCTCAAACGACTCCATCTCCAGCCGGTCGATGTCCTTCCAAGTGAGGCCATCCTTCATGAATTCCTTGCGGATCTGCAGGGCGGCGTCGATGCTGCTCTGGGCGTGGTACTCGGCGGGCCAGAACTTGATGTAGGTCTTGTTGATCATGTAGCCGTCGGACTTGCTGCCGAGTTCGACGTCGAACGGCGTCTTCGTCAATTGCTTAAAGACGCCCTTGGGGCCTTCGAAGATCTCGTGCGGACCGGTGAAGCCCTGTCGCGCGAGGTTTGCGGCGAAGACGGCATTACGTGCCGCATTCGAAAACGCGCAGGCCTTCCACATGCTGATTTGCCCCGTTCGCGTCTGGCGCGTGGCGATGTTGCAGACGCCGGCGAGGCCCTGGGCATGCACCATCTCGGCGGGCTTGAGGTTCCACAGCTTGCTCGCGCCGAGCGTGCTGCTGAAGGCGGCGTAGGTGACGTGGTCCCAGCCATGCGCGCGGAGGCTCGCCGCGTCGCACAGTCGGCATTGAATCTCATACGCGATGATCGTCGCGAGAATCAGGTCTTTGCCCGAGCGGTTCGCGGCCTGGGCCACGGCCAGCGTCGCGGCGATGTTGTCCGACGGATGGGCCGGCTCTTTCGATAGATAAGTGTCGTTATAGTCGAGGTAGCGGATGTGCGCGCCGTTGGCGAAGGCGGCGAGATCGGGCGTCGTGCGCATTTTCGTGCCGACGACGGCCGAGCCATTCTTGGGGTATGGCACTGCGGCGACGGTTTGCCGGGCGATGGTCGCGGGTTTCGACTTGAAAGCGCCGAGCGACGTGCCCAGCGAGTCGATGAAGCGACGCTTGGTCTCGTGGATCGCCTCGCGCGTGAGGTCGGCGTACTTGAGTTTGTGGGTCCAGTTGGCAAGTTTCTCGGCCAGAAGCATGCGAAAAATCCTTGTGCAGATGATCCTGTGGATAAAACGAGTCCGATGAGTCGGGGGCATTATAAAGAGCGGACAGCGGCGTGCCATTGCCCGGGGCGGTGCGGACGTCCTCGTCCGCAGGAAAGCGGCATTCAATCAAGGCGAAACGGCGTTCGGGGGATTTGTGGATGAACGTGCGAACCAGAGGTTCGCACTCCCCTGCACTGATCGCGATCCTTCAACAAGAACGGCCCGCGCCTCCTTGCGCGGGCCGTTCATCCCCCCTCGTTGCAACGAGTGCTGGTTTATCAGGCGAGCCGGCGGCGGCGGACAATCATCGCCGCGCCGATGGCAAGCATGGCCAGACTGCCCGGCTCGGGTGTCGAGTGCGTGTCGATCGCGATCCGGTCAAACATCGAGTGCGGCGTGCCCCAGTTCCAGTCGAGTTGAATGGCGGCGGCGTCACTGGGCAGCGTGAACGACCAAAGGTGTTCCACCGCCGCCCCGCCGGGACCACCAAGCGGGATGCGCGACAGTTCCTGATAGTTGTATGCCGCGAGGGTGTTCGCCGGTGTGCCGTTGACGGTCAGACTGTTGATGTTGATGTCGAGACCCTGCACGAAGATCTGCACCAGCACGTCGACGGTGTTGCCCGGCGTGTTGTAGCCCGGCACGATCGCACGCGGCTTGAGCGAACCCGAGGCGGAGTACATGTTGTCGAGCGTGATGAACGCGCCATTCATGGGCGCGCCGCTGTCATAGACATTGGCGACACCGTTCGGATTGACGTTGGCGACATCCGGCGCATTTGGGCCGAGCACGGAACTGAAGATGTCCCACTCCTGATAAGTGGTCTGAGTCGCGGCGGCGGCGACGTTGTCGGCCGGACGGGTCCACGACGGCGTGGTGAATGCGGCATTGGCCGTGGCGAATGAGACAGACGAAACCAACGCGGCAAGCACGATCGTACGGCGAGCATTTCCAAACATGTGTGATTCCTTCTTCCTGGTTGCGGGTCTTGTGAACTGAGTTTCCGTTAAAAACACAACACGACGTTACGTTCAAACTCCCATTACTGATTCGATGCGTTCAATCCCTCCTCGATTCAGAACCCCGGCGGATGCTGCATGGGTTCGCGCGTGAACATGGTTTCCACGTTTTCGCCATCGGCGAACAGGCCGTTGTAGCCCGTTGTCGCATTCGCGTTGGTCAACTGCTCGTAAGACGGGCGATAGTTGCCCAGATCGATCCGGCCCTGCAGGCGGCCCCTGTGCGGATAGAGCGGCGAGAAATAAAGCGGGTTCTGCCGCTGCACGAACGAATCTCGCACCAATGCCCAGCGGCCGTGCCACCACCGGTCGTACTTGCCGGAGTAGTTCGCCGTCGGGCTTTCCGAGCCGATGTATCGACGTCCGTCGAGTTTCTTGATCGGTCGTCCGTCAAACTGGGTGTAATTGGCCAGTGCGGGGTCGAGCGGGCCGCCAGTGTTGACGTACGGATTCTGGTCGTAGGGAATGCCCTGACCGGCCGGGCCGGCGAAGTGAAATGTGTACGTCAACTTCCAGCCGCCCTTGCCGGCCGCGGGCGGATAGCCCTCGACCGCCGACGGGCAGCGCCAACTTCCCTCCTGAATGAACGATCCCAGCACCGTGCCGACCGCGGTCGGATACTCCGGGCTGAAGGGATCGGCGTTGGGGTCGGTGGCGTTGATGTCTTCGATGAACGGCACGCGATCGTCGTACATCATCGAATACGACAGCACGCCGAACCAGATCGAGCGCAAATTGTTTTCGCACACCACGCGGCGGGCGCGCTCGCGGGCGCTGGTGAGCGACGTCATCATGATCGAGACCAAGACGCCGATGATGGCGATCACGATCAGCAGTTCGATCAGCGTGAAGCCGCGGTGTTGATTGCGTTTGATTGCGGTCATGTCAGGAATCCTTGTTTCCATCACGGTTCGATGTAGGCCTGCACAAACGCCGGCGTATCGAGGCCATTGGCACTGCCGTCGTTGTTGAGGTCGCTTCGCTGCACGAACGCCGCACCGGTCTCGTTGCCGAGCAGCACGGCGATGAACAGGTCGCGATCGACGCCGTCCACGACGCCGTCGCAGTTGATGTCGCCGGAACCCGCCTGGCAGGTGTCCAGCGTGATTGACAATTTGCCCGGTTTCGCACCGGCGGCGGTGGCGTCCTTCGTGAACAACGTCGGAAACGTTGCCTGCCCGCTCATGAACACGGCGTCGGCCCCGGACGAGATGATCACGAACACGCGCCCGGCATTGAGACCCTCCTGGAAATACTGCCGCACGCGATTGTCGGACTGGGCCAGATTCACGGTGAACGTGATGTCGAACGGCGTGGGCTGCAGCGTGGGTGTGTAGTTGATCGGCACGCCGACGGCCCAGGGGATCGGCGTGTACGGGCATGACGTGTCCGGCGGACCGCAGAGCGGCGGTGTGAGGCCGGCGTTGTGCAGACCCTTCATGTGATCTTCAACGTGCAACAGATCACTACCGCCGTCACGAAACACGAACGGGAACGGATCGCGCGGCGCGTTGACCACGCTGTCCGAACCGACGTAGAAACTTGTCTCGGTCCAGTCGGCGGCGGTGAAGACCGGGCCGAAGCCCGCGCCGTACAACTCGATCGTGCGACCGGGGTCGGGGTCGCTGCTTTCGCCATCGGTGTCGCCCGGTTGTCCGCGCGGGATGCCGTCGGCATTGATGATGCCGTCGCCGTTCAAGTCATAGGTGTGCCATTCGTCGGGTGTGAGATCGACCTGCCACGCGGCATTGGCCTGATTGGTGACGGTGATCGTGACCGAGCTGATTGGATAATTTGCAGCGCCCATGCCGGGAGGAATGAGGGCCGCGGTGTTCCATGCAATGACGGCGATGCCGTCGCGATCGTTGAAGCCGTTGAGGCCGCCGGTGCCGAAGCAGGTGGCGAGCGGCCGGGTGCCGGGCGTGAAATTGAATGGATAGTGCCAACGGTCGTCGCTGGGCACGGGGAAGACATGGTCGGCGCCAAGCACCGGCAGTGCGGCGGCGAGCGCGAATAAGAATACGATCGTATTTTTCATGAGAGACCTTTGGGCGCGGCCTCCTTCGTGGAAGCCGGGTCATTGCCGGGCGGTTTGTCGACTCGCCCGACTGGGGATTGCACTCGCGCGGGGGAATCCACGAGCAACTGCGGATGCCGCCGCCACGCGTCCGGCGGACCGGATGTGCGTGAACGCTGAGGGACTGGGTGAATGGGCGTGCTTCGCGAGATCGCAGTCGATTCGGGACGCTCTGCAAACGAAGCGGAGCTTCGATCTACCGTCCAAAGCGAAGCCTTGTGCTAGCTGAGACGGCGGGCGCCACCTGCGCGAAGCGGGTTGACGTGAGACGTCAGATCACCGGCGGAGCGGTGGAGGGATGTGCGATGCGGAATGCAAACGGTTGCACCGGCGGGAGCATCTCCAGCCAGCGATGCATGCGGAATCGCGCAGTGGTCTGCGGAATTCTCCGCACATCGACCGCCGCCAGGCCGACCGCGACGGCGATCACGACGGCGAAGGTCGAGAGCGTGCTTGAAATCCACAGCAGGTCGTTCGGGCTTTCGATCATCCCCGTGTGGACCAGGGCGATGATCATCAGCATGACCACGAATTTGCGGCGATCGGAGCAGACCCGCAGCAGCGGACACCAGACGATCTCCGCGGCAAAGACGGCCATGCTGAGACCGACGAGAGCGATCGAGAGGCCGCTGACCGATTCGCCCCGCCCCATGGCGCCGATCAGCCGAGCTGCCAGCGGGAAGTGCATCCCGAGGACAGCCAGCCAGCCGAATCGCCAAAGGAGTTTTCGCGTCGTCGCGGTCATCAATCGCTCCAGCCCCTGCTGCAGTCTAGCCTGCAAACAGCGGCTCCGGTGAATCAGCATCATATTGGTGCTGAATGGCGTGTCAAGCCCCGGCGGGGTCATCCCCAGGGTGCATTCGCCGCCGTCCGGTCTCTCGGATTCAAACGAATCGCACAGATGGGTATTGCCGCGCCGAGGGTCCATGCCGCGCTAGAAGAGCAAGCAGCGTGCCAGTGCGACCGAATCTCATCCACAGCTTCATTACTCGGGGCGCAGGACATCACTTTGCGATCGGTCGCGTTGCACATTCGTACAGCGTGTCGGGGCAAATGTCCTGGCCGTTCGGCCATGCAACCGTCCCGGCTTCGACCCTCACGCGATTGAAGTAGCTCGTGTCGCGAAGTTCCTGAAAGACGCCAAATTCCAGAAGGTGTGAGCAGTCGTACTCGCCGACATCGCCGTTGGCGAAGGTGACTTCGAGCTTGTATTCGGGTTTCGGCCTGACGGAAGTCACGCGCGGGTTCATGTTCACCTCAACGGTTCAATTTTGAACGGCTGTTGCCCGGTCACGGCGAGATTCCAATCTGCCATCAATTCATCGCGATGCAATTCGATCCACGCAAGTACGAGTCGCATCTTTCCTGTTGGCAACGACCCTTCGAGCAAATCGCCTTCGGGTATCGAGATCACCGCCTCATCGTCCTGGTATTTCGCATGAACGTGCGGTTGATGATGCCGTTGGTTGTCCATGAAGTATAGGTAGATCACGATGCCGTAAAACATGGAAATGGCGGGCATGGCGGCATGATTCCTTCAGCCCGTCATTGTATCGCGAAGTGGTCTCCGATTGCCCACCCCCGTCAAACTCTCTATAAAGACGAGCATGACCACCACAAAAATCGGCCTCGGCCCCACGCCCCACCCCCGCCGGCTGCAGGTCGGCGATCTTACGCTCACCTTCCTCGACGGCGGCGAGTTGTGGCTGGATGGCGGGGCCATGTTCGGCATCATTCCCAAGCCGATGTGGGCCAAGGGGGCGACGGTCGATGAGGCCAACCGCATCCCGCTGGCCATGACCTGCACGCTGGTCGAGAGCGGCGGCAAGCGGATCCTGGTCGAGACCGGCTGCGGGGCGGCGTCGAAGTACTCCGACAAGGAACAGGGTTTCTTCCGCTTTGGGAATTACACGATCGTCGATTCACTGGCGGCCATCGGACTTGAGCCCGAGGCGATCGACGTCGTGATCCTCACGCATCTGCACTTCGACCACGCCGGGGGTGGCACGATGGCGGTGAATGGTGATAAGGGTGCCACTGGCAGCCTGCCTGCCAGTGCGAACGTGCGTGACGTCGACACGCGAGTGGTTTACCGCCCCACCTTCCCCCGCGCGAAGTACATCGTCCAGCGTGGCGAATGGGATGACGCCGTCAGCGGCCACGTGGTCATGACTGGCACCTACCGGCCGGAAAACCTCGCCCCGCTGGAGGCGGCCGGCATGCTGTCGTTCGTGAGCGGCGAGGCCGACATCGCCCCCGGCATCGCGGTGTGTCCGATGGTCGGGCACACGCGTCACCAGCAGGGCGTGGTGTTTTATGCGGGTGCGAGGAATCCATTTGTTGGTGCGATGGGTATGGACGCTGGTGCGAGAATCCCTTCTCGCACTCACGCCTCGCAGGAATCCCTTCCTGCGGCTACGACGAATAAAGACGCTGGTGCGAGAATCCCTTCTCGCACCCACGCCACGCAGGAATCCCTTCCTGCGGGCACACCACCGGAAAAAAGTCACACGTGGGAAAGGATTCCCCCGGATGCGGGTGCGAGAACGGATTCTCGCACCAGCGATTCACGCTCCAGCGATGCGGAGTCGCACTGCGCCATCCTGCCGGGGGACATGATCCCGACGGCAGCCCACCTGGGCCTGCGGCACAACATGGCCTACGACCTGCTGCCGTATGAGAACATGGTGAACAAGGCGGCGCTGCTGCGGCAGGTCGCCCGCACCGGCGCGACGCTCCTCATCGGCCAAGACCCGGGCGGTCCGGCGTGGCGGGTGGAGGAGCGGGAGGGGAGGTACAATGCGACGAAAGTCGCAATGGCGAATGAGTAATTGCGAATTGCGAAACGAAATCACTCGTCGATCTTCATGTCTTTCGGAACTTGATACCAGGAGCCGCGTTTCCGCTGGATTCGGTTAGTTACGACAGTGATTCCAGGCAGCTGCGAGCCCTCTACCTCGCACTCAGGTACGCCATTACTTTCTGCCTTTGCACGAATCTCCTTAACCATCGACACAAAGTCAATTTCCTCACTCTTCGGCGCAATCTTTCGGGGCTTGCGCCAGCCGTCCATATGCTTATCCCAGATTCTCGTTACTTCACACTCAAACTCGGTCGGAGGCCGAGCCGCAAAGCTGAAAATGCCCTGTTCCTTCACGGCATCCGGTAGCGTCTTGAAGTGGCTGTCTATCAATGACAATGCGCTCTTTAGATTGTTGCCATCTACGAAATCTTGATCATCACGCGTAAAGAATCGTGCAACGTCTTGGTGCAATTTATCCCTTGATACGAAGAAATTGCAAAAGGGAAGGTAGTAGAGATACGCGATATCGAGCTGGTTCGTGATTCTGTCCGAAATCAGTTTGTTGGCGACTCCGACAACGAAAAAAAACCAAACTTGCAGTAGGTGGGAGGTGTAGGGCGCATGTGATGCAAGAGCGGGGCATCCACGCCCCTTCCAGAATTCAATTATCCGAGCTTGGTGAGGATTGCCAGGTCCTAGGAATTGGAAAACAAATTGAAATGGCTCTGTCGATATGTGCCGGCCCTGCACAATGTCTGACGCAATTTGTCGACATTTCTCAAAAGAATTGCATTCGTAGTCTCCAATCCCAAGTTGCTTCAGTCCCATCTTGGCTCGGTCGCTGCTCCAGGGCGGCAAGGAGGCTCGCCAATTCTTCGCGAATGCGTGTTCCAATTCATGATATTCGCCACGATTCCAACGCTTGAATGCCTTTGATTCGTCCGATTCTGCGAAGTAGGTAGCCGAACCGTGGCTTGTCTGCACACGCTTTCCGTGAGCAACAGGGATTTGGCCATTCATTGGGACCTCGTTCCCCCAAAGCTCGCAAATGCAGATGTTGAGATGATGATGACACGGGGCACCGGATCGTTGCGGGAATTTCATCGATACCATTTGCAATTCGCTCGTGGCGGTCTTGCGGTACTTGCTTGGCTTCTTATCAAGATCAGCAAGTGTCTCAGCGTAAAAGAGCGGAGTAATTGGTGAAATGAAAAAGTGGTCGAACCACACCGATTCATCAACCGTGATGCACTGAAGAAATGACTTGTCGAATAGTCCTGTCGGGCCCATTCTCGACCTGCGTATGGTTAAGGAATGCGGGCCCGCCGAGAAACACACCTCTTGTAAAGGGATCCGCACCACCGGTTTCGTCTAGTGTAGCGCGTGCTCAGATGACTATTCCGCGTGCAAAGTAGAAACCCGTACGCGAATTCGGGGTCAACGCACGTGCAACGATTGGTGTACCACGTGGTACGGTCACCGTACCACGGTCAAAGATGGACGGCAAAGGCATCGCCACGCATGACGAGACTGTATCGAGCCCTTATTTCAGTGCTGGTGGAGCGGATGCGGCGTATAGATGCAGGTTTGGCCAGTTTTTCGAGCGTCTCAAAGTCAATTCTCGGCCCCCGGGCGTCGATGGTTTCTTCAGTCGCCGCCGGATGGTCCTTTCATGCGTCTCGTCCCCCAACAGCGTGTTCGTCGCATTGAATTTTACGAATCCCACCTGCACCCGTGGCAGGCACATGCCGCCGAGATCGGGTTGACTTCGACGTTTGTCGGCGAGCTGGCTGACCTGACGGCCGAGGCCCGGGCAGCCTTTCTGGCCCATCGCGAGGCCGAGGAGGCGGCCAAGGCCGCGACCCAGCGGTTTCACAATGCCGTGGCCGCGATGCAGGACAAGGGCGCGGCCGCCATCCGCACCATCCGCAACACGGCCGAGACGCAGCATGCGCCAAATGTCTATTCTCTGGCCGAGATTGCCCCGCCCAGGGGCGGATCGAAGACCCCGCCGCCGGGCATCCCGTCGCAACTGAAGGTCGAGCTGCTGGCCACCGGGGCCTTGCGACTGGCGTGGAAATGCAGCAACCCCGATGGCACGACCGGGACGATGTATGAACTCAAGCGGCGGGTGGATGGGCCGACGGGGTCATTCGTCTACATTGGTGCATCCGGCGCAAAGCAGTTCATCGACGAAACCCTGCCGCCGGGGCCGACCCGCGTGACCTACCAGATCACCGCGATCCGCTCGACCCGCGCCGGCCACCCGGCCCAGTTCACGATCAACTTCGGCGTGGAGGGCGCGGGGCAGCGGGGTGGGCTGACGATTACCGATGAGGCGGCGTGAGGGCGGAATGGCGAATTACTAATGGCGAATTGCGAATTGCGAATGTCGAATTGACAGATATGGCAGCGCACGGGTGTGACGTCGCAACCTCGCAGACACACGCCGACGCAACGGCCGTCGGCGTGGCACCCGATATCCCCTCGCGCCCATAGTGATGCGCCGCTATGATGTAGAATCATGAAGCGTCGACGATCACGCGTGTCTGTCGAACCGCCGTCTCCGTTAGGGCCGGTCGGAAACACGATCGGGGTGTTGGTCACTGTAGGGATTATTATTTACCTCCACATTGCGGCCTACCACTTCAACTCACCATTGGACACGGGCACAAACAGCTATTGGCAACGCAATCTGCTAGGCCAATCGTGGGTTCTTTTGGCCATTGTCGACGCAGTGATATTGATCAAGGGCTACCAATGGATTCATAAACGGCTGAGAGCACGCGCTCGCCGCTGATTCATATGTGAGTCATTGCGCTTTCATCCAGTCGGGCCGCCCGGCCATTGCCCGACCTGTCGCTATGACCTGACTGGCAAGACCAGCGGCATCTGTTCGGAGTGCGGGGAGGCGCCCAAGCCCGTTGCGAATAGCAAAAAGACCGGCGACGGAACGCCTTGACCCCTTCGCACGCCGACGCAAACGGCCGTCGGCGTGGCACCCGGCTCGCCCCTCGGCACCTTGAAACCTCGACACCCTGTCACCTTTCCACCTCCGCCCCTCGGCACCTTGTCACCTTTCCTCCTCCGCCCCTCGCCACCTTGACACCTTGACACCTCGACACCTTGCCACCTCGCCCCAACGCCCCCCGCCGGCCCCCATCCCCCGGAACTGCCCCCCACCGCCGCCCCGTGATATACTCCCGGCGCATGGCTGTCCCCCATGTGCCGGCCCATCGGCCCCATCCGGGCCGTCGCCCACTCCCCCGTTTGGCGCGTGGCGGCAAAATCCGAGGAAACCCTGGATGCAAAGGAGCAAACCCATGAAAAAGACGAGCATCGTGTTGGCACTGGCATGCGCGTTCGCCTGGTGCGGCGTGGCGAAGGCCGAGGACCTCGAAGTCGGCGGCAAGGCCCCGGCCCTGTCGATCGACAAGTGGATCAAGGGCGAGTCGGTCGACCCGGCGAAGGGCGGCGCCGACGATGTCTATGTCGTTGAGTTCTGGGCGACGTGGTGCGGCCCGTGCAAAGTGAGCATTCCGCATCTTTCCGAGATGCAGAAGCACTTCAAGTCGAAGAAGGTCACCTTCATCGGCGTCAGCAACGAGAAGGCCGACGTCGTGAAGAAGTTCCTCGACGGTGGATGGGATTCCAAGATGGAATACACCGTCGCCATCGACAAGGACAACAAGACCTCCGAAGACTGGATGGAGGCCTCCGGCCAGCAGGGCATTCCGACGGCCTTCGTGGTCAAGGGCGGCAAGATCAAGTGGATCGGCCACCCGATGAACGGGCTGGATCTGGAAGTGGCCGAGGCCTGCGGCGACAAGGAATACGCCGCCAAGGCCAAGGAGTTCAAGGAACTCAGCGGCAAGCTCGGCGAGGCGCTCGAGGAGGAGAACTGGGACAGCGCGATCAAGACCATCGACAAAATGGCCGCATTGAAGCCCGATCAGGGCCGCCTGGGGCTGACCAAGTACATGATTCTGGCCACCAAGAAGAAGGACAAGTCCGCCGCCTCCAAGGCCGGCGCCGAATTCGTCAAGAACACCGACGATGCCCAGAGCCTGAATGAACTGGCCTGGAACATGCTGACCGAGGACGAGTTCGAGGATGCCCGCGACATCAAGCTCGCCGAGTCCGCGGCGAAGAAGGCGATGGAGCTGACCAAGGAGAAGGACCCGGCCATCATGGACACCTATGCCCGGGCGCTGGCCGACGGCGGCGACCTCAAGGGCGCGATTCAGTGGCAGAAGAAGGCGGTGGAGCTGTGCAAGTCCGACAAGCAGTTCCGCCAGTTCCGCGAGGACCTGGAGAAGGCGCTCGAGGACTACGAGGCGCGGATGAGCAAGGGCATCTAAGCCGGGATCGTCGGCTCGGATTGCGATAAACAGTTGAACCAGGCGGATGGCGCGAGGCGACTTGCGTCATCTGCCTTTTTGTTTGGATGCGAAAGGCGGCGACGGTCGATCGCTGCGGTACTCTCCGATTTGCCGCAATGTCATTCGCGTAGTACGTTGGAATGGCATGCCGAACGACGACACCATCACGCTGGCGCACACGCCGTCGGATTCGGCCGGCACCAAGCGCGCCGACCTGGTGATACCGCGCCAACTCGGATCGGTCACGTTGATTCGTGAACTCGGGCGCGGCGGCATGGGCAGCGTCTGGCTCGGCCGCGACGATCTGCTCGGCCGCGAAGTCGCCGTCAAGTTTCTGCTGAACGCCGTGACGGATGCCGACGACCCCGGCTTCGTGCGCTTTCTCGATGGCGCGCGGGCGGCGGCGGCCGTGCGACACCCCTGTCTGACGGCGATGCTCGCGGCGGAGCTTGTCGGCGGCGTGCCGTATCTCGTCATGGAGTATGTCGACGGGCCGACCGTCGCGGCGGCGCTGGAGCATCACGGCCCCCTGCCGCCCGATGCGGCCTACGCCATCATGGATGCCGTGGCCGACGCGATCGGCGAACTGCACGAGCGCGGTATCATTCACCGCGACATCAAGCCGGCCAACGTGCTGCTCGACATCGACGGCCGCGCCTATGTGACTGATTTCGGGCTCGCGTTTCGACGCGAGTCGCTTTCCAGCGAATCGACCGTCGCCGGCACGCCGGCCTACATGGCGCCGGAGATCTTCTCGGGCACGGTCACGCCGCGCGGCGACGTGTTCGCCATGGGCGTCATGCTGTTTGAATTGCTGACGGGTCGGCGTCCGTTCGAGCCGAGCCGGGCGCGGGTCGGAGAGCGGCCGCCGCGCGGACCGCTGCCGGTTGAACCTCTCCTCGAACGCAACGTGCCGGACGCAGTCATCGAAGTCATCGAACGGGCGGTGAACGAGAACCCGATGTTTCGGCACAAGAGCGCGGCGCACTTCCGTCAGGCCCTGCGCGACGCCTCCGGCTTCCACGCGACCGCGGCGCATACATCACGGCCGATTGCGGCGCTTGTCGCAAAGATGAGCGCTACCCCGGGCAACACGTCCGCCGACGCACCGCCGGCGCAATCGACGAAGGCGCTGTCGTATTTTGACGAATTGTCGAACATTGCGGCGCGCCGGCGCGTGTCGATTGCCGACTCGAAGAGTCATGGCTCGCCCGCTGTCGCGTCAGTCCCAACTGACAATCCTGGAGAGTCGACCACGAAGCCCGCATCGATGCACCAGACAAATGCGACGATGCCCGATGAGTTGGAGCGACTGCCCGACACGCGCGCGGTCCCTTGCGCGAAATGCGCGTACGACCTGCGCGGGCTGGCGCTGAAGGCGCAGTGTCCCGAGTGCGGTGCCCCGGTCGCGGAGAGCGCCGACCCCAATCGGCTGGCGTTCGCCTCGTCAGGCTGGCTCAAACGCGTCGTGGTCGGCCTGGCCGTCATTCGAATCAGCGTTGCGATGGCCCCAATCGCTCTTGCCATGGTCGTCTTTATGGCACAATGGAATGCGATTCCGAGCGAGCGCATGGCCGCATGGCTCGGCATGGCGATCTCGATCTGTGCGACGATCGGACCGGTCGTCGGATTGTGGATGGTGACATCGCCCGAACCCAATCGCGCAAGCGCGGAGCGAGGTCCGGCGCGACGGGCACGCGCGGGCGCGCTGATCTGGGTCGTGCTCCTCTATACGTGGGCTGCATGGAGCCGACAGGCGGTAATCCCCCTGCCTGCACTCGCGGCCATGGCGATCGCAATGTCGCTGTGTCATCTCCTCGCGTTGCGAGGATTCGGCCTCACGGTGGCACAAGTAGTCGAACGCATTCCCAACATGCAACTGGCCAAGCGCATGCGGGTCGACTCGGCGCAATTCGCCAGTTTGCTCGCCGTTGCACCGTTGCTCTACTTCCTCGCAAATCAGTCGTTGATCGAGATTGAAGCGGGCTGGTTCAAGGTCGTGAACGTGATCTTTTTCCTATTCTTAATCGCCGGCGCTTTCTGGTTTTGGTTCAAGCTTGGAACCCACGCCCGCGCAATAAGACACATTCAGCGGATTTCGCAGGCGCAATAGCAGCCGTCCGAGAGTGACAAACGGGCTTCGCTGCGGACTGTTCACTCAGTTCGCAAGCATGGCATTCACGAAGAGCAGCGTGTCGGCATCGTCGAGCCCGCCGCTGGTGTCCATGTCGGCGCAGGCGCAGTCGCCGCCGGGCGATGCGCCGAAGAGCCGGCAGTTGACAAAATGCGGAATGTCCCCGCCGTTGAGCGACTGATCGAGATTCACGTCACCGGGAATCTGGCACGTCGGCGTCACCATCGATGGCGCTGCCACGTTCGCGATCGCCGAATCGCCGTTGCCCGGCCTGAACAGCCCGATGGTCGCGGTTCCCGGGGCCGGCGGCGCGGCGGCGTCAAACCAGAATGTATACATCGTGGCATAACGCAATGCATTGGCGTTTGGGTTCTGGTCAAATGTCTGGGTGCAGGTCCAGGCGAGGCCCAGGGCATTCTGAGTCACGGTCCAGTCGGCGCCGTCGATCGATTCGCCCGAGTGATAAGCCACGTCGTGAAAGCCGACGTTGCTGACGACCGTGCCCTCCGGCATCGACACCTGAAACGATCGGGCCGCCCGATGCACATTGAGGTTGAACAGCGCGTATTCGTATCGCCACGTCCCGCCGCCGAGGTCCTTCACCCGGTGAGCACAGTGGAATCGCCCGTCCTCGAACACGTCGACCGCCGTGATGACGACATCGGGATCGGGCATGTTCAACCCCAGTCCGTGGTCACGCCAGGCCTCGATCGCCGGGCGGCCCACGTGGATTGGTCCGGCAAAATCAATGAGATAGCCCTCGCCGACCGACACGCGCTTGTGCGACGCATTATTGAGCGCGTTGCCCGCGGTCGCGTCGTCGCCGGCGACAAGCACGCCTTCAAAGAAATACAAAGCGTCTGGATGCAACGCTGGGTCGAGATCGCTTTCGGCAATCTGCAACCGCTTACAAATCGACGGATCGACCAGGCAACCGCCCGAGGGGCCCGGGTAGGCGCCGGTGAGTGCGTTCACGTTTGAGCGGGGACCCAGATGGCCCTGATCGGCGTTGAAGTCGGCGCTGTAGACATCGCGGCAACCGGCGCCCAGAACAGGCCCGCCATCGCCCAGGCACAGCATGCCGCAGCCTGGTCCGGCCACGGCAAACGCACCGTTCTTCACCCACGACATGCCGATTTGTTCGAGCCGACCGGCCTCGAGCCGGTAGGCATTCCATGCCCACAAGGGCGTCGTACCACCCCAGGCGAGGTTGCCGTCGCCCACGTTGCATGTATGGGTATCGGTGATGTAGGCATGCGTCCCGTTGGTTGGCCCATAATGGTTGACCTCGGTCATGTTGGACAGCACAACGTCCGGCCCGCCCGGCGTGCCGGTCTCACTGGCAATGATGGTCAGCGTGAAATTGCCGGATTCCCCCTCCCAACCCGCGATGCGAATCCAGTATTCCTGGCTTGCGGTGATCTCGACGCTCTCGATCGACCGTAGCATGCCGCATGAATCATTGTTGCAATCCAATTCGGTGCCGCCATTCTGCGGACAGCCGTTCCAGATTCCCAGAATCGTGTCGAAATTCGCGCCGGCGCACAGGTGCGCCACCAGATTGCCGTTGAATGGCGCGACGAAGCGGTACCAGACATCGCTGGCCGAACCGGCGCAGAACTGGTTCATGCTGAACCCGTCATTGGTCGCCCCGATGGATGATGACGAATAGACTTCCCCTCCGAACACCTCAACCGCGTCGGGGCAGTTGTCATTCACGGGCTGAGCGGAAGATCGAACGGCAGCGGACATTAGCCCGGCGGTTGCAAGAACCGCGCAGACCCCGGACGGACGGCGTATTGTCAACATGGAATATTCCCCAAATCGCACGCGTAAATGGTGCGCACCCCTTGCATCACGCGCCAGGTTCGGACGGCGCGTTCAGACAATTCCTTGGCAAGCGGCCCGCCTGGCTATGAACAACCCTAAGGGCAGCTGCCCGTCGACGTCATGAGGATGTTGATGAATGGGCCAATGTCCCCGGGTGTGATCTGATTGTCTTCATCGGCATCGGCGCAAACGCACTCCGCGCTGATTCCGAGAACGCAATCGACAAACCTGGGGATGTCGAGGCCGTCTTTGGCCATGTCGCCGTTCATGTCGCCGATGCACTGGCATGGGAAGAAGCACAGCCCCGGCGCACAAGCGACGCCGGCGCCCTGATACGAGTAGCCGTTGAACAAGCACTGGAATGCATCCGCCTGAACGCAATTGGTCGAGGTGCAACAGGCGCCGACGCCGCAGGGGTCATCCGCACATGTGGGGCCGCCGAGCAGGATGCCGCCCTGGCTGGCGCACACGGCCGCCGAAAGCAGCGTGCAGCCTTCGCCTGAGAAACAGCAGGCGGCCGTGCCGCAATCCGCAGTGAGGCAGTCGCTGCCCTCACCCTGGAACGTGCCGCCGGAATTCGCACACTCTCCCGCAGTCAACGCCGAACAAGATGTGTCGCCGAAACAGCATGCGCCGGTCGCCGCGCCGCATGGATCAGGATCGCACGTCGTGCCGGCGCCCTGAGGCGAGTAGCCGTTGAACATACAGTCATAGGTGCTGGCAACGACGCAATTGGTGCCCGTGCAGCAGGCGCCGGCTCCGCAAGGACTCTCGGTGCATGAAACGCCGTTCAAGGAAATGCCGCCTTCAGTGGCGCATTGAGCCGGCGAGCGCTCTTCGCAATTTCCAGCACTGAAGCAGCAGGCCTGCGTGGATGCGACGCACGGGTTCGGACTGCACGTCGTGCCGACGCCCTGGAAGACGCCTCCGTCGTTCTCACATGGAATGGCGGCGTAATTGTCGATGCACAGTCCGCCACCGCGACAACAGGCGCCGGCGACCGGATCGATGCAGGGGTTCGGGCTGCAGGTCACTCCGATGATGTATGGCCGGCCATTGTCAAAGCAATCGCCCAGCACGTCGTTCGTGGGAAAGCAGATCGCGCTCCCAGGCCCGATGCAGCAGACGCCCGGGGTGTTCGGCGGCGGCGGATTCGGACCACCGGCGAATGCCGGCGCCGCAAACAGCGCGCACGCGAGAATCGACGGGAGTATTTCAATACAGTTGTTGTAATATCGGCAAATGCGCATGACGTGCCCTCGCTGGGTCTATATTCGGGCGCGGCGGTGACGGCGCGCCATTTCCGGCTCTGCCAATCGCAGTCTAACTCTCCACCGCAGTCGATTGCAATCATTTATCATTGCAAACACAGCGCAGAATTTGCCTCACATTCGCTTGATTCCCCCTGCCAAACCGAATACCCTGAAACATTGGCGAGCGAGCAAACCCTCCACACCCTCCGAAAACCGGAGTTTCGCTCTCATGATCCTGACATACTGCCGTCGATTCTGCGTCGCCACACTGATTGTCGCGGCGACAGGCCCCGTTGTTGTCGCGCAACCCGGTGTATGCCCTGCAAACACGCTTTTTTCGCAGCCGCCCGATGAGAATTGCACGGCGGGCACGTCTGAGGCCGGCTCTGGATTTCGACGCTGGGAACGGTTCACTGGAGTCGCCGGTCCGGTGACGGGCATTCGCTGGTGGGGACTTGCCGCGCGACCGTTCAACGGCACCTTCATCGCCTGCGAGGAAAATGACCAGACCTTCGAGATCACCATCGCCCACGACGTCGCCGGCGCGCCTGGCCCCGTGGCATGCACATATACACTTGTCGCCACGCGCACGCTGACCGAGACCATCTGCGGCGAAAACGACGACTCGCCCCCTGTCTATGAGTATCAGGTCACTCTGCCCGCGCCCTGCATCCTCGTGCGCGGATGGGTCTCCATCGTCGGCTATGGCGATTCGACGTGCTGGTTCCTCTGGTATGCCTCGTCGGCGGGCGACGGCACGTCGCGCTGCGAGGGCTGTGCCAACAACGAAGGCGGATTCGATTTGAGCCTGTGTCTGCTCGGCACGCCCGGCGGCGTCAACGGCGCCTGCTGCAACGAATCGACCGGTGTCTGTACCGACAACGTTGCCATCAACAACTGCACCGCCGCGGTCCAGCGTTTCACGCCGAACACGCTTTGTGCCAACATCGACCCGCCGTGCGGGCAGCTCGTCGGCCCCTGCTGCCGCGCCGATGCTCCCTGCGCCGTTCAGATCGAACTCGATTGCCTCGCCGCCGGCGGACTGTGGCTCGGCCTCGGCGCGACGTGCAACGACTGCCCCGCCTACGGGGCCTGCTGTCAGGGCGCGTCGCACTGCGTCGTCATTGAGCAAGCCCCATGCGTGAGCGAGGGCCACACCTGGCTCGGTGCGAATACCACTTGTGCCGAATGTCCTTCGCTGCCGACCTGCCCGACGACGGGCGTCCTGGTGTCGCAGCCGCCGCACGATCCGATCGCCGAGCCCAGCGCCTACACCTCGGAAAACGCCTCTGTCTTCCGCCGGTCGGAGAACTTCTCCGGCGTGACCGGCCCCATCTCCGCACTCACCTGGTGGGGTCTCGACATGCGACCGGTCGGCAACGGCTTCGTCGAATGCGTTGAGGGCGACAACACCTTCAACATCGTTTTCAGCCACGATGCGGCCGGCCAGCCCGGCGGTCAGGTCTGCAGTTACAACCTCGTCGCCACGCGCACGCCGACCGGTCACACCTACAATGGCGCGCAACTCAATGAATACCACGTCGATCTGCCGTCGCCGTGCGTGTTGACGCGCGGCTGGGTGACGATCGTCGGCCTCGGCGACGAGACGTGCTGGTTCCTGTGGATGTCGTCGCCCATCGGCGACAATCTCAGCCATTGCAGCGGCTGTACGGTCGGCCCGGCGTCGGTGAATCTGGCGGTTTGTCTGCATGGCACGCCCGGTGGCGTCTTCGGCGCATGCTGCGACGACACCCTGGTGCGATGCTTCGACAACGTGGAAATCACCAATTGCGCCGCGCCCAATCAGCGCTTCACGCCGAATGGCACCTGCGCCTTTCTCGATCCGCCCTGCGGCACGGTCTTCGGCGCCTGCTGCTTCGCCCAACTCGCATGCGGCCTGGCCACCGAGGCCAACTGCCAGGCCGGCGGCGGACTGTGGCTCGGGGCCAACGCCCTGTGCTCGGCCTGCCCCTGCATCGTGGGCTGCCCCGCGGGCGCTCATCCCGAGGGCGAGCCGCTCTGCGTCACCAACTACGTCGACAACTACAACGCCGGCTGCACCCGCACGCCACACAACTTTACACCAGTCGCTTTCGGCGACACCATCTGCGGCGTCGGCGGCTTCTATGAGTCCGGCGGCAACTACGGGCCCGATCAGGACTGGTACGAGATCCAGATTCCCGCGGTCGTCGGGTGGAACGTGCAGATCACGGCCGAAATGCCCATCCGTGTCGAGATTCGCGAGGCCGGCGAGGGCTGCCCCGGCACCGAGTTGTCGTCCACCCAGTCGCCGGTCACCTGCACCCCCGCGAGCCTCAACGCGTTCTCGGAGAATCCCGGCACGCACTGGATCGTCGTGACCACCTACGTCCCCAATGATCTGTCTGCCTGCGGCGGCAAATACACCCTGCAGGTCATCAGCCCGAACGGTTGCATTCCTGGCGACATGAATGTCGACACCCGTGTCAACGGGTCGGACATCCAACCCTTTGCGGAGTGCATCGTGACCGGGTCATCGCCGTTCGGGTGCATCTGCGGGGACATGAATTTCGATAATGCGACGAATCCGGGGGACGTGCCGCTGTTCGTCGCGCGGCTGCTGCAGCCGTGATGGGATTCAGGTCGCGCGAGGCGTGAAAGGCGTGGCCGAAGGCGGGCTGAAAGGACTACCGGTGATGGGACTCGAACCCATGACCTCCTGATCCACAGTCAGGCGCTCTAACCAACTGAGCTACACCGGAAACGCAGCCGGCGGACCGTGTGGACGGCCCGCCGCCAAAGGCGATTCTAGCGGTTCCGCAGAGTTGTGCCAATGAGCCGTCAGCCCGCGATCAGCAGCGGCACGCCGCTGGGGCTGCCGCGCATCGATTCGCCGCCGCTTTCCGGCGGGGACATGGGGCGTGCGAGGTGGCCCGCCTCCGCCGGGTCCGGCCGCCAGCGGGCCACGTTGATGAGCATGCCCACCAGCGCGCTGAGGATGATCACGCCCGTGCCGCCGGCCGAGACCAGCGGCAGAGCGATGCCCTTGGTCGGCACCGAGACGGTCACCACAGCGATGTTCATGGCGGCCTGGAGGCCGATCGTCAGCGTGGCGCCGAGGGCCAGCAGCCGTCCGAACTCGGTCGGGGCTGCGAGCATGGCGCGGCGGCCCTGCCAGATCAGGGTGGCGAAGAGGGCGATGACCAGCGAGCCGCCGACGACGCCGAGTTCCTCGCAGATGACCGCGAAGATGAAGTCGCTGCGGGCCTCGGGCAAATAGCCATATTTCTGAATGCCGCCGCCGATGCCTCGGCCCCACCATCCGCCGGAGACAATGGTGATGAGCGACTGGATCTGGTGATACCCCTTGCCGCCGGGGTCGGCCTCGGGGTGCATGAAGGACATGAGCCGCTCGACGCGGTAGGCCTTGGAGAGGGCCATGTAGGCCACGGCGGGCACGGCCGGCAGTGCGCAGATGGCCAGGTGCCAGAGTTTGGCCCGCGAGGCGATCAGCATGCCGCCGCCGACGGCGATCAGCAGGGCCGCGGTGCCGAAGTCTTCCTTGCCGACGAGTCCGGCGACGACGCCGAGAAAGATCAACACCGGCAGCACGCCAGTCCAGAAATGTTCGAGGCGCGACTTGAGCCGGGCGCAGACGCCGGCCGTAAAGACGACAACCGCCAATTTACCGAGTTCCGAGGGCTGAAACCCCAGGCCCAGACTGGACGGGCCGATCGACAGCCATCGCAGCGCGCCGTTGCGGCGCTCGCCGATGCCGGGAATCAGCACAACCACCAACAATGCCACGGTCGCCAGCGTCAGGCAGACGGCCGGCTGAAACCACGCGCGCCGGCGGATGCGCCAGAAGTGATACGGAATCAGCCCGACGCAGAGCATGGTCGTCAGGGCGACGAGGGTAAAGCCGGCCTGCCGTACGGCGGGGTTCTTCAACGGGTCCTGGGTCAGCGGCGGCGCGGACAGGCTCGCCCCGGCCGAAAAGACCATGACGACGCCCAATGCCAACAGCGCGGCCGCGACGAGCGATATCGTCGTACTGCACGCGGACGGTCTGCTTTCGGGGGACAACATCGACAAGCCTCCATGCAATTCAATCGGCATATTGTGCCGTGGCGCAACAATCGCCGTAGCGGCCCCCCTCCGCGGGGACCGACGAACGTCATTGCACCTTCCTTACCGAGTGCTGCTCACGTCGTCCACCACGGAGGGTGGACGCTACCTGACTTTCACCGTCGCCAAGGCCAGCACCGCGAACAGGGCCGCGATCATCCAGAATCGCGTCACCACCTGGGTCTCGGTCCATCCGCCGAGCTGGAAATGGTGGTGAATCGGGGCCACACGGAAGATCCGCTTGCCGCCGGTCGCCTTGAAGTAGCCGACCTGCAGCATGACCGACAGGGCCTCCATGACGAACACGCCGCCGACGAGGATCAGCATGACCTCCTGGCGAATGACGATGGCGACGAAGCCGATCAGGCCGCCCAGCGGCAGCGAGCCTGTGTCGCCCATGAAGACCTGTGCCGGATGGCAGTTGTACCAGAGGAAACCGAGGCAGGCGCCCATCATCGAGCCGCACAGCACGGCTAGTTCGCCGGCCTCGGGCACATGCGGCACGAGCAGGTATGACGCCACGCGTTCATCGCCGGCAATCCAGGCCAGCACCATGAAGGCGAAGCAGCACATCGCTGTGCAGCCGGCAGCCAGGCCGTCCATGCCGTCGGTCAGGTTGACAGCGTTCGACGTGAAGGTGACCACCATGATGGTGATGAACATGAATGCCGGCACCGAGAGGGTGATCGGGTCCTTCACGAACGGAAGGATGAGCACGCGGAAGGTGTTGAGGATCTCCTCGTTGTTCACACCGCGTTTGTAGATGTAGAAGCCAAGCAGCACGCCGAGGCCGAATTGCATAAGCAGCTTTTGATAGAACTTGAGGCCGTCGCGCGAGTTCTCCTTGCCTTTGCGGGTGAGCTTCAACCAGTCGTCCCATGCCCCGATGACAGCAAGCCAGACGAGGCAGAAGAGCGCGAGGTGGATGTAGAAGGTCTGCAAGTTGGAGAATAGCAGCGTGGACATGGCGACGGCGAAGAGGATGAGGATGCCGCCCATTGTGGGCACGTTGGCCTTGTGCTTGGTGAGTTCGTTGAGGTCCTTGTGATCGAAGTCGGGGATGTCGCCGAGCCGCTTGGTCATGAGGAATCGGATGACCCGCGGGCCGAGCAGCCAGACGAAGAGGAAGGCCGAGAGAATCGACAGGCTGCCGCGAAAGAGCGTGTTTTGATAGCCGTAGTTGCCGGGAAAGAAATGATCGAGCAGGTGGTAGATCACGGGGTGACCGAATTCCGGTTGTCGAGCGGGCGATTCGCTTGAATTCGCACACCCTGCAACGGCCGACGCAGGAGGGCGAATCGAGGCGGCCCACTCAAAGAGCCAACTGTCTCATGTCCGGGCCGGCACGCGCCGCCCGATTTCTTCCAGTCGTGGTACCAACTGCTCGAACCGCCCGCCACGCGACGCCTTGAGCAGGACGAGATCGCCCGGCTCAATCAGGGTGTCCAGTTTTTCCTGCAACGCCGCGAGACTCTGAAAGGCATAGACCCGCTTGGTCGTTCCGGCGGCGCTGACCGCGCCATCGGCGATGAACCGCGCGAACGCCCCCGCGGCGATGATGATCTGGGCCGTGCTGCGACCGGCCTCCCGCCCCACCGCGGTGTGCTCGCGCTCCGACGCGGCGCCCAGTTCGCGCATGTCGCCAAGGATGAGCACCTTTCGCTGTACGCTGTCAAACTCGTCCAGCACGGCAAGCGCCGCCCGCACGCTGGCCGGGTTTGCGTTGTAGGCGTCGTTGATCAGCGTGATGTCGCCGCACATCGACGACTCCAGCCGCATCTTCGCCGGCTTGACTTCAGCCAATCCCGCCGCGATTTCGTCTTCGCTCATGCGCAGCCGCGTGCCCACGGCGATGGCCGCCATCGCGTTGATCGCGTTGTGCGGACCGAGCAGCGGAACGCGAAACTCGCGGCGGCCGTTCAGTTGAAAACACTGACCGCCCGCGTCGCAGGTGAGATTCTCGGCCCGCAAATGGCACTCGGGCGAGGTGCCATAGATGACCGCGCCCCGCGCCTTGAGTTCCTCGGGCGCGGCATATCGCGCGGCGTCTTCACTGATCGCGACAAACCCCCGGTCGCGCAGGCACGTCAGGATGGAGAGTTCTTCCTTGGCGACGCCGTCGACGGTTTCGAAAAACTCGAGATGCTCCTCGCCGATGCTGGTGATGACGGCGATGTTGGGCCGCACGATCCGCCCCAGGGCCAGGATTTCGCCGGGATGATTCGTGCCGATCTCGACGACGACGAATTCATCGGAGGCCTCGGCCGAAAGCAGCGTTAGCGGCACGCCGATCGCGTTGTTGAAACTGGCCGCGGCGCCGCGACCCTGCCGGCGGGTCGATAAGACGGTCGTCAATATGTCCTTGGTCGTGGTCTTCCCATTGCTGCCGACCACCGCGATGACCTGCGCCGCCAGTTGCTTGCGGTACCACGCCGCCAATTTGCCGAGGGCTTCGGTTGTGTCGGACACGCTGATGATGCGGCCATCGCGCTGCAGCGAAGGCGGCAACTTGCCGACATCCGAGCAGACCGCGGCCAGCGCTCCGGCTGACAATGCATCCTGCACGAAATCATGTCCGTCGTGCTGCTCGCCCTTGATGGCGAAAAAAACGCACCGCTCAACGACCTTGCGCGAGTCGATGCACACCTCGCCCACCGCGCCGGTCGGCGGCGAGCCGAGCGGCCTGCCGCCCATGGCGGCGATAATCTCGTCGATCCCCAGCAGCTTCATGCCGATTGTCCCATCCGTGAGGCGACGGCGCGACTTGCCACTTCAACGTCGTCGAAATGCGTCTTGGTCGTGCCGATGATCTGGTAATCCTCGTGTCCCTTGCCGGCGATGATCAGCGTGTCGCCCGGCGCCAACTTCGAAATCGCGGCCGCAATCGCCTTCGCTCGATCCGGCTCGGTCATTCCGCGAGGTCGATCGTCGGGGCTCAAACCCGCTTCAATGTCGCGAATGATCGCCGCCGGGTCCTCGGTCCGCGGATTGTCGCTCGTGACGACGAATCGATCGGCGCATTCTGCGACGGCCCTCGCCATCTTTGGCCGCTTGGTTCGATCGCGATCTCCGCCGCAGCCAAAGACGCACCACAACTTGCCGGTGGTCAACGGTCGCGCAGCGCCCAGCACGTTGCGCAGTGCGTCGTCCGTGTGCGCGTAATCGACAAATATCTCATAACCCAGCCCGGCAGTGTCAATTCGCTGCAACCGACCCGGCACGTGCCGCATGTCGGCGATGCCCCGGGCAATCTCGCGTTCGGTCAGCCCAAGTGCAATGCCCACACCCGCCGCCGCCAGCACGTTGTACACGTTGTGCCGACCGATCAGCGGGGTATGCAATTCGATGGCCGGGGCATTCGCACGGCGGAGAGAAAGTTTCGTGCCGCCGATGGACTCCTCAAGAATCTCGGCGCGCATATCGGCGCCGACACTCAAACCATACTTCAGGACCCGCGCGTGGGTTCGCTCGACCATTCGATCACACGCGGGATCGTCGGCATTGACGATCGCCCATGCGTCGGCATCGAGCGAATCGAACAGGCGTCGCTTTGCGGCGAGGTAGTTCTCAAGCGTCTCGTGGTAGTCGAGGTGGTCCTGTGTGAGGTTGGTGAACACGGCCGCCGAGAATCGCACGCCGTCGCAGCGACGCTGATCGAGGCTGTGCGACGAGACCTCCATGACCGCATGCCGCGCGCCGTGGCCATGCGCTTCCACCAGGTGCCGCGTGAGCGTCACGCAATCGGGCGTCGTCAGATCGGCGCTGAGTTTTCGGCCGACCAGGTCGTACTCAATCGTGCCGAGCAGCGCTGCCCGGTGTCTCGCCGCGGTAATCACAGAGCGAACCAGATATGCCGTGGTGCTCTTGCCATTGGTCCCGGTCAGTCCGACCGCGGTCAACTGCCCCTCGGTCTGAAGCCGCTCAAGGCCGAAGTACACGGCGGCGAGGCGGGCGAGCGCGGTTCGCGCATCGGGCACGCGAATGACATTCGCGCCCGCCGGTGACTCTGATTCGGATTCGCACACGACGGCGACCGCGCCACGGGCGAGTGCGTCTGCAATAAAGCGACTGCCGTCGGTCTTCGTGCCATGTAGCGCGACGAAAAGGGCCCCGCGCACGACCTTCCGCGAATCGCTGCAGACGTCATTTACATGAACGTCTGGACCGGAATACATGACGCCGAGTGCACGGCGAAGCAGCGTGGAAAGGACGATTGTGTCGGGCGGCGAGGCCGTTTGCATGAAGTCCCCTTTGGGAATGACCGACGGGCATTCTATCGCCGCGATGCGCATTGCAAAGAGAAATCAGGCCGTAAATGGGCTCGTTTCCGAACGGTTTGCGCCGACAACAGACTCGCCCAATCAATCGGTCGGCGGGCCGATGGTGAGCGCCGTCGATTGCAGGGGCTCAATCTTCTCCCCGGGGACCTGCAGGTAGGCGAGTGCGTGCGCGAAAATCTCGCGCGCCACCGGCGCGGCGACGGTTCCGCCGTAGTAGCCCTTGGAGCGATTCGGCTTGCGGATCGCGACAAAGACGACGAGTTGCGGATCATTCTGCGGTGCGGCGCCAATGAATGAGCCCACATATGCGTTCTTTTCGTAACCGCCGCCGCCACGCTTGGCGATCTGGGCAGTGCCGGTTTTGCCGAAGACCTGATGCGACGTCAGTGCCGCCGCCGTGCCGGTTCCGCGTCGGATGACGCTGGTCAGCAAGTCCCGTTTCATCAGATTGGCGATGTCCTCGGGAATGACCCGTCCGATGGCAGGCGGATCGGAGAAGTCGCTCAGCACGCGGCCGTCCGCCGCCAGCACGGCGCGAATGACATGCGGCTGAACAAGGATGCCCCCGTTGGCGAAACAGGCAAAGGCCCGCGTCATCTGCAGCGGTGTGACGCCGATCTCCTGGCCCATCGGGATACTCGTTACCGAGAAATCGTTCCAGACGGAGAAGGGCCGAACGATGCCCGGATCTTCGCCCAATAAGTCGATTCCGGTGCGTTGCCCAAATCCGAACGAGGTGACGTAGTCAAACAGCCGGCGAGCACCCATCCGCTTGCCGATCTTGGCCATGCCGATGTTGCTCGACTTGACCATCACGTCTTCAAGACTGAGCACGCCGTAGGGATGGTGATCGTGCAGCAGCCGCTTGCCGTCGCGCCAGAGGCCGCGCTCGCAATCGAAGTTGTCGCTCATCGAAACGGTCTTGTCCGCCAGGGCGCCGGCCATGATGAACGGCTTGAAGGTGCTGCCCGGCTCGACCGGATCGGTGATGGCGCGGTTGCGATAGCGCTCGGGGCCGTAATCGCCGTAGTGATTGGGATCGAAGCCCGGCGAATTGACCATGGCCAGGATCGCGCCGCTCTTGGCATGCATGACGACTGCGATGCCGCTCTCGGCCTCGAACTTCTTGACCGATTCCTCGACCGCACGCTCCGCCGCGATCTGAATCTCCGTGTCGATGGTCAGCACGACGTGCAAGCCGTCGCGCGCGGGCCGAAAACCGCCATCGGCCAGCCAGAAGGCCTTTCGACCGGCATCGCGAATGATGGTCTTGACCCCGTTTGCGCCGGCGAGCCATTCGTCGCATTGATGCTCCAGACCGCTGACGCCGACGCCATCCGGCGAGACGAAGCCGATGATCGCGCCCGAGGCGCTGTTCATCGGATAGGTGCGGGCCGGCTCGTCAAAGACGCCCAGTCCGTACACGCCGGCCTGGCGAATCCGCTCGGCCTGCTCGTCGGTTACACCGCGGCGCAGGACGAAGAACCGCCGGTCGCCGGCGGCAATGAGATCGTTGTTGATTTCGCGCGCATCGCTTCCGAGGATTGCGGCGACCTGCTCGGACGCCGCCTTCTTGTCGGGAATTACTTTGGGATCGGCAAAGACGCTTTGCCGGAGAATGGTGCCGGCGATGATGCGGCCTTGGGAATCGACGATCAATCCGCGGCGGGCCTTCAGCGGAACGACCGATTTCTGCTGTCGCTCGCCGCGTGCGAGAAGCGTCTGGCCGTTGTGGGCGTTGATATAGACCAGACGCCCCACCAGCGTCGTCAGCGCGACCATCACGGTCCCGATGACCACCTTCGCTGCACGATTGCCGGCTCGCTTCCCCACGACATCCAATCCTCGCGGACGCCATGACAGATTCACGGCGCCCAACACTGAAATTGCCCTGCCTGATTGGGTTGATCCCAAACGACGGTTGACGATTCTTAGTCGCGCGGCTTCACGATCGCGCCTTTCTTGGGCTTTTCATCGCGTGCCGGCGGCACCACCTGCAACCCCATGGCCTGCGCCCGCTGGCGAATCTGCTCTGGGCCGCGCAGTCGCGCCAGTTCCATCTCTTGCGACCACATGCGGTGCTTCAGTTCGACTTCAACCTCATGCAGCCGCTGCACCCGATTGGCCGCTTTTGCGGTTTCGGCACGCACGGCCACCACCGCGACGCCCACCGCCGCCAGCATGGCCAGCACCACCAATCCGCGCGCGACCGTCATTCACTAAGTTCCTTAAGGCTCCGTGTTGGCCGACATGCGACCGGTCGTGATACTGGTGCTAAGCGCCGGGTCTTCTATTGGTGGCAGCCGCAGCTTGGTGCCGGGCTTGAGGGTGTGCTTATCGACCAGCACGTCGCGATTCATCTGGTAGATGGTCTTGAACTTCCGCTCGCTGCCCAGTTCGCGCCGGGCAATGCCGCTGAGGGTGTCGCCGCTCTGCACTTCGTACCAGCGTGTCTTCGACAGGCGGGCAGGCTTCTCGTTTCGAGCCGCGGCCGAGTCGTTGACCATCGTGCCGTCCATCGCCGGCGGCGCGGTCAGCACAAGGGCGCCCCCTGCGGCCGGCTTGCCTGCTTCGGGGACTGCTCGGGGAACTCGCGGCAAGCCATCCTTGATTTCAAATGGCTCGACGCGATCCGGTTCGCGGCTGTTTGTATTGGCTGCAAACGACATGTCGTCGGAAACGATCGATGCGTCGCGCACCGGGTTCTGCGGCGTTGGGGTCGGCGTGCTGCGCGGCTGGGTAAATCCGGCCACGGCTTCAAAGCGATCCTCGTATCCGGCGAGTTCCGGAATGCGAAGCTTGTCGCCGGCGCGAATACCCTTCTTCTGCTTCAATACGTCTTTATTGGCACTTTCGATGAGTTTGATGCGGTCCGGCGTGCTGCGGCCGTAGTATTCCGCCGCGATCTTGCTGACGCAGTCGCCGTCCTTCACGGTGTGGGTGGTGCGAATCACAGTGGGGCTGTCGTTGGTGACGACGGCCGGAATGACCGTGGCGGATCGATCAATGGGCGGGGCAACAGTTTCGTCGGTCCGGGTCGCCACGAGACCGCGCTCGCCGACGAGGCCAGCAGTTGGCGTGACCGGCGGACCGACCCGCGTGGCAACCGAGGCCGCCGGCAAGGGCGGATTGAACATGCCGCGGGGCGCGGCGGCCGGGCCGGGGGTCTCGCTGTGCGACGGCAAGCCGACGTCATCGGACGTCAATGCAACCGACGTATCGATCGTCGCGGTTGGCGGTTCATGTGCGAGCGATGCCGAGTTTGGCTCCGAGGAATCTGAGAACATTCGCACGACGTCATCCGGCAGCGGCGGCAGCGAATCCTCATCAACTGTGTTCGCCGAAACGACCGGCTCCTCCGACAACGGCGCGTTCATCGCGACGGGAGCCGGCTGAACGATCGGATTGAGCTGGTTCTCGACCTGCAACCGGCCGCCATCCTGCAAAGGCGTGGTCGGGCCGGGCCCCTCCGGCGTTCGGGGAATGTTGGTCGCAAAGTTGGGCGACCGCGCGTCGCGCTGCGGTGCGCCTTTTTCCGAGAGGATGATCGCAAAAAGGATGATAAACGCCAGACCGACCAGCAGACCGATCTTTGTCTCTTTCGTCATTCACGCACCTCCGTGTGCCGTCCGGGTATGTAACACATTTCACAGGCCCTTACAAGCTTGAATTCACAAATTCCGCCACGCGTAACTTCGCCGATCGACTACGCGGATTCGCGTCGCGCTCCGCGTTTTCGGCGATGACCGGCTTGCGCGTGATCAGGCGATACTCGCCCGACTTGGCTCGCGCTCGAAAATCCTCTTTGACCAGCCGGTCCTCCACGCTGTGGAAACTGATGATCGCGACCCGACCACCGGGCGCGAGCGACGCCGGCAAACCCGCCAACAGCGCCGACAACGACTGCGTTTCGCGGTTCACCGCCATACGCAGCGCCATGAACGTGCGCGTCGCAGGATGGATCCGACCACCGTGCGATTCGGGGTTTTCGCCCAATGCGGCCGCCACCAGCCGCGCAAGATAGACCGTGCTGTTGATGCGGCCCTGTCGTCGCGCCTGGCAGATGCGCTTTGAGATTCTTCGGCTGTGTCGTTCCTGACTCTGAAAGTAAAGTAGATCCGACAGTTCTCCCTCACTCAGCGTGTTCACCAGGTCGGCAGCGGTCGTCTTCAATCGATCGTCAAGCCGCATGTCCAGGGGGGCATCGACCGTGAAACTCAACCCCTTGGTCGGGTCGGCAATCTGATTGCTGCTGACACCCAGGTCAGCCACCACGACATCGGCCCGCGCCCCGCCGCGCGCCGCCAGTACCGCCGGCAGTTCCGCGAAATTCGCCTGAAGCCATTCGGCGCGATCGGCGAATGCCGCCAGTCGCTCCGCCGCCATCGCCAGATTGCGGCTGTCCACGTCCAATCCGATCAATTTTGCTTGCGGAGCGGCCTGAAGCAGCGCCTCGCTGTGCCCGCCGAGGCCGGTCGTGCAATCCACGATCAGCCGCGCGGACGCCGACGCGGTCAACGACAGGACCGCGTCCTTGAGCACCGGCAAATGGCCGAAATCAAGGCCGCTGGTCAAACGCAGTCATTCCTGGTTGGCAAGGCAGATTGAACGTCACACTGAAAGGTACAATACGATTGCGGGAGGTTTCCCCGCGGAAAGCAAAAAATTCCGTCGTGAACGGACGCGATTAAATGCTACAATGACCCATAAAGGAATGCAGTCGGTTCGCCCTCCTTGGCGAACCGGAGCTGCCCCTCCGTGTCTGGGTGCGGGTGTCTCGAACGGGCTTGCGCCTGAGGGTGACAGGCGGCTGCAGGCGAGTTGGATGCATGCAGCCTTGTCGCAAGTTTGACCGGCTCCGCCACAGAGCCGCGTCAGACCAGGCCTAAATCAACCGGTTTTGGCGAACCGCGGTCGACGGAAGGGTGTGTCGATCGTGGTAACTGCCGGTCGTTTCAAGCCGCGCCCATGAAACTCCCAATCAAACCCACACACGCCTGCGACGCCGGTCTACCTTCCGTGCCGTGCGCCGCCGCCTCGATTTCTTTGTCAGTCGGCGGTAATCGGCTGGCGGAAGGACGCCAAACCGGCGTCCTTCCGCTTCGCCGCAATCGAACCTTACCTCACCCGGCCGATACCGCGTCGGCCACCTGGTCAGGTTGCGTCGGGCTCTTTCCCGACGCGCCGCTGGAACGTCTGCATGGCCTGTCGCGCCTTGAGCTGGTATTCCCTGAACCGCTCGAGGCCGTCGTCAGACTGACTTTCGTATTCATCGCGGCCACGGATCTCGATGTGATCCCGCACGCCGCACACCATCACGTCCTTCCCGAGTCCGGCCGCTTTCAACATCTTTTCCGGGATCAGGATCCGGCCCTGGGTGTCGATGTCGACCAACTCGGCTCTTGGAAAAAATTCCTGCTCAAAGCGGAGCATGTCTTCATCGGGAAGGAACTCCGATTGAAACTTCTCCGCGAGGGTCTCGAACTGCGTTTCGGTGTAGAGCCACAACCGCGTCTTGGGCTGGCCAGGCGCGATGTAAAACCCGTTGCCGTCGCGCTCCGGTTTGAGGCGACCCCTCCACTTGGCGGGAATTGCGAGGCGGTTTTTGCCATCAATTCCGTGTTCATAGGCGCCAGTGAAGATCATCCGCGTCCGCCACCACAAAGTGCCCCACAACGATGCACTTCATGGGCTTAATCTACACTTTCCCACACCGACTTCAAGCAAAAAATCACCGCGCTCCGCATTTCACAGGGTGCTGGTTCGCGCGTTCGTAATGGAAGAATCGGCGGCGTCGAAGGTTACGAACCGAAAAAAAATGTGACAAAAAAGCGGCTGCGTGAATTCGTTGTTATCGGGCTCTTCACCCCCGCGCCATGACCTCCCGATAGATCCCGACGAGCTTCCCCACAACTTGTTGTAGGTCATGGCCTTGTAGGACACGCGATCTGGCGTATTCCGACATTTCTTGACGCTTATTTGGATCGGCGAGCAGCTCCCCTGCCGCCGACGCAAATTCGTCCATCGCGCCGACCGGGCACAGAATTCCGCTCACGCGAGGCTCCAGCAAATCTCGACACGGCGCAATATCGCTCGCCACCACCGCGCAACGCGCAGCCATCGCCTCCATCACCACGTTCGGACAGCCCTCGGTGCGCGACGGGAAGATCAGCACGTCCGCCAATTTTAGACACGCAACGACATCCGACCGCCAGCCGGGCATGTGGATGACATGCGTCAATTTCCTTGATTCGACGAGCGAAGCGATGCGGGCCCGCTCCGGCCCGTCGCCAATCAAGAGTCCGTGCGCGCCATGCGACGCGTGCAGGCGGGCGACCGTGTCGACAAATGTCGGCAAATCCTTGATCGGGTCCATCCGTCCGGCCCAGATCGCCACCGGCACATCATCAGGAATGTTCAAATCGCTTCGAGGCGCCGGTTCAACGCTATCCACGGCGGCGATGTCGATCCCGTTGGGAAGCAATCGAACCCGCGCCGCCTCGAATCCCAGATCGTCGCGCACGTGCGCCGCCACGCTGGGCGCGTTCGCCATGTGCAGATCCGACAGACCGCCGGTCAGGGCCTCGCCCCACCGGTGCCAGTGCCGCTCGATCTCGATGGTGATCGTTGAAGTGAGAATCGGCCGCGTGCGATCCAGCCGGCCGACCAGCCGCGCCGCGACATTCGCATGAAACAACCCGGCGTGAATCAGATCGGGATCGATCCTGCGCACGTCGCGTGCAAGCCGCAACAGACACCGCGCGTCATATCCGCCCCGCGCGTCGCAGGCGAATGTCTCGATCCCCGATTGCTCCAGTTGCTCATGCAGCGGTCCGCGCGGGGCGAGACTGCCCACGATCGGCACGACGCCGCGCTCGCGCACCGCCCGCGCCAGCCGCATCAACCGAAGCGGATAGCCGCCCGGTTGAAGGTCGGTCGACAGCATCATGACGCGAAGGTCGGTCATGCCTGCGCCGCCCGTTGAGCCTCAATCTTGATCAGGATGCCCAGCCGATCGACCGCCTCAGCGCCGCTTGCTGGAAATCGCCAAGGCCGCAAAGGCCAGGAACATCGCCGCCACACCGCCGCCCACGCCCGCCGATGTGTAGAGCCGCTTGCGGTCGATGGAATCCAGTTTCGAGGGCGTTTCGACGCTGAACTCGGCGAAGTCCGCCAGGCCCGTCCGGCCTTCCTTCTTAATCACGGTCGCCTCGTTGTCGAGGGCCATCAATTCCAAGTCGAGGGCGCGTACGCGATCGTCCTGCTCGTCGCGCTGTTTCCGCAGCGTCGCGATCCGCTCCGAAGCGACCTTGTCATTCTGAATGGCCTGCTCGACCTGATTCACGAATGCCGTCGTCGCCGCGTCCTTGCGCTTCAATGCCGCATCGCGCGCCTCGCGGAGGCCGGCGATCTTGGACGCGTGCTGGTCGGCCCGAATCGCGGCAAGATGCTGCGTCAGCGCCGAATCGTGAACCGCCTGCTTCTGATCGATGCCGTCGGACAGATCGCGAATGCTCCGCCGCAGTGTGAGAATCTGCTTATTGTTACCGGTCAGGATCGCCGCGGCCTGCTTTGTCAGGTCGGAGAACGCCACGGCGGCGCCGTAACCCGCCTTCTTGAGCGCAGCGTGAATCACCTTGCGCTGGGTCGGCTCGGCGCCGCCCTCTCTAATCGTGTCGGCGTCCTTTGCGGTCTGAATCAGGCCGGTTCGCGAATCCCGATCGAGCCGCAGGATGAGATCCTCGGCCGCCCGCTGGTATTCGAGCAGCATCTTCACATCGCCGCCCTTCCACTTGCGAATCTTGGGCGCCAAATCGCCGAGTTCCGATGCGAAGTCACGGGCCTGGTCGCGCAGATCAGAGACGCCGACCGCGACCTGCTCCAGTTGCGAGAGGATGTCACGATCCTTCTGTTCCTTGCGACGGGCGTCAATCTGGTTCCGGAATTCCCCAATCGCGGTCTGGTACTTGGCGAGCGGCCCGGCGATGCCGTCGATGCACTTGACCATCTGGGCATGCAATTCGCGGGCAAAGGTGTCCCGCTGCTCCATCTTCTGACTCAATTGTGCGTCGCCCTTGTAGACCGCCATTCGCTCCTTCTCGCTCGGGGTGATCGGGGCCTCGGTCAGCGGCTTGGCCTGGGCCTCGTCGAGGGCCTTTTGCGCCGCGGTTACCGCCGCCTCAGCCGCGTTCAACTCCTGCTTGAGCGCGACCTGCGTCTTTTCGACCTCGCGGGCCTGCGGATCGGCATCGAGGGCCGTCTGATACTCCTGAAGTTGAGCGCGGGCCGCGTCGATCTCGTTGCGCTTGGCGGTGCGCTGCTGGGTCAATTCAGACAGCCGCCTTGCCACTTCCTCCTGCGACTTGGCCGCCTTGTCCAGCTCCGTGCGGTACGAATCGCCGATGGCCTTCAACCACGATTCCGCGGTGGGAACAGTCGCGTTATCTGCTTCGACGATCACATCCAGACGCCGATTCTCAACGTCCGGATTCAGGTCAATGGCGCCCTTCTGCGGCAAACCAGCTAGATCGACGCCACCGTTTTGCCGCGCCGCCTCCACCGATCGCATGATCGCATCCTTGTGTGCGTCCATCCGCACCATGGACGGCGGTGCATCGGACTTGAACTGCACGACACCCTGCACCTTGACCGGCTGTGCCGGCAGGATGTTGTAAATCACTGCGCCAAACAGCACGCCCATGCCCAGGGCCACCGCCAGCGGCATGCCCACCAGGCTGCGCCGCGGCAGTGACGGCGACGCCGCGTAGGGCGCGGTATCGACGCGTGACAACTTACTCGGCGCAGCGGTGTCATCGTCAAAGCCGACCAGTTCGCCGCCATCGACGTCGATGATTCGCATCTCGGTCGCGGACTCGTCGAGCTGCCGGGCACGGGCTTCCAATGCCCGCTCGCGCTCGTCCAGTTCGCGACGGCGGGTTTCGAGCACGGCAGTCGCCGCGGCCTGATCGACGTCGTCGTCGGCCGGGTCGGCTTCGAGGGCCGTCAGTTGGCGACGCGCCTCGAAGTCGCGGCGCATCGCGTCGAAGTCCTCGCGCTCGGCGCGGAGCCGGGCATGCTCGGCGTTCAACGTCTCCTGCCGCTTGCGCAATTCCTCCAGTTGGGAATCCCATACTGCCTGTTTGGCACGCGTGTCTTCGCTGACGGCCACCTGGCGGGTCGATGCATCCTGTTCGGACAGCTCGCGGCGGCGGCGAATTTCCTCTTCGAAGCGGGCGAGCCGCTCCTGGATGTCGCGTTCCACCTCTTCAAGCCGCAGGCGCGAGCGCTTTTCGATTTCTTCTTCGCGCTGTCGCGCCGTGGCAAATCGATCCGACAGTTCCGCCTCGACGCGCTGGCGCATCTCCGACAGCGCCGCCTCGTGCGTGGCATGTTCCTCGTCTTCCAATGCGGCGCGCTGGGCCGCGACTTCGGCCTCGAACTCGCGCATCCGGCGTTCGAGCGCCGCGCGCTGTTCGGCGATCTGCGCCTCGGCCTGGCGACGAGCGGTCATCGCGTCGTCGCGCTCGTTCTCCATGGCCTCCATGAAGGCCTTGCGTTCCTGCTCCAACTGCCGGCGGCCGGCCTCGATGCGCGACAAACTCTCATCGAAGTCCGCGGCCTTGCGCCGATTGGCCTCCTCGGCGGCGGTCAACTCGGCGGCGCGGGCGGCGACCGCCTTCTCCAGCGTGGCCAGTTCCTCTTCGCGATTGCGCAGTTCCAGACGCATCGCGTCGGTCTGCTCCATCAGCACCGAGACTCGCTCGGCCTCGTCCGTTCCGCCCTTCTGGGTTTCGAGCAGGTCCTGACGCTGCTTTTCGATGTCTGTATATTCTTCCTCGAGCCGGGTGCGATACTCTTCAAGTTTGCGGGCGTGATCGGCCAGTTCCAACTCGCGGTCGGTGACGACCTTTTCGCGCGCTTCGACTTCGCGCATGCCGGCCTGGAATGTTCGCTTGGCCTGATCGAGGCTTTCCCGTTCGGACTTGACCGCATCCTGTTCGTTGGCAAGGCGGCGGCGTTCATCGGCGATGGCCTCGCGATCGACATCGACCGCGTTTCGCATCTTGCGGGTCTGCTCGATCTCCTGCTCGAGTTGCTTCTGGCGCCCCTCGAGATTGGCCACATCGTCGATGAGGCGGCGCTTGCGGCTGCGCAGCCGGTCGCGTGTCTCCATCAACTGCTTGCGGATCAGGTGGTTCTCGTCGATGCCGGTCTTGAGTTCGGCCTGCAATCGCTCGATCTCGGCACGGGCCGACTCGACCGATGTGCGCTCGGTGGACAGATCGCGACCCTGATCGCGATTCATCAACTTGTCGCGCTCGAGCCGCGAACGCTCGGCCTCGAACGCCGACACCCGCGCCGCGAACTCGGACTGCTGGCGGGCGAAGGCGGCCTGCTGCTCGTCGACGTGCGACTTGAACAACTCCAGGGCCGCCCGATCGGCGGTCACACGGTCGGACGCCGTGCTCAGTTCCGTCTTCTCGCGAATCAAGTCGCGCTCGCGCTGGGCGATCTGCTCCTGCGCCATGCGCACGTCGTTTTGCTCGCTGTCGAGTTGAGAAATTCGCTCGGTCAGCGCGCGTGTCTGCGACTCGAATGCCGCGGCCTTGGCTGCGTGGGCAGCCTGCTCGGCGGCCAGCGCCTGGCGATCCTGCTCCAGTTCCTCGCGGCTCTGGCGGATGCGCTGCTCGAAGGCCTCGGCCCGAGCCATGCGCTCATCGAGGCCGTGCGCCTTGACCTCGAACTCGCGGCGCTCCGCGTCGAGTTGAATGCGAATTGATTCCAACTCGCGCCGATGCGTCTCAAACTCCTCCAGATGCTGCTCGTGCGTCGTGACGCGCTCTGCCAGCAGGCGCTCGCGGCTGGCCAGCACCTCAGACAGTGCGCCCAGCTCGGCGCTGCGCTCGTCAAGCAGCTTGACCTTGCGATCCAATTCGCGGACTTCGTCGCGCGCCTCGTTGACGCGGCGCTCGTCGTCAGCGAGTTCCTCGCGGCTTCGTTCGAGTTGCTCCTCGCGGCGGCGCAGTTGCGCCTCGCGGGCTTCGATCTCGGTCGCACGGCCGTCGATCAATTCGCGCTCGGTCTTCAATCCTGAGCGGCCGGACAGCAGCTCCGCGAATCGCGCCTCCAGTTCGGCCGACCGCTGATCGATTTCCTGCTGACGCACGAGGATCGACCCGCGCGCCCGCTCGGCCTCATCCCGATGCGACTCCAGGGCCGCGGTGTCCATCTCGATGCGGGCCTGCCACTCCATCAGCCGCGCATTGCGCGTTTCGAGTGCGGCAGCCAGCTGCGAAATTTCCGATTCCTTTGCCACATGGGCGTCAAGCCGGGCGAGCAACTCCTGTTCGCGCGCCCCCAGTGTCGCCTCACGCTGCTCGATCTCCTCGCCGCGGATCCGCATGTGCTCGGCGATTTGTTCGAGTTCGCTCTCCCGTTGCGTGACCGCATCTATTCGGGATTGGTTCTCGGAATCCCGCGCCGCCAGATCCAATTCGGCGTTCGCAAGGCGTGCGTTGACCGTGCGATCGAGTTCCTCGCGCTGGCGGGTCAGTTCGGCGGCAGCCTGCTCTTCCAACTCGCGCTTGCGATTCGCGATCTCCTCGTCCGCCTCGGCCATGCGGGCCTTCAGCGTGCGCTCGCGCTCGACGGCGGACTTGGCCACTTCGGTCAGACGGGCCTCGATCGCCTTCTCCTTTGCGGCGACCTCAGCCTCCAACTCCTGCCGGCGCTGGGCCAGTTCCTCATCGACTTCGGCGAGCCGCGCTTCGATCGCGCGCTCCTTCGCTGATGCCTGCTCCTCAAGCTCGCGCTTGCGGGCCAGCAGTTGCTGATCCAGTTCCGCCATGCGGGCGTTCATGGCCTGCTCGCGCTCGGCGCTGGTCATGTCCAGTTCTGCGAGGCGGTTTTCGATCGACTTTTCGCGAGCGACGAATGCCTCTTCGCGTTTTGCGAATTCGGCTTCACGCTCTTCGAGTTGCCGCTCAATGGCGCTCCGCGCTGCAGCACGCCGCTCCTCCAGCACGCTCTCGCGCTGGCGATGCTCTTCCTGCCGGCGGGCTTCCAGTTCGTCAAACTCGCGTTGGAGGGCCGCGCGGCGCTCGTCCAAGTCCGCTTCGCGGCGCTGATGTTCCTCCTGGCGGCGCGCCTCGATTTCCTCGAATTCCCTTCGCAGTGCCTCGCGCTGTGTCGCGAGTTCGAGTTGGCGCTCCTGCTCTCGTGCGGAGAACTCGTCCTCCAATTCGCGGCGGCGTTCGGCCAAAGAGCCTGTCTGCTCGACCAACGTCACTTCGGATGCTTTGAAGCGCGCGTCAAGATCGGCCTGCCGCTTGGCGACATCCGCCTCCAGCGCCTCGGCCCGCGCGCGGAAGGCCGCGTCATGCGCCTCGACCCGCGCGGCAAAGGCTTCCTCCAATGCGCGCATCCGCGCATTGACCTGTTCCTCGTCGCGCTTGCGGTTCTCTTCAACGACCTCGGTCGCGCGGCGCTTGCGAAGCTCCAGCGCCTCCTCGCGCTCGGCGATCTCCGATTCCTTGCGGTTCAGTTCGTCGATTCGGCGGCGATTGGCGGTCTCGGTCTCGCGCTCGGCGGCCTGCTTCAAGGCCTGAAGTTGCTGCCCGTGATCGGCTCGCGCGGCCTCCAGTTCGGCTCGCTGCGTCGCCAGATCCTGCTCCATCCGTTTGCGTTCGATTTCCAAGGCCTGACGGGCATCGCGCTGCCAGGACTCGAACTCGCTGCGGGCTTCGGCGCTCTGCTGCTCCCGCGCGCGGGCCAGCTGCTGCTTTTCCTGCTCGATCGCCTTGCGACGCTCGTCGAGATCGGCTTCGAGCTTTCGCGTCAGCGACTCGTGTTCCAGTTCCAGCGCCCGCCGTCGCTCGGCCAGTTCATTCTCTCGCCAGGCAAACGCCTGCTCGCGGCGCTCAGCATCCTCGGCCGCGGCCTGCTCGATGGCCCGCTGGCGCTCGTTGAGTTCATCGATGCGCTTCTGGTAGGCAGCACCCTGATCGTCCAGCACCCGCATCTGATCGGCGCGGGCCAGCGAGACTTCGGACTCGAACTCCGTGCGCAGATTGCTGAGCGCCTCGCGCTCCGCCATCAACTCGTTCCGCGCCCGCTCCAGTTCGGCGCGCTCGGCGTTGAATGCCTGCTGCACCTCGTCGCGCTGCCGAGCGGCGACCTGCTCCAGCTCGTCATTCTTTCGCTGAATGTCGAGGTGCTGCAGCCGCAGCCGCTCGCGCTCGGCCTCCAGGCCCACGCGAAGCGCACGCGCCCGCTCGTCCATGGCCTCCTGAGCGCCCGCCACGCGGGATCGCAGCTCGTTGAGACGCTGGTCGATCTTCCGGTTTCGGGCGTCAATGCTACCGTGCAGCTCCATGTGCTGCGCGTATTTCTGCTTGGCCCGCTTGAGTTCCTCGCGAGCCTCGGTCAATTCCATCTCAAGCCGCGCCGCCGCCTTCTGCCACATCGCGGCGCTGACCCGGTCATCGGAGTTCGCACGCGGGGCCGCTGCCGGCGCCGAATTGTTGCGCTCGGGTGTCCAATCCGCGTCGTCAGTGACGTCGTCGTCGCGAAGACCCGCATCCCCGCCGACCGGCGGCGCCGCGGACATGTCGGCACCGTCATCGCGGCGCGGACCCGGTCGCGGAATACGACGCTTGTCCTGATCGCGGCGGCTCTGCAGCCGCATCGTGCTTTCCAGCAGCACGTCCTTGCCGCGTTCGGTCGCGGCGCGGTCATCTCCCTTGGGGTCCACCGTGGCGGAGGCCTGTGCGCCGACCATCGCCTCTGCCATCATCGCCGCAGCGGGCTCGGCAATGATGCCCGAGCCGAATTCGACCATGGACGATGGCGTGGCATCGAGACCGGAAAGCAGCGCAGCGCCATCGAACGACGACTCCACACGCGCCTGCGATTCGGCCAATGATCGCGAAGCCTCGTTAAGCAGCGTCAGATCGCGACGCGTCTCCGCTTGAATGTTCTTCTCATTGATGCGCGGCTGGTTCGCCGGCCAGAGGTCTTCGAGTTTCGGCGCGACCGACTCGTCCAAACGGCCGGCCACCAGCGGCGCGACCGACGGCGCTCCATCAGAATCACCGCCTGCCATGCGTCCTTCGATTCCCGGCATCATGTCAATTTTGAAGGTGAGTTCCAACCCGCCCACGCCAATCGTGTCGCCCGACAGAAGCCGCGCAATGGTGACCGTGCGGCCGTTGTGCCGCGTGCCGGTCTGGGTCGAAAGGTCGCGAATGACCGGGCCGTGCTGGCTCCAGACGATAAGGGCGTGCCGTCCGGCAACGCCGGCTTCGGTGGACTGCACGTCGCAGCCCTCGCCCGAGCCGATCACCAGGATCGGATCTTCCGATGTCGTCGCCACGCGATCATCGTCGCGCATCAGCGCGAACGGCGGCGCGGCCGTGCCGACAGCCAGATCCCCGCCTTCGAGTTCGACGCGATACTTGAATCTTCCGAGCACCAGTTCCGCACCGTCGTGCAGCCGCGCCCAGCGAACGTAGCGTCCATCCAGTTGCGTGCCGCCCTGTGCGCCGAGATCACAGACATATGCCGTGGTGCCGAGCCGAACAATCGCGGCATGCGAGATACCGACGCTTGTCGACGAAAGAATGATGTCGCACCCTTCGCCGCGGCCGAGCAGGGTCAGCACGTTCGTCAAACGGCGCACGGGCTGGCGGGCGTTGCGATACTGGGCCACCAGGCGAACGCACGCCCCCTGCTGCTCGAACAATTGCGGTTGAACGCTCATGGACTTTCAGACCTCGTGTCTTTTCTCACAAACGTCGCGTTTGAGCCGCGACACCGCCTGACCGGCGGTCGCCGCGCTCCCACGCGCGAGTCGCCTCCGCGCGTCGATATCGGACGCGCGATCGCGCACGCCCGATAAAGGGACACTCACAACCCTATTCAACGGCCGTTTTGGCCTGTCAGGACCAACATGAATGCCGATAATCTCGCACAGGCCGGTCCGGCGATGGACCCAATCTAGGTGGCGGTGACGCCGGTCAATCGCCGTTGGGGCGATCACGGCGCGGCGACGCGCAGTTTCCGCGCGTTTTGGCATGCCTCAGTTGTGCAGATTACAGGCAAAATCGGCGGGTCTCCGCGGGGTGGCGAGCCATTGGCCCCGACCGACCGATTGTACGAACGTCCGGGAAGTACATCAAATTCACAACAGGCAAAAGCCTGATCCGAAGATGTGAGCCCTAGCGGACAGGCTGAGTGGTCGCGTCGTCGGCAGCGCCGCGGACAGTGAAGACCTGTTGCAGGGGGAAAACCTTGCCGGTCACGTAATCCTGAAAGCTCAGGACCGCGGTGATGCGCGAGGTCGGAGGCCGCTGGGCGCCCCCGGCCCAGGGAATCTTGATGGTGTAGTGAGACCCCAGAGAGCCGAACCAGAGCGTTCGCATCTTCTCAGCGTCGATGGTCGCCTGGCCCACGTTCTGAAACTGGCTCCGGGCCAGCAGGTTCAAAAGCCGCACCTCCGCCGAGGCCGGGGCTTTGATGATGTCGCCGTCCTGATCGACCGGGTTGACGTAAAGGACAATGCCGTCGTCTATGCCGTCGTGATTGTCGTCATATCCACCGGACAGCGAGGCCAGTTGCACCTTGGCGACGTGAGGCAGCAGATCCCTGCGTTGTTCGGCCGAAAGCGCCTGCACACGTTGAAGCCGCTCCGACAACGCGTCAATTTGCTCGCGCTGCATCTCGATCTGTCGCGCCTGTGTGGCGACGGTGTCCGACAGTTGTTGAATCCGCGTGCGATCGGACGTGCCGCCGGCGGCGCCGCCGTCGTTCGGGCATCCGCCCATCGTGAGCGGAAGCGCGATAAGCATAGTGGCGACTGCGCAAGCAATCGGTGTAGATCGGGTCATCAACCCGACACGTCGGCGCGTCGAAGTGTGAAAAGCGGGTCGATGACCCACCCTACGGGTTGGCGACAACGGCTCTAGTCGTCCGACGACTTGGGTCGAAGAATCCCCTCGGGTTGCCGTTCGAGGATCTTGTCCACGAGGCCGTATTCGACGGATTCGGCAGGGTCGAGCCATAGGTTGCGGTCGCAGTCCTTTTCGATCTTCTTCCGGTCGGTGCCGGTGTGCTTGGCGAGGATGCCATAGAGCACATCGCGAAGCCGCAGGATTTCTTTCGCCTCGATCGACAGATCGGTGGCTACACCCTGCATGACACCGCCGATGAGCGGCTGGTGCAAGAGCACGCGCGAGTTGGGCAGAACGAAACGCTTGCCCTTGGTCCCGCCGCACAGCAGGATCGAGCCCATGCTGGCCGCCAGGCCGATGGCGTAGGTCGCCACGTCGCAGCGAAGGAACTGCATGGTGTCGTAAATCGCCAGACCGGCCGACACGCTGCCGCCGGGCGAGTTGATGTAGAAGTGGATGTCGGCGTTGGCGTCCTCGTTCGAGAGGAAGAGCAACTGCGCGATGGTGACGTTGGCGATCTCGTCATCGATGCCGCCGCCCAGAAAAATGACGCGGTCCTTGAGCAGGCGCGAATAAATGTCGTAGGCCCGCTCGCCCCGTCCGGTCTTCTCGATCACCATCGGAATGAGATTGTTGTTCATTGCGCGAGACATTGGTGCTCCTGGGAGCCGTAAGCCTTAAGCCATAAGCCTTAAGCTGTTTGCTCCGTTGAACCGGCTGTCGCCGGAAACTTGCTGGTTCTCTCAAACTCCATTCGATTCACTGTCACCGCTTGCCGTCGTTTGTGCTGACGGCTTAAGGCTTACGGCTTATGGCTATTTCTTTTCCTTCCCATGCGGCTCAACAATCTCGTCCACGATTCCCCACTCCACCGCTTCCTTCGGATTCAGGAAGCGATCGCGTTCGGTCTCTTCCTCGATCTTCTTGATGGGCTTGCCGGTGTGCTTGGCGAGGATCTCGTTGAGCGTCTGCTTGTCCCGCAGAATCTCTTCTGCCTGAATGCGGATGTCCTCGGCCTGTCCGGTGATGCCGCCCCATGGCTGGTGCAGCATGATCTTGCTGTTGGGCAGGGCCATGCGCTTGCCCTTGGTGCCGGCCGCGAGGATGACCGCCCCGCCGCTGGCCGCCTGACCAATTGAGTACGTCGCGATGTCGCAGGTCAGGTGCTGCATGGTGTCGTAGATCGCCAGGGTCTGGTCCACCATGCCGCCGGGGCAGTTGATGTACAGGTTGATGGGCTGCTCCTTCTTGATGCTCTGCAGGTAGAGCAGCCGCATGATCACCAAGCTGGCCGACCGCTCGTTGATCGGCCCGGCCAGGAAGATGATGCGGTTCTCCAGGAGCATGTCCTCGACGGACATCTCGCGGTATTTCTGATAGGGCGCGCCGCCCTGTGCGTAGTTGCCCATTTGCATTGGGTCGTGCATGCCCGAGTGCATCGGGTTGAACATGCCCATGAGGCCCTGATTCATGCGAATTCCCTTTCCGTCCATGTGTGGGGATTGCCGAAGCCACGGCACGCGATCCCGCCCGCACTACGAGTTATCGACTGAAACACGGCGCCGATGCGGTTGCGCCGCACGCGCCGATTCTGCCGGGCGGATTATAGCGCGAAGCCGGAAAACGCAAGTGGCGCAGATTTGGCGGGGAAAGCTCCGTGCGACCTGGGTTCATTGCCGCCCGATGCAGCACATGACCCGGCAGGTGGACTGATGATCCGCCCGCCCCAAACACGCGAGGAAGTCGTCGCGAACCGCCTCAAATTCGGAGCCGCAATGCGTCTTGAGCAGTGTCATCCATTCCAGCCGCGTCGTCCAGGCATCCAGCACGTCGGGCAGGGCGTTCCCGTTGAACGTCAGTTCCGCGTCGGCCAGTTCGAGTTCGGTGTCCACTCGAATTCCACACGCGCTCATGACTTTGCTCAGTTTTCGACCCATGTAAAAATCGTATCGATTGGACGCACGGGCTTCGGCGACGTAGGTCCCGAGCAATTCGCGGGTGCGCGGGGCCAGCGGCTCGTGACCGAAAAAGTCATCGATTTCTATCAAGGCGATCCAGCCGCCGGGTCGAACGTAGGACGCCCACGTCTTAAGCACCGGCTCGAGGTCAACAAAATAGGCGGCGGAGAAGCTGCTCCACAGGCCGTCAAACGGCGCTCCCAGTGATGCGGCGTCGGGCAGGGACCGCAAATCGGCATTGATGAATCGCGCCCCTAACAACTTTCTCGCCGTTGCTGCATCGAGCACTTCCTCATTCGTGTCCACGCCGACAACCCGCGCCCCGCGATCGGTCAGGAGCGCTGCCTGATCACCCGCGCCGCAGCCCAGGTCCAGAATCGACTTCCCGCGAATTTCGGGAAGCGCGTCCATTGCGGTGCGCCAATCGCGCCACCTAAGTTGCTTGTTGTAGTAATCTGCGAGGGACATGGCGATACTATTCTGCCTTCGATCAATCCGGCTGCCACTTGCTGCGTGTCAGCCAGTGCGAACGCGGAGGTGATTCACCACACGAATAATCACTCGACAGGTCCGGATTTTCACGTCATTCACACGGGCAGGCAAGCTGCCCGTGGCATACGTCCCTATATCCCCGCTTTCGGTTAATCTACAATCATGGAACTCGCCGACCGGCTGCCGTTCTGTCCGCGCTGCGCATATTCCTTTGCCGGCCTCCCCGAAGCACATCAATGTCCCGAGTGCGGGCTTGCATATAACGCCGATAGCCGGATGTGGGTAGCCGCTCAGAATGACCGCCTAAAGGGTCGCTCGACGTTGTTGTTCATTGCGATTGTCAATCTGGTCGTCGGCTTGATGATTGTCCCTCGCGGCTTCTTCATTTCTGGCCCCGTGTTTCGTTTCATTTTCATCATTGGCGGACTCTTCAATTTGATTGCAGGTACACTTGCTTTGCGGAGATGGTGGCGTTTTGCCGAACAGCGTCCGTCATTCTTCGCAGTCCTTCCCGACGGATTGTGGTGTCTGAGAGGATTCGACAGGGCACGCTCCATCCCGTGGGAGCGAATCAAGTCAGCAACCTCGGACTGGGTGCCCGTGGATCAAAGCTCGGGTCGCGTGATTATGATTCACGTGTTCAAGGGAAGGCGAATCAGTGTGCCTGCAGGTTTCATGTCCAGCGTTCAAGTTCACGAGGCCATCGCACGCATCAGGGTACGCGTTGAAGAATTGGCGAATTGAGGAACTGGGGTGCCACTGGCTGCTCGTCAGCCAGTGCAAACGCGGCGGCGACTCGCCGCGTGAGTAACCATCCGACAGGCACGGCTCCCTCGTCATTCGCACGGGCAGGCAAGCTGCCCGTGGCATACGTCCCTATATCCCCGCTTTCGGTTAATCTACAATCATGGAACTCGCCGACCGGCTGCCGTTCTGTCCGCGCTGTACGTATTCATTGACCGGTCTGCCCGAAGCACATCAATGTCCCGAGTGTGGGCTGCCCTATGACGCCGAAAGTCGGATGTGGGTGGGCAGCAAGAAAAAAGGATTTGGAGTCGAGTGGGTGAGCCTCATCGTGGGCATCGCTTTTCCCCTAATCTTCATTACGGTTTCCCTTCTGACAGCGATCATCGTCCCAACGTATCGAGACTGGTTCATCGTGTTTGCAGTGTTACATGCAGCACTCGTGCCGTTTGCGTTCTATCAATGGCGTCGAAAGCAACAAGCTCCACCGCCGTTCCTAGCCATCATGTCCGATGGGGTCTGGTATCGCATTAACTTCTCGCAGAACAAGTTTCTGCTGTGGAAGCATGTGTGCGATATCAAGCCAATAGCTAAGCGCAAGTCGCTTACCTTGATGTTCACAGTGCGTTCTGTCTGGTCCGTACTGGTTGACAGCGTATTTGAGTCCAAATGCGATTTGCAGACTGCCGCGACGGAAATGGAGCGCAGAGTCCAGCGGCACCAATGCGCAGATTCCCACGTTTGACCTCGAAGCCGTCAATGCTTTAATCTGAACACCATGTAGCCAATTGGCTTCGTGGAGTCTCCTGAGGACGATGGCCGGGATCATATCAATACCCGCGACCGACCTCGCCGACCGGCTGCCGTTCTGCCCGCGCTGCGCCTACCCGCTGACGGGCCTGCCGCATACCTACCACTGTCCCGAGTGCGGAATAACCTATGACACGGAGAGCCGGATGTGGACGGGCATCCACCGCACATCCAAGCCAGAGCGGGTATTTCGATTCTTCATGGGTTGCATCGGATTCGTATTCGGAGTCATATTCATATTGATAAGCCGACGCTTCTCGACTGGCGGAGGATCGGTATTTTTCTGGCTCGGCGTTGCCAATGCCCTGATCGCCATGATCAATATCGTCGGTTCGATCCGACGTGATGTCGGGCGGAAGTGGTTTCTGGCCCTGCTGCCCGACGGCATCTGGTACCTCAGCCAAAATGGCAAATCGCGTTCGATGCCCTGGTCCAGCATCCGTGTCGCGGATGAACGTTGGGCGCCGCTCGGCATTGCATTCACAATTCGGTTGAGACCCCGTGGTATCCTGCGCGTTCCCCGCGATGTGACCCCGGGCATGGACCGCCAGGACGCCATCGCCAGGATCAATGCGCGAATCGCCCTGTCGAAGACAACGTGAGCGACTTCCGTCGCGCAATGGCGTACAATCCGTCAAGATGATCAGCGACGCGCCGGAACTTGAACCTCCCGTTCATGTGCTGCCTTATGCCACCGTACCGCAGGCCGCACTGCCGCGCGCCGCTTTGGTGCATACGGCGGTGGCATTTGCATGCGCATTCTGGTTTGTGCAATCGACCTACGCCGGCGCGTGCTCAGGATACGGACCGCGGCACGAGTTTCCCGTCCTTGCCCTGTGGATACTCGCGGGATTGGCCATTATCGATACGAGCGTCAAACTGTGCATGGCAATAGCCCACAAGACCCGATCATCGCCGGCTCGCTTGCTGGCCCTCTGTCTGTTCGGAAATGTCCTCTGCATGCTGACGCCGATTGCATGGGACTTGCGCGTGCGTTACTGGCCGCATTAGGATTTCGACTAATTCCAAGCCGCGGCGGCGTTGCCTGAGCAGCCGTCGTAACCCAATCGCCGACACTTGCAAACTGCGCGACACCGTTATGACCTCGCTTTGCCCACACTGCGATCAGGCCCTTCCTCCGACGGCGCGACTCTGCACGCACTGCGGCTTCAACCTGCAGACCGGTCGCCTCTCGCGCACCCTCGTCGAGCACAAGCCGCCGCCGAATCGGGTGTGGCTGAAGATACTGCTGTCGCCGTGGCTGCAACTCCTCATTCCGGCCATGGTGATGCTGGTTGGTTGGGCAATGCGACCGGGCGCCTCCGGGCCGCGCCAGGCAAATTACGACTGGGCGTTCTTCTGCTTCTACTTCATCTATGGCGGCGCGCTCGTTATCATCGCGGCGTTCATCTCATACTTTCGAACCCGGCATGACGACGCCCCGCTCATTCGCATCCGCGGCTTCGGCCCCGCCCTGCTTCACTCGGGCCTGCCGATGATCATGCACATTCTGGGCTATGTGCTCGTGCTCGCATTCCTTTCGTGGAGAAAATGAGACGGCCTTCGAGCACGGGGCACGACCAACGCGGCGAGCCCATATCGCGTCACGCACTGTGGAATTTTCCGCACAGCATGCGACTACTATTATGATCCACGTCTAAATATACGCGGGGAACCCACCCATCGACTGTGCAAGGACGTTTGACGCCCGTGCACTTTGAAACACATGTCGTGGTTGTCATCCGCATAAGGCCGGCTGACGTGTTCATAGTTTGTCGCACGCCTTGTGTTTTCGACGCGAACGCCCCTGAATCGCAGTGGTGTTCGCAGATCAAGCCTCCAGCCACTCATCGGCGGCACAACGCCAGTCAACTGGCACGTCATTTGCAACTCTTTGTGATTGCCTTTTCGCGGCTGGCATCAGCGTGCGCTGCGGATATTCGCGCACACGTCCCAAATTTCGCAAGCCAAGGAGGAACTCATGCACCGAATTAGATTTAGATCCTGGTCTATCGTGACCGCCATCGGCGTGGCCACGGCAATTCTCGCAATCTTAATGACGGGCCCGGGCGAGGCCGCCCCGCCGGGACCGGCTGCCCAGACCGTCTCAACGCCCTTCGCCGTGCTCGGCTACAACAATCTGGGCATGCATTGCATGAATCAGGACTTCTCGGAGATGCTCATTCTTCCGCCTTACAACACCATCCGAGCACAAGTCATCGACCGCACCCACGGCTCTCCCGAGATCGTCACCAGCGGCATCTCCATGGAGTTTTCGCTTCCGTCAAACACCCGCTCCGTGGACAAGACCAACTTCTGGACGTACGCGCCCGCGGTGCTCGGCGTTAACCTGCCGCCCAACATCGGCCTGACCGGGAACGGCATGTCCGGCAACATGGTTCGCGCCGCCGGATTGAACTATTACACAGCCACAGGCATTCCGGTCACACCAATTGAAGACACCGGTCGAGAAAACCCGTATCCCCTGGCCACCATCACGGCAAAAAAGAACGGCGTCGTGATGGGCACCACCCAGATCGTTGTGCCGGTCTCGTGGGAAATCAGTTGCAACATCTGCCACAAGACACCGGGCATTTCAACCGCCACCGACATCCTGCGGGCGCACGATCGCCTGCATGCCACCAATCTCGAGGCGAGCAAGCCGGTGCTCTGTGCCGGCTGTCACGCCGACAATGCCCTCGGCGCGCCGGGGGTTCCCGGCGTTTCCAATTTCTCCTCGGCCATGCACACCTCACACGCGCCCCGCATGGCACAAGCCGGCCTCACCAACGAGTGCTACGCCTGTCACCCCGGCATTCGAACGCTCTGTCAGCGCGATGTGCACGCGGCGCGGGGTATGAGTTGCAACGACTGTCATATCTCCATGGCCGCGGTCGGAGACCCGGCTCGAAATCCCTGGGTTGATCAACCGAGTTGCGGGGGTTGCCACCAGGCCGGCCATCCGACCTGGGAATTCGAAGAGCCGGGCAAGCTCTATCAGGACTCGCGCGGACATCGCAACATTCTATGCGCGTCGTGTCACGGCAGCCCGCACGCCATCACACCGGCCATCACCGCGGCCGACAATGTGCAGGCCATCACCGCGCAGGGCCACCCGGGAAAAATCGACACCTGTGTCGTCTGTCATTCGAGTCCGCCGGACGATCCTTTTCCCCACCGTCGAAGCGACGACTAGTCCAGTGTCAAACGGCACGACGAGACTCCTTGCGAGAGACCTTACAGAAATGAATGGAGCAGGACCATGACAAATACTCGGCTTATCCTTAGATTGATCGTCGCCTGCCTCGTCGCAGGTGGCGCCGCGGCATCAGCCGCCACCTACTACACCGTCACCGATCTCGGCACGCTCGGCGGCCCGCTCAGCGCCGCCGCGAACATCAGCAGCAACGGCATGGTGGCGGGCCTTTCCACGCTGCCAACCGGAAACTATCACGCGGTCCTCTGGAATGGCGCGCCGATCGACCTAAGCGCTCTCGCCGGCGACACAGAGAGTCACGCGTTTGCGGTCAACGATGCCGGCCAGGTTGTCGGCGTCTCCTATGACTACGGCGATCTCAACCCGCATGCGTTTCGATGGCAGTCCGGCGTCATGACTTCGCTCGGCTCGTTCTCGCCGCACGACATCAACGCAGGCGGCGTCGTCGCGGGTCATACGACCGTCTTCAATGAGGTGAACCTCTGGGTCGATCATCCCTGCACCTGGCAGGCTGGAACGCTCACCGAACTGCCCACGCTCGGCGGATACAACGGCCAGGTCATGGCAATCAATGCGACCGGTGTATTGGCCGGCCAGTCGTTCCTGACCGACAACAAGACCGTTCGCGCCTGCGTGTGGATCGGCGGTACACCGCATGACCTTGCGACGCTCGCCGGGACCGCGACAGCCACGAGCGCTGCGACTGATCTCAACGACAGCGGCCAGGTCGTGGGCTGGTCCGACACGGCTGCGGGCGTTCCACGTGGAACACTCTTTCAGATCAACGCCAGCGGCACCGTGTTATCGAGAACCGATCTCGGCGTACTGGGCGGTGCAAGCAGTTACGGCCATGGCATCAACAACGCCGGCACGGTCGTGGGCGTGTCCGATGGTCGCGCATTCGTGTGGCAATCCGGAGTGATGACCGATCTGAATACCGTCATCGCGTCTTCATCCGGCTGGATGATCAGCAATGCCGCGGCCATCAACGACAGTGGTGTCATCGTTGGCGAAGGCGTCCGCTACGGCTTTGGCCGGGCGGTGAAACTCACCCCGGCGACCTGTTTGAAGGCGGATGTCAACGGCAATGGCAGCGTGGATGGCGCGGACGTGTTGCGGTTCGCCGGCGTCCTGACCGGCGGCGGCAGCGCGGCGGAGATCTGCGCGGGCGACGTGGCTGTTCCGTTTGACGGATTGGTGGACATTTCCGATGTCAACGCCTTCGTGCAGTGCCTGCTCAATGGCGGGTGCGGGTAGGTCTATTTAGGTCTGCATTGAAGCGTTAAGTTGTTGATGCGGCTCTGGGTGCCACTGGCTGCTCGTCAGCCAGTGCGAACGCGAGTTTGATTCGCCATTCGAGTAGTCCCACTCAGGGCGTGGCACACTCGTCATTCGCACGGGCAGGCAAGCTGCCCGTGGCACACTTGGCTACATCTCCGGCCGCGGCGTCGCCACGCTTGTCAAAAACATTGAAAGCCGCTGTCGATATGCGCGGCGACGTGATATCATCCATCGCACTTTCTGCGAGGCCGCGTTGCCATGCTTACCGCCATTGAGGGCACCATCGCCCGCCGCATCCTGCTCAACTTTCGGGCTGATCCCGCCGTCATGCGCCGCGTCGTGCCTGAGCCGTTTGAACTCGATCTGGTCGATGGGCACGCCGTCGTCGGGGTCTGCCTCATCCGGCTGGAGCACGAGCGTCCGCGCGGTCTGCCCGAATGGGTCGGGTTCTCCTCCGAGAACATGGCCCATCGCTTTGCGGTTCTCACGTCGCACGACGGCGAGCGGACGCCCGGTGTGTACATTTCGCGCCGCGACACCGACAGCCGCTTCGCCCGGTTGGCCGGCGGGCGCATCTTTCCGGGTTATCATCACGGGGCCACGTTTGACGTGCACGACGACGGCGACGCGTTGACCCTGCATGTCACCACGGACGACCACGCCGCCGATGTTCGGCTTCGCGGACGCGCGGTTGACGGCTGGCCAGCGAGTCGCTTGTTCCACGAACTTGCGGACGCCTCGAGGTTTTTTGAACAAGGCTCCTACGGATACTCATGCGGCCGCGACGGTCGCACCCTGGAGGGCCTCGAACTTCGCACCCTGGAATGGAACGTGCGACCATTTGCGATTGACGAGGTTCATGCGGCGTACTTTGAAGACGCCCTGCGCTTTCCGGCAGGATCGATCGTCTTCGATCACGCCCTGATCATGCGCGGCATGCGGCATGAGTGGCACAGCCTGCGCGACGTGCCGGAGCTGGCGACAATGTAGATTGCGCAAACGAATCCGGGACCAATTGAACCGAAGGAAACGGCATTGCAACGAAGACTCGCGGTCATTTTGATCCTCATAATCGTGCCGGTGCTTTTCTTATTGCGCCCAAGCACTCATAAGACTCGGACACCGGCGACAAAAACGGCATCTACCTTGCCCGCGCCTCCTGACATTTCAAGCGCGATCGGCTTCATCCTTAAATGGCGGAAAGACAGAGAATCAGCGCTACACACCTATCGCGTTTCCTCCCCCGAGGGAATGATAAGAGTCAAGGGGTGGGCGAACGCTCACGCCCGCCAAATCGAGACAAGCGCGAGACTTCCGCCGATGGCTGTGATGCCCACGGACTATCTATGGGTGATCGAGTCTGATGGAACGCTTCGCGAAGTATCACTGGTCGCAAGTTATCCTGCGGACTTCACAATTCCCAAAGGTCAGCGACAGGACTTCATTGAGAATTTCACAAGCGCCGATTTCGAGGCGCTCCGACGAATTTTCACCGAATTCGGCTCGGTCGTGCCGTCGCCATCGATTCCTTGACAAGTTCACTTCTCTATTTGCTATTTGATATTCGCCATTGTCGCTTTCTCTCCGCATTCGGGACAAACGCCACTCGTGTTGCTCGTCAGGTTGTAGCCACAGCGGATGCAGAGCAGGTGATCAAATGAACAGGAGAGCATGCGACGGTCGCGATGGCACATCCACGCCGCCGGGATGGCGGTGAGAAGGAACAGGAGCCAGAAGGGTATCGTGACTTGGGTAGGAATAGGACTTTTCGATGACTTGTCGAAAAAGGCCGTGGGTGGATCGAAAATCGGCCCAATGTACTTCTGCTTGAAGAAGCCGACTTCGAACGGAAGCAAATGCACTTCGCTATCAGGCTCGCGTACAACAATCGCATCATCGAAGGTAAGAACCAGAAGCACCGGAGAGGTCAGAACAAATTGCCACCACAGATTGGTCGCCCACGCCGAGATCGTCAGTAGCGACAGCACAACCCAGGTCCACTTGATTGCGCGGCGGGCGCGGAAAGTTCGAGCCATCTCCCAATTGTAATGACAGCTGTCACCAGATTCGCCGCACACCGTAGGCATCAAATTGCTCGTCGGCCGAAACAAGCGTGAAGTCGTAACGCAGGCATTGGGCGGCAATCAACCGGTCGAAGGGGTCCTGGTGTCGATCCATTGGAAGCCGGGCGACGTCGGCCGCCTCTGGCGTGAGCACTGGTAGAAGCTCAACGTGGTTCTCTTTGATGATTCGAAGAAAATCGTCAAGCGTGCCATGCTTGAGAGGGAGCTTCCCGATGGCGATCTTGATTCCCATTTCCCAAACGCTCGCAACACTGAACAGGCGCCGGGAAGAGCGATCATCCACCAGCGCCAACGCACGGTTCGAGAGCTTTGGATCGTCCTGAACAAACCAGATGAGTGCCTGGGTATCGATCAACACCGGCGTCATCGCCGGTACTCCGTGAACTCGTCAAGCGGCTCATTGAAGTCGTCGTGCATCTCGAACATTCCCTTGGCAATGCCACGGAGCGAGCGGTGCGGGCCGTCGCCGTTCCCGTCGTTCGGCGGTTCGACGATGATCCGAACGGCCTGTCCAATTTCCAGATCGGCTGGCTCATCGAGCACAACTGCGGTGCCGTCGAAATGGCCTTTGATTGATGTCATATTGTCAATTCTACCCACATGAGGTCGCTTTTCCAAGATCAATGCCCGTTCGAAGCGAAGCGAGCGCGCCGCCTCCTGATAATAGCGGGCCAAACGGGTATACCCATCATTGGCTGGCGCCAGAATCCTTGCTACTTGCCATTAGCCCATCCGGCGACACGATCCCCAAATACGCTCACCGCCACCGCGACGAAGACCAGAGAAAAGGCCACGAGGTCATTCCACCTCAACCGCTCGCGGAGGACCAGGGTGGAGAAGATGCCGAAGATGATCAGCGTGATCGCCTCCTGGATGACCTTGAGCTGCGGGGCCGTGAGCGGGCCGCCGAAGTTGGCGTGTCCGAGGCGGTTGGCGGGAACTTGCAGGGCGTACTCGGGCAGGGCGATGAGCCACGAGAGGATGATGGCCATCCACAGCGGCCAGGCCCGCTGCTTGAGGTGGCCATACCACGCCGCGGTCATGAAGACGTTTGACGCGATGAGCAGGCCGATGGCGGAGAGAGCGCGGTTCATAAAAGGCAGTAATCAGTGGTCAGTGATCAGTTGTCAGTGAAAAGCCTGAGCCGTGAGCAAGAAAAAAGGCTGCAGCCTGCAGGCTATAGCCTATAGCCTTTCACCTATGCTTCGCCGTCTGTCTCTTCCTGCAGATCCGCCGTGCCGAAGCGCGTGTCATCTTCCGCGTCCATGTCCGCCGCGTAGTTGCCGGTCTCGACTTCGCGGTCGCGCTGATTCTTGATCTCGCGCCATTCCTTTTCGGTCAGCAGCACCTCACGGGCCTGGCTGCCCTTGTATTCGCCGACGATGCCCGCCGCGGCCATCTGGTCGATCAGACGGCTCGCGCGCGAATAGCCCACTTCGAGCCTGCGCTGCAGCAGGCTCACGCTGCCGCGCTTGGTCTGCACGATGATGTCCACCGCCTCGTCGAAGAGCGGGTCGCGCTCGCCGGTGTCGCTGCCGCCATCGGGCCGCAACCGCGTCAACTCGTGGTGGAATTGCGGCTGGGCCTTCTCCGAAAGATCCTTCACCACCGCGCGGAGCTCGTCATCCTCGATGTAGGTTCCCTGCGCTCGCACCAGCTTGGCCGAGCCGGGCGGCAGGAAGAGCATGTCGCCCTGCCCCATCAGCACCTCGGCCCCGTTCTGGTCCAGCACGATGCGCGAATCCATGCGGCTGGCCACGCGGAAGGCGCAGCGGCACGGCAGGTTGCTCTTGATAAGGCCGGTGACGACGTTGGCCTGCGGACGCTGCGTCGCGACGATCAGGTGAATGCCGACCGCGCGGCTCTTCTGGGCCAGGCGGGCCAGGTGCTGCTCGACCTCCTTGCCCGAGGTCATCATCAAATCCGCCAATTCGTCGATCACGATCACGATGTAGGGAAGATGCGTGGGGATCTTCATCTTCTCTTCTTCGTTGCTCGGCTGGAAGCGCTCGTAGATCTTGTCCTTGCCCAGGCGGTTGAATGAGCCGATGTCCTTGACCCCGGCCTCGGCGAGCAACTCGTAACGCTCGTCCATCTTGGTCGTGGCCCATTGCAGGATCATCTCGGCGCGGGACATGTCAGTGACGATCGGACACATGAGGTGCGGGATGTCCTTGAAGATGTTGAGTTCAACCATCTTGGGATCGATCAAAATCATCTTCACGTGATCGGGCCGCTGGGTCATCAAAATAGACATGACCAGCGTATTGAGACAGACGCTCTTGCCGCTGCCGGTCGTTCCGGCGATGAGCATGTGCGGCATGGTGGCCGCGTCGCTGATGAGCGGCGCGCCGCTGGCGTCCTTGCCCAGAAACATGGGCAGGGCCATCTTGGTGGGCTTGGTGCCGCCGAGCATCATCAGCTCTTTGAGGCGGACCTTCTCCTTGTTCGTGTTGGGCACTTCGATGCCGATGGTGTTCTTGCCCGGCAGCGTGGCCACGACGCGCACGGCCGGCGCTTTCATCGCCCGGGCGATGTCGTTCGCCAATGAAGCAATTTGCGATGACTTGATGCCGGGCGCAAGGGCGATTTCAAACAGCGTGATGACCGGTCCGGTGTCGATCTCGACGACGTTGCCGTCGATGCGGAAGTCCTGGAGCGTCTTCTCGAGAATGGCCGCCTTCTCGCGGACGATGGCCTCCTGGCTCTCGGTGTAGGTTCCTTCGGGATCGCCGAGCAGTTCGATCGGCGGCAAGACGTAGTCGCCGAGTTCCTTCGGCCACGCATTGGGCGGCGGGGCCTTGCCCTCGCTGCGGCCCTTGCCGAGCATGCGCACGATCAACTCGCGCTCGGCGGGCTTGAGCGTCTTTTCTTCTTCGATGATGTCGGCGGGGACGGTGTTCTCATCAGGCTCGGTAGCCGTCGCACCGTCGGCATCGGCCGTCGGCGCGGCTTCACCAGTCGCTGACGCCGGCTTGCCGGCAACGCCAGCGCGAGCCTCGCTTGGAGCGCCGGCCCCTCCCTCTCGGTCGGGGTTTTGATCGTCGTCGTCATCCTCATCCTCGTCCGGTCGCGTCCAGCGACGGCGGCGCGGCTTGGTCTCGATTCCACCGGACGTATTGCCCGCACCGATCATGACCGGCGTCAGGCCGCGCGGTATGCCGGCCGACTTGAGGGCCATCAGCCCGGCCAGGCCCTGTGTCCGGATGTTGTCGATCAACCCCTTCACGCCGGCGACGATGTCATCGGCGGCCAGGATCGCCCCGACCACCAGCGAGAACAACAGGATCAGCGACGCCATCATCCGCGAGAAATACTCGCGTAGAAATGTCGCCACCGCGATACCCAATATGCCGCCATGCCCCTCCACGAAGCCGGTCATCGGCTCGGTGTCGAAGAGTGCGACCATCGATGCGGTCACCGTGGTCAGCAGTCCGACGCCGAGCACGCGGAGCGGCAGATCAGTGATGCCGCGGGTGAGTTGCAACACGGCGCCGACCGTCGCGAAGAGCAGCAGCGTGTAGGCGCCGGTGCCGAAGTGGTAAAGCAGTTGATAAGACACCCACGCCCCGGCGCGTCCGCAGCCATTGGCCGCCGGCGAGTTTTGTGGCCAGACCGACTGGTTCGGCCAGTCGGTGATGTGAAACGTCAACACTGCGATCCACATGAAGGCGCAGGCGAGCAGCCCCCCCACCATCACGCAGGTCCGCAGGTATGTCGTGCGTCGCTCGTTCAAGATCACCCGCCTCGGTCTTCCCATCCAGAGTGCGCAAAAAATGCCGATGCATATGTGCCACTGCTTCAAGCAGTGACGCCGCGTGCCGTGTGCCACTGCTCTGTGAGCAGTGCAATCGCGAGCGGGCCGCTCTAATTCCCAGCGGCGTCCGCGATTCCAAGCCTCCCATGCCCATTCGGACGCGTCTCAAACGCTCGGGGGCTTTGACAATATCGGCAGCCCTGAAAAGGTGTCTGGACCCCGGTATTGGATGGTTTGCAAGTCCATCTGTATGCTTCGGCCATGACGGTACTTTGGTTGGTGCTGGCGATCGCGGCCGAGGCCGGCTGGGCCCTCTCGATGAAGGCTTCGGCGGGTTTCACGCGGCATGGCTGGACGGCCGCCACCGTGGTTCTTTACATCCTCAGTCTCGTATTCCTCAACTACGCCACCCGAAAAATGGACATCGGCGCCGGCTACGCAATCTGGGCGGGCACCGGCGTGGCCCTGATCGCCATCGGCGGCATGGTCTGGTTCCACGAACCGATGACCTTGGCTAAGGGCGTCTCGATCGGCCTGATCGTGATCGGCATCGCCGGGCTGAACCTCGCGACCGGCGGTCATTAGTAGCGTCCCCCCTCTGCGGGGGACGACGAACCGGGCGAATACGAAAACGATCGGTCATCGCGCTTCGTCCTCCACGGAGGGAGGACGCTACGCCCCCTTCCTTGTGAACCCCCTTTTCCCCCGCGATAATCCCCGAATGAAACCACGGACTTCCACCCAGATTCGCCGCGAATTCATCGACTTCTTTGTCGAAAAGTGCGGCCACGTATTCGTGCCCTCCAGCCCCTGCATCCCGCATGGCGACCCCACGCTGCTCTTCACCAACGCGGGTATGAACCAGTTCAAGCCGCTCTTCCTCGGCACCGCCGATCCGAAGACCGAGTTTGGCCGCATGAAGCGCGCCGCCAATTCGCAGAAGTGCATCCGCGCCGGTGGCAAACACAACGACCTCGACGACGTCGGACACGACACCTACCACCACACGTTTTTCGAGATGCTGGGCAACTGGTCCTTCGGCGATTACTTCAAGAAAGAGGCCATCGCCTGGGCGTGGGAATTGCTCACCAAGGTGTGGGGACTCGATCCCAAGCGATTGCACGCGACCTATTTCCAGGGCGACGCCGCTGAAGGTCTCGAACCCGACACGGAAGCGAAGCAACTCTGGGAGGCGATCCTGCCGCCGGAGCGCGTTCATCCCGGCAACAAGAAGGACAATTTCTGGGAGATGGGCGATACCGGTCCGTGCGGACCCTGCAGCGAGATTCACATTGACATGACGCCGGACTGCACAGGCGGTCCGCTGGTGAACGCCGGCGATGCGTCGGTCATGGAAATCTGGAATCTTGTCTTTATCCAGTTCAACCGCGGGCCGGACGGCAAGCTCTCGCCGCTGCCGGCCAAGCACGTCGACACCGGCATGGGCTTCGAGCGCATCAGCGCCGTTGTTCTCGGTACGGAGACGGGCAAACTCGGCGAGGTGAGTAATTACGACACGGAAGTGTTCACGCCGATCTTCGCGGCGATTCAGAAAGTAACGGGAGCGCCGGCGTACACGGGGTTGTTGGAGGGAAATGAAAGGGACACAGGGACAGAGGGACAATGGGACATAGGTCACAAGCACGAAGTGATGAAGGATGTCGCCTACCGCGTCATTGGGGATCACATTCGTACGCTGACGTTTGCGCTGACCGACGGGGCCGTGCCGAGCAACGAGGGCCGCGGGTATGTGCTGCGCCGCATTCTGCGTCGCGCGGTGCGCTACGGCCGTCAATACCTTGGCACGAGCAAACCATTCATGTGCGAGCTCGTTCCCGCCGTTGTGTCTGCGATGAGCGAAGCCTTTCCCGAACTACGCATTGGCCCGGAACCGAAGAAGCCTCGCGATAACACGACGTACGTCGCAAATCTCATCCGCGAAGAAGAGGCGTCGTTCATCAAGACGCTCGACCGCGGCATTGCGCTGTTTGACGAAGCAGCCGATTACGCCGTGAAGCACCACCATGGTCGCATCAGCGGTCAGGACGCCTTCAAGCTGCACGACACCTACGGCTTTCCGATTGACTTGACCGAGCTGATGGCGGAAGAGCGCGGGCTGACCATTGATATTGGTGAGTATGAGCGGTTCATGGAGGAGGCGCGGGACAAAGCTCGATCGGCGAATACTGACAAGTCCGATGCGCCGTCCGAACTAGACAAATTCGTAAAGGAACACGATCTTTGGAACACGGAATTCCTGGGGTACCAGGCCACTGAAACGAAGGACATGCAATGTTGCAAGCTATTTGTAAAGCGTGATGGGAAATATGAATGGTCCCGTTCTGCCGAAGCCGGCGAACACGTCGCAATCGTCGTTGAACGGACCCCATTTTATGCTGAATCCGGCGGGCAAGTCGGAGACATTGGGACTATTCGCAAAGAGCCGGATCCACTGGACAAAGACTTTGGCGAGATGGAAGTTCGGCAGATATTCAAAATTGGCAGTGTCTATTTCCACTCAGGGAAATTGACGGGGGGACGCTTTACATTTTGGGATTCCGAAGCTGGAAACCGTCACCCCCTCACAATGCGAGTCGATTCCAATCGACGTCGCATTATTACTTCAAACCACACCTCCACCCACGTCCTCAACTGGGCGTTGCGCGAAGTGCTCGGCGACAACGTGCAGCAGAAGGGCTCGCTCGTCGATCCCGACAAGACGCGATTCGATTTTTCGCATCACGCCGCGGTGACGCCGGATGAACTTGGCCGCGTTGAAACGCTGGTCAATCAGCAAATTGCAGCGAACCTCCCTGTGCACGCCAAGGAAGTTCCGCAGAAGGACGCGCTGAAGATTCATGGACTTCGTGCTGTATTTGGCGAGAAATATCCGGACGTCGTCCGCGTGGTGTCGATCGGCCCGTCGGTCGATGATTTGCTCGCCGATCCCGGTAACGAAAAGTGGCGGGCCTACTCCGTCGAGTTCTGCGGCGGCACGCATTTGAAATCGACGGGCGACGCGAAGCGGTTCCGGCTCATTGAAGAGTCCGCCGTCGCCAAGGGCATTCGCCGCGTCGTGGGCATTACCGGCGACAAGGCCGCCGCCGCCGAGCGCGAGGCCGCGGCATTGGCGGATCGATTCGCGAAGGCCGAATTGGGCGACGCGGCGACGCTGTCTGCGACCGTCGCCGACCTGAGCACGGCCCTGAACGCCGCCGAGATTCCGATCCTCGACAAGGCCAAACTCCGCGAGCGTCTCGCCGCCTTGCAGGAGACCGTCAAGAAGCATGCCAAGGAGCAGGCCAAGTCCGCGGTCGGCGATATCACCGCCCGCGTGGATGACCTGCTGGCCAAGGCCGAAAAACGCGGATCGACGACGATTGTCTGCGCCGACCTCGGCGACGCGACCGCCGACCAGCTCCGCGTGGCCTGCGACAGCCTTCGTGCCCGCGCGGGATCGGCCGCCGTCTTCCTCGCCGCCCGCGACGCCGGACGCGTGATCCTCATGGCCGCAATGACCGCCGACGTGGTCGCACAAGGCGTCAAGGCCGGCGACGCGATCAAGGAGATTTCCCCGGTCGTCGGCGGCAAGGGCGGCGGCCGTCCGGACATGGCCCAAGGCGGCGGGAGCGATGCAGGCAAGATCGGCGAAGCGGTGACCGCGGCTGGGGCATGGCTGCACGCGCGGCTGGCTTAAGCGAATTCTCTGCATGAATGACGCTCGCGAAAAACGCATGAAGGCAATGTATGAATGGGCCCTCGCCAACGAAAAGGACGAGTCCGACAAGCCAGAACTAAGCGATCAATTCGTTCAAGTGCCAGGTGAATTGAGCGCGAGAATAACTGACGCAGGCGGTGACATAACGAGAATCGTGAAGTGGTTCGAGTGCGATCGACGACCTGTTTATCGCTTTCCCATTCATGGTTCAATTGCAGTAGCCGCATGGCACGAGCTAAGTGCCGCGCATGCTACGAAGCCTGAAATGAGCTATTGGCCGATTATCGTGGGGCCAAACGAGGCAGTTGATGCGCAGCGCAGACTTGGCGGAGTGAGAAACACGTCCCACACTGCGCAGACTGTTAAGCAGTCTGCCGAAATAGATGTCGACAAATGGCTGGAGGAGAGGCTTGCCCTGGTAAGATGCGTGCCCCAGCGCCCGCGGCAACCGTACACACCCAGGTGGCCCCATCCTGCGGACGTCGCGCTACGGACTGAATTCACAACGCCTTTGTCGACGTTTCTGAAACGACCATTGAGGCAAGTCTGGATTGCACTATTGCCGATTCAGCGTAGCTGGGAAGCGGCCGCCGCGATGAGCTTCGGTAAATGGAACGAGAATCCGAAACCCTTATATCATGTCGCGTTGCACCACAGATGGCAGCAATTGTTTGGCGCCAACCTTGTTGCCATGACACATGATGTGCTGGAGTTTCAGGTCGCACGTCCTCCGACATCGCGAGATGTTGCGTTGGCGCTTGCAGAAAATCAGTACAACTACTGCCCTGATATTGTGGAACAAGGAATGGAATCGATCGAAGCGCTCGCCCTTTCCCTTCTGAATTCCAATATCTGGTATTTCTGGTGGGATTGAGAGGATTTTCGTGCAGGACTGGCAAATCAAACCCATCATCGGCTTCGAGGTCCACGTGCAGCTGGCCACGCGGAGCAAGCTTTTCTGCGGCTGTGCGGTTGAGTTCGGGGCGGCGCCGAACAGCCGCGTGTGTCCGGTGTGTCTCGCGTTGCCGGGGGCGCTGCCGGTGTTGAATCGTGCCGCCTATGAGCTGGCGGTGAAAGCGGCGACGGCCCTGGGCTGCGCCATTGGCCCGATGACCAAATGGGACCGCAAGAGTTACTTCTATCCCGACCTGCCCAAGAACTACCAGATCAGCCAATACGATCTGCCGGTCGGCGGCGACGGGGCCTTTGACATCCCCCGGCCCGACGGCACGCTCAAGCGCGTAGGCATCATTCGGGCGCATCTGGAGGAGGACGCCGGCAAGAATCAACACGAGGGCCTCACCTATACGCGCGTCGATCTCAACCGCAGCGGCACGCCGCTGCTCGAAATTGTCACCCAGCCGGACATCGCCGACGCCGACGAGGCCTACGCCTTTTGCGTCGAGTTGCAGCGGCTGGTCCGCTTCCTGGGCATCAGCACCGCCGACATGCAGAAGGGCCAGATGCGCTTCGAGCCGAATATCAATGTCGCCATCACGACCGACGACGGACGCGAGTTTCGCACGCCGATCAGCGAGGTGAAAAACCTCAACAGTTTCCGCTCGGTGCGGCTGGCTGTGCAGTATGAGATCGACCGGCAAGTGAAGGAATGGCAGCGTGACAACGACTACACGCTGAAGAAACTCGGCAAGATGAACTTCGGCTGGGACGACGTCCGCGAGGTGACCGAGTTCCAGCGCGGCAAGGAGGAGTCGCACGATTATCGCTATTTTCCCGACCCCGACCTCGTGCCGGTCATGACCGACGCGGCGTGGCTGACGAGCGTGCGCGACGAGATCGGCGAGCTACCGGTCGCGCGGCAGCGGCGGTTTGAAACGACTTACGGCATCACCGCAAAGGACGCCGAGATCATCCTCGCTGATCGCGCGACGGCCGTATTGTTCGAAGAGGCCATTGGCTGCGGCGCCGACTCGACGATTCTTGCGAAGCAATTCCTCGGCATTTGGAATAACGCCGCATCGTCACGCGGCGTGAATATCGGTGGCTTGGGCATGGATGAGAAGCGGATGGCCGAACTGGCGAATCTCGTCCGCGACGGGACCATCAGCGCCACGTCGGCGAATGCAATCGTAGAGAAACTATGCGATGCCGCCGCCCCGGCGTCGCAATCGCCGCGCGAAATCGCCGAATCGTCCGGCCTGATTCAAATCCGCGACGAATCCGCCACGCAGGCCTGGATCGACGCCGCCTTCGCCGCTAACCCGCAGGCCGTCGCCGATGCGATCAGCGGAAACGAGAAGAGAGTAAAAGCCTCCAGCGGCTTCCTCCGCGGACAAGTGATGAAACTCTCCGGCGGCAAAGCCGACCCGAAATTGACAGGGGAATTGATCGAGGCCGCTCTCGCGAAGCTGAAATCACAGAGTTAAGGGTGTGCCACTGCTTCAAGCAGTGTTTCGACTCGGTGCACCTTCTCGCCTGATCACTGCTTGAAGCAGTGGCACACTCATTTCTACATTCTGCATTCGACATTCTTCATTCGAGATGCGGAAGATGATATGATGGCGAGATAACCACCAATCAACCCGAGGATCCAACCATGCCCGCCCCCTCCGACCCCCACCGCCGCCCGCAGGTCGCCATCATTGGCTCCTCCGAAGCCGACGACGCCATGTACGCCCTCGCCGAGCAGGCCGGCGCGGTCGTCGGCAAGCTCGGCGCGGCCCTGGTCACCGGCGGACGCGGCGGCGTGATGGCCGCGGCCTCGCGCGGATGCAACATGGCCGGCGGCATCGTCATCGCGGTCACGCCCGGCACAGGCATGGACGAGTGCAACGAGCACGCTCATTACGTTATACCCACGGGAATGGGCTGGGCCCGAAACGTGATCACCGGCATCGCCGGCGATGTGGTCGTCGCGGTCGGCGGCGCGGCGGGCACGATCAGCGAAATCGCCTTCGCGTGGATGTACAACCGGCCGATTCTTGCCTTGAGCGGCGCCGGCGGCTGGGCAAGAGACGTGGCCGGACGCACACTCGATCACCGACGCGATGATGCGGTGATCGATTGCCGGACGATTGCGGAATTCGAGATGCACTTGCGTGCGGAATTGGCGAAGGCCCAGGCGAAGCCGACGCCTCCGGAATGTCGTTGAAGCCAATCCTACGTTCCGATTGCTCGCGATTGATCATCTGCGGCCGTGCGGCGATGAGAAGCCCTCCATGCTCCTACGCATCATGCGCAGAATCGCCGCCGCCCTGCTTATCCTTGGGATGTTGCTGTACGCCGTCAGGTATTGTCAGATCATCCTACCCACTTTGAGTTTGAATACCCGCGCGATTGACGACGCGGAATACAAGTTCTGGGGCGACCCGTATGTCAAGGCCACCGCTTCCGCCGGTTTCATCCTGATGGTGTTTCTGGCGATTGCCTACCGCAAGGATTGGAGCGCGTGGGGACACAAACTGCATTTCGAGGGCCTCCGGCGACGGGAGGTGGGAGAAGCTGGGGCCGGACGGTATCTGTTTGGCTCACGCGTGGCGCGATTGCCGTCGATCCTGGTAATCGCCATTCCAGTGAGCGCCGTTTTCATGCTCGGGCGCACGGAGGTCTTCCCGTCCGAGTACTTCCCACCGATCGATAGTTTGCAAGGCTGGCTTGTTCACGAAGGATACAAGTCTGGAATCGTACCCCGGGTGGTTGCTCGTTTCTTCTGGATCAACGGAATCAATGGCACGCGCTTCGTCTACCCAGCCTTAATCGTGGGTGCACTTGCCTACCATATGGCGGTGGGCAGGTTCAGACACAAGAGGAGCAAATCGTTCCTGGATGCGGCACAGCGTGCAGGCCGATGTCCTGGTTGCCTATATCGCCTTGACCCAGAAGGCCGATGCGCGGAATGTGGCATGTCGACGCTGCATAGTTAGAAGTTGCCGTCGGCGCTTCTACTTCAACCGAAACGTGCGAATCTCGTAGGGCATGAATTCGGCGGTGAGCGTGTCGCCCTTCAGGGTCGCCCGCGTAGTTTCCTTCTCATCGACCTCGATGAGGTTAGTTTCCTTCACCGACGTCGCCTTGACGCCCAATGTGAACGTGGTTGAAGCAATCTGACCGGCGCATTCGGCCGCGCGGACAATCCAGCCCTCGCCGTCCTCGGCTCGCTTGAACGCGGTCACGACGACGTTCGGCGCATCCACGCTGCACAGACTCCAGCGAATTTGACCCTTGTCTGCCATCGAGCCCGCGATCGGCGGACTCTGAACGACGCGAACGGCGAGCGGCTTGTTGAACGCCCAGCCGGCCCTGGCCGTGGCGGCCTTGTCCAGCGCGCCTTCGTGCGGCAAAACCGCCAGTCGCATGACGTGCCGTCCGACATCCGGCGTCGGATCGGGATCGTATGAACTCCTCAACAGCGACATGCGGACGACGCCTTCCTTCGCGTCGTACCCGTGCTTGCAATCGTTCAGAATCGTGACGCCCTTGGCGTCGTTGGACACATCGACCCACTTCAAAGTCGGAAACTCCTTGCCATCGGACGGCCGGGTGATGTCGCCGAAGGGAATCTCCGATGTGATCGTCGGCGTCGCGATGCCGGTATCGAATGCCGCCTTGAGCATCGTGCCGCCGGTCTGCGGGCTGCCAATCTGCATCCACTCGACTTCGATCTCGAAATCGACGCGCGGGGTGTGCGCGTATCGGACGGTGTCTTCGATGATCGTTGAGCGATCCCATCGAATCACGCGGCGCGTGCGCCAGCGCACCGGGCCGGACTCCAGTTCATCCTCGGATACGACCTTGTCAAACGTCTCATCCTTATCGTATGGCTGAATCTGCCACGCGGTCATGCCGCCGTGCTTCTCGTGCAGTGCCTTGTAGATTGGGCGAATGGGGACCGCAGGGCCAGCGGAATCCTGCCGCTTCTGGCGCACGCCATAGATGCGCTCGTTGTGAAAGGGACGGGCCATGTCCGCGGCATTTTCTTTCTCACCCGCCGCATCGCCCATCGGTCGGTGCATAACGCCATAACCACACACACCCATGGGCGGGACATCCGTGCCGACGAAGCACAGCTTCACGGTTTCCTGGCCCGCTGAATCGCGGGATAAAACCTGATGCGGAATGATCTTCCCCTTGTCATCAACGATGTCGCACTGCGTTCCTTCAACAACGGGAATCTCGACCTCAACAACCTCGGTGCGCGGCCATGAGTTCGGATTGAACAACAGGATCTGCGTGCCCGGCAGGCCCTTGGTCGCGTCGCCGGCGAGACGATCAAGGGCAGCAGTCTCAATTCGAGCCGTCTTGGTCAGTACGTCCCTGAACATCTCTTCTGTATAGATCGCGGCCGGATGAATGAAGGACCCCGGCAGCGTGTCGTGATGGTGGCTGAAGAGCACGTCCTCCCAGAGTCCCTCGAATGCCCGGGTGGGATACGTGCCGCCCGTCTTCGCCGCCGCCATCGACGCATACACCTCCGCCGCCTCAATCGCCGATTCGGCCATGCGGTTGGCCCGCTTCACCTTGCTGTGCGTCGTGTAGCAACCTTCGAAAATCGGGTTCAACTCGGTCTTGAGCGTGGGAATTTTCAGTTTGTCGGCGATAGCGTGGAGCCGTTTGAAGAACTCCGTCGCCGTTGAAAACCTCACCTTCGGCCACGGCTTGCGATCCTTCATCGCGAGGGTCGCCTCGATGTGCTCGCGGGTTGGTCCGCCGCCGTGATTGCCCACGCCGTACACCATCAAATGATCGTCCGCCCCGGTGCCCAGCACGAAATCGATCAACTCCTTGACCTGCTTGTCGGTCACCACGTCGTTGTACCAGCCGCCGGTCGCAGGCTCCTCAAAGGCCAGCACCTTCGAACCGTCCGGCCCCTCCCACCAGAAGAGCGGCTGGCCCTTGCCGGCGCGGCAGAAGTAGTACGAATCGATGCCGCTTTTCTTTAGCAATTGCGGCATGGTCCAGCAGTGGCCGAAGGTGTCCGGCTCCCAGCCGACCGTGGCGATCTTGCCGAAGCGCGATTGGAAGTAACGCTGGCCATACAGGAAGTGCCGAACGTGCGACTCGGGCGAGATCATGTTGTTGTCGCCTTCGCACCAACGTCCGCCGACGATCTCCCACCGGCCATCCGCGATTTTCTGCTTCATCTTCTCGAACAGCTCGGGGTGATAGCGCTCAGTCGCCATATACAGCGTCGGGCTGCTCTGCGAGAAGGTGAACTCCGGAAACTCGTCCATGAACTTGATGGCCTGGTTGAAGGTCTGCGGGATGATGTCGTTGATCGACTCCTCCCAAGTCCAGAGCCATTGCAGGTCGATGTGGGCATGGCCTACAAGATGACCGGTGTATTTTTGCATCATCGGGTGCAAATGGCCGATGGCGTGGCGGGCCTTGTGCAGGCTGGCGATGTAGCCCTCGGAGTCGCCATTCTCGAAGGCCGCCTCGTCTTCGAGCGCACCGGCCTTGTTGACCTCTTCGAGCATGGCCGCGTTGCCCGATTCCTTCGCGACGGCTCGAGCCATGTCCATCTCGGTGCGGAATTGCTCGCGAGCGTCGCGCAGTTTGAACTTTCGCTCGGCCTGACCGCGGGCCTCGGCGATCTTCGCGGCGTCGCCCACGTCGGCGCGGGCCAGCGTCGCCACCATGCTCTTGCGGCTGTAGCCGTCGATCTGCCGGACAGCCCATTCCGGCGAGCGCTCGTTGTCATAGACGCTGAGCACTGTCCGGCCATCGCGCGTAATTCTCACATTGTCGATGAACTGAGCGTACGGGCCCTTCTTGTCGCCCTCAAAGTGCACGTTCCACCGCTCGACCTGCACCCCGGCCAGCCGCGACAGGTCGAACGTTCGGTGATACCAGGCGTCCTTGGCCTCGTTCAGGATCGCGTCGCCATGCAGCTTGAGCTTGTTCTGATCGACGAACCCGTTGTCACGGGCATAGGGCCGCGCCGCGAATTCCGACGACAGGCCGGCATGTTTGAAATCGACGTCGACGCCGCCCTTCAACTCTGGCGAGTCGGCCGGCAGGCGAACGTCGTACTCAAGGTGATCGCCCTTCTGGAAAGTGTAGGGCGCCTTTGAGATTTGAATATAGACAAGCCAGTTGCCCGGCCCATCGGCGAGGTTCTCGGCGAAGAGCGCCAGGCAGCGGTCGATTCCGTCGTCAGCGGGTTTGGACGTCGGCGCATCATCGTCGTGGTCGGGATGGGCCGACACCACTGATGCTGCGATCAAGCTCAACGTAAATAAGAATGCGAATCGAAGACACCCGTTGCGCCGCATGCTCCTGCCCTCCTACCTTCACGTTAGTTTGGATAGCCGGGCTGGATTCTAATGCAACAAACCGATTTGTGTCCTAGCCAGCGAGGTGCACATTTCGAGACGCGGCGATTTCCTCCGCCCGCTCATATCCCGCATCGACATGCCGAAACACCCCCATCGCCGGGTCGCAGGTCAGCACGCGTTGCAGGCGCTCGTCGGCCAATGGCGTGCCGTCGGCGACGCTGACCATGCCGGCGTGAATGCTGTAGCCGATCCCCACGCCGCCGCCGTGGTGAACGCTCACCCAACTTGCCCCGCAGGCCGTGTTGGCCAGGGCATTCAGGATCGGCCAGTCGGCGATGGCGTCGCTGCCGTCCTTCATGCCCTCGGTCTCGCGGTTCGGGCTGGCAACGCTACCGCAGTCTAAGTGATCGCGGCCGATCACGATCGGCGCCTTCACCTTGCCCTCGCGCACCAATTTGTTGAATGCCAAGCCCGCCTTGGCACGCTCGCCGTAGCCCAGCCAGCAGATTCGCGCGGGCAACCCTTGAAACGCGATCCGCTCGCCGGCCAGTTTGATCCACCGCGCGAGATGTTTGTTCTCGGGGAACAACTCCAGGATCGCACGATCGGTCACCGCGATGTCCGCCGGATCGCCCGACAGCGCACACCAGCGAAACGGCCCCGACCCTTCGCAGAACAGCGGACGAATGAACTCGGGCACGAATCCGGGAATGCGGAATGGCCCGGCCTTGTCGGGCCAATCGGGGACGTATTGCAATCGTGCCGCTTCGACGGCCTGAGCCCGCAGGTTGTTGCCATAGTCGAAAGTAATTGCGCCCCGTTCCTGCAGCGTCAGCATGAATTGGACGTGCTGAGCCATCGTGCGGAACGACTCGCGCGAGTAGCGCTGCGGGTCTTTTTCACGCAATGCGATCATGCGGTTGAACTTGTCCGGCGACCAAACCGCCCCGCCATCGCGATGCGGCCGCTCGGCGCCTCGATCATCGGCAATGCCATCGGGCACATAGCCGCCAAGCGGATCGTGCGCCGACGTCTGATCGGTCAATAAGTCCGGCGTAATCTTGCGGCCCACGAGCTCGATCAGCAAATCGGTCGCACACGCAATGACGCCAATCGACACAGCCTCGCGCCGCTCTTTTGCCTGCAGCGCCAGTTCAATCGCCTCGTCCATATTGCGCGCCAGTTTGTCGAGATAGCGCGTCTTCAGCCGCTTCTCCACGCGGACCGGATCGACTTCGGCACAAAGACAAACGCCGCCCTGCATCGTCGCGGCCAGTGGCTGCGCTCCGCCCATGCCGCCCAGCCCGCCGGTCACGACAAGCCGCCCTGCGAGATCGCCGCCGAAATGCTTCCGCGCCGCGGCGCCAAACGTCTCGTATGTGCCCTGCAGGATCCCCTGCGTGCCGATGTAAATCCACGACCCGGCGGTCATTTGCCCATACATGGTCAGGCCCATCGCCTCAAGCCGTCTGAATTCCTCCCAGTTGGCCCACTTCGGCACCAGCATCGAATTGCTGATCAGCACGCGCGGCGCGGCCTCATGCGTGCGTACGATGCCGACCGCCCGACCGCTCTGCACCAGCAGCGTCTCATCGTTCTCGAGACTGCGCAGGGCCCGCACGATCCGATCAAAGTCCGGCCAGCTCCGCGCCGCCTTGCCGGTACCGCCGTAAACGATCAGTTTTTCCGGCTCCTCGGCGACTTCGGGGTCGAGGTTGTTGTGCAGCATTCGCAGGGCGGCCTCCTGATGCCAGCCCTTGCATGACAATTCAACGCCGCGTGGGGCGTGGAGTGTTCGAGGCGTGCTTTCGGATTTGGATGGATGGCCCATGTCGAATGACTCCCTAGGTTGATGCGCGAATGGTAACATGCAGGTCGAAGACCATGCCCATTCGGCATCCCAGTTGAGAGCGCGTTCAATTGAACTTCCACTGAGGGAATTGTCGCAGTTGGGCGTGGACGCCACCGTCAACGGGCCGTGCCGCGGGGTTGTCGGGGGCCGCATGTTGCCGCTGCCCCGTTTTCTTGCAACTTTCGCTCATCACGGCGGGAACCGGGAATAACGAACAGATACAATGGGTTGTACGAAAGGGGTGGAGTCCCTTCGAAAACCGTGCATTCGTGGATTATCGGACATCCGCCATCCGCATGACCGACCCAATGGGCAGATTGGCGAACCACGAGGCAGTTGGCAAGTCGAACGGGGAACGGTCCGAAATCTCCATAGGCGTAAAGCCTTTTCGTAACCGACCTTAGGGAAAGAGCACATGCGACGGACAACCGCTGCTTTGTCGGCCGTGATCATCGGCCTTTTCACCGTCGGGGCCGTTCGAGCCGGCGGCCCTCCATTGAACCTCAACACCAACCTCAACAACTTTTTCATCAAGGGCACGCAGCCCAATGAAATCACCGCGTTGATTGAGCCGGCCACGTCGTGCACAGGTTGTCACAGCGGCTCGGCCGACAACCCTATTCACGACGACTGGTCCGGCAACCTGATGGCCCACGCCGGACGCGATCCGATCATGTACGCCTGCCTGGACATCGCCAACGCGGATGCCCCGGGGATCGGCGACACGTGTCTCAGATGCCATCTGCCCAAGGCCTGGCTCGAAGGCCGTTCGACGCCGACCAACGGCAGTGCGATTCTGCTCGAGGATCGCGACAGCATCAGTTGCAACTTCTGTCATCGCATCGTGGACCCCTATTCGAAGCCCGGCGCGCCGGCTGCCGATGCCGCGATTCTCGCCGCGCTCGGTGCAAATGCCCCCATTCAATCCATGGACCTCGGCATGCCTTCCTCCCCGGGCGACAACGGCAACGCCGGCTATGTGGTCGATCCTGAAGACAGGCGTCGAGGACCGCGGCCGCAGATTTCCGCCGAGACCTGGATGAGCGGCCAGCCGCTCGACCCCGAGGGCGCCTGCTGCGACTTCTTCCACCGGCTCGTCGACGGCGCCGGCGACACCTATGAGTCCGCCATTCATCGCCGATCGGACATGTGCTCGACCTGCCATGACGTCAGTTTCCCACACTTCACCCGCCAGCCGAATGGCACTTACACGGTCAACCCGTTCAACGTGAAACACCCGACCAGCAACAAGTACGACATGCTGCCCGAGCAGCGCACCTACAGCGAGTGGCTGAAGAGCACGTTCGCGACGACGGGCGTCGACATGGGCGGCCGATTCGGCGGCTTGAACAATCCCATCATTCGCGACTGTCAGGACTGCCACATGCCCGTGGATGAAGTTCAGGCCTGCCTGGAGCCGCGCAGCGGGCGGCCCACCACACGCCGGCACTACTTCTCCGGCGCATCCACCTGGGTGCTCGATGCCATCGGCGCGTATTACGGCCCGGGCGGCGAGTCCGGCACCAATGAAATCAATGAAGCCGGCGTTGTTGCGTTGGCCGCAAACAAGGCGCGCAACATCGACATGCTGCAGCGGGCCGCCGATCTCGCCGTCGGCGTGACCACCTCGCCCATGTCGGGCGATCCCATTCTTCAGGTTCGCGTCACCAATCAGACCGGACACAAGCTGCCGACCGGCTATCCCGAGGGCCGGCGAATATTCATCTCGGTGGAGTACTATTCAGCGGCCAATCAACAGACCCCGATTCAGGTGCTGGGCGAATACGACTTCAATACCGCGACGCTCGACGAGGAGACGACAAAAGTCTATGACGCTCACTTCGGCATCGATGCTGCACTGGCCGCCGCGTTGAACCGTCCGGAAGGCGTCGGCGCTCACGCCGCACTGAACAACAAGTGCTACAAAGACAACCGCATTCCGCCGCGCGGCTTCACCAACGCCGGATTCGCCGCGGTACAGGCCGCCCCTGTCGCTTACGAGTATGCCGATGGCCAGTATTGGGACGACACGAATTACAACATCCCTGCCGGCGCTTGCTCGGCCACGGTGACGCTCTACTATCAGGCCACCACGCGCGAATACATGGAGTTCCTGCGCGACAACAACCCCAATGCCACCACGCCCGGGAACGCCGGCGAAGTCGCCTACAATCTTTGGGCCGCCTTCGGCTTCGGCGAGCCGGTGGTCATGGCCACCCAGAGTGTCACGCTGGCGACGCCGGGCAACACCAACCTGACGCCGCCGGTCGACGCAGCGGACGTGCCGACATTCGTCGCCGTTCTGCTGGACTTGGACACCAACCCACTCCGCTACTGCGCCGCCGATGTCGATGGCAGCGGCGTGGTCAACGGCCGCGACATCCAACCGTTTGTCGATCTGGTCATCCCCTAAGGCGCTGATTTCATTCAACCACGCGAGCACCGGACGGTCAGAACCCATTACGCATGTGGAGGGCGCTCTGAATTCGCCACGCGAGCGGTGGATGGGCTTGGGGAAGTGCCAGTGCACCTTGATGGATTGCTGTGCCCAGATTTGCACCCGCTGCTCCCCTACTGTCAGGTTCTCGCTTCATTCCGTTGGAAGGCGCTACCCGGCAGCGGCTGATTTCGCAGGAAAAACTCCCCGGTTGACACCAGTCACGGCTTCGGAGTAAAAATAACCCGGCGCGGAAAGGCCACGAGGCCTGTGAATTGAATTCGAACCGGTGGCGCCACAACCCCGGTTCGCTGAACGCAACCTGTCGGTCAAGCGAAGGGCCATTGCCATGTTTGATTTTCTTCCCTGGTACAGCTGGGTCTGCCTTGGACTTCTGATCGTCGTGCTCGTCCTTTACAAGATTCAGAAGAACAAGATGATGTAAGACCGGCCGCCACTCCGAATTGCATCGGCGTGGCACACGGCATGCGCATTTCTCTCGGCGGTCGGCGAATCGCCTATTCGCCGTCGGCGATGGACTTCAGGTGCCATTCCAACGGACAGCCCGCACAGCGCGGACTCGGTCGGCAATGCGCCTTTCCCAATCTGACTATTAGAGCGTGATACTCGTTGTAGCGTGCGACGTGGGGCCGCACCGCCAGCTGAAACAACGACCGCATGTCCTCGTAGCCGGCAGTTGAATCTATCAAATCGTGCCGCTCCAGCATGCGCCGCGTGTAGGTATCCACGACAAACGTCGGCATTTCCAGGGCGTACAGCAGGATCGAATCCGCCGTTTCGGGCCCGATGCCGTTGATGGACAGAAGCTCATCCCGCAATTGATCCAGGGGCCGCTCGCGCGCCTGCTCCAGATCGCCCGCGCACGATTCCCACAGCCATTCCACGAAATTCTTGAGCCGCTTCGCCTTGACGTTGTAATACCCGGCCGGACGAATCAATTCCGCGAGCTGCCCCGCCGGTAGGTCGCGCAGCACGGCCCAATCGAGCGCGCCCGCTGTGTCCAGCCGCGCAATGGCCTTCTCAACGTTCTGCCAGTTGGTGTTTTGCGTCAGAATCGCCCCGACGATGATTTCCAGCGGCGAGCGGCCTGGCCACCATCCCTGCGGCCCGAACGCCTCGAACAGCCGATGATAGAAGAGGTCGAGCGTTTCACCGACCGGCGGTCGGACAGGGTCTGTCATGCGCGGCGCTTCCAACATTGCGATTCACGAACGTGGGACGGATCATAGGCGCATGGCCCGCACCGCGACAAAGCGCCGCCCGCCGCGCACGCAGACCCGGCGTCCGGCCAAGCGCCGCAAGCCGGTGCCCGTGACCTACATGGAGATCACGCATCAGCCGCTTCAGTGCCTCGTGTTTCTGTTGCCCATGGTGCTCGTCTATGAGTTGGGCGTCGCCCTCTCGCACGAGCGCATGCCGCACGGCGGCGCGTCGGACCTGGCGGCTCGCAAACTGCTCGACTGGTTCTTCAGCCTCTTTGGGGCACAGGCCTTCTATCTGCCGGGCCTGGTGCTCGTGGCCGTATTGATCGCATGGCATGTGGCCTGTCGGTTTTCGTGGACCGTGGCCTGGCGGCCGATGGCGGCGATGTATGGCGAGAGCGTGCTGCTCGCCGTGCCGCTCATGCTGCTCAACAGTTGGATTCCCGCGTCGCCCAACGATCTGGCCAACACAGCCCTGGCCGCCACCACGACAACGCCACCGGGGCCGATCACCGATGAACTCCTGCTCTGCGTCGGGGCGGGCATTTACGAAGAACTGGTGTTTCGCCTCATCATCATCACTCTGCTCAGCATGCTGTTTGTCGATATCCTGCGCATGCGCCAGATCGCCGGCATCGCCCTGACCGTGATTGTTTCGTCGCTGCTCTTCGCGGCGCACCATTACTACCCGGTCGGACGCGACCCGTGGACGGCCGCCGAGTTCGCATTCCGCGCCGCGGCCGGCGCCTACCTCGCGGCGGTTTACGTGTTCAGGGGTTTCGGTCTCGCGGTGGGCTCGCACGTGGTGTACGACGCCGTGCTGGTGCTGCTGTAATCACGCAAAATCAGTCGCCAAACACGTCGCGTAGGTCCCGCGCCCCGTGAATGACCTTGTACACAACGACTTCCTCGTCACCGTATTGATATGCGATCAGGTATGAATACACGCTCCAAATGCGAAAGGCTTGGTCCGTAACGTTGTCCCGCGGATGACCCATTCCCGGCATCAGACCGATGAGTGAAATCGCCGAGCGAATTTCGCGAATCACGCGATGGGCATGGGCAGGGCTGTCTGCGGCAATATGATCCCAGATCAAGTCGAGATCAGCCTAGGCCGGCTCCGCGATGACAATGCGCCTCACGGTGTGGACTCGCGAACGGGTGCTGTTTTGCGCTCTAAACGAGCGAAAACTTCCTCTGCCGGCCGTCCCCCGCGTTCGCGATATCGCCTTACGGCTCGCTCCAGAATCGCGTCCAACTCTCCGGGAGCGAAATCGCCTTGAGTCTGCGGCGAGCGCAAGGCCGCTACTGCAGCCCGCAAACTTCCTCAACAGTCGAGTACGTGCCTGCGGCAAGCTGCTCTTCAACAAACTTCTGCACGTCGCCTGGCAGGGTTACGGTCATGGCGTTCTCCTCATCTCGTATCAATTATAGCAACCCCGGCAGGACGGCTCACTCCGAATGCCCGTCTGGCATTATCGCTCCAGCACCGCCTTCACCTCCGGCAGCGGTTCGCCCTTGTCGTTTTCAACGTGGACGCAGAAGCCCCAGCCGCCGGTGCCCTGCTTGACCTTGATGAGCAGCGGGTTGAGACCCTTGTTGAGCTTGACCGGCACGCGGTCCTGTTTCGATGTGTAGGCCCGGCCGACATCAGCGCGGTAGACCTCGACGCCGTTGAGCCACGCCGCCGCGCCGTCGTCGCTGCCGATGGCCAGCGTGGCGTCCATATCCGCTGGGGCGTCGAGGTACGTCATCCCAAATGCAACGGCGTTTCCTGGCGCGTCATAGAGCTGGTTCAAATCGACAAAATACTCCCGCGTCGGATCGTCGCCGGCCTCGATCTCACGTGAAACGCGCCGCCATGCAATTTTCTTCCCGCCCTTGCCGTCGTACTTGGCCGTCGCGTCGAATGCCTTCTCGCCCTCCGGCGGATATTCGGTCGCCAGCCCATTCTCAAACGTCGCCTCAAACGGCCCGACGACCCACCAGTGGTTGATCGATGGAAAAAGCGTCTGCTGCAAGGGAAACTCGACGTGGTCCTCACCCCTGGCCAGCTTCACTTCCGCCCGCAGGCACATAGTCTGCACGTAGTTTTCGAATGTAATCGCCGTTTTCTGGACGATCGGCTTATCGTCGGTCAGACCGACGAACTCACGCGGAGCATCATGGTTGGCGACATCTAATCCTGCGTCAAAGGTGATCGTGCCCTTGACATCGCCGTAGTCGACCAAAGGTAGTGTTGGAGCGAGAGTCAGTTCAGAGTGAATGGCTGGCATGCTGGTGTCGGTGATTCGGGTATCGAAGCGATGATAGAGCCCGAGCCATCGAACCGTATTCCCCGCCGGCTTAGTCAAGAAACCCCGCAGCTCGCCCCTCGTTGCTGCGATTGTCTTGAACCAATCTGCAACGATTTGCTGTGGCCACTTAGCCCCGTCATTTGTGGCACTCAGCAAGTATCCACCTGCGATCTGTACATCGATGGACCAAAAGCGATCATCATCAGTAGTCCCTTTGGCTTTGGCGATTCCGGCAATGGTTCGAAGCAAACCTCGCATACCAGAGGGAACCGTGAACGCCTGTACGGAATGCGTGCTTGAGTCAATAATCAAAACGTTCTCGTACTCTGTCGACGTAGACGAGAAAATGAAATTCGGCCCCACTCCAGCACCAAAACCAATGTAGAAATCCCCGTGTTCGAGGGGCAATGGCATTTCGCCCACATCTTTCTCACCATTGAGGCTGACCGTTTCGGCCGAGTGAACGAGATCCCAGTCTTTGACAACATACTGCAATGACGAATTGAGCCCGGAGAATGTCCCTTCAAATGGTCGAGTTCTAACCGTTCTCTTAAAATTCAAATTCTCATTCGAGATCGGCATCCAACCCGAATTACCGTGGTGGTAGGCCTCGCTAATTCCATCATCGAAATAGACTCGCGTATCGCCCTGCTCGCCGGGAAACACATTTAGTGCAAGTGTTGCTGGCATGTGCGGATCAGACCTGCGCTCATGAGGGATCATCGGAATGATTGCCCCCTCTCGCACGAACAGCGGAATATCCTCCAGCGGCACCAGCAATCGTGCGATCCTCGGCCCTTCGTATGTGCGTCCGGTGAACCAATTGGTCCACTTCCCCGGCGGGATCCACACTTCGACATTCGCGCAGCCGGTCATCGGATCGCCCGGCTCGGTCACCGGCGCGACCAGCAGGTCGTCGCCGAACATGTATTGACCCGTGCGCGAATACGCCTCATCCAGCTCCGGCCACTCGTAATACAACGGACGGCACAGCGGCAGGCCCGTGTCATAGGTCTTTCGTGCCATGGTGTAGATATACGGCAGCAATTGATACCGCAGTCGATACGCCTCCCGGGCCGCGAGGAAATACTCCTCGGGAAAGGCCCAGATGCGCCGCTCGGCATCCGGGTTCTTCGTCGTGTGCGTCCGCAGGATCGGCGAGAGCGCCCCCCACTGAATCCAGCGCACATACAGCTCGGGATCGACCTTGCCCGGCTGGTGTCCGCCGATGTCGTGGCTCCAGTAGGCATATCCGACGTTGCCGGCCGTGGCGGTGAAGTACGGCTGAAAGGCGAGCGATTCCCAGTTGCAGTAGGTGTCGCCGGAGAAGCCGATCGGATAGCGATGATTGCCCAGGCCGCCCCAGCGTGAGAAGATCAAAGGACGCAGGCGGGCGTCGTCATTTGAAGCCGTGGACTGACTTGACGAGTTCCCAACGTCAGCGAGCGGGTTTGTGGCTGAGGATTGCGCCGAGATTGCGGATTGGCTGGTCGACGGCACTGCTGACACAGCAGTGGCACCCTGAGTAGTTGCACTCTGCGTGGTCGAGAGCTTCGACAAGTCGATGCACCGCTCCGGATTCCGCGCCATGTCATTCCAATGCAAATGATTCAACCAAAACAGCGGATCCAACCCGGCGACCTTGGTGCCGGTCCCCTGCTGCCAGTCCATCCACCAGAAATCGATGCCCATCTTTTCCAGCGGATGGTGCAACAGCTTGAAATAGGCATCCATGTATTTGCGATCGGTGCAGTCGAAGGGAATCCGCTCGGTCTTCGCCGGATCGAGGCCCATCGCCTTCGCGAAATCCGCAAACGCCGCCTCATGCTTGCCCACGCCGTCGGCCGGATGCAGATTGAGCGTGACCTTCAGCCCCTGCTGGTGTGCCCAGTCGAGAAAACCCTTCGGGTCGGGAAAGTACTTCGGGTTCCAGGTGTATCCGGTCCATCCGTCGAGATGCCAGTCCATGTCCACGACGAGCACATCGAGCGGCACGTCGTGGTCGTCGAACTCCTTCACGAGCTGGCGAAGCTCGGCATCGGAGTACGCCCAGTACCGCGACCACCATGCCCCGAAGACGTAGCGCGGCGGCAGCGGAATCTTTCCGCCCACGCGGGTGAAATCGAACAACGCCCGCTTGTAGTCGTGGCCGTAGCCGAAGAAGTACCAGTCGATCGCATCTGCGTCTCTTCGCGTGGCGACCCAGGGTTGATCGTTGGGTGGCATGCCCGCGGCCGTTGAGCGGGCATGCGATTCACCAGGTGCGCTCGCCGCCGAAGCATGGCCGCCAACAGCCGCAGCCATGCCACCCTCCTGGGTTGAAGGCTTCTCAATGGAGTTGGGTGCCATGCCGACGGCCTTTGCGTCGGCATGCGGCTGCGAGGGTGCGTTGTCAAAGAGCAATCGCTTGGAGTCATCGACGATCGTCCAGCCATCGCGCGACAGCAGCCCCGGCTCCAGCTCGCACGCCCCGCTCACGCCATCCAGCGTCCGTGTCGTCCCGCGAAGGTTGCCCGTGTCCGCCATGCCGGGCACCCACTTCACGGGCTTGCCCGCACATTGCAATTCAACTGACAGATTGTCCTTCGCAAATCGACCGCCGTCGGCGCGATACCGCAGCGTTAACTCGCGAGTCTTGATGACCATCCAGTCGCCCTCGCGAGTCGTGGTGAACTCAGGCACGTCGAGCCGCCGATTCACGAATGCAAACGACGCCCGATCCTCGAATTGGTCCTTTTCCGACCACTCCATGCGGATCATCGCAGGTGTCAGCACGGTGAATCGGGCATGACCGGCGCTGACCACTGCTCTTGAGTCGGCACGAGAATTGGGTGGGATGTCGTCCAATGAAACGACCTGGCCCGCAAAAACGAAAACGCCGACAACAATGAAAGCCATACCTAGCCTTTCTCTTTGTTGAGATTCATAGTCCCAATACGTTGTTGATAAGATGTGCGAGTCCTGACCACTCGCTTTCCAATTGCAAGATCAGTGAACTACTCCATGTCCCAGTAGGGAATTTGCGCACTATTGCAAAGGGTGACCAGGCCAGCATTGTGACGGACACGATCGAAAAACTCAGTGACCATGGATGTGGAATACGAAGATAGTCACGGAGAGCGCTCGCCAGCGTCCACGTCATGAGTCCGAGCCAGACAAAGTCCCACACGAGATGTGCTGCGGCCACCGGATCAGTCAAATGGGATATGGAATGCGAAAGCGGCAAGTACAGTAATGGATTGAAAAAGATCGATGCAATAAATCGCACGCTCAGTATCATCATTACGAAAACGGTGATTCGGAACAAATGTCCCGATCGAACGTTCTGGCGACTCAAGGTTTGCTGGAAAAGGCTTAATAGAAAATAAATAGAAAGACCGGTCAGCAACTGTAGAACGAACTCGCTGCCGACCCAGTAGATGACCCAAAACACATTGCGGGGCACGTCTGACAACTTACCACCGGGTTCCAAGACTGCGATGCCAAACTGGACCACAAGCGTCGTCAGGATCGTCAATGGAATTGCCATCACCAGCGCCAGAATTGGCTGCACAATCAGCGGCCCAATTCGCGGTTCGGCCGTCAGCGGAATCATCTTCCACGTTCGCCACGGCGTGACCGCCATGACCATCGACTGCAGCAGCGATCGAATCGGTCGCTGGCGCCATTGATATTCAAAGAGCGGAACGTGTACTTGACGGGCAGAGGCCGTAACGATGGCAGGCCAGTCCAAGTCGAGCCCGCACTCGGGACAGCGCGAACCGGTCAACGTACAAAGGTTGTAGGCACAGCGCGGACAAAGAACGTCACTCTCTACGCGGGACCAATCTGGAATCCCGGCTACCGCTAACCGTGTTTCTGATTCAACTTCTGCGGGGATGCCCCGCTGCGTTGACGGCATATTGAAGTCCCGTCTCTCGCCGAACGAGCGCGCTTGGCGACGCATTGCTCCGACGGGGCGCCCTGTTCACACTCGCCCCCATGCTGCCGCAGGGGGTTCTGACGCGGCCGCACGCTTCACTACAGCTTCCCCGCCGTCTTGCGCGGCAGGAACTTGCCCCAGCCATTCTCTCCGCAGAATTGATAATCGTCGACAATCACCTTGCCGCGCGAGAGGGTCGTGCGCGAGAACCCCGCCAGGTTCCAGCCCTGGTACGGCGACCAGTCGGCGTTGGTCTCCATCTCGGCGTGATCCACCTTGATCTTTCTGGTCGGATGGATCACCGCGAGGTCGGCGTCGTAGCCCTTTTTCACGACACCCTTGCGATCGCCCAATCCCATGATTTTCGCCGGCGCGGTGCAGCACTTGTTCACGAAGTCCGTCACCTTCATCCGCTTCTTCAGCACCCCGTGCGTATAGACAATCGGCAACAACGTCTCCAGCCCCGGCATGCCCATCGGAATCTTGGTCCAGTCGCCCTCCCACATGGCCTTCTGCTCGCGGGTGAACGTGCAGGTGTCGGTCGAGACCGCGCACACCGTGTCCTGGGCCAGGCCCTTCCACAATCGCTCCTGATCGGACTTCTTCTTGATCTGCGGACAGCAGCCATAAAGATGTCCATCCGGCCCCTCGAACAACGAATCATCCAGCACGAGATACTGCGCACACGTCTCGGCGAACACATTCTTCAACCCGCGTTTATGGGCATCGCGCACGTGATTCGTGCCATCCTTGGTGGACATGTGCACGATGTACAGCCGTCCCCCCGTGGCCTCGGCCCAGGTGATGGCCCGCTGAATCGCCTCGGCCTCGATGAAGTTCGGACGGGTGATGCCATGCAGCATCGCGCCGTACTTCTTCATCTCCTCCTCGTTGTGATGCCGCTCGATCAGCTCATCCAGCACACGGCTGCTCTCGGCATGAATCAGCAGCATCGCGTCCAGCTCGCGACACTTCTCCAGCGCGCCGAAGATGGCCCGATCGTCCGCCTGCCAGCCCTGCGATTCATAGATCATGAACTGCTTAAAGGTCGGCAATCCCTGCTTCACGATGTCGGCCATCTCGTGCTTGTGCCGATCCCACTTGGTGACCGCGACGTGAAACGTGTAATCGACGCAGGCCTTGTCTCGGGCCTTGGCCATCCAGTTGTTCACCGCGTCCTGCAGCGACTCGTCGCCGTATGGAATCGCGAAATCAATAACAGTGGTCACGCCGCCGCGCGCCGCTGCCTTCGTACCGCTGTCGTAATCGTCGGACGAAGTCGTGCCGCAGAACGGCAGCGCGAGGTGCACATGCACATCGACGCCACCGGGAATGACATAGCAGTCCTTCGCGTCGATCACCCGGCCGGCCTGGGCCTTTTTCGCCAGACCCTTGGCGACCTTGACGATCTTTTCGCCGACAATGCCGACGTCCGCCTTCTCCGTCTTGTCCGCGTGCACAACAGTGCCGCCCGAAACGATCGTGTCGAATTGCATGAGCATGAACCCTCCGCACGCCAACCCCGGCGCGGCGATTGCCGCACTGAATCGGCTCAACCCAGCATTGTCAATTCAGATGCAGGTAAAGGTCAAACGCGTCGCGCAATGCGAGCGATCGAGCCCGCACGGTCGGGGAGCATGGGCGTCCTCGCCTGCGCGGCGGACCAGAGGTCCGCACTCCCCACCCACCGCGAATGCCAAGACAAATCTTGAACGCACGGCGGACCAGCGGTCCGCACCCCCCTCAGAAATCCGACGTGACCCGCTTTCCATCAGGCTCCACCTGAATGACCGAGTGAATCGGAATCCCGGCGAACTTCTCGCGGCCCTTGAGAAAACACAATTCGATGAGAAAGGCCACGCCCACGATGACCCCGCCCTGACTCGCCACGAGGTCGCAGCAGGCCCGCATGGTGCCGCCGGTCGCGAGCAGGTCATCGATCATCAGCACCCTTGCCCCCTTGGGTATGGCGTCTTCATGGATCTCCATCGAGTCGCTGCCGTACTCCAGCGCGTAGGTCACCTTCTGCGTCTTGTAGGGCAACTTGCCCGGCTTGCGGATGGGCACGAAGCCGGCCGAAAGGTTGCGCGCGACCGCCGTGCCGAAGATGAACCCGCGGCTCTCCGCGCCGACGACGAGATCGACATGGGCGGTGCGATAGGGCTGCGTCAGGAACTCGACGGCCAGCGACAGAGCCGCCGGACACGACAGCAGCGGGGTGATGTCCTTGAATACGATTCCCTTCTTCGGAAAATCCGGCACGTCGCGGAGCATCCGGGCGAGGCTTTCGACATCGGGCATGCGCAGGGCGCGATCGTGGGACATGTCAACGGGTCTCCAGGGTTCAGGGGTGAATTACGCGATTCTAACGGCGAAATCGCTCGGGGATCAAACGGAACGGCCCATCCCAGCTCGGTGCGCCCAATAATCCTGGGGTCTAGTCGCTTCCGACCAGCACCGATCCGCCCGTGGCCATGCCCAGGAGCACGTCTCCACCCGTGTGTGCCAGCGAAATGATGCGGTCGCCGCTGGCCGGGGCGCCTTGAAATCGAACGACCACGTCGCCGGGTGAAAGTCCCGCGCGCTGCGCGGCGCTGCCGTCGCGGACCAGCGTCACCACCATGGCATCGGCGGGGAAATTCGCCATTTGTCTGAGATTGGCATCCGCCGACGCCAGGGTTGCGCCGCGAAACTCAACGAGCCCCCCGTCATCACTCGCGCCGGCCGGCGCATGCCGCCGCCCCACCAGCAAGCGTGTCGTCGCCCGCCGGCCATCCCGCACGTAGGCGACCTCGGCAGTCGACCCCGGCGGCAATTCGCCTGCCCGCGACACCAGCGATTCCGCCGTCGTGATGTCCGTGCCGTTCAATGCGATGATCACGTCGTCCTCGACAAGCCCAGCGCGATCGGCCGCGCCCCCGGGTTCCACCAGATGAACCGCCGCGCCTTCAAGTCGCGTGAGCCCCAACTGGCCGGCTAACGCCGCGGTGAGACTTCCCGTCGTCAATCCGAGGTAGCCATAGTCGATCGACTCGCCCCGCGACAACCGCGAGATGAGCCGCATGAGACGCGGACCCATCGGCCGGGCATACCCGAAGACGCCGGCGCTCGCCCCCTCGTTGACCGTCACCATTCCCACCAGTTCGCCGTTGAGGTTCACCAGCGGCCCGCCGGAGAAACCGCCGCTGACCGGTGCGGTGAATTGAATCATGTCGCCATAATCGCGGTCGTCCTCGGCGCCGAGCGAAACGGGCAGCGGCCGGCCGGTCGCGCAGACCACGCCCTGCGTCATCGCCGGCTCCGCTGAACCCGAAAGCTCGATTGGAAAACCTGCGGCGAAGCAGAGGTGGCCACGGCGCAATCGCACCGCACTGCGAAGCACCAGCGGCTCGAGGTGGCCCGCGCGAATTCCCAGAATGGCCACGTCCGACCGAGCATCGGCCCCCAGCACGACCGCTCGATATTGACGTCCGTCACTAAGCGTCACTTCGACGGTCAGTGCCCCTCGGACCACATGCTCGCAGGTCAGCAGCAGGCCATCCGCCGAGATCACGATCGCGCTGCCGAACGCCGGACCGGGCGCCTCGCGGGTGGGAATGGCCCGCGCCACCGGCGCTCGCACGACACGCAGGGCCGCCGTCGCCGGGGTGAGCACCTGGGCGATGCGCTCGAAACGCGTCTGCAGATGATCGAGCACGACGTCCTCGCTCACGATCGGCGGTGGAGGAGGCTCGACCGGCTTGGTTTCAACTGTTGTTGATGTTGTTGCATCCGTCGGCGCTGACGTGGGTTGCGATGAAGGTTCTTCGACCGCCGGCGCGGAGGTCGCCCGGGCCGGCGAGGATGCCAGCCTCGGGGGTTCAACAGCGGGTTGCGATGTCGGCGGCGGCTTCCCTGCTGCGAGCGGCGGTGGCGTCCCATTCTTCGAAGGCTGCAGCGCCGCCGGTTGCGTGGTGGCAAACACGGGTCGCAACTCAAGCGGTTCTAACATCCCGGGCTGCGCGCGGAGCGGACCGGGCGCGAACACGGCGACGATTGCGAAAATGACGGCAATAAGTCTTATTTCGGGCGTGAATGGCTGACGCATGGTCGGCTCCCTCCGACACCCACGCATTCCGTTGCATGGCGACGATTCCAGCGAAGAATCTACCGCTACAAATACACGCAAACGCCGTCTATTTCAACTGAAATCGGGCGGTGCGCAGCATGGCCTTCTGGATGAACGAAAAGGGCTGATTTGGGCGGAGCGGGTGTGCCGGATCACATCCCGTAAGTGGCGGGATCGAAATCGGCTTCGCGAAGGCCGGCATTCAGGCGAATGTTGGTGTACTCGTACTTGCCAAGCAATTGCTCGGGCTTCATCTCGTCGTTTGAGTAGCAGTAAACGGCCACGGGAATGCGATACTCGCGATCGATGTGAATCTCGCAGATCCGATCGGGATAGGTGCCGCCCTCCTTCTCGTACGGAAGGTGGCGTCGAAGCACCCAGGTGGGTCGGCCGTCGAAGAACGACTCGCCGCGATACTCGAGCTTCAATTCCTTTCGATCGGACGCGATTTCGCAGTACTTGATCAGCAGGTCCAGACTGCGCTGAAAACCAAATTCATCGATGTATCGCCGCGACGCATCATGGGCTCGCGAGCCGTGAATGGGCTGGAACACGCTCTTGACCAGCAGTCGCAACGCAGCGCCCGGCTGGCAAATGGCCTGCTCGCGTTCGTCCGGGTTGTCGGCGTCTTTGTCGATCCATCGGCCCTTCACATAGATGACGCGCTCGGCGAGGCCTTGGTTGCGGGTCCAGTGCATGAACACGCTGTAGGGCTCATTGCGGAATTTGACTTGAATCTCCTGCTCGGCGCTCATGCCCGAGGCAAGGGATTCCTGTTTGACAAAGGTGACTTCGTAATCCTTGACGGTTTGAATGTGATTGCGCCGCGCCTCAATCAGCGCCGCGAGCGGCTTGTTCCGAATCATGTTCTCGAACGGGTCGGCCGAGCTGACTTCGGTCGCCAGTACGACCGGAACGGATCGATCGAGAATTGGAACGTGGTCATCGCCAAAGTGATAGTCCGCCAGGAACAACCCCAGGAGGACGAATCCAAAGAGGAACTGCATCCGTCGCCGCGCCGAGATTCGTCGTACAAGGGGCATTGATTGCGGTGTCCTTGTGGGGCGCCGTCCTTGCGCCATGCGGGTGTATGCCACTTGTACCGGACTTCCCGGCATTGATGGCAGATGTCAGCGACTCCTGCTTGCGTACTCCCTAGCGTTCATCGGAGCAACCGCTTCCGACGCTTAAGAAGACCCAGGCAACTCGCCGCCTGTTGGGAATGCTCCGCTTCCCGTTCCACAAAACCCTATTTGGGTGCTCCCATTCGCTGCTGACCGCGCCAGGCGCGGCGAATGGGCTTCTTGACCCGCGCCTCGGTGTCGCGCACGGATCGTCCCAAGAAAAAGCATATCAATCGTTTGGCCCGTGGTCAATCAGTTCGCGGCATGCGCGACCAAATCTGATTGCGACGCCAAGTCTCGTGATCATATTAGGTTGCGCCACGACAGGCACTTAACGAAACAGCCCTTCGCGCTCGATGTACGCCACCACCCGGTCGGGTGACAGATATCGGACGCTCCTCCGCTCGCGGACCCGGTCGCGAATATTCGTTGCACTGATGTCGATCTCGGGCGTCGGCCGGCAATCCGCCAGGAGGCGCGCGACCGCGGCATCGCCAACCACGGACCGCAGACTGCTCACATCGGGTTGCCGCCAGCCCGGTCGCGTGGCCGCTACAAATCGCACGCGCTCCACCAACTCGCGCACACGATGCCAGCCGGCGAGATCGGGAAGGGTGTCCGCGCCGATGATCCAGATGATCTCGGCGGCGTCGCCGTGTATACGCCTGTAGTGGTCCACTGTGTCGATCGTGTAACTGGGACCCGCACGAAGGGACTCGATATCCGACACCTCGAAAAGCGGGTCGCCCTCGACCGCCAGCCGGGCCATGGCCAGCCGATGCTCGACGCTTGTCATGTTTCGGCCGGACTTGTGCGGCGGCCGCGACGCAGGGATGAGCACGACGCGCTCGAGGCCGACCTGCTCGGCGATGGCGCGGGCCGAAATGAGGTGCCCGAAGTGAATCGGATCGAAGCTGCCGCCGTAAAGCCCGAGTCGCGAAGACATGAATTGCTCAGGGATTGTCGCCGGCGCTCGGCGCGGTCGAGCCGCCCGCGGTCTGCTTCCAATCCAATTCCAGACTGATGTCGCTGACTGTCATGTTGACCGAGGCACTGCGCCCGGTGCCGTTCCGAGCATCGCAGTTTCCGGCAATGACGAAGTAATATCCGCGGTCCGGAGGGCACTGCACGTCAAAGGCCAGATCGTGCGATCCGCCGCTGTTGCGGGCCCCCGCTTCGCTGGTGCTGGTGGTCAGCACTTCATTCTTCAGCACCACGCCGGCCGAATCGCGCACCACGAATGTGAGTGTGTTGGATCCGCCGGGAGGCTGCTTGCCGATCGGTGTCTCGCCGGGCGACAATTCGATCGTCGCCTCGTGTCTCAATTTGAGTTTGGCGACGAGGTCCAGCGGTTTGCCCGTTTGATTGTCGAACGTGTACCCGATCATGAACGACGCCTTGCCGACCCCGTTGACGCCGCTCTCTGCCTTGCACACTGCCCCGGCAGGCCCGGTCGCCTTTGATTCGCCGCGCCCGTCGCCGTCCTGCCCCGACTCGAATGAAATGATGTTGAACGCTTCCTTGGAAGGCAGCGAAATTCCACCCGTGCCCAGCCGTTCGACGGTCACGTCGGGCCGATCGACCGGCAGCCTTGCTGCGTTGATGCCAGCGGCCCCCCCACCGCATCCGCACGCCCATGCCGCCGTCACCAGAACGGCCGGAACAAACCATTGAGTCAAACGTAGATTCACCGGTTTCATGGACGATAAGCCTAGCGCCGCGCAGAGCCCGTGTAAAGCACGGCCCGCCTGCAGTCCAGGTGCCACTAACCGTTAGGGTCAAACACGGCCTTGATGATTGGATGGCGCGAACGCGTCAACAGTTGCTGAAACGCGATCCTGTAATCAGTCAGATTGAAGCGCGTGACGCGGATGGACCCGAGTTTCAACCGTCCGGTGGCAAGCCAATCGAGCACGAGTCGGTAGGTGTGTTGCCGATTGCCTTCGAAGGTCTCGATCTGACGGCCATTCGCACCGACCACGTTGATCTCATCGAACCACAGCGGCGTGGTGTCGACCCATGCGTGGCCGCTGGTGCCGACCGCGACCATCGTGCCGCGCGGGCGCGTCCATTTAATCGCATCGGCCAGGCCGCGGCCCGTGCCGGTGCAGTCGTATACGACATCCGCCCCGCCAAGCAGCGTCCGATTGCCGAATCGCGCCGGAAGACGCTTCCCGCCGAGGGCGCTGGCGACGTCGTCGTAGCGCTGGGCGTTGGTCATGCCGCGCGGATGAATCAGAACATCTGTCGCCCCGACAGCGCGGGCCAATTCCGCCTGAAAGCGATGACGCATCACGCAGTGGATCGACCCGCCAAAGCCAATCGCCCGCAGACCGGTCACCACACCCAGCGCGATGATGCCGGATCCGCTGACGAGCACGCGCTCAGTGGCCGTCGGCGGCCGCCGCAGCACGGCGTGCAACGCCGAAGCGATCGGATCCACCAGAATCGCGGTGTCATCCGGAAGTTCGTCGGGCACCGCATGCAACTGTGATTCATGGGCGACAAAATGCGATGCCCAACTGCCGCCGGTGAGTCGGTTCAGACCGATCAACGCGCGCGGCGGCAACTCTGCATTACCCGGATGCGCGCATTGCGACGCGCGCCCATCGGCGCATGCAGGGCATGGCGTCTCTTCGCGGGCCGCGCAGCCGAGTGCTGGTTCGACACAAACGCGCCGGCCCGGTCGCCAGTTCGTAACACCGGCGCCGACTTCGTCAATGACCGCGAGATTCTCATGCCCGAGGATGGCCGGAAATCGCGCGAAACACTCGAGAATCGTCGCCGGATGGTTGCGGAGCGTCACCAGTGACAAGTCGGTCCCACAGACGCCGCCCAGCACGGTTTTCAAACGCACCCAGCGCGGACCCGGCAAATCCGGGATCGGACGGTCGACCAGCCGAAGCCCGGACAATCGGCCGTACTTGGCACGATGGGTGATCCAGCCGCCGACCTTGCAGGCGATCCAGCGCGGCGGCGTGATATTGAATTCGAGGGCCTTCATTCAGGCTGGGGAGAATAACCGCAATTCGGGCGCGGCGCGGAGGGTCACTTGGGTTGAATTGGATTGGGTTTGGCGTATGCGAGCAGGTTTTGGCGCGACCCGAGGTGGCGTCATTCGCGATGTGCCGCCAATCGGCGGTCAGGAATTGGTCCGAACCAGCGCAGTCGCCACGGGCCTGACGTGGTCGAGCGAGATTTTATACTCTCGTCGAAGTTGTTCGACCAACTGCCGCAAAGCCGACTGCTGCGCATCGCTCACGCGGCTCGAACCAACTGGCCGCGACAACACGACATGGATCGTAGATTCGGCCTTGGGGTCGCGCCGGCGCTCAGTCCAGGCGTTGCTTTGATACCACTGTCCGTCGGGGGCAATGCGGAAATGAAAGAAGCCGTGATCCTCGCCGGCGCCGACGGCTCGAACCGCGACATCGGTCCATGAATGATTCGCCACCATGCCGCGCAGGGTTCTCGGACGATGGGTCGGAGTGTTCTTGTCAACCCAGAAAAGCAGAAAGGCGCCGCCCGTCATCGATACGACAAGGAGGATGAGGGTCTTGAAGTGGCGGTGTTTGTGTTTGCAGGGTGCGGCAGCCATGGAATCTCGGACTCTCGCGGTTGGGTCGCCGCTGGACGCGGGCAACGTTCAATAATGTCTCGTCGAACTACTATGTAAAATACCTATCGGCGATTTGCAAATTCATTCGCCGGGATTTGCCATATTTCCTCGACCCTTCAATCCTACCTTCGGTCGGTCACTCCAAAGAATTCAGCGAGCGCGGTTATCGGGTTTCATCATCATCAACGCCCCGAAGGTGTACCGGGTTCGACCGAGTAGCGCTCGCCGCGCCACCACCGATCCGCGCACCGCCGCATGAATCCGGGCCGCCCAGCGCGTAATGCGGCCAAACCCAAACGTGCATGGCGTCTCCAAGTCGCGCTCGCCGGCGTCAACAAATACCCCGCTTCCGCGAACTTCCAGCCCCGACGCATCCACGAATTGGCGATGCACGTCCCCTGGCGAGTCAATGCGGCCAAATGACTGAGGATTCGCATAATCGAAGGTGAATCCGGTCGTGCCACCGGGCTTCAGGATTCGTCGGAGTTCGCCATTGCATGCAATCCGACCGCTGACCGGCAGGTGTTCGAACACGCAGACTGAGAAGACGTGGTCGAAGTAGTCCGAGGGATAGTCCAGTTGGGTCATGTCCATGACCCTTGGATGCAGGTCCCATCTCATGCTGCGAGCCTGATGCAGGGCCAGTTCACGTAGCGCCGGGTTGAGATCAATGGTGTGGACCTCGTGCCCGAGGCTGGCAAGAAAGCACGAGAACAGCGAGCCGGCTCCGCCCATGTCCAGAATCCGGGCGCCGGGCTTCATCGGCGTGTGCGCCGTCAGCCACGCGATCTCCCACAGTAGGAACCACGGTATGCGCAATTCGTCGGGATTTCCGGGATAGGGCTGGTAGTCTTCGCCGCGGTTGATGTGCTCCCATACGCTGGGCCATGCGTCGGTCGCACCGTACCACGACGAATACGGCACGGATCTCGCCTTCATGGTCCGCATGAGTTCAAAAAGCGGACGCAGCACTGCCTTACACTCGGGACGGTCCAGGTCGGATCGCTGCATCGACTTGTTGATGTCTGTCGCGATGCGAGACTGATCGCTCCCAATCCGCGCACCTGGGCTCGACTCTGTTGCCCTGTCCGAAAATACACGATCGCGGCCCTGCGCTGGTTTCACAGTCATCCCGGACGGCCGATGATCAGCAGTAACATTATTCATATCAGCCACTTACGCGAATGTGTTTCCGCTGCCCGTCAACTGCTTCGCAGTTCCGACCTTGTGACGATTCACCGTGACCGCTATTGTTCGCGACCTGCACGCGCCTTCCGCTCGCCCCGCCGTCTGCCGGGCACGAAGGCGTCCGGGTGAACTGAACGTTGGAAATGCAGATCCATCAACAGCGCCCCCGCGAACTGCGGTGGTACCACGCCGCTGGAATGCTCTTCGGCGATTGGGGCACCAGCCGTTTGTACGTGCTGGGTCTGGCTTTCTTTTATTCCGGATTCGCCGCCCCGGTCCATATTCTTGGTGTGTGCACATTGATGATCGTCGTAGGCTGGGCCTATACGATCGTCTGTCGCTGCTTTCAGGACGGTGGCGGCGTTTATTCGTCCGCCAAGGCAACGCACCAGCATGTCGCGCTACTTGGGGCCTATTTGCTGTTTGCGGACTACGTCGTTACTGCAGCTCTTTCAACCGTTGAGGCCATGCGTTACTTCGGGGCGTCCCCGCGACTGGCACCCCAACTTGCCGTGCCGGCAATACTCCTGATCGGCGTCATTAACTTCATTGGGCCCCGTCATGCGGGTCGCATCGCCACCTATATCGCCCTGCTCACGCTTCTGCTGGCCGTGATCATTGGCGCATTCTGCATTCCTCACCTTTCGCTCGACGCCATTCAGGCCGATCACCGGCCGTGGTCGCAGCGCTGGCCGAGCTTCGTCCACATCATCCTTGCCCTCTCCGGCGTCGAGGCCATCGCCAACATGACGGGTGTGATGGTCAAGCCGGTCCCGAAGACCGCGCGCCGCGCGATCTGGGTGGTGCTGACCGAGATCGTGGTGCTCAACCTCGTTTTTGCGGTGGCGATGACCCACCTTCCGAACCTGCCGGGCGACATTCTGGCGAATCGGCCGCCCGAGGAGCTGTCGCATCACGATCACGCGCTGCGCGACACAATGATCCGCGTATTGGCTGATCACTACGTCCACCCGATCTTCGGAACAATATCGTCAATTGTCTTCGGATTGCTCCTGCTCTCCGCCACCAACACGGCCATGGGCGGGATGATCAGCGTGCAATACGTGATGAGCCGTGATCGCGAATTGCCGTCCACGTTTACGCGTCTCAATGCTTTCGGTGTGCCCTGGCTCGGCATCGCCACCGCAACGGTGATCTGCTCGATCGTGGTGCTGGTGCAGGGCGACGTCGAGAAACTGGCCCATCTCTACGCCATTGGCGTCGTTGGCGCCATTGTGCTGAACCTTGGATCGACGTGCGTGAATCGCGAAATTCAAGTTAAGACTTGGGAGCGCGTCTGTCTGGGCATCGCGGTCGCCTTCCTGGCGGCCGTCGAGGCGACTATCGCTTACGAAAAGCCGGAAGCCGCCCTCTTCGCAGGAATCGTGATCGCGAGCGGCTACGGACTGCGCGCCATGGTCCGCCGTGCGCCGGCGCTTAAGCCATACATTCCCAAGGTCACCGGAGCGATGGCGAAGTGGTTCGAGGCGCCGCAACTCGGGGAGGACGTCGAGATCCTTTCCTCGGTGGGGATCCTGCCGTTCGATCCCGGCAAGAAGAAGATCCTGGTCGCCACGCGCGGCAACCCCGAGTTGCTGAAATTCGCCGCCGAGGAGGCTGAATCGCGCGACGCGAATCTGCTGGTGCTGTTCGTGCGAGAAATGCGACTGGCGTTTGGCGCGCCCACGGCGACGCAGTTCCGCGTCGAGGACGACGCCGAAGCTATGCCCATCTTCATCCAGGCCAACCAACTCGCCCGGCAAATGAAGATCCCCCTCATGCCGATCTACTGCGTCGCCCCAACAACCGCGGACATGATTCTCGACTTCGCCGGCACCTATGGCGTCGATTTCGTGATCATGGGCGTCACCCGCCGCGGAACAGTCTTCCGGGCCCTGCGCGGAGACTTGATCACCGCCGTCGCATCGGGGCTTCCCCCCGATACGAAACTGCTGATTCACGCGTAAATTCCGGAGGAGGCAAATGTAGAATGATGAATGAAGAATACAGAAAACGAATCAAACCGGACGATTCTGCATTCTCAATTCGACATTCTTCATTTTTTGGAAACTGCCCGGGACAGGGATCGAACCTGCACTTCGTGTAACCGAAACCAGGCCCTCAACCTGGCGCGTCTGCCAATTCCGCCACCCGGGCAACGGGGAGTGAAATGGGGTCCGATACGGTAGCGCGCGGCCGCGACGGCGTCAATACCGGCTCCCAACCCGCCAAGGGACGCGCGTCCGTCATTCAAATTCCACCGGTGTTCACACAGTCCGGCGCTTTCTCGGCCGCATGGAAAATTGGGCAGAGTTTGACACGTATTGCACAATGAACGTGGGAATGATGCGGCCCGGCAGCCACAGAAGTCGGCCCACCTCTGACTTGATCTTCCAAAAAAAGCTAATCCACCATGTCACGCTTGAGGCACCAACTCCTTGCGTGTGCGGGAATTCTGTTGGCATCCGGCCTTCACCTCGCATGCGATACGACGGCATCGACCGACCCGTCCGGATCACCGGATGGCGGACTGACATTCCTGTTTGGTGGTGGAAACCAGGGCGGCGGCACGGGCGATCCGGTCAACAACGACCCAACCGATCCCGCGGACCCTGCATTGCCGAATAACAATGGCACGAACGAGCCCGGTGACCCGGGTGATCCGCCGCCTAACAACGTGGTCGCGCCCGACACGCGTCCGGTCACGTTCGTGACGACGCTGGAAGACAACCCGATCACCGAGTACCCGATTCCGGGCTCAATCCGCTGGGCGGTTAAGAACGCCCCGACGCCGGGAATCATTCGGTTTCAAGTCGGGGGCGCGATCAATCTGAAATGGACGCTGACGGTCAAGCGCCCCGACTTGGAAATCGACGGAAGCACCGCCCCCAACGGCGGCATCACGTTTCAGCAACAGCAATTCGAAGTCCGCGACACACACAATGTCGTACTCAAAAACCTGCGCTTCCGTTCGGGCGACGGATTCAAAAGCGACGCCGAGCGCGTGGCCGCCCACGGGGAGTACTACGACGTGACAAGCCCGACCTATGCCGGCGGCCAGCGGTCGCTGGCGATGGTCGGCGAGCATGGACCCTGTCGCAACATTCGAATCGAGAACTGCTCCATTCAGAACAGCACCGATGACAACGCCAGCGTGTGGGGCGATTGCGGCGGCATTCATTTTTATCGCTGCCTCTTTTCGGGTGGATACACTGAATTGACCAAGGCACTGCTGTGCGGCAGCAAACCGGGCACGGCCGTGCCGTCCCATCCGCAATGGGTCACCCTGCAGCAATGCCTGTTTGTCGATCAATGGGCCCGCATGCCCGATATGACCGGCGAGACGGCGCACCTGGTTAACAACGTGATCATTCGCCCGATGCAGGGCGGGCGCATGAGTTATTGCAAGGCGAATGTGGTAGGCAACTGTCTTTACAGCGTGCCTAATCATCCTTGGCATGCCAATGCCGACAAGGTCCTTGCCGCGATTGCGGGTACCACGCCCAATGGCGGTCTATACATCAGCGGCAACCTGCTGGACGGTGTGTTTGACTCCTATACGAAGATCGTCGGCATCGTGAATCAAGGGGAAAACCTGCTGCCCGACATCGTTTACCGCGCGGAGCCGCATCCCGGTCTGCCGACAGGCGTCGTCCCGGCCCATCAGGCCCTGTTTGATGTGCTGTCCAACGCGGGCTGCAAAGGCCCCGGCCGCGACGAGATCGACCTGACGGAAATTGATCGCGCAGCCGGTTTCGTCGGTGTCGATGCGGCCACCGTACGCTAGTGCCCGCAGTATGCGCCTCGCACGGCCGATTGCAGCGAATGCACCTGCAGCGTGGGTCGATGAACGCGGCGCCGCACTTCGTAGACAGTTGACTCTTATGGTAGCAAGACGCCAACGAAACCTGCGATGTCCAGTCCGTTGTAGGCCTGGTCGTCGTTGAGATCCGCCTGCTCGATGCCACAGCCGGGCGGCGGTGTGTAGCCGCTCGCGTTCAGCTGGGCTTCCACGAAAAGCGGCAGGTCATGCTCCACATTGACAATTCCGTCGCAGTTCATGTCGCCCGGTGACGTCGGCGCGTCGATCAGGAATCGCAAGGTGTCGGGCAGGCGAAGCGCCCAGTAGAACTCGTTATGCGAGTGGCCCGCAGCCTCGATGGATAGGAGATTGTCACCCAATACAAAACCCTGGCCGATCGCGATGTCGCGCATCGCGCGAAGGTTGCTGATGCCGGACTCAGCCGTTCCCATGTCCTGATAGAAATGCGTCAGCGTCGCGGGCGGCGGGTTGGCCGCGGCGTGGGTGAGCATCGCCTGATTCGCCCACCAATACGAGGGAGACACGCCCGCGATGCGCCCCCACACGTTGCCATAGGCATAGCCGGCATACACGCTGATCAGCCCGCCCAGCGACGAGCCTGCCATGTAGGTGTTGGCGGGACCGGTTCGGGTTCGGTAGCGTTGATTCACCTCGGGGATAAGCACGTCGCGTATCGCCTGGAGATAAACATAGCCGCCGCCGCCGGCGCAGGGGTTGCCCGACGGGATGGCGGGCCACGGCGTATACTCGGTGCACCTCGCGGCGCTGTTCTCAATGCCGACGACGATGATCGGTTCGATCTCGCCATTCCCGATGAGCATTTCGCAGGTCTCGTCTACTTTCCATTCGCCGGCGAAACTCGTGTTCTGATCGAACAGATTTTGCCCGTCATGCATGTACAGCACTGGGTAGGCTCGCGTGCTCTCGAAGTAGCCCGGCGGCAGATAGACCCAGCAGCGCCGGCCGCCGAGAAAGGGTGCATACGAAAACGACTCCACATGACCGACTATCGTGGGAACCGGATCGGCCCAGTTCGAAACGACGAGATTCAGCGTCTGAATGCCCTGCGGTGTGTGCGTGCGGTTGGCGATCTCCTCGCCGTTGGGTCCTTTTTCAACCGTGCCCCAGCTTCCGCGGGTGAACTTGTATTGAATCTGCACGGCGTCGGGCAGGCTGAGCGTGATCTCCCATCTGCCATCGGGCAGCTCGGTCAGGGCGTGCGCGGGACTTCCGGGATTCCAGCCCTGGAAGTTGCCGGCGATGTAAACCGTCTCACCGGGCGGCGTCCATTCGGGGACCGTGACGCGGAAGGTGACCGTTGCGCCGACGGCGTTTGCGACGCTCAAAAAAGGTGCCGTGAATAATACGGCGCTCATTGGGAGACGAGAGCGGCTTTGCACAGCTTCACTCCGGACGCGTTTTAGGAATGGACAACAAGCACGATCTACCGCGCGGACGACTCCGCAAAGGGGATGAACAGGGTCGCCTACCCATGATACGAGAAAATGGTTGGCGGGCCTTGTACCCGGAAAGGCCGGGCCCAAACCCGTCGCACCAGCAGTTCACGCCGCCCCTATCGCGGCGTGAATACCCGCCGCGGCGATCTTGCCCTCTTGCACGGCGTCGACCACTTCGGCGCCTTTGCTGACGCAGTCGCCGCCCGCATAGAGTTTGTCTACGCTTGTCGCGCCGGTCGCCTTGTCCACCAGCACCCGGCCGCCCTGGATCTTCAACCCCGGTACCGCCGACAGGAAGTCGCTAAGGGCGATCTGCCCCAGCGCCTTGACCACCATGTCGCACTCGATGCGAAACACGCTGCCGGGAATGGACTCCAGCCGCGCGTCGCGACCCTCGCCTTCCTGGCGGGTTCGCAGGAAATCGACCGCGCAGGCCCGGCCGTCCGGCCCGGCGATCACCTGCTGCGGCGCCGCGTTGAACTCCCAGCGGATGCCGTCGGATTTTGTCAATTCGTATTCATACGCGAAGGCGGGCATCGACGCCTCGTCCCGCCGATAGGCGATGGTCACGTCGTCCGCCTCGAGCCGCACCGCCGCGGTGGCCACGTCAACCGCCGTGTTCCCCCCGCCGATCACCACCACGCGCCGGCCGCATTCGCACTGATCCAGCGCCTTGGTGTGGGTCTGAAAGACGAAATCGAGCGCCTCCCATACGCCCGGCAATTCCTCGCCGGGTATGCCCAGCGCCGCCGTCCGCCCCAGGCCGATCCCCAGGAAGACCGCGTCATAGTCCTTCAACAACGCCGCCAGCTTCCCGCCATCGACCGGCGATTTCAATTGAAGGTCAATCCCGCCGATCGACATCACCCGTTCGACCTCTGACAGGGCGAATTCGGTTCGATACTTGTACGCCGCAATGCCGTAGGTGTTGATGCCCCCCGGCATCTCGCGGGCCTCGAACACGGTCACCGCATGGCCCCGCTTCCGCAGTTCGTGGGCGCACGTCAGGCCGGCCGGCCCTGCGCCGATGACGGCCACCCGCTTCCCGCTGTCCTGAGCCGCGGAGTGGAACTGCGCATGGGCACGATCGGCGGCATCCGTCGCGTAGCGCTGCAACCGCCCGATCTGCACAGGGCTTTTCAGCAGCGTGTTGTCGACGCAGGCCCCCTCGCACAGCACCTCGGTCGGGCACGCCCGCGCGCAGGAGCCGCCGAAGATGTTTGCCTCGAAGATGGTCTCTGCCGCGCCGAGCGGATTGTGGTGCATAATCTGGCGAATGAAGCGCGGCACATCGATGTGCGTCGGACATGCGCGCGTGCAAGGCGCGTCGAAGCAGAAGAGGCATCGCGCCGATTCGGCGACGGCTTCATCCCGCGTCAACGCCGGAACCAGGTCCGAAAAATTCGCCGCGAGGCGTGCGGCACGGTCGGGGTCGGCTGGGTTTATCATGGGGCGAGATTATACCGCGCCGTGGCCGCGGCCAGCGCCTCGCAGCAGGAGCCTCGAGGCAGCAGCATCGACGATGGCCGCGGAACGAACATAGACGCAATGATGCAACCGCTGCGGTAACCGCGGCAGGAAGATGAGGCCCGCAACCCTATGGCCGGACAGGAGTGCAAGGATGTTCTCGTGGTGGGCTGCGGCATTGCCGGCGCCGCGGCTGCGCTATTCGCAGCCCAGCAGGGCCGGACCGTTCACATCATTGAGCAAACTTCCAAGAGGGATGAAACCCCGCGACCCGAGTGGATCCACCCCGATGGCGTCGCGATCTTGAAGGCTGCAGGCGTTGCACTCTCGGACGTCTCACTCGGGCAAATCGAGCGCGTCCGCTTTCTGGATGCCATGTCTGCCCGGATGACCGAAGGCGAACTCGAGGCGCCCGTGCCCGTGGTTGATGCGACGAAACTGAGAATCGCGTTGACGGACGCCGCGGTGGCGGCCGGTGCGGCGATCGCCGACGGCGTCGTTGCGAAGCGAATCAACGCAGGAGAGGAATCGGTTGAGGCCATCGATGCGAAGGGGCGTGTTCACGCGGGACGACTACTGATCCTCGGAGACGGTGTGCAAACCCTGGGTCGCACCCTGCCGGCAATCGCCAGAAGCGGCGAGGCGCCCCGCATGGCCGCGATGTGCGAATGGACCGGCCCGGCGGGCGTTTCGAGCGAAACCAAACGCCGGGCCAGCGAGTTGATCATTCGCATTTCGGCGCAGGAGCCGGAGAACTATGGGTATCGCCTCGCGCTGAGCGCGGTGCAGGCGGTCGGCTGGATTGGCGCGACCTCGGCCGACAAGGCACGGCGCGGTTTGAATGACTGCGCGAGCAAACTGGCCGCGCCCGGGGATGCGATTCCCAACGGAGATCTCGGGAAATCGGCGCTGATCCGGGCTGTACCGCGCGGCGTGGCGCTTGAAATGGAGACACACGTCGCCAAACGGGCGCTGCTGATTGGTGATGCCGGCGGCTTCGTCTCGGCGTTCGGACACGACAGTCTTTATCCCGCCCTCTGGTCGGCGCGGATCGCAGCGGACGTGGTTCACCGTGCCTTGGACGCGACTCATCCGCAGGACGTGCTCGCTGAATTCGATTCGATCTGGCGGCGCGACATGGTCGAACACCTGCGCATTCCAAACACCGACTTGCGGTTTCTAATCCCGCTCGTCTTCTCCAACGCGGTCATGGCGCGGAAACTGGCGAACGCCTTCGTCAACGGCAGCAACATCTGACAAGCATTGCGGATTGGGGTGCAGAATCCGCCGACGGGGGTCAAATCGCGAAAAATCCGCCAGGATTTCACAGCCCCGCCGACGCCCCACCACCCCTTGTGGGTCCGGTTATCGGACAGGGTGTGCAGGCCGGGCGGGGATACCACCCCTTGTGGCCGCCTGCAAACACTGCCGATCAGGTTCGGAATCGTCCGAGATTGCTAAACCATGCTGGCAGCACGTCTTATAAGCAGTACACGCGTTTTACCGCGCGCCCATATTTAGTGGGTCTTTTCTTGAATCACCAAACTTTTCCCGGCATCAAACCGATAATCCCAGCGGAGGACATGGGACCTTGAAGAGGCCGACCCGGCCGTTGACCGTCTGACGCAGGATCTGCACTGAAAAGCAACCTGGTCCGGGTCGAACAGAAAAACTGACGGATTGCGATCGGCCCCAGAACCACGAAGCCCGCCCGTTCGTAGTACTGCCGGAAGGCGGGAAGCGGCCGAAGACAAGGATGGATCACGATGGCCAACATCAATGCACTTTCAACGCTTCCCTCCAGCGCCACCCTGCGGGAGTTCGTCGAGCGGCGCACCGAGAAACTGACCGACCCCGGCGTTCGCCCTTCCGGCGATCGCATTGAGATTTCGGAACTCGGGCAATTCCTGAGCAAACTGTCCGAACTGCCGGACGTTCGCGTGGAGAAGGTCGCCAAGGTTCGCGCGTCGATCCTGCGAGGCGACTACGAGACGCCGGACAAACTCGACCAGGCGATCGAGAAACTGGTGTCCACGCTTTGAGATGAATCGAAGTGAAGAAGTGCCTGTCGCGGCAGATCAATAACGCTTGCCGCGACAAGTGTCCTCAGACTCATGAAACGCGAGGGTTCCTCCTTATCACTCGCGTACTCGTCCGCCGAAACGGGCCTGGCGCTTGCGCTGGCCCGTTTCGGCTTTTTTGTTGACGCGATCAATCATCTGCGCGTTGAGAACGGCGGAGGCCTGCGGAGCCTGATGTCCCACCTGGCACCCGCAAGAAGTTGATTGACGCAACCGCCGCCATGGCCGACGCGGCTTGCGCGCGACGAATCTCCCCCCGTCGCGCGTCGCTTGCATTCAAACACGGCCGCTGGCACGATGTGGCCCTGATGTTGACGCCGACCTGCCCCAAATGCAGACGCGCGATTGATGCTGCCGACGTGAACGTGGGCCGCGATATTGCATTTTGTCGTCCCTGCAACCTCACTTGTGAACTCTCGGCGCTGACAAGAAACACCTTCCTCGATCCCAATGTCGATCTCGGCAACCCGCCCCCCGGCGCCTGGTATCGCGACAACCCCATGGAAAAGATTATCGGGGCTTCCGGCCGTTCGGCATCGGGTGCGATCGGAACGTTCCTCATCGCCGCGTTCTGGAACGGCATTGTTTCGATCTTTGTTGCCCTGGCAATCGCCAGCACCCTGGGCCATCTCGGCGTGCGGGTCCCCGACTGGATGCCCAACCCGAACTCCAAGGACGGCGGCGCGATGTCTGTCGGCATGACGATTTTTCTCTGGGTGTTTCTGACGCCGTTCCTGCTCATCGGATTCGCCATGATCGGCGCCTTCCTCAGTTGCATCGCCGGCCGCCTCGAAATCGTGGTGACCGATATGAAGGGCAGTCTGTATCGCGGCATCGGACCGATCGGCAGGCGACGTCAATTCAACGTGGCGGATGTCAACGCCGTTCGCATCGACGAAAAACAGACGCGCGGGAAAAACGGCGTCTCTTATACCAAGACGATTGTCATCGACATAACCGGCGGGAAGCCGATTTCGTTCGGCTCCTCGTTGAAAGACGAGCGCCGGAACTTCGTTGCCGCAGCGCTGAAGGCGGTGCTGGGAAAGAACTCCCGTCGATAGTCGCGCCGATCCCGCAGATCTACTTCAGCTCAACCGACCAGTAGGCGTTGTCCAGGAACGCCTTCCAGCTCGCGTAGCGACCGTCGTTGAGTTTGATGCTCAACACCGGGTTGCGGCGCGGCTTGACCGGCTGGGTGATCAGCTTCAAATGGGCCTGCTCGGGCGTGCGTCCGCCCTTCTTGATGTTGCACTGCAGACAGGCGCAGACGATGTTCTCCCAGGTGGACTGGCCGCCCTGGCTGCGCGGAACGACGTGATCCAGCGAAAGCTCGGTCGTGCTGAAGCGCTTGCCGCAGTACTGGCACCGGTTGCTGTCGCGGGCGTAAATGTTGCGCCGATTGAACTTGACGTCCTGCTTGGGCAGGCGGTCGTAGATCGCCAGGCGGATGATCCGCGGCACGGCGATGTCAATGCGCACCGTCTTGATCCAGTCATGCGCATCCGGCTCGAAGCGCCGGGCCAGCTCGGACAGATCGCACCACTCGGTGAAGCCGTAGGAGGTATATCGACCCTGGTCGACGTGGATCACCTCGGCCAGTTCGCGGCAAAGCAGGCTGAAGGCCCGCTTCACGTCGATGACGCGAATGGCGAGATAGTTGCGGTTCAAGACTAGAACACTGGACCCCAGTGCCGACGCGGTCGACATTCCCGTCACCCATGTCCCAAGGGTGTTCGCGCCAAACAGCGCCATTCCCAGCGTGACGGGCCGCACCGATACGGAATCGGTTGACCGCGAATCCCGCGGCACCCAATAGATAGACTATGATAGGCGTAGGCACACAGAATCGCAAGCGGCCGATAATGCCATTCCGCGCACCGATTGCGGACGGTCGTCGCTTGACACCTGCAACGGGCCGCCGTCTAATGTCCGCCGCATACGCAAGTTCCCGGGGCCGTAGCTCATTTGGGAGAGCGCTTCCATGGCATGGAAGAGGTAGAGGGTTCGACCCCCTTCGGCTCCAGTTGGACACCTTCACTTCTTGGGGGGAAGGCCGTCCTGTTCATGAATGGACTACGCGATGGCGTGCGTTCTCCAAACTTGACCCTTTCATATCACCGTCTAAACTCAATCCTCACAAAGCCCGGGATGGCGCGTGAGCATTCCGCCGCGTTCGTCTAATCGATACAACCTTGTGAACCCCCGTCCCATGTTCGTCATTCGACTATTGCAACCAGACGATGCCGACGCGTTCGTGCATCTCCGAATCAGGATGCTGACGGAGGCGCCATGGGCGTTTGCGTCGAGCGTTGAGATGGATCGCGGCTGCAAGCCCGAACTCGTGCGCGACTCGGTGACGCGCGACGGCAGCGCGATTCTCGGCGCGTTCGAGGGCGACGCGCTGATCGGAGCGGCCGGACTCGTCCGCGACGAGAAGCCCAAGCGACGGCACATCGCGACAATCTGGGGCGTTTATGTGGGTCCCGAGGCGCGAGGCCAGGGCGTGGGCCGGCAACTCATTGAGACAGCCATTTCAACGGCGCGCACCTGGCCGGATCTTGCGGTGTTGCAACTAAGCGTGAGCGAAAGGGCCGACACCGCGCGACGGCTGTATGAACAGCTCGGCTTTATTGCTTGGGGCGTGGCCGCGGATTCGCTGCGAGTCGATGGGCAGAGCCTCAGCGAGACGTATATGCAGATCTTTCTATGATCTTTCGAAAGCGCGGCTGCATCGGTATGGGGAGTGTCGCATGCCGATGAGCGCGCAAAAGAATCCAACAGTGTGATCCTGCAGGATTGGATCACACTGTCAGATTCGCCATGAAGTCAGCGACTTACTGTCAGGTCGGATTTACTTGCGTGCTGAGGTTGATCAGGTTGCACATGGTCTGCCCGAGATTGATCGCCCAGGCAAAGGTGGTGAGGCTGTTCGGCCCCAGCAGCCATGCGAAGAGTTGACTGGCCATGACGCTGTAAACGTTGGCAGCCGCATCGCACGTTGCGCCGACGCTGAGGTAGCTCCAGTTCAGGAATTGCATGACTCACTCCTTGCAGATTGCCACACTCCGACCGGTGGCGCCCTCGCGAGGCGTCAGCCTTCCCGGCGGGATATAGGACATCATACAATTGGGACCTAAACCGTCAAGGAATCGAAATAACTTCTGCGATCGGCACGGCGGCTGAATGACTGGCGAATCTCCAATGGCAGCCGACTTGTCGATTTCTTAGAATTTCGGTTTTGCCAGAAACCCTGTTTCACCCGAATCCCTATTGACCCCACACACCCATGCAGCGGTCAACCCACGAAATAGGCCGTTTCTTGGCCTACACCGCCGAAATGAAGCCGGCAAAGGCAGTGTACAGTTGCACAATTCGCCGATCGTCGCTTACGTCCCAATAATCTTGATCAGCACCCGCTTGGGTCGACGCCCGTCGAATTCACCGTAGAACACCTGCTCCCATGGACCGAAATCCAGCTTGCCGTTGGTGATGGCCACCACCACCTCGCGGCCCATGATCTGCCGCTTGTGGTGGGCGTCGGCGTTGTCCTCGCCGGTGCGATTATGGTGATACCGCTCGGGCGAGGCGTCGAACGGGGCCAATTCTTCGAGCCACTTCTTGTAATCGCGATGCAACCCCGGCTCATCGTCATTGATGAAGACGCTTGCCGTAATGTGCATGGCATTCACGAGACAAAGCCCCTCGCGCACGCCGCTGGCAGCGACCTGCGCCGCGACGTCGCGTGTAATGTTCACGAAGTCCATGCGGGCGGGGATGTTGAGCATGAGGTAGTGGGTATGAGACTTCATATACCCCACATGTTAATAGAACGGGCGCGACGCATGAAGTTCCATGCGCCGCGCCCGGAGTTTGCGCCTCAAGAAGTAACTTGATGCCTATCTTACTGCGTCAACGCTGTCACCAGCGGCAACACATCATCCAGCGTCACATTGCCGTCATTGGTCAGATCGGCGCAGTCGCACGATCCGCCAGAAAGGAGGCAATCGACAAATGGATCGATGTCCAGACCGTTGAGCGTGCCGCTGCCGTCGGCATCGCCCGGGATCGGGCAATCGGCGTCGCACGGCGGATTCACACCATAGTTAAAGATCAGGCCCCAGCGGTTCAGCGTACCGGTGGAACCGGTGTCGTTGTCGCTGATGGTCAGCGTCCAGGTACCGTTGATCGCCGTACCCGACATGGCTGTGTTAATGCTCGGGAATAGTCCGTCGCAGGTCGCGGGTGTATAGCGACCGGGCAGCAGGAACAGGTTCGACGAATCGAAATACTTCGCCGCCGCCTTGAAGTCCGGCCCGTACGGGTTGTACGACTGGTCGTCGAAAATATACAACCCTCCCAGGTCGGTCAAACGACCCTGCGATTCAAATGCAGGACAGTTGTTGTCGTCGTCATCATCCAATCGGCGGGTCAATTCAACCATCGCCCCTTCCGGACTGTTGAGCGTAATGATGAGATCACCCACGCGCGCGTGATTGATGTCGATCAGCACCTTCAAATCCGCGACCGTTGCCGTTCCCGCGTCACCGATGACGATCGTCCGAGTGAGAACGCCCGGCTGACCGCCCGACACCTCGGGAATCGGCGTGCCGGGGAATTCCTCGTAATTCGGCGTGTCACCGCAATAGGTGAACGGTCCCACGAACGCCCCGGTACAGGTCGCCGCGGTGGCGATGCTGCAACCGCTCAGCGTGCAGCAACCGCCCTTGGCGTCGGTCAATTCAAAGTCAAGCACATATTGACCGAATGGCTGGCTGTTCGAAATCTTGCCGATCAGGAGCCAGTAATCAGTCGCTGGCATGAGGTTGAAGTACGCCGTGTTGTCCGTGGTCAACGCGCCGTTGCTGCCCTGACGGCATTCGAACTCGGTCAGGCTGTTGCAGTCCGGACCGGTGAAGAGGCCGTAGACCAGCACGTCCGACGCATTCTGATGCACGCGAAGCTGCTGGGCCGTGGGCAGATTGAAGTGGTACCACACGCCGTAACCCGTCGTGAATTGAGCCGGCGTGGAATAGTTACACGAGACATCGACATCTGCGGTGGCCGAGGGGCCGGCGACAACATCGACAAACGACGCGGTCACTTCGGTCGCGCCGCAGGGCATGTCGTTGGCCGGCGTCGGGTACAGGGTGAAGGTCAGGTCGTAGTCAACCAAAGCCGAACCCGTGGTCGACTGCATGCCGACGAGGATGAAATAGGTCGTCTCCGGCAGCAAAGCAATGTGAATGTCATCCGCCGTGAACGCGCCGTAGCACTGATCGGGCACCAGACCCTCGCAGTTTCCGATGAAGACGTTGTAGAAAACGTCATTGGTCGAGAAATCGGCGACGCGGAGCGTGCCGTTCGCGGTCGGGCTCGTGGTGTACTTGTACCACACGCCATTGGGTCGCGTGCCGAATGTTGCGTTGCATGTGTTGAAGCCGGACCCTCCTGTCGAAGTCGGCACGCCGGAATCGCCGCCGGCTGCCCGTGCCGCGACAGTCTCTGCAAATGGCAATCCCGTGGCGTTTAGGTCGACGGCGCCATTGCAGGTGTCATTGGCCGGTGCGGCAAGGAAAGTCGTCGTGAAGTCATAGGGCTGGTTCGGGGTGTTGGTCGTCACGGCCGAGTCATACGACACGAGCAGCCAATACGTCGTGCCGCCGATCAAACCACTGTGCAGCGCGCCGGTGGAAAAGCTCTCGTCCTTGCAGTCGCCAGGCGTAATCAGGGAATTGCAGTCGGCGCCGGTGAAGAGGGTGAAGTTGGTGGAATTGTTTGAATTCTCGAACGTGACGAGGATGCCGTTCACCGCGGGCGTGAAGGTGTACCAGACACCATGCCGTGCGCTGGGATTCGCGGTTGCATCGCAGGAGATATTGAACGCAACGTCTTCGTTCGTGGCCGCCGGGGCGTAGGGCTGAGCCGAGAACGGGAATGATGTGATCGGCTCGGCGTCGCACGGCAGATCGTTGGGAACCGTTGTGCTGCTCGGCAGGAAGGCAAAGGTCAGTTCAAGAAAGACCTCGAGCGGGACGGTGGATGCGGTCTCGCGCCCGATCTGAATGAGGTAGTTCGTGCCGGCGGCCACCGCGAACCCGCCGTCTTCGCGCTGAATGCACTGCAGTGATGCCGCGCCGCACGAAGGATGGATCGAGTAAACGACGTCCTCGGTGCTGGTGTCGGTGACGCGCAAGGCTCCATTGACCGGCGCGGTGAAGGTGTACCAGACGCTGAATTTCACCTCGGAGTCGCCATTGCACGTGGTTCCCGACGAGCCGGCATCGATGCCGTCGCTGGTCGCGTTGAGCGAATTGACGAGCGTCGAATACGGGCCGTTGTTCACGATGTCGATGCCAACACCGTTGAGATCAATCGCGTTGTTGCAATCGTCATTCGTGGCAGGCGTCGGGAAGACGCGAAGCCGGGCCGAAGCCTCCAGCGTTGTTGTGTTCTGGGTCCCGGACATCGGAATGACGTACGTCCCGGCTGCCTGGCTCGCCGGAACCGTGAACTGATAGCCGAACATGCCATCACCGGTACCACCGTCGCCGTGGGCGCCATCGTCAAACATGGCCTGGTTGGCCGGTAGTCCAAAGTCCGAAAGGTTGGCCGTTGCCGCTGTCAGCGGCCCCGTAATCGGATTGCAGGGCGACGTTCCGGCAACAGCCGTGACGGTCACGAAGCCGCCGGTCCCGGTCTCCAGGACGTTGGGCGTCACGACCGCGGTGACGAAGACGTTTGTATCGGAATTGCGCGGGCCGGGAAACTGGTTGCTCGTCAGGTCAGCCTGGTTGTTATTGGTGTCATCGCAGCCGCCATTGTTGCGAAATACACCGCCGCCGCCGCCGGATGTGCAGGGAGGCGCGGCCGCCACTTCGAAGCACTGCCCATTTGGATGTGCATAGCGAAAGAAGTCGACCAAGTTGGGGCCAGAGGGACACTGGCCGGCCGCGATCTGGGTCGTGTTTGACATCAACGCAACCGCATTGATTCCACTGACCAGCATGGCCGGCTCATAAGTCAATCCCATCACATCAGCTGATGGAAGCGGGCTGGTTGTAACAGATGAACTCTGCAGTCCGCGCTGAAGGGAATTCATGACCAGAAAGTACTGGCCGGGCAGAATCGTGCCGTACAGAGGCACGACATCCCAGCTGGGCGTCGCCGGCGTCGTGGTCGACCCCGTGTCGCCCCAGATCTGCAGCGACCACCCGTTCAAATTGACAGGCGTAGTACCTTTGTTGAACAACTCGACATAATCGCGATCGAATGGATCCGCTCCCGTCAATGTAAGCCCGCCATTGCCATCGACTTGGCTGATGACGACCTGCCCCTGCGCGACGGCGCTGATGACGAGTACGACTGAAAGTGCGCGTACAACCAACGACATGTTGATCTCCTCCTGATGCGCAATACCGGGTAACGTTAACAAGCGATGCAAACAGACAAAGCCAAATTAATCCCCTCTTGTGGACTGGCTCGGATGGTGGGTACCTCGGGTCGGTCGACTATTAGTTTAACCCAAATCGAGCCGCGGCCTCAATGCTGTGGACAGGTGAAATCCGCGGAATTTTCGGTGAGCCGTCCTGCGCGCAACCGACTTGCCCGTCGGGAATTAGGGCATTGGGTGTGCACTGGGCTAAACCACTGTCAGCGGCTTGACAAGAACGCCCCCAGCCCCACCAGCGCGACATCCGCCACCCGACGCAACTGGGCGCGGGTGGCCCCCGCTCCGGCCTGAATGGACAGGCCGTTGATCATCGTCATGACATAGCGGGCCATGTCCCTGGGTACGGCCCGCGCGGTGAGTTCGCCGTCCGCCTTGGCAGTACTGAGTCGTTTCTGGATCGCAGCCATGGCCGTCTCACGCATCTGCGCCGTCTCCACTCGGATTCGATCCGAGTCTCCTGCGCACGTCAGGCCCCCCTGCACGATGAGGCAGCCGCGGGGATTCTTCGGATCGGTCATCAGATCGACCGCCCCATGCAGCAGCCGTTCGAACATCTCCCGCGCCGTCGGTGTAGCAACGGCCTCACGCACGTACGCTGCCGGCCCCTCGCGATAGCGCGCAAGGGCTTTGCAGAAAAGGGCTTCCTTGTTTCCAAAGGCGGCGTAGAGACTCGGCCGGTTGATGCCCATGGCGGCGGTCAACTCGGGCAGGCTGGCCCCGTCATACCCCTTGCGCCAGAAGACCTGCAGCGCGGCATCGAGCGCCTCATCAATGTCAAACTCACGATTACGGCCCATGAAATCGACCCCGGCCTCCGTTTTTTACCGATCGGTACGGTATCTTACTTGACAAACTCGAAATCTGGATTATCTTACCGGTTGGTACATTATGGTGCGCCGCGCCGCGGCAGTCAAGTGTCCGGCCCCGCCCTCCACGGAACATGAAAGGAGCCCACCCGCCATGTCGCAATACCAGAAACTCTACACCCCGGCCGATACCGCCGTCGTCTTCATCGATCACCAGCCGCAGATGCTCTTTGGCGTAGCCAACATCGATCGCGCCACTCTGATCAACAATGTCACCCTGCTGGCGCGCGTCGCGCGGGAATTCTCCGTGCCGACTGTGCTGACGGCCGTCGAGACCCTCGGCTTCTCCGGGTACATCTGGCCGCAACTTCTGAATGTCCTGCCCGAGCAGCGCGTCATCGAGCGAACGTCGATGAACTCGTGGGATGACGAGGGATTCCGCGCGGCGATCAAGGCCACCGGCCGCAAGAACATCATCATGACCGGTCTGTGGACGGAGGTCTGTGTGACGTGGCCGACCATCGAGATGCTCGGCGCTGGCTACAACATCTACGTCGTTGAGGATTGCTGCGGCGCGACTTCGCCGGCCGCGCAAGATGCCGCCCTTTCTCGCATGGTTCAGGCCGGTGCGGTGCGATTGACCACGATTGCCGCCCTACTCGAGTGGCAGCGCGATTGGAAAAACAAGGAGCACTACAACGCCCTGATGGGCATCCTCAAGGAACAGGGCGGGGCCTACGGTGTCGGCGTGGAGTACGCGTACACGATGGTCCACAAGGCGCCCCAGTCCGCCAAGACGCCCCAGGTTGTTACGCCACAAGCGCATTGAGCGAAACCTGAGAAGTCACCGCGACAAGGGTGACGACAAGCGTCTTACATTCGCTCGTAATATTTTGCATCAATCCGTAACCTCATCTCCACGGAGCCGCACATGTCCGCTGCCGACGCCGAGCTTTATTTGCACAACGGCCGGATCAGCACACTCGACCCGACCCGACCCGACGCCCACTCGATTTCGATCAAGGGCGGCCGTGTGGTGGCGCTGGATCCCCCGCCGCCGGCCTCGCAGGGCGGCGCGACACGAATCGACCTGCAGGGCCGCCGAGTCATCCCCGGCCTGAATGACTCGCATCTGCACGTGATTCGCGGCGGGCTGCAATTCAACATGGAACTTCGCTGGGATGGCGTGCCGTCGCTGGCGGATGCCCTGCGCATGCTGAAGGAGCAGGCACAGCGGACCCCACCGGGGCAGTGGGTGCGCGTGGTGGGCGGCTGGAGCGAGTTTCAATTTGCCGAGCGCCGGATGCCGACGCTCGATGAAATCAACGCCGTTGCTGAAGATACGCCCGTCTTTATATTACACCTGTACTGCCGCGCGATGTTGAACCGTGCGGCGCTGCGAGCCTGCGGATACACGCGACAAAGTCAAAACCCTCCGGGCGCCGAAATTCAACGCGACAGCGCTGGAAACCCAACAGGCATGTTGATCGCGCGGCCCAACGCGACGATTCTCTACTCGACACTGGCCATGGGGCCCAAGCTGCCGCCCGAGCACCAGATCAATTCGACGCGACACTTCATGCGCGAGTTGAACCGGCTGGGACTCACCAGCATCATCGACGCCGGCGGCGGATTTCAGAACTACCCCGACGACTACGCCGTCATCCAGCAGCTTCATCGCGACGGACAACTGACGTTACGAATTGCATACAACCTGTTTACGCAGCGCCCCGGCCAGGAGAAGGACGACTTCGCCCGTTGGATCGGGGTGACAAGGCCTGGAGCGGGTGACGCGTTTCTTCGATGCAATGGCGCTGGTGAGATGCTGGTGTTCTCGGCGGCGGACTTCGAGGACTTTCTCGAGCCCAGGCCCGATCTGCCGGAAGCCATGGAGTCACAACTTGAAGAGGTCGTGAGTCTGCTTGCGCGCAATCGCTGGCCGTTTCGACTGCATGCGACCTATGACGAGAGCATCGCACGGTTCTTGACCGTGTTCGAAAAGGTGCATCGCGCGTCTCCACTGACGGGTTTGAACTGGTTCTTTGATCACTGTGAGACGGTTTCTGAAAAGAGTCTGGACCGCATCAAGGCGCTGGGCGGCGGAATTGCCATTCAACATCGCATGGCCTTTCAGGGCGAGTACTTCGCCGAACGCTACGGCGCGAAGGCCGCCGGCCGCACGCCACCGATTCGAAAAATGCTGGAACGCGGCATTCCGGTGGGCGCCGGTACCGACGCCACGCGCGTCGCCAGTTACAACCCCTGGGCGTCGCTGCATTGGATGGTGACTGGGAAGACCGCCGGCGGAATGCAGCTCTTCGATTCAGACAACCGACTCACTCGCGATGAGGCCCTGCGCCTCTACACGCGCGGCAGCAGTTGGTTCTCGGGCGAGAGTGACTGCAAGGGAGCATTGGCCCCGGGTCAATTCGCCGATCTGGCCGTACTGACCGACGATTATTTCTCGGTTCCCGACGATCGAATCAAGTCGATTGAATCGCTGCTCACCGTCGTCGATGGTCGAATCGTCCATGCAGCCGGGCCGTTTTCGTCGTTCGCGCCACCGCCGCTTCCGGTGTCGCCCGAGTGGTCGCCTTTAAGCGTATTTGGCGGGTACGGCGCGCCGCTCGATGTTCGCAAGGCAGCCCGCGCCGGCGTACCCGTTCCGACTGGCGGCGCCGGTGCGGCTGGTCCGCCCGCGTCGCCGCACAGGTGTCACCTCGCGGGTCGAATCGAGGGCACCTCAACAACCCGGGGCTTCTGGGGCGCCGGATGCGACTGCTTTGCATTCTGATGGGTGACGCACGAAGGCTCACTATCGACTGAAAAAGGTCGCCATCCAGACAAACGTAATTCGGAAAAACATGCAAATGCGATATTAAACAAGAAAAAGGAGTATCGACATGTCGAAAAAACTCGCCGGTAAAGTGGCACTGGTCACGGGGGCCTCCAAGGGCATCGGTGCGGCCATTGCCACGCACGTGGCCGCCGAAGGCGCCGCCGTCGTCGTGAACTATGCCTCCAGCAAGTCCGGGGCCGATCGCGTGGTCGGCGAGATCAACGGAAACGGCGGCCGGGCCGTCGCCATTCAGGCGGATGTCTCCAAAGAGTCGGACATCCGGCGGCTCGTCGCCGAATCGGTCAAGGCCTTCGGCGGCCTGGATATCTTGGTGAACAACGCGGGCGTGTACGAGTTCCTGCCGCTCGAGAACATCACCGCCGAGCATTTCCACAGGCAGTTCAATCTGAATGTGCTAGGCCTCCTGCTTACTACGCAAGAGGCAGTGAAGCATTTCAAACCGTCCGGCGGCAGCGTCATCAACATCAGTTCTGTCGTCAGCACCTTCACGCCTCCGACCGGTTCGGTCTACAGCGGCACCAAGGCGGCGGTCGACGCGATCACGCTGTCGCTCGCCAAGGAACTCGGGCCGCGCAAGATCCGGGTGAACTCGATCAACCCCAGCATGGTCGAGACCGAGGGCGTTCGCGCCGCCAAACTCAACGAGGGCGAATTCCGCGACCAGACCCAGGCCATCACGCCGCTGGGCCGGCTCGGTCAACCGGCCGACATCGCCCCCGCCGCGGTCTTTCTCGCGTCGGATGACGCTTCGTGGATTACAGGTGAGTCGATTTTCATCACGGGCGGGTTACGCTAGCTGGCACGGCCGATCCCTCATTCGCAATACCATCTGCGGCCGACAGATCGACACAGGTATACAAGGCGACACACATGATCCATCGTGCGTCTTCGATCGCGTCAACCTTCGCATTACTCGCTGTGGTTGCTGCGTCTCTTTCGAGTGGCGGGTGCACGCGCAGGCAGCAGAGTCGCGGGAAGCCGCCGCCGCCCGAAGTGGATGTTGCTCATCCCGTCGTTCGCGAGAGCGTCGAGTGGGATGAATACACCGGTCGCCTTGCCGCTGTCGAGACCGTCGCGGTTCGGGCGCGCGTGAGCGGCTTCCTCGAGAAGATTCACTTTCAGGCCGGGCAGATCGTCAACAAGGGCGACCTGCTGTTCACCATCGATCCCCGTCCCTTCGTCGCGGAACTCGACCGTGCCAACGCCGAGGTCAAGCGTGCTGAAGCCGAATTGGTGCATGCCGAGTATGACCTGCAGCGCGTCGAGCAATACAAGCGGGATCAAGTTGCGCCGGAAAAGGAGTATCGCGATACGGTCTGGGCAAAGGAGAAGGCGGCCGCCGACGTTGAGCAGACGCGCTCCCAGCAGCGTTTGGCCGCTTTGAATCTCGAATGGACCGGTGTCGTCGCCCCCATCGGTGGGCGGATCAGCCGCGAATCCGTAACCGTCGGCAATCTGGTCCACGACGGCGGCGCGTCCGCGACCGTGTTGACGACAATTGTCTCGCTCGACCCGATTCACTGCTACTTCGATGTGGATGAAAAGGCGTATCTGAAATATGCCCGCATGTCGACGTCCGGCGAGCGAATCAGTTCGCGGGACAAGCCCAATCCGGTACGCGTCGCGCTATTCGATGAAGATCAATTCTCGCACGAGGGCCACATGGACTTCGTCGACAACACCATCGACCAGGGCACCGGCACCATCACCGGCCGCGCCGTGCTGCCCAACCCAGATGACATCCTCATTCCAGGGCTCTTTGTCCGGCTGCGCCTGATCGGCAGCGGAAAAATGCCGATGGTCTTCATCCCCGACGCCGCCATCACCAACGATCAGATCACGCGGCTCGTCTACGTGGTCGACGACAAGAACGTCGCCCGTCCGCGACCCATCGTCACCGGCCGCCTGCAGAACGGCCTGCGCCGCGTCATGTCGGGCCTCGATGGAACAGAGACCATCGTCGTCAATGGCATCCAGCGCATTCGCGGTGAGACCACGGTCAAGCCCAAGCCATGCGACATCTGCAAAGCCGAGTGGATGCCCGATGAGACCCCCGCCGCACTTTCGACCTCTCAGCCGATGATGCACCCGGCTTCGGCCCCGACGCCTCTCGAGCCTGGACCGGCGACGCAACCCAGCGCGGGAGGTCACCCGTGAAATTCGCGCACTTCTTCATTGACCGGCCGATCTTCGCGGCGGTGCTGTCGATCGTGCTCATGCTCGTCGGCGGAATCGCCTATTACACGCTCCCGGTCGCCCAGTTTCCCGAAGTCGCCCCGCCGACGGTCATCGTCCGCGCCGCTTACCCCGGCGCGACGGCACAGACCGTGGCCGACACCGTCGCCACGCCGCTCGAGCAGGAGATCAACGGCGTCGAGGACATGCTCTACATGTCCTCCATTTCGACGAACGATGGCCAGACCAAGGTCACCGTGACTTTCAAACTCGGCACCGATCTCGACAAAGCGCAGGTACTCGTTCAGAACCGCGTGGACATCGCCGTGCCGCGCCTGCCCGAGGAGGTCCGCCGGCTCGGCGTCACGACCGACAAGGAATCGCCCGACATCTTGATGGTGTGCTTCCTCTACTCGCCGGGCGGCATCTATGATCAACTCTACATCAGCAATTACGCCATCCTTCAAATGAAGGACGCATTGGCCCGGCTCGACGGCGTGGCCAAGGTCAACATCTTCGGCGCGCGCGAATACAGCATGCGCATCTGGCTCGATCCCGAACGCCTCAGCGGGTTCGGTCTGACTGCGGCCGACATCGTCAAGGCGTTGCAGACGCAGAACGTGCAGGTGGCGTCCGGCTCCCTCGCTCAGCCACCTGCCCCGTCCGGCATGGCGTTTCAGTTCATCGTCAACACGCAGGGCCGATTCACCGACCCCGAGCAGTTTGGCAACGTCATTGTGAAAGGCGGCGACGGCGGTCGCGTGGTACGCGTGCGAGACATCGCCCGCGTGGAACTCGGCGCCCGCGACTACATCACCAACAGTTACTTCAACGGGCAGCCCGCCGTCGCGATGGTCGTCAATCAGCGGCCCGGTTCGAATGCCCTGGAGACCGCGCACGAACTTCAGAAGACGATCGCGGATCTTGGATCGCGCTTTCCCCCCGGCCTCGAATACAACATCGGCTACAACCCGACCGAGTTCATTGCCGAGTCGGTCAAAGCCGTCGAGCACACGGTCTATGAGGCCGTCATCCTCGTCGTGATTGTGATCGTCGTGTTCCTGCAAAATTGGCGGGCGGCCATCATCCCGCTCGTCGCGATCCCGGTCTCGCTCATCGGTACATTTGCCGTGATGAAGGTGGCCGGCTTCTCGATCAACAACCTCTCGCTGTTCGGACTCGTGCTGGCGATCGGCATCGTCGTCGATGACGCGATCGTGGTCGTGGAGAACGTCGAGCGCTGGATCGAGCACGGGCTGAGTCCGCGCGACGCCGCCTACAAATCGATGGAGGAAGTCACGGTCGCGGTCATTGCCATCGCCTTCGGACTTTCCGCGGTCTTCATCCCCACTGCCTTCATCCCCGGAATTTCCGGTCAGTTCTACAAGCAATTCGCACTGACCATTGCCACCGCGACGCTCATTTCCGCATTCAACTCACTTACGCTGAGTCCTGCCCTTGCGGCCATTCTGTTGAAGCCGCGAACCGGGACCAGGAGCCTGTTCGACCGCGGATGGGATCTGGTCTTCGGCTGGTTCTTCCGATTGTTCAATCGCTCTTTCGACTACACACAGAAAGCCTATGTCGCTGCGGTTCGGCGGACGATTCGATTCAGTTTGTTTGCACTGATCCTCTTTGTCGGTCTTGTCGTGCTGACTGGCGGAATGTTCAAAATGGTACCAACAGGCTTCATTCCGCAGATGGACCAGGGGTACATCATTGTTGCAATGCAATTGCCGGACGGGGCCTCGCTGGAGCGGACCGACCAGGTGATTCAGCGCGCCGGCACGATCCTTCGCGGGGTGCCCGGCGTCCTCCGCACGATCGGCTTCTCGGGATTGTCCGGGGCGACGCAAACCAACGCCACCAACGCCGGCGCGATGTACTGCGCGTTGGACGACCATTCCAAACGTGACAAAGAGGGAAATACGCTCCCAGTCATCCTTGCAGAGGCCCAGAAGCGGCTTTCGGAAATCAAGGGCGCGTACATCGTCGTGCTGCCGCCTCCTTCGGTGCGCGGCATCGGCGCCCTGGGCGGCTTCACCTTTGAGGTGCAGGACCGCGGCGGCGGCGGCGGGGCCCGGCTTCAGGATGCGACCAACCAGTTGGTGGCAGCCGCGAACGCCGACCCCAATTTGTCGAACGTGTTCACACTATTCCGCGCGACAAGCCCGCAGATTTACGCCGACATCGATCGCACCAAGGGCGAGATGCTTGGCGTTGCCACCGAGGACGTGCTGCAGACACTGAGCATCTACATGGGATCGGCCTATGTGAATGACTTCAATCTATTTGGGCGCACCTTCCGCGTCACCGCGCAGGCCGATGCGCCGTTCCGCCTCGAGGCCAAGGACATCGCCAAACTCCGCACCCGCAGTAAAAGTGGCGACATGGTGCCGCTGGGTACGCTGACCACATTCCGCGAAGTCGTCGGACCCGAATTCGTAATGCGCTACAACCTCTACCCTGCTGCCGAGATCAACGGCAATCCGGCCCCCGGCGTCTCGACGGGGCAGGCCATCGCCGCGATGGAACGGCTGGCCGCGGACAATCTGCCGCGCGACTTCGACTCCGAATGGTCCGGCCTCTATTACCAGGAAAAACTGGCCGGCAACACCGCCCTGTTCATCTTTCCGCTGTGCGTTTTGTTTGTCTTTTTGACGCACTCGGCGGAGTATGAGAGTTGGGGCCTGCCGCTCATCATCATTCTCATCGTGCCGATGTGCCTGCTCTGCGGCATTGCCGGCGTCTGGTTGCGCGGCATGGACAACAACATCATCACCCAGATCGGCTTCGTCGTGCTGGTCGGCCTGGCCTGCAAAAACGCCGTGCTGATCGTGGAGTTCGCCAAGCAGCAGGTGGAGCAGGGTCGGGATGCGTTGAGCGCCGCCGTGGAGGCCTGCCGGTTGCGTCTACGGCCGATTTTGATGACGTCATTTGCCTTTATTCTCGGCGTTGTGCCATTGGTATTCGCCGGCGGCTCGGGATTCGAGATGCGTCAAGCCCTGGGTACGACGGTCTTCTCCGGCATGCTCGGCGTCACGTTCTTCGGCCTGTTTCTGACGCCCGTCTTTTATGTGACGGTCCGCCGGTTGACCCGCCGCTTTCAAAGAGCGTCGCATGTCAATACGCCGGCGCCGGCCGCGCCGGTCGTCGAGGCACCCACCACCTAGCGCCGGCTCGGTCAAAAAAGTGGATCGCCTTACACCCAAGCGGTCCATCACTCGCCCCGTTTTTCTACACGACATGAACGAACGAACCCGAGTATTAGCGATAAGAATAATCTGAAATGCCTCGTTTTCCGGCTCCAGTCGCCTATCTCCGGAGTCCAAGGCGGATTGCGCCGCCCCCGAAATATTTCTGGGGAAATCTCTGCGGTAATCCTTGCAATCGAAATCCCACTTCGGATATCGTCCGTGCTTATCGGCGGTGTTCGCCGACGTGCAGCCTGTCAATTTGCATGACAGGGCCCATCACGCGTGTTCGCCAACCAGTGCTCGCTACCGGAGGAGACGAGATAACCATGTTCAAACTTCGAAATCATGTGTGGGCCGTGGCCGCGCTCGCGCTCCTTGCCAGCGCTTCAGCGGTTCAGGCCGTGGCCTACCGAACCATCGCGCTCACTGGAACGGACGGCGTCTTCGGCCCGGGCCAGGGGGTCGGCATCATGTTTGATTCGGTTGGTGGCCAACAGCCGTCGATCAATCTCTTAGGCCAGGTGTCGTTCCGCGGCTCCAACTCCCCCGCCACCGGCAGCTTGCCGAACGGCGTCTGGATGCGACCCGACGCCACAAACACCAGTTTCAACTCAAACCTCGCATTGGAGGGCGGCGCGCAGCCGGGCGGCGGCACCTACAACGGCCCCAACTCGTTCAACAGCATTTCCATCAACAATGCCGGCGACACCGCATTCCGTCTCGCGGCATCCAAGGGCGCCTTCGCCAGCAGCGGCGGCGTCATGGAGCGCGTCGCGCTGGCGGGTGAAATCGCCCCCGGCGTCGGCGGCGCGACTTATTCGACAGGCCCCATCGCCTCGGGTCATCCGTTCTTCAATCACGCGGGCTACACCGCGTTTGTCGGTGCGCTCACCGTCGGGACCGGGGCGCCGCCGGTGACGATCACCGCTCCGAACGCCAATGCCTCCGCCATCTTCATCGGAACCGGCAGCAATGCCGCGGCCCCGAATGGCAATTTGACGCCCGTCGTTCGCGCAAGCGACTGGTTCGCCTCCCTGGGTGGAACCGCGGCCGACACCAAACTCAACGGCTTCAACGCCGGCACCATGTCGTTCAACAACAACAATCACTACGTCGTCACGAACACGCTGCAGGGCAGCGCGATCGTGACCGGCACCGGCGCGACCAGCAACTCGGTCGCCCTGATCAGCAATCGCACTGGCAGCAACGAGGCCATCGCTCGCATCGGCCACGCAGCACCCGATGCGACGGGCGCAGCCTCGGCCGATGTCTATCGCACCTTCGGCACCGGCGCGATCGGCTTCAACAACCTCGGCCACGTCGCCTACACCGCCTCGCTCCGACAGGGCGGAACCCAGAGCGTGGCCAGCGCCCTATTCACCGATGCCGGCACCGGCACGCTTCGCCGCGTTGGCGCCGCAGGTGATGCAGTTCCCAATGTCTATGCGTTCAACGACAACACGACGCCCCTGGCCGAGTTCGCCGGCCTCAACTTCGGCACCAGCGCAACCTTTGGCACGACGATTTTGAACGGCAACGATGACCTCCTCTTCACCGCCAACATGAGCAGCGGCGGACAGGCCATTCTCAAGATGGACTCGGCCGGGTTGCTGCACCGCGTTGTGCGCGTCGGCGATAACCCGCTGGGCGGACCGGACCCGCTAAGCACCGGCGGCACCGGCACTTCGACCTTTAGCGGTATCAGCAGTTTGACCATGAACGGCGCCGGGCAGGTCGCTTTCACCGGCAATCTGACCGGACCGGGCGTCAGCGTCGGCCTCGGCAACGGATCAACACTTTGGGCGATGGATTTGGATGGCACGCTGATGAAGATCGCACGAACCAGCGAGCTGTTCACCTATTGGGACGGCACCCAGTACGTCTCCAAGACCATCAGCTCGATTGGCGGAATCGTGTCGGGCGGCGGACAGGACGGGCGGACGATTTCGTTCAACGATGCCGGCCAACTGGCATTCGCTTTGAACTTCTCGGATGGCGCGTCAGGTGTTTACGTCGCGACGATTCCCGAGCCGGCCACTCTCGGCCTCCTGGCCTTCGGTGCCCTTGCGTTCGCGCGACGCAGCCGACGCCATCCGTGATTGAATGCGGTTGTTCAGCCTGCTCATCAAGGCTGGCAGAAGAATGACTTGACGTTGTTTCATATGCCTTCCCGCACCTCTCATTCCGGGCGTGCGGGAAGGCGCGGAGTTCCATTCCCTGTAGCCCACCGTCAGATGTGCAAGACGGTTGGAGCCCCTGACTCAATTTGTGAGACATTGAAAGGACAGGCGTATGTTTTCCAGGATTGCCCGCTTCGGGCCGATCGTCGCTGCCGGATGTATGGCGGCGGTGTGCACGTTGTCAGTCGCACGGTCCGCTCCCGGAGCAGTGCCCGCTCTTGTGAAGGACATCAACACCGTGCCGACGGGCACCGTCGTGAAAGACTCCTTCCCGATCGAGTTTCTCTCACTGAATAGCCGCATCTACTTTTCGGCAACGACCGCCGCCACCGCGCGCGAGTTGTACGTCACCGACGGCACCGGCCCCGGCACGAGCATTCTCAAAGACATTGCGGCTGGATCGGGGTCATCATCCCCCGCCGGACTGACGGCCCTCGATGCGACGCGCTTCGTCTTCAGCGCATTCGATTCGACGAACGGCCGCGAGTTGTGGATCAGCGACGGCACGGCCGTCGGCACGCAACTCCTCAAGGACATCAGTGTCGGCGCGGGCAACTCGTCGCCGACGAACTTCCTGAACATCGGCGGCGGCATCATCGTCTTCTGGGCATCCGATGGAACCGATGCCGGCGGTCACGGTCGCGAACTGTGGCGCACCGACGGCACCGCCGCGGGCACCCTTCGCCTCAGCGACATCGCCCCGGGCACGGCCTCGTCCGCACCCCAGGTGCCGGCCATTGCCTTCTTCGCGGGCAGGGTCTTCTTCTCAGCCCACGATGGCTCTCCGAATAGCGAACTGTATACAACCGATGGGACCAATCCCGCATCCACCACGCTGTTCATGGAAATCAATCCGTTTCCGGGCAAAGGTTCGGCCCCACGCGATTTCGCGGTGCTCAGCCCCACGCGGATGCTCTTTCACGCCAATGACGGCACGGTTGGCGACGAACTGTGGTCGACCAACGGCACCGTCGGCGGCACTTCGCTACTCAAGGACATTCACGTCGGTACGGGCAGCTCATTCCCGGCCGACCTGACGGTGTACTCCGGCAAGGTCTACTTCGCGGCGAACGGCGGCGCGGGAATCGGCCGCGAGTTGTACGTCAGCGATGGAACCGCACTGGGCACGAGCCTGCTGAAGGATATCGACGCCGGTCCGCATTCCGGCAACCCCCGCTACTTCACACCGTGCAACGGTAAGTTGTTCTTCAATGCGACGGACGCCATCAATGGCGGCGAACTGTGGGTCACCGACGGCACCGCCGGCGGAACAGTCTCAATGAACTCCGTCCCCGGAACGGTCGGCCTAAACCCGTGGAACCTGTGCAGCGTCACGCTGACGGGCATCGGCCAACGGCTCATGTTCCAGGGCTTCGACTCAACCTTTGTGACCGCGGATCGCGGCAGCAAACCGTGGATGTCCGACGGCACCCCGGGCGGCACCACGGTGCTGGCCGACGTCTATCAGGGCACGACGGGCCACTTTATCACCGCCTTCACCGGCCTCGGCGGCGCGGCCTACTTCTCCGCCAACGACGGCACCGGCGTCATCGGACGCGAACTGTGGAAAACCGATGGCACCTCCGGCGGCACAACGCTCGTCGCCGACATCGCCCAGCCATCGGGCACCGCCAATTCGAGCCCTGTCAATTTGACGGCCGTCGGCTCGACACTCTTCTTCCAGGCCAATGACGGCTCAACCGGCAATGAACTCCACAAGTCCGACGGCACCGCCGCCGGAACCAACCTGGTGAAGGACATCGTCCCTGGCACAGGCAACAGCAACACGCAGAACTATGTCAGCAATGGCACGCTTCTCTTCTTCCAGGCGAACAACGGCTCCACAAACAATGGCGCCGAGTTGTGGACCTCCGACGGCACGGAGGGCGGCACGAACATGCTCGTCGATATCAACCCAGGCACCGCCGGATCGTCGCCATCCAATCTGACTTACAACGGTTCGGTCATTCTGTTCACGGCCAACAATGGGACGAACGGCATCGAGTTGTGGTCCAGCGATGGAACGGTCGGCGGCACGGCCATGGTGACCGATCTCAATCCTGGTTCCGCGAGCAGCAGTCCTGGCAGTCTTTTCCGAGACGGAAGCGACGTTTACATGGCTGCGACCGGCCCGGTCGGCTCTGAACTGTATCGCTACCGTGCAGGCACCTTGACGCTCGTCGCGGACATCAATCCTTCCGGCGGATCGTTTCCGACCGGCTTCGCGAAGCTGGGCAACTTGTTGCTCTACCGCGCAAGCGATGGCACCAACGGCTCCGAACTGTGGGCCACCGACGTTACGACGGATGTCACGACCATGGTCCTCGACATCAACCCCGGATCGGCCAATTCCAATCCGCAGGGCCCCGCGGTCGCCGGCGGCAAATTGTTCTTCGTCGCCACCAACGGCACGAACGGCTTTGAGCTGTTTGTCTCCGACGGCACGCCCGGAGGCACTGAGATGCTCATGGACGTCAACCCCGGCAGCCCCAGCGGCCTGGGTGCATCGGCGGCAATCACGGCACTCGGCAACAAGGTCATCTTCCGCGCGACCGATGGAAACAATGGCAACGAGCCCTGGGTGTCCGACGGCACCGTTCCGGGAACGTTCATGCTCAAGGACATCGGTCCGCCCGATTCATTCGCACCGTTCGGCAGCGGCCTGCAATCGTCTGCCAACTTCTTCGTCGCCAACGGCGCGATCTACTTCGCCGCCAATGACGGCATCAACGTGCACGGCAACGAACTGTGGAAGACCGACGGCACCATCGCCGGCACCGTGCTGGCCGCCGACATCAATCTCGGGTCGGGCACGGGCGGTTACTCCAACCCCGGAAACTTCTGCCTGATCGGCAACACGCTCTACTTTGCGGCAAGCAACGGCGCGGCGCAAAACGGGATTGAACTGTTCAAATTGGACGTCACGCCGTAATCAAATGTGGCAATTTGTGTTGATGGGATCGAAACAATCACCCATGCAGACTGGAGCATGTGGAGCATGAATATGAAGAACCTGATGATGTCCGGCCTTGCCGCCGTGCTGGCCGCAACAACCGTCGCCTCGGCCGCCGTTGTCCGCGTGGAAATACACGGATCGGTGGAATTCAATGTGTTTGTCAACGGGCCGCTGGTGTCGCCCAATGTTCAGGCGGGCGACCCTGTGGTTATCTCATTCAACCTGGACTCCAACAACTTCATCGACTCGCCATTGCCCATCTGCCACACGCGGGGCTATCGATTCGTCGATGGATCATTCCGACTGCGCGTCGGCGGCGTTGACGTGTCGATGGTCGCGGGGTTGCCGGAAGCGCAGGTGCCCTACTTCATCCTGCGCGACAACGACTCCGTCGCCGACGGCGTATTGTTCGCCAATGCCGGCGCGGTCTGCGCCCAGGGCGAAGTGGCCATCCCCATCGACCTGCCGGGCGCGAGCGGCGCGCCGTTTGGGCTCAACTTCTTGCGCACCTTTGACGATGGCAACAGCCCCAACACCGTCTTCAACTCGCTCGACATCCTGGAAAACGAAGGCTATTGGGCATTTGAGTGGATGAGTTCCTACAACTTCGGCATCGACGGCGGCGCCGGCACGCCCCTCGGCATCACCTACGAGTGGTTCACCATCACCCGCCTGTCCGAACCGCAAATCACCCAGCAGCCCGCGCCTGCCAGCGCCTGCCCCGGTGAGACCGCCAACTTCTCGGTCGCCGCGATCAATGCCAGCGCCTACCAGTGGCGTCAGAATGGCGCTCCGCTCGTTGACGGACTCGACGGCAACGGCGGCATCATCTCCGGCGCCACCACCGCCGCGCTCGAAATCCAACTCGTCGCGCCGGGACACGTCGGTCAATATGACTGTCTCGTCTCCAACGGACTCGACACGAACTTCCCGTATGACGTGATCGCAAGTGACTCGGTCGCGCTGTCGATCTGGAACTCCTGCACGGGCGGAGACATGAATTGCGACAATGCGATCAACGTCTCAGACGTCCAGGGCTTCATCCAGGCCCTCATTTCGCCCGGCGACTTCACGGGGTGCAGCCTTAACAACGCCGACATCAACGGCGACACCCTGATAAACGGCCGCGACGTGCAGCCGTTCGTCGGGTTGCTGGTTCCGTAACGACGCGATTGAACGCGAAGCGTTCAACCACGCGATGACTTGAAATCGAATACGCCCGTCGGCTTCCGAACATGGGAGCCGACGGGCGTATCGCTTTTTCTCTTCGAAATGACTGCCTATTCAGCGATGCGCCCAACGCGCGCGAAATGACTACGAGGATTACTTCGCGGCACTGCGACGTGCCTTGAGTGCATCGTCGAATATCTTCTTGACCGGCCCCAGCGCCTGAACAAACTCAAGTTGCTCGCCCTCGGGACCCTTGCAGTAGATCAGCCGCCATCCGTTGGATCGGCCTTCGGTGATCCCGTTGCTGTTGGAATCGAGCGGCGCGGACAATCGCTCCTTTTCGCTGGTCACGGTAATCACGCGGTTGGCTCTCACCTGGGTCATGCCGCGCTTGGCGGATTCGGCCTCCAGATCGGCGATGAATTTGTTGAAGTCGACGTCATCGCGAATGTGAAAGCAGATGTGCATCATCCGCGGAAAGGCCGGGCTCATGTGATCGAGCGGCTCGGCGAAACTCGCGCCGCTGCCGGCGGGCTGCGACGCGTCGCGGTATTGCAGCAGTTCAATGACAACGTTGTCGAACTGAATGAATCGCACGTCCAACCGCTGTGCGCCGCTCTTCAAATCCGGAATGCCCATGGTGCGCGGATTAACCCGGCGCACGCGCGATTCGATCTCCTGATCTGTTAGCAGGGTGTTGTGGATGCGCTCGCCTTGAAAGTCGCCGTCACGCATGATCTCGGTGCCGCCAAGGACAGCGGTATAAAATTCAAATGCGCGATCCATGTTCTGAACGGTCAGCCCGAAATGCTGGACGCCCTGAAGTCTCGCTCCAATCGGGCCGCTGTTTCGCTCGCCTGCAGGAGTCGAGCGTGCGTCCTGCCCGAGCGCCGCCGACGTGAGCCCTGTCGACGCGGCCATTCCGGCAAGCACGACGCCGCCCGCGGATTTCAAGAGGGTGCGCCGATCAAGGTTGGTATCTGATTGAGCCAGCTGATGGTTCATATCGTCCCTTCGCTTTTCTAGATGAGTTCCCGTTCTTCGACAATTCCGGGCACGCGATGTCAATCAGACAGCCGTCCCAAGAGCGCGCGTGCGATACCGCCCGCAGTGTTATCCGCAGTGATTTCGCCTACGGTCCTAACTTCAATTCCGCCAGCGGCGCATCATTAAGCTGGATCAACCCGATGCGGCCATAATCAAAGTCAATCGTAGTCCACAGGGCCGCGGCAATCAGGAGCGACAGGGCGGTCGTCATCAAAATGTTCCGCCGCCCCGACACACCGCAGCCGAAACCAATCACGCCCATGGACAACATCGAGCAGACGATTAGTAGGCCCATGATCAGGCCCGGAAGATGCTTGTAGGCCGCGGCCAGACGCAGACCATGAATGTCTATGACCTCGTTGACCGGCGGAAGCACGGCCACCATTGCCGCCGGCGTTGCCCGGACGCCCTCGACCGACGCACTCCAAACCCGATCGTGATGTTGGCTGATCGTGGCGCGAGCCTCCGCGGAGAGCCCCTGACCCAGTTGACTTGACAGTTTGAGGCGATGTTCCGTATAGCCTCTCAGCGCGTCTCTTAATCGCGTTCGAAAAGGCTCGGCAAGCAGGTCGGCGCGGAGGTAGGCAGTGCCGATGGCGTTGGCTTCCTGTGCGATCAAGTCCTGCCGTTCGAGAAAACGTCCGCCGGCCCCGGCGAAACTGAATCCGAGCAAGAGCGCGAGGAGCCCCAGCATCGCGCCTTGAATGGCGCCGATCTCGCTACCACCGTGCTGCTCGCCCCGGCGACTCGATCGTCTTCCGAATCGAAACCCGGCCTCGGCGCCCACTGCGAGGAGAATCAGCAAACCGAAGGCGACGAGCATTTCCTGACCCATGTGGCGGAACCCTGGCGAGATCATGACACAAACACCGGACTGCCAGCAGGGCAATCCAAAAGTGTCGCGCTTTGTAATTCAAGCGTTGGGAATTGCAAGTGAGGCGTCGCATCCGTCAATCGAGCGACCGGATGGTCGTCAAGACGCCCGCATCATGACTGGTGCGACACCGACGTGATCACGCTGTCAATATTGCCGCCGGCGGTCTGTGTGACGACCGCGTCTCCCAATGAGACAGCCTTCGGCGTCGTCACGATCTGACCGGTGCCGGCGTGTCGCAGGATGGAGAACCCACGGGCCAGCACGCTTTCATGACTGGCGGCGGCCAGCCGGGCCGCGGGCAAATGGAAGGGCATCGAGCAGTCAGGGAGGTGGTCCCTTTGCGGTGGACGCTGGCTCGGAAAATGGAACCGAGCCGCTTGCCTGGGCACGCGCGTTTCGAAAGGAAAGTCAAGACAGCCCCCTACTCGACTTCCACGGGATCGAACCAAGAGAATCTTCCCAATTCTCCAAGCGATTTTGTTGTTTCGGACGTGGGAAGTCGTTAGGATCGCCTCCTGTCCGTTTGCGCTGATTCCAGTTGCCCATCAAAACGGAGGACATTTCATGAAGCGTGCATTTGTGGCAATGACGTTCGTGCTCGCGGCCTGCGCTCGCTGGGCGGAGGGCGAGACGCCGAAGTCGATCAGCGTGCAGGGGTACCTGGAGTCCGCGACCGGCGGGCTGCCGATTAATGGTCCTGTCGATTTCTGCGTGGCGCTGTTTGACGCCGACAGCGGGGGTTGCCAAGTCTGGCCCGTCCCTCCTGTAGAATGTCAATCTGCGCCGTGCCACATACTTACTCCGGTGACGGTTGAGAGTGGCCTTTTCGCGCTGACATTCGGCGACCTCGATCTGACGCCGCAGCTGTGGGGCACGGCCGCCGGTCCGCGCTCCCTCTGGCTAGAGATCAAGGCGGGCAACCAAGTGATGTCGCCGCGCATCGCACTGCACACGGCGCCCTACGCGTTTCGTGTCGGGTTTGTGGACAATCCCGAACTCACCAACGCGCTTGAAGCCGACTCGCTCAAGCTCGGTGATACGACCCCCGGCACGATGGGAACGCTCCGCGCGTACAACGGCCAGACGCCGAATCAGGAGACACTTTCGCTGATTGCGCATTCCTCCGGAACAGGCGGACCAGGAGGTGGCGATGTGGTCGCGTGGAACGGACGAACTCCCAACATTCAAACGGCGGTCTTGGACGGCAACGGCAATGCTGGCGGCGGAGAGTTTCGGCTTGCCACGGCAACGGGAGCAACAACGTTGCTTGCTTTCGCCCAGCCCGACGGTGCTTCCGGGGGTGCAGAACTTCAGCTGAGGAATTCCACAACAGACAGAGTTGGGGTTTTGGCAAGAGGCCGCGGCCCGTTTGGTGGAACGCTCGGTCTTTTCCGGGAAGACGGTGGGAATGCGCCATTCGGAGCGATCGGTATCAACCTTCAAGCGGGCGCGGACAGCATTATTGAGCTAAGGCATAACAACGATGAAAACAACATGATCCTACATGCCAAAGACGCGGCAACAGGTGGAGCGAAACTGATTATCTCCAACGGCCAGCCAGTTAATCGCCAGACCATCACAATAGAGGGAAACTCCGGCGACGGCGATGGCCGAATTGCCATGCGCGATGACGCTAACAACGAAACTCTCTCATTGACGACTCAAGGAACTTACGGACGTTCATCATTGGAGATGAAGGACACAACTGGTGTCTCGAGAGTCGATCTAGGAGTCGGCTCTGGCACGAACATCCCGCATTCGTATTTGCGCCTGAATAGTCCAAATCCCGGATCGAGCGGCAACCGACTCCGCGTCAACATTGAAGCCGGGACATCCAATTTGGATTATGGGAGTATCGAGTGCCTCAACGCAGACGCACGTCCAGGTGTGAGTATTTACGGAGGCCCGAGCGGCGGCGGAAGTTCGATCAGACTACGGAACGAACAGTCTCCCACCCCTGTGGACGCGATTGTGCTGACTGCCAACGATGCGGGGAATGGTGAACCGCTCTTGGGAATGAAAAGTACATCCAACAGCAACGCAGTCCTATTGGGAATTGACAGTACAAGTCACGCCGGCTTCCTAAATTTGCGAGACTCCGGCAACGTCTTTCGGATCAACCTAAATGGGGCGGACGGAAGCGCCTGTTTCGCCGGCCTGCTCAAGGCTGGTTCGGCGAATCTCAACAGCGGTTGCGATCTCGCCGAGTCCTTCGAGCTTTCCAATCGCGGTGAAATTCAGCCCGGCATGGTACTGGTCATGGACGCAAAGCGCCTAGGTCATCTGACGCTCTCAATGACTTCGTACGACAAGAAAGTCGCCGGAATCGTCAGCGGCGCGGGCGGGTTGAACCCAGGCGTCAAACTCGGCCAGCGAGCCGACGGCAGCGATGACCTGCCCATCGCTCTATCCGGCCGGGTCTACTGCTTCGTCGATGCAACTCAGCACGCAGTCGAAATCGGCGACCTGCTCACCACCTCCAATACGCCCGGCCATGCCATGAAGGTGACGGATTTCGCCCGATCGCAAGGAACCTCACTGGGCAAGGCGATGGAGCCTCTGGAGAAAGGCAAGAAGGGATTGGTGTTGGTCCTTGTAGCACTTCAATAGTTCAGAACCCATCGAGCTACAAGGAGATGACACCATGCGTTCATCCTGCAAACGAGGCTTGCTTGCTTCCAATGCCCGTGCTGCGAACTTCGGGTTGGACGTTTGCACAGTGAGTCCAACAATGGCGTACGCGAGGACACAGTTTTGGAGCCGAGGGTTCGCTGTGCTACTGCTCTTGCTTGCACCAACCAGGGTGCCTGCCGGTATCGTGTTCCTCTCCGGGGACGATGCCGACGACGCCGGGCACTGCACCGGCAATAGCTGTGGCGGACTGTACCCTGCTGTGTTCTCCTTCTCGGTGGCTAACTCGGCTTCGCCGGGGACCGGCATTCTTGCCATCGGCGTAAACGGGATGCAGGCCGGCATTGCCCTGACTTCGTGGAATAATCCGGTCAATGGCGGCCCTGGGGCCGCCATTACCATTGTGACCAACCCAACCGCGATTTCCACGGTGGCGTTCACTGACTTCGACGTCTTGTACATTCCATCGGTCGTCGAGCAAACACCGGGCGGATTGACGCAGACGCAGTTGGACGCCCTGAATACGCGGCAGGCGGATATCGTGGATTTCGTGAACGACTCTGGTGGTGCGCTTATTGCTCTTACGCAGGCCGAAATGCCCAATGCCTATGGATGGCTGCCGATTCCCATCCAAACCGTGGATCAGGAGCACACAAACGTTTGTCCGACAGCGGCGCTCACCGGTGGTTTGGCACCTACCGCAACCTGCGCCAACATGAGCCATAGTTTTTATCACACGGTCTTTACCGGGCCGCCTGGATTCCTTGGATTGCAAGTGCTCGCCACGTCCACAGACGCGCCGGTTGGCGACGTTGTATTGCTCGGCGGCGCGGATGTACAAATTGGTGGGCAGATCACGTTGACGCCACAGTCAGCCATTAATCCGACCGGCACTTCACATACACTGACGGCGACGGTCCTTGATCTTCTGCCCCCCAATAATCCCATCGCAAACACGCTGGTGACCTTTAACGTGCTCTCAGGGCCGAACGTGGGAACGACGGGCACCAACACGACGAACCTCAGCGGCATTGCCATGTTCACTTACAACGGCCTTAACGTGGCCGGAGTCGACCAGATTCAAGCCTCCTTTGTCGATTCGAACGGCACACAACTCTCTAACGTTGTGACGAATGAGTGGGTCGCGTGTCTGGTGAATGTCGATTGCAACGACAACAACCCCTGCACGACCGATTCGTGCGTTAACGGTGTTTGCGTGCATGCTCCCATTCCCGGCTGCTGCCAGTCGAACGCCGACTGCGACGACGGAATCTACTGCAATGGCATCGAGACATGCGTAAATGGAATGTGCCAGCCGGGCATTCCGCCCAATTGCGACGATGGCAACGGCCTGACCGTCGATTGCTGCGACGAGGATACAGATACGTGCATACATACTCCCGTCGGAGGACTCAGCATTTCGCGCATTTCCATCGACGCGGGCGACAAGACCCGACCGGTGGGAGGGGGATACCGGCTGATCCCCAACGTGGCGGAGTCGGTGGTCTCAAAGGACGCCGTTGCCAACACCTGGGTCAGCAATGGTCAATTCCGCCTGCGCCTCGGGCTGCTGGTGGCGATGCCGGATTGCAATGGCAACGGGATACACGATGCACAGGACATCGAGTGCGGGCTGGCGGACTGCAATGCCAATGGGATTCCCGATTCATGCGAGGTTGCCGTCGGCGGAGATTGCAACGGCAATGAAATTCCAGACTCATGCGAACCGCGCTTGACAATCATTGCGTTTATCGATGTTTTGATCGGCACCGACAACAGTCCGGTGAACCAATGCCTTGCCGACCAGAATGGTGACGGAAGTGCCGACGGTTTGGATGTCCAGCCTTATGTGCGGCGTTTGGTTGGAGGTTGAGAATGGCGAGCGCCCCAGTCACGGCGTCTGTCAACTTCGATTCAATCAAATCCGTACTTAAATTGACAATAGTCAACATTGATTGTTGGCGATCGGTCACTCGCTGATCTTCGAGTCCGCGTTGTTGCGATTCGCCGTCACCACGCTGTCAATATTGCCGCCGGCGGTCTGGGTGACGACCGCGTCGCCCGGTGCGACCGCCTTGGGCGTCGTCACGATTTGACCCGTGCCTGCGTGCCGCAGAATGGAGAACCCGCGGGCCAGCACGCTCTCGTGACTGGCGGCGGCCAGTCGGGCTGCGGTTGAGTCGATATGGCGCGTGGCCCGGTCCACCCGTGACTGGACGCCACGACCCAGACGGCCTTCCAACTGCCCAAGCAGAATTCCGCCGGATGTCACCCGACGCATCGGCGACGCCGTCGAAAGCCGCGCGGCCCATTCGCCGAGCCGCCGCTCCTTCATCAGATTGAAATGACCCTGCGCCCAGCGAAGCCGATGCTCGATGCGTGCGAGTTTCTCGCGCCGCGCCGCCAGCACCGCCTCCGGCCGCACGCGCGTCAGCCGGACCTCAGCTTCATGCAAGGCCGCCGCGATTCGTCCGAGCCGAGTGCGGATGGCCATGCCCAGCCGCGCCGCCAGGTCGTCCACCCGCTCGCCGCGCCGCTGGACCAGCGTGAGCGGCTCGCGAAAGACCGGCGAACGCTCCTGAGACGCCAGTCGCGATCGCGCGAGATCGAGGCCCGATCGCACGCTGCGGCCGAGCCGAATGCCCCAACTCTCAAATGCCGCGAGCACTTCATCCCGCATCGGCGCAACAAGTTCGGCCGCAGCTGTCGGCGTGGCCGCGCGGAGATCGGCGACGAAATCGGCGATGGTGAAGTCGACCTCGTGCCCCACGGCGCTGATGACCGGGACGTCGCTGGCGTGAATGGCCCGCGCGACGACTTCCTCGTTGAAGGCCCACAGATCCTCGATGGACCCGCCGCCGCGCCCGACGATCAATGCATCAATGCCGCCCAGTTTTTTGCTTTCGACATTGACGCGGCGAATCGCGTCGGCAATCTCGGTCGCCGCGCCATCGCCCTGAACGCGCACACCCACAACAATCACCGTCGCGATCGGCCAGCGCCGCGCGAGGGTCTGAACGATGTCGCGCAAAGCCGCCCCGCTCGGACTCGTCACGACGGCGATCGCCCGCGGAAAACGCGGCAGCCGTCTCTTTCGATCGGGATCAAACAGCCCCTCGCGACCCAGCCGCTCCTTGAGCTGGCGAAACGCAAGCTCGAGCGCTCCCACGCCGCGCGGCTCCAATCGACGCACGTATAATTGATACTGCCCCCGCGGCTCGAAGACGTCCACCCCGCCGGTCGCCACGACCTCCAACCCGTCGCCAGGGCGGAACTTCAAATGGGCCGCCGCCGAGCGCCACATGACGCAGCGGACCTCGGATGCGGCGTCCTTCAACGTGAAATACAGGTGCCCACCCGACGGCGCGGAGAGATTCGAGATCTGTCCGGCCACGTGCAGCTCGCTGGGCAATCGCGCCGAGATCGCCCCACGGACCATCTGGGTCAATTGCAGCACCGTGAGAATGCCGAGCGATTCCGGCGGCGTCGCGGGCGGCACGTCGGTTGACGGCGGCTTCACATTTGATTGTTCGGGCGTCACTGCCGTTTTTGGAGCGGACGCCTTTTTAGACTTCGCAGGCTTAGCCGGCCGCTTGGCGTCCTTCGGCGCAGAACCCCGCTTGGAAGGCTCGTCGGGCGGAAAGAGCATGCCATCTTCGTACATCGCCGCCGATGATAGTCGATGGATTCACAGGGGAAATGCGGCAGACTCTGTCGCCATCCAGCCGTGCGTTACTCGTTTGTGGGACAGGACTTGTGTGCGGGTCATTTTGGCTTTGACCCACCCCGCCGCCACGGCTATCATGCGATTCAACCGGCGCGTCATGGCCGATGCACGGAAGCACTCGCCCGCGCGGGTAACGCCTTTTTGAGTAATCGGAAGCACGTCCAACGCGGCGCGGACACCTGCAACATGTAAACAATCCGGTTCAACCGGTGCGTCAGGCCTGCCACACGATTCGTACACGCGTGCTTATTCATCCCGTCCCTCGTGCCTCTGTTTGAGGCCATCATTCACGGACAAATCCTTCATGCAAAAAGACCGTTCGATTCCCTTTACAGCCATCCCGTTTTTTGGAATTCATCTCGCCTGCCTGCTCGTGTTCCTACCTTCCATTCGCGAAGCCACGACGACCACGACCATTGTCCTGGCCATCGCGTGTTTCCTGATCCGAAAGTTCGGCATCACGGGCGGCTATCACCGTTACTTTTCGCACCGCACCTACAAGACCAGCCGCTTCTTCCAGTTCGTGCTGGCCTTCCTTGGCGGCGCCGCAGCGCAAAAAGGCGCACTCTGGTGGGCCGCTCACCATCGCCATCACCACAAGCACTCCGATCAGGACGAAGACGTGCATTCGCCGGCGCGCGACGGCATCTGGTGGTCGCATGTCGGCTGGGTGCTCAGCCCGATGTACAACCGCACGCGCTACGAAATGATCAAGGACATGACGAAGTTCCCGGAGCTGGTGTTTCTGAACAATTGGCACCTGGTTCCGATCTTTGTGCTTGGCGGAATCTGCTATCTGATCGACGGCTGGGCCGGCGTGGTCTGGGGTACGTTTGTCAGCACCGTGTTTCTCTATCACACGACGTTCGCGATCAACTCCTTCTGCCACATGCTGGGCCGTCGCCGCTTCCCCACCACCGATGACAGCAAGAACAGTTTGATTCTCGCCTTGCTCACACTCGGCGAAGGCTGGCACAACAATCACCACTACTACCAGAACTCGGTCAACCAGGGCTTCTACTGGTGGCAGATTGACATCACGTATTACGTTCTCCGAGTGCTTTCGTGGACCGGCGTGGTGTGGGAACTGCGCATGCCGCCCGAGCGAGTGCTGGCCCTTGGTCGAAACCCGGCGCGCCTCAGCGAGATGATGGAGCAGTTGAAAACCTCGGCGGCCCATGCGACCGATCGCACGCGCGAAGCGGCGCTGGCCGCGGCCCACGCCGCCAGCGAGACCGCCACCGCCGCTGCGCATGTCGCCACCGAGACGGCCGCGAAAGTCGCATCGGCTGTCATGCCCAATCCAGAGCCGACGCCGTAACAGGCGGCCTGTCTATTTCGATGTCCGTTGTGTTGTCGGTCCTGCGGCAGAGAACCGCAGGTGCGGACGGATGCGCTCGATCGTCGCAATACCGATGCCCGGCACCGGCTCCAGATCCGCCGCGGATTTGAAAACAGGCATCTTCAACTCGCGGGCACGCTCGGTGCGATACGCGACAATTGCCCGCCCCGCCGACTCGCCCAGTCCCGGCAATTGCGCGAGTTCGAACCACGTTGCCGTATTCGGATCGAGTCCTGTCGCAATGCGATTCGGTACCGGATTGCCCGTCTTGGCATTTCGCCAGCCCACCGCCGCCGACAGAATGACAACGCAGAAGAGCAACACCCACGCCAAGGTGCGGCGGGTTGAAACATCGAGCGCGGACACCGAATCAGGCTTCTTTCCGACGCAACCAGCGCGCTTCGCTCCACTTGAATCGCTGATCTGATCGCTCGAACGGTTCATCGGCGCATTCCGGGGTAGCGCGGCCTATATTCAGGACGGACCGAAAAATCATAACTTGTTGCCATGATTCGAGATACAATGCATCCAGACATCGGGTTTGCGTTAACCAGCGACCGGCGTACCGTGTCTAACGAGTAGCGTTCGGGCGGGTTGGCCTGAGCGGCAGGATCGATCGGTGGCGTTTGTCGCGAAACCCGTCGATCTATGAAGCAAGTTGGCGTCGGCGAACTGGAGTTTGAACACAGCGTTTGCATGCAACCATGCAATTTGCATCCTTCCGGTTCACCCCGTGAGAACAACGTCGCCCTGACAGGTGCCCATCGTGCAGGATGTGTCCTACCGACAGGCTTTCGAAGATGCACGGCACGAAATCCGCGCCCGATCGATTGACCGCCGTCCAACTGCCGTACGGCCTTCAGCGCGTCCACAAATCCGCGATTCGATCTTCGGCATCGCCATTCTCATCATCACCGCCGGGCTGATCCTGCCGATCTTCGTCGCCGGTGCCGCGTGGTTTGGGGCATCCCAAGACGCCGCGTCACAAATTGCGAATGTGATCTGGCTGACAACCCTCGGCTACGGCGTCGTCATGTATGCGGCCTTTGTCTGGCGGGTGATGCTGTGGCGGCGCTACCGGCCAATCGCCGCGGTTTCCGACGAGCACCTTCCCTTTGCGTCGATCATCATCCCCGCCTTCAACGAGGGCCCGCTCGTCCGACAGGCCATTCTCACCGCCGCGGCCAGCCGCTATCCCCGCGATCGATTCGAGATCATCGCCATCGACGACGGCAGCGACGACGACACCTGGTCGCACATCGTGGCGGCGTCGGCCGATGTCGCTGCGAGTGTACGAATCACCACGCTGCGGCAGCCTCGCAACACCGGCAAGCGCCAGGCCCTGTATCGCGGCTTCCGCGCCGCCCGTGGCGATGCCTTCGTCACGCTTGATTCCGACTGTCTGCTCGAATCCGACGCGCTCCGTAACGCCGTCGCGCCGCTCGTCCGCGAGCCGGACGTCGGTTGCGTCGCCGGCTGCGTGCAGGTGCTCAATCCGCAACAGAGCATCTTCACTCGATTCCTCAAGACCACGTTCAGCCTGTCGTTCAAGTTCGTCCGCGCCTACCAGCATGCGTTCCGCGGCGTGTTCTGCACACCCGGCGCTTTGTCTGTTTATCGCGCCAGCGTCGTACGGCGGCTGGCGTCCGAGTGGGCAAGTCAATCGTTTCTCGGCAAGCCCTGCGCGACTGGCGAAGACCGCGCAATGACCAACCTGTTCCTTCGCGAGGGCTGGCTGACGGCGTATCAACAGAACGCCGTTGTGCATGCAAACATGCCGCACACCTACCGCGGCCTCACCGCCATGTTTCTACGCTGGGCGCGCAGCAATCTGCGGGAGACGCTGGTCCTTTGGCGATTTCTGTTTACGCCGTTTCGCCGCCACGAACTCGGCGCATTTCGATTGAATATCGTGCTCGCGACGCTGGGCCTGATCCTGCCGCCATTCGTCATTGCCGGCGGCCTGCGGTTGATGCTTGAACACGACGGATACCTGCTCCGGCACCTCGTGCTCATGGTGATGTGGTCCACCGCCATGGCGGCGATTTACTACCGCAACGAGCGCGACCGGGACTGGGTCTATCTCTTCGCGTACCAGTTTTTCTGGGTGGCCTGCCTGTCGTGGATCATCCCGTATGCGGCGGCCACGATTGGCTGCAACGGGTGGTTGACCCGGTGTGTCCGCAATCGGCCACGTGCAGCGGAATCGACGCCCTACGGCGAGAGGCACGCTGCTTGTGACGAGGTCGAAACCACCCCATCCAGAATTCCCGCCCCGCGTCAGGAGCCGGCGGTCGCATTCGCGGGCCGTTGAGCCGTCTATCGGACGAAGCAGGATCGCGCCAATTTGGTTCGGAATCGCCCGCATTTTGCCCGATTCCGACAATAGGACGCCTACTGACTCGTTTATTCTCTGTGGGAGGCGCAAGTCTGCGTCGCTCCAAACTCAGACAGCCGGAGGGCTCTCCGTGAACTCGATGTTGACACACCGCTATTCATGGCTGCTGCTCGCCCTCATCTCGACGAGCAGCACCTCGGTCAACGCCTCCGATCCGCTTCGCCCCTCCACCGAATGGACGCAGGAACACGCGGCCCATTTGCTGCGGCGCGCCGGCTTCGGCGGCACGCCGAAGCAAATCGAATTTCTCACTTCGCTCGGACGCGACAAGGCCATCGATTATCTGGTCAACTATGAGGCCGTCGCATTCGAGCCGATACCGGTCAAGATCGACCCGGTGCCCGAGCCATTTCGCCGGCTCTACGCAGGCAAGAGCCGCGAGGAAATCCAGAAACTGCAGGCCGAGCGCCGCCGCGCTGATCAATTGCAGTTGCAACGCGTAACGCAGTGGTGGATCGAGACGATGGTCTCCACGCCGCGCCCGCTTGAGGAAAAACTGGTGCTCTTTTGGCATGGCCATTTCACCAGCGGCCACCGCGAGGTGAAGTCCAGCCGTGCCCTCTACATCCAGAATCAACTGTTTCGCAAGCACGCGGCGGGCAACTTTCGCACGCTGGTCAACGCGATCACGCGCGATCCGGCCATGATTCTCTATCTCAACACGCAGCAGAACGTCAAGGGCAAGCCCAACGAGAACTACGCCCGCGAATTGATGGAACTCTTCACCCTGGGCGAGGGCAATTACACAGAACAGGATATCAAGGAGGCCGCCCGTGCCCTCACCGGCATCAAGGTGCGGCCCGAGACCGGCACGTCGTTCGTCCAGCGGCGGCAGCACGACAACGGCACCAAGGTTATCTTCAAAGAGCGCGGCAACTTCGACGCTGAAGACGTGGTGGACATCCTCCTCAAACAACCGGCTGCGGCGCGGCACATTGTCACCCGCCTGTGGACGTTCTTCGCCTACGAAGATCCCGAGCCGGAGGTGATTGACGGACTTGCCCGCGTCTTTCGCGACAGCAAGTATGAAATCAAGCCCGTGCTTCGCGCCATATTCGCCAGCGACGCGTTCTACTCCAGCCGCGCGCGATTCACCCACATCAAGAGCCCGGTCGAGTTGATGGTCGGCACGGCGCGCATGCTCGAAGTGCCGGCGTCCGATCTGCTGGCCCTCGAGCGCGGCATGCGGGGCATGGGCCAGCAACTCTTCCAGCCGCCGAATGTGAAGGGCTGGGACGGCGGCGCGGCATGGATCACCACCAGCACGCTTTACAACCGATACAACGCCCCCGCCCTGTTAGTCTTCGGCACCAATGACCGCGAGTATCAGCAGCGCCGACGCCGCATGAACCGCATGATTCAGGAGACCGTCGGCCGCGAATCGATGATGGAAAGCGTGGAATTACTGACGTCGCAGCCGCCCTACGATCCGGACATCGCCATCGACGCTGCGAAACTTTCCACGCCAGAGGCCGTGGTGGATCACTATCTGAATCGCCTGTTGCAGCGACCGATTCCCGCCGAGCGGCGTGCCTTGCTGATCGAAACGCTGACTGCCGAGCTGAACAAACGGAGTGTGAGCGACGAAGCCGCCGCGCCTGCGATTCGCGGGCTGATTCACCTCATCGTGAGCATGCCGGAGTATCAGTTGTCGTAGATGGTGATGGTGATTCAAGCACACCGCCCTCAAGAGAGGATGAAGTGACATGATCGAACCAACGATTCACACGCGCCGCGGGTTCCTATCGCGTGGCCTTGCCCTCGTCTCGGGCGCGGCAACTGTGCCGCTCTTCCTCGACCGCACGGCACTGGCCATGTCTGGTGACGACGCCCCGGCGGCAGCCAGGCCCGGGCGCGATCAGCCGATTCTTGTGGTCATTCAACTGGCCGGCGGCAACGACGGGTTGAACACGCTCGTGCCCATTCGCAACGACCGCTACTACAGCGCGCGGCCGCGCATCGCTGTCAAGAAAAGCGATGCCCTGAAACTGTCCGATGACATCGGCCTGAACCCGGCGGCCGACGGACTCAAGCGGCTTTTCGACGACGGTCATCTTTCGATCATCCAGGGCGTCGGCTACCCCAACCCCAATCGATCGCACTTCGTCGCCACGGACATCTGGGCCACCGGCGACCCCGAGATGCGCAAACACGACGGCTGGCTTGGGCGCTACCTCGATTGCACCTGCGCCGGGGCCGATCCCGATCCGCGCGGCGGCATTGCCATCACCCAGGAGGTGCCACTGGCCATGATCGGCGATCGATTCAGTCCGGTTAGTTTTTCGACCCCCGGCGAATTGACCTGGCGGAGCGCGAGCAGCGGCAAGGCCCGCCAGAGCGCTTTTCAGGAATTGAACGACGCCGGCGATTCAGCCCCGGCCGCGGGTAAGCCGCAGGACTCGGCCTCCGCACTGGCCTACCTCGAGCGCGTCGCCATGGATGCCCGCGCCAGCGCCGCTGAAATCCAGCGTGCGGCCGGCGCCCAGAGCAACGCGCCCGGTGCGCGCGTGCGTGCCGCGGCCGCCGGTCGGCGCGGCGGCGGACAACTCTCGCAGCAACTGGGCATGGTGCGGCGCATGATCGCGGCCGGACTTCCGACGCGCGTCTATTACGTCTCGCTCGGCGGTTTCGACACCCATGCCAATCAGCCCGGCCGGCATTCGCAACTGCTCAATCAACTCGGCGACGCCATGTCCTCGTTCATCGGCGATCTCAAGTCCGACGGCCTGCTCGACCGCGTGCTCGTCATGACGCTTTCCGAGTTCGGCCGCCGTGTCGCCGAGAACGCCTCACAAGGCACGGATCACGGCGCCGCCGCGCCGATGTTCATTGCCGGAAGCCGCGTCAAGCCGGGCATCCTCACCGACCACCCGAGCCTTGAGCCGAATCAACTGGACCGCGGCGATCTCACGTGGAAGACCGACTTCCGCAGCGTCTATGCCGACGTGCTCGGCAAGTGGCTCAAGGTCGACGCCGAGGGAATTCTGGGCGGGAAGTTCAACGGGCTTTCGATCATTTCCTGATGGGCGCCGTCGCGCCGTCGATTGCGCGCCATGCGGCCGTGAAATCGCGTGTGGGCATGCCATGTACGCTTGCGCCACTGCCAACAAACGGCCGCTGGCAGTGCCACCTTGCTCGCCTGCAACTGGTGCAACGCTGATTGCTCGCCTAAGCTTATGACACTTCGCCGGACGGCCCGGCCGAAGCACAGTCTACGGCGAAATTCGCGCGTCCAGGCATGCAGACATTCATTAAAATAGCACTCGCGGCCGCATCGCTGTCCATCGCATGGCAACTCGGCCAGCCTCGCAAATCAACGCCGCCCCTCCCGCCCGCGTCGCAGCCGGCGCGCGTCTCCACGACCGGTCGCTATCACGGCATGGCAGTTCAACTTCATGGCGGCGCCGGGATCTACGACGCGTACAGCCGACTGGTGCCGGAAGTCGCCGCGTTGGGCGCCGATACGATTCTTTTCGTGGTGCACGGCTGGCAGGAGCATGCCGGCTCACTCGATCTGCACCTCGACGCCAAACGGACGGCCAACGCGGTTGAACTGGGCCGGATGTGTGATCTGGCCGCGGCGAACAACCTCCGCGTCGTGCTCATGCCCATCGTGCTGCTCACCAATCCGCGCAACAACGAATGGCGCGGCAAAATCGTGCCGGAGAACAAAAATTGGGAGGCGTGGTTCGCACGCTACCGCGAGTTCATCACCCACTTTGCCCGGATCGCCGAGAAGCACCGCGTCGACGTGCTGATGATCGGCTCGGAACTGGTAAAGACCGAGGGCCGCACGAAGGAGTGGCGCGGCATCATTGAAGATGTTCGCAGCGTCTTTCACGGCCGGCTCGGCTACTCGGCCAACTGGGACCACTACCAGACCGAGAAGATCGGCTTCTGGGGCGATCTCGACTTCGTCGGCATGACGACATACTACAAACTGGCCGAGGCTGAGAACCCCACCGCCGAGGAGATCGAAAAAAACTGGGCGCGCATCAAGAAGGAAATCCTGAAGTTCCAGGCCGAAGTCAATCGGCCGATCATTTTTACCGAGGTCGGCTGGTGCAGCCAGGAGGGCGCGGCCTTCGAGGCCTGGAATTATTACCACAGTCAAAAAGCTACCGAGGCCGGCCGCCGGGAGCAGGTCCTGTGCTACGAAGCATTCATCAAGACCTGGTCCGACGAACCGGCGGTCGGCGGCATCATCTGGTGGGAGTGGGACCTGTCGCAGGGCGGCGACGAGGATTACAACTACACGCCCAAGGGCAAGCCGGCGGAGGTGATTCTGCGGAAGTGGTTCAAAAACGCCCGCGCTGGCGGCAAGGTCACATTCAGACAAGACGGAAACGAGGTGGATGACGCCGCGACTCTGCGGCCGATCCAGAAACTGCCCGACGACCTGAAGGAATCGACGCGCTAGTCGAGATTGAATGTCGCGGGTATAGCCCCCTCAATGCGGAACGCCAGTCTCCATTGCTCACCATTCAAGAATCGTGCTTCATATTTATTGACAAATAACTAAGGGTACGGCTACGCTAGGGGCTGCTTGATAAGAATTCATCGGAGAGTCCGATGCTGAGGTCGGCGACGATGCGTACTGTTTCACTTGTTTCCATTCTCGCAACGATCCTCGGATGTCTGGGGCGCATTTCTGACGCTGGCGCGGATCCTGTCTATTTCATGGGCTTGGGCGACCTGCCCGGCGGCACCTTCGAGTCGCGCGCCTATGGCATTTCCGCCGACGGCATGACTGTCGTGGGTTCCAGCCGATCGTCCGCAGGCGAGCAAGCATTTCGCTGGTCGCTCGCCGGCGGCATGTCCGGACTTGGTTTCCTACCCGGCGGTTCAACCAGCACGGCCTACGGCATTTCCGATGATGGCAGCGTCATCGTAGGAGGCGGCGCTTCGACTCCGGGGACACAGGCATTCCGCTGGACCATCGCCGCGGGGATTGTCGGCATCGGCGACATTTCTGGAGGCGGCTTTCAGAGCGTAGCACGGGGCGTGTCGGGCGATGGACAGGTCATTGTCGGACAGGGATCCGGTCCAAATGGCCTGCGAGGCTTTCGCTGGACAACGCCGAATGGCATGGAGTCCCTGCCCATTCCGGCGAACGGCATCACGGGTGATGCCAATGCAGTTTCGACCGACGGATCCATCACCGTGGGTGGTTTTGGGCTGGGAGGTCCGCTTGGTCAGGCACTACGTTGGACGCCGACAAATTACCTCAACCTTGGTGACCTTGGGGCTCCGTCAAGCATCGCGATAGATGTCTCTTCAAACGGCTCCGTTGTCACCGGCTGGAGCCTCGGGATCGGGCAAAGTGCCCTCGCATTCCGCTGGACAAATGCGACCGGTATGCAGAGCCTCGGGCTTCCTCCGGGAGCGAGCGGCGCCTCTGGCGCTGCCGGGATATCGGCCGATGGAAGCGTCATCGTGGGAGGAGTTACAACGCAAGCGACGTCACGCGCGTTTATCTGGAATACTGCTACCGGAATGCGTTTTCTCAGCGACGTCCTGACATCGGACTACGGCCTCGATCTCTCCGGCTGGACACTCGGCCCCGCCTACGGCGTTTCTGCGGATGGCCTCACCATCGTCGGCACCGGGACGAATCCCATCGGAAACACCGAAGCCTGGATCGCCCATATTCCGGAGCCGACGACGCTGTCACTGCTGGCCTTGACGATACTCATCATCGGTCGCCGCCGCCGCGGAGTATGAGCCACGCAGTGATGGCACGATGAAACACGCCGGGTTGGGGTGCCGCTCGAAGCGGTGGCCGACGTCACGCGTGGTTCAAATCACCAGTTGATCTCGTCGTCTTACGGACACCCGCCGGTCATCACGCAATTCAGGAAGATCGATACGTCATCTGCATCGACGCCTGCGTCGGCATTCACGTCTGCCGCGCAATTCGATTGCGAGCCCGGCACGCCGCCCTGCGTCAGGATGGATACGAACGCCTGAATGTCGCCGCCGTTGACGCGGCCGTCGAGATTGACGTCGCCCTTGCGGCAGGAACCCGCGGCGGGGCAGGTCACGTCGAACACGCTGACCGCGTCGACCGCCGCCTCGGTGCGTGAGTTGTTGGGATCGTCGCTCACGCCGAATCGAACTCGCATCACTGACGTCGCCGGCAGGATGGTCGTCAGATCGACATGCCGCACGACCCAGCCCGGCCCGTCCGCCACGGTCTCGATCGGCGACCAGTTCACGCCGAAGTTGTTGGACAATTCGATGGTCAAGCGATCGGCGTCCATGTTGTCGTTGGTGAACCACCGCGCGTAAGAGACGAAAGGTCGCGACGCGGTCGTCAGATTCCATGACGGTGAGAGCAACCGCGTGGGACCGCCGTCCACATCCGAATCGCCCGAGGCGTTGCCCGTCAGATAGCACTGACCAGACCCGTCGTAGTCCGTACTGGGATCGCCGCGCGTGCCGTCGCCAGCCGGGATGCCGCGCTCCCACGCCCCGCCGGTCACGTTGGTGTTCTGCACCGTCCATCCGGCCGTGGTTTCAAAGTTGTATGATGCAATAACGCTGGTCGAGCCCGCTGACAACGCATAATAGACATCCATAGGAGCAGCGGCTGGGTGGACCTGCTGGAGACCCCCGGTCGTCTCAGCGGTGATGTAATACCGCAGGGTTGACGCGCATGGCAGCGGCGGAAACACGCCCTCGAACAGGTTGTTACCAATCGGGATCATCTGGGTCGCGGCAAACGATCCACCCGTGCTGTAATTCAACCACACACCGGATGGGCTGGGCACATAACCGTTTCGCCCCACCACCGACGCGAGCAGCGGTGTGCCGCCCAGCGTCTGCACCATCTGCGGCCGTCCAGATGGAAACGTGATGTCAAAATATCGTGGAATGCAGACGCCCTTCGGATTCGCCATTGCGGCAAGCAGGTCGGGATGACGCACGCTGCAGCCCGAATTGTAGCCGAATGTCGTGCAACCGCCGTTCGTATGAATGGCGATGGCGACCTCGTTGTCGGTGACCGGCGAGCCGGAGTCGCCGCCGGAGCTGTCGATCACATATTGAAGCGTCGTGCCGGTGACGGCGGACATCGGGCCGGTCAGCGTCTTCTGGGCCTGATTCCAGGTGCCGGAGATCGGCGAGCTGGTCGACCCGAATCCCGTCTTGCGCAGCGTCTGACCCGTCGCGATCGGCGTCGTCGTGGTCAGCACGAACGCGTCGCCCTGCGCCTCGTAGGCGGTCAGGCCGGTGGTGGAATTCTCAAACGCGCCGAAGTAAGTCCAGTCGTTGCCGATGACGAGCGGCGGAATGCAGACCTGCACCGAGGCGAGATCGAGGGCGTATTGGTCCGATGGCGGCGGGTGGTTGAGACTGCCGTTGGCATTTGAAAGCGGCACGTTGAACTGGATGACCTGCATGCCGGCCCCGCCGCTTGTCGCGCAATGCCCGGCCGACAGAAAGCAGAAGTTGGCGTCGCGAATGAGCCAGCCGGTGCAGCCGACGGGCAGGAGTCGGGCGACGCGCGGATCATTGGACGGCAAGCGATCGTCGGTCGGCCCGCAGGTATTGTGCGGATTCGCCGGGTCGGCGTCGCGCAATAAGGCGTCGATGACGACGCGGCATGGGCCCACGCCGGGCGGGCAGATCAATTCCACGAGCACCGTGTCGCCGTTGAAATAGGCCGATGTATTTTGCCACTGCCGCAGGGCCGCGGCATCCAGCTGTTGCACGGCGCCGTCGCGCATGGACGTCAGTTGCAGATGGGCAGCCGGTCCGCCATTCGGCGCGGCCGGCAGCGACGTCTCGCCGAATGACACGCGCAACCAACTCGCACCCACCGCTTGCACGGGCAGGGAAAACAGCGTCGCCGGTTGTGCGGTGTCATTCCGCAGCCAGCCGGAATCGGCATTGATCGCAACCGGCTCGTGCGGGGCGAGCCATTCCATGGGCTGGCCAAGCGCATGTCCATGGGTTGCGCCGGCCAGCAAGAATGCGATCAGAATTGCGGCGCGGTGACGACTCAATGACCCACTCCCACACAGCCAGCTCGGTACGTGGCAAGCGCACCCTGTAACAAACGCCGCATCATCAGCACTCGAACGCGATCACGGACACGTCCCGTTGATCAGGCAACTAACAAACGCGGCAACGTCATCGCCCGGCTCAAGCGTGCCGTCGTTGTCCATGTCCGCCGAGCAGAACGGCTGTGACCCGGGAGCGGGGCTGAGCACGGCCGCGACAAAGGCCGCGACGTCCCGCCCATCCTTGACGCCATTGTTGTCCACATCCGCCTTGGTGCAGGCCGCGGCGCACACGTAGTCGATGATCGAGAACGCGTCGACGGCGGCCTCGGTCCGCGAGTTGTTGCCGGTGTCCTGCACGCTGAAGCGGAAGCGCATGGACGCGGTAATCGGCATCAAATCGCTGATTTTATGGCGCGAGACCTGCCAGCCGACTGTGTCGGCGATGTTCTCGAATGTCGTGAACGAGAGGCCGCCGTTATTGGAAATTTGCACGCTCAGGCGATCCACATCGGGCTGAAAATTTGTGAACCAGCGGGCATACGAGATGAATGCGTTCGATGTCGCGGATAAGTTGTAGGTCGGCGACCGCAGCCGCGTCGGACCGCCGTCTACGTCGGAGTCGCCGGCCGCGTTGCCTGTCAGCCAGCACTGGCCCGAGCCGTCGTAGTCGGCCGTCGGCGCTCCCAGCACGCCCGTGGCCACGGGGACGCCGCGCTCCCACGCCCCGCCAGTGAGTGAAATATTCTCGACGGTCCAGCCCACGGCGTCCTCGAAATTCAGACTGGCGATGACATTGACCGATGTCGCCACGGCCGAGCGAAACGTGTTGACCGGATTGTCGAGCTGATCGGGCACACGGACGCCGGTCGTCGTCGCGGCGCTGAAGTAGTAATCCACGAAAGTACCGCACGGAAACGCGGGAAACGTCGCGTCATAGACATTCGGCGTGACTTCCGTCATGGGCACGGTGATCCAGCCAGCGCCGGCGTTGTAGTGCAACTGGCCCGAATTGGACATTTGCTGCGCGCCGTTGACGCCCTGCACATTGACGCGAACGACCGAACCGCCGGCCGGATTGAGCAGCGTTGGAATGCCGTTCGGATAGGAATAGACCAGTGCGACACAAACGCCGAGCGGATGGTTGATCGCTGTTCGCAGTTTGGGATTCGTAATCGCCGTGCCCGCATTCGAACCGCCAAACTCGGTGCAACCGTCATCGGTGGCGATGGCGATCACGCGTCCATTCGATTCGTCGAGGACGGCCGCCCCGGAATCGCCGCTGGTGAGATCGGCGCGGAAGTTGACGCGCGTGCCCGTCACGCCGGCGAGCGTGCCGACTTCGGTCTTCTGCACGAAACTCCAGGTGCGGAAAATCGGCGGCTGTGTAAAACCGTTGCCATAGGTGCGAATCGGGCTGCCGGCCAGCGTCGGAATGACCGCGGCGCGCTCGAAGAACACGCCCTCGGTTTGAAACGGCGTCAGCGATGACGTTGAGTTGGCATTGGCTCCGAAGTAGGCCCAGTTGTCGCCAGACCCGACCGCGCCGGCGAATCGCTGGATCGACGAGAGATCGACCGTGTACTGCAACTCCGGCGGCGGATGCATCAGCGTCGTGCCATCGGGCAGCGTGAGTGGGGCATGAAACTCGATGACCGCCGTGGCATTGATGCTGCCCGCGATCGACCCCGAGCCGAGGAAACAGTGATTGGCGTCGTCGATCATGAAGACCGTGCCGATGGTGCCGCTGCTGAGGATGATCCGGGCCGCCCGACCGCTGTCGGACAGGTCGCGGTTGTCCTCGTTGTCGCAGTAACTGTGCGGCGTCGGCATGTCGTTCGGCGGAGAAGCAACTTCGTAGAGCGCCTCGGCAATCCTCACCCGTGAGCCCGCGGAAGACTGTGTGGCGATCAATTCGATCCGAACGCTGTCACCGTTGAAATAGGCCGAATGGTAGCCCGATTGCACCAGGTGTGACGCATGCATCGTCTGCACCGCACCGTCCGCGAGCGACATGATTCGCAGATATGCGGCCTTCCCCGCCGACTCGTCACCAGTCAGCACCGTGCCGGTCAAGTTCAAGCGCACCCATGCCGCGTCAGGCACGCGAACGTCGTACGACCAGACAATCCCGGGCGAAGTCGCCTGAGTATTGCCGGAGTCCACATCGATTGCCTGCGTCGCAATGACAACGACCGGTCGTTGCGCCGCGCCGTCATCCGCCAAAGCCAAGGCCGGACATGCGACAAACCATGCAATCGTCAAAATACGTCGAAGACGCGAACCCACGTCTGAACTCATGGTCAAGCCTTCCTGGAGATTTTGAAACAGGCGGTATTCCGCCCAACTGGATCAACTTTGCAGGCTCGCAAACATTGCGCAACCCGCCCGGCCGAAATTTCGACCGGGCGGGTTGCGAGTACGTCAGAAGTCAGGCGATCCGAATCACGGATCCATCACGAGCGTCGTCGCGAAGAGCGTGACGTCGGCCGGATCGATGTCGCCGTCGCCGTCCATGTCGGCGCACTTGCACGGATGCCCCGTCGGCGTACCGGCAAGCAGACAGTTGACGAAGGCCTGCACGTCAGCGCCATTGCGGCCGCCGGCGCCATTGGCATCGCCGAGGATGGTCTGGCAACCGGCCAGGTCGATCACGAGGAAGGCCGTGTTCAGGTTGGTGCCTTCGCCGTTTCGCAGGGTTGCGAGGAAGTGCACGCGCAGGTCGTTGGAGAGCCAGACATTACCCACGCTAAATGAGGTAATGAACACGTCATCATCAAACAGCCCGTTGCCGTCGAGGTCGACCGGATCGCCTTCGCGAGCGATGACGTCACCGTTCACCGTGATGACGCCGTCGAGCGATGTGTCCGGTTCACTGGTATTGCCGACGACGAGATAGTCGCCTTCGGCGTTCACGCGCACGGTGCCGATGCTGTTGCCCCAAGTCTCGGCTCCGCCCTCGATCGACTGACCGGTGCTGGCTACGACCACGCCGTTTCGCACGGCCCAGTCGTCATCGCCGGGCTTATCGCCGCGGGCGATCCAGTCACCGTTGTCGCCGAGGTGAATGTCGAAGACCGCATCCACATTGCCGAATCCGCCAGGCAAAGCGTCGCCCGTCTTGATGACCCGACTGCCATCAAAGACCACCATGCTGCCGCCGGCGATGCTTGCGCGGACAAGTGTGTGCATGCCGTCGGGCGTGGTGTAAAAGATTCGATCGACCGGGAGGCCGGTAATCAAATCGCCGTCGATGGACGTCACGTTTCGCTCCATGAAGGAGTTGATACCGTTGATGCTGTCCCAATAGACCAGGGCCGCTCGCGAACCACTGATATTGCTGGCGTTGAAGCCAACACGACCGTCATTCAGCAGGTGCTGGCTGACGCTCGAGTTGTTGATCGTCCCGGAGCCAGCCTGCAATCCGTTCACGGTACTGCCGGTCTGGGCGATGACTGCATTCGTTCCGCCAATGTTCGTGTAGGTGAGATCGCTGTCAGCCGTTACGCTGGTCAGCGCTCCCCACGAAAAGTCATTGATGCTGTTGAAACCAACTTCGTCGTCGAAGAAGGTGTACAGCGTGCCCGGCAGAGCGCCGGCAGCCTGCTTGCCTTCCTGTGCAAACACAGTTCCGGTGAAGCCAGAGCCGAGCATCATGACGCCGTCGATGGAGGTGGCAGCCAAATCGCTTCCACCATCCAATGTCCAGCGGTTGCCATCCGAACTGACATTGATGTTCAGCATCGAGTCAAACTCGCCGAACACGGGCTGATCAGCCGCGTCCAGCAGCCCCGGAACAACCGCGGTCGGGTCGCCGGAGATGCGGGTGTAGATCGCCCGAATCTGCTTGAACGTGCCCACCCGAGTGATGATCTGCACATTGTTGTTCAAATCATCGCTATCAACTTGGTCGCCGGACACCGAGGCAACCACCGTAAACGTTCCGGCTGCCGGGGCGTTGACCGTAATGACGATGACCTCGGACGCCTGTGAGGCGATGCTCGCAAAGGTTCGCTCGATATTGCCCGAGCCGCCGGGGTTCTCGACCGCGCCGTTTGTGGCCGAAACGAAGTTCAGGCCGGCCGGCAAGGCCGCCGCGACCTGCACGTTGGTGGCCGTGGTCGGGCCGCCATTGAACACCGTCAGCGTGTAGGCGAAGTCCTGACCCACCAGTTGCAGGCCGGGATTCGACAGTGTGACCGACAGATCGGCCACGTCGCCGACGATCGTCTCAACGAAGGCTGTATTGTTGTTGGTGTCAGGATCGGTCTCGTTACCGGTGACGCTGACCTGGTTGGTCACGATCGCCTGACTATTGCCGGTGACTGTGATCTGCACGACCTGCGAGCCGCCATTCGGAATGCTGGCGAACGTGCGTGTCACCACGCCAGGCGACGACTGAATCGCGCCGTTGGTGGCAGAGACGAACGTTGTCGTCGGATCGAGGTTGTCGGTCATCTGCACGTTGGTCGCAGGCGCCGGACCGTTGTTGGTGATGGTGATGGTGTAGGTAAAGTTGCCGCCGACCGGCGCCCCGCCGTCGTCCACCTTGGTGACCGACAGATCGGAAATCGCGGTGACGGTGACCGAAGCGCTATCCGAATTGTTTGCGCCGTTCGGATCGCTCGTGGCCGACGTCGCCGTCGCGGTGTTGTTGTGCACGCCCACGGCCACGGCTTGAACCGTGATGTCGTAGGTCTGGCAGGTGCAGGCCGGCATCGAGGCGACAGACGCCGTCACGATGTTGGAGTTCGGCGCCGTTTCAGCAGCACCATTGGTGGCCGACACGAAGTCCAGACCGGCCGGCAATGCGTCGTTCATGACGACGTTGGTCGCATCCGCCGGGCCTTTGTTGCAGACCTGGACGGTGAAGATCGTCTGCTCACCCAGGGCCTCCAGCGAGTCATCGCTGACGGTCTTGGTGATGGACAGGTCCGCGCCGGTCGCCGCCGGAGCGCCGACGTTGGCCATGTGAACCAGGGCCTTGCCGATGAAGCTGCCCGCGCCGTTGCGCAGGTTGACGACGGCATAGTAGTCCTGGGCGTCGGTCAGCAACTGCATGTCAATGACGAATGTATCGATAAACGCGTCGTCGTCGAGCAGGCCGTTGTTGTCGAGATCGATGCGATCGCCCTCGCGGAACAACTCGGTCGTACCGTTTGCGACGGCCACCGCGTTCTTGCTGAGGTTCGCGGTATTGGTGCGGCCGGTCAGGACGTAACTGCCCTGTCGGTTGGCCGCGTAGCCCATGAACGCGGTGCTGAAGCCATCGACGTCGGACCAGTTCTCACCGGAGCCGGTGAAGATGGGATCGCCGTTCTTGGCGACGGTTGTATAAGTTCCACCGAAGCCCTTGACCACGAAGTCTTCGGAGCTGACGGTCGTGGTACCGCGAGCCCACCATTCGCCATTTGAGTACATCTGCGTGGAAACGATGCCGGCCGTGGTGCCCCAAGTACCGGTGGCCAGGGTGCCGGAGAACCCGGAAACTGGGCCGCCCTCCTGGAAAACCACATTTCCGTCCACGACGACGACATCAACCGAGCCCGCTAATGATCCGGTGAATATGTGGGTGCTGCCGGTGCAGTCCATGTAGAACTCATCGGTCGACAGCGTGGAAACCGCGAGGGTGCCGCCGCCCAATTGATTGCCCGGGATGGAGGAGCCGCCCCGTGTGATGAGCACGTTGCCGCTGTCCGAAACGATGCCGGTGTTGTTCGGAGACGAGCCGGCCCCGGTCATGCTGGACATTCGGATGGCAAACCGGGCATCACCGGTCATCTGCGTGCCATCCTGCGAAGCGCCATATCCGATGCCCAATGCGGTGAACACCGGAATGATCGTCCCTTCGCGCGCGACTACCGTGTGATTCGTAAGGTCGAAGAGCAGCGTCATTTCGTCGCTGGCGGTCGGCGCGTTCGTATCGATTGAATAACCGAAACGGCCGTCGTCGAGCAGTGCAAGTCGGGTGCTCGTGCCCGGCGTGCCGACGAGGAACCCGCCATCCACCGTGGTGACACCTTCCTGCACGACGGTCGACCAGGTGTTGCCTGGATCACGACGCACGTATACTGCATCTGACGTCGTGGGGTTGTTTGTGTCGATTTGGAGCGCGACGTAGTTGCCGCCCGGGCTGCCGCTGGGCTTGCGGAACCGCTCGGTCCCGCTGGACGTCGTGTTTTCAACCGTAAGGCCACCGGGCACGGCGGACTTCGGGCTGGTCTGGACAGATGTGAATTCGAGGCCGATGGCCGGATACACGCGGATGACATGGGCAAGCGCCTCGGTGTTGTTGCCGAGGTAGGCATCGGTGTTCGCACCCGGCGGAATCGACGCCGTCGCGGTCAGCGTGCCTGTGCCGCTTGTGGTCGCTGTAAACGTCACCGTCACCACCTGTCCGACGTTCCATGTGGCCTCCGATCCGGTGATGGTGCCGGCGGGGCCTTCGACGGCGTTGCCCCCGGAAAGGCCGCTGATGGCGGCGGCCGCGCCGCTCAGAACGATTGAATAATTGACATTCGTCGCGGTAGAGGGGCCGAAGTTCGTGAGTTGGACCGTGTAGTTAATCTGCGTTCCAACCGGATACTCGAGCGCGTTGGTCGGCGTCGCGCTGATGGTCGTCGCAAGGTTTGAGCCTGCGGGAACGGTCAGGGCGTTCGGCCCCCAACCCGCGCCGGCGGCATTGTCCGTACCGGTCCAGCCGGCCGACGTGATCGGGGCATCAAACGCCCCGGCAACCAGGTCAAACACCTTGATTGCAGGCCCTGCGTTGCTGTTCAGGATGTAAGCCTTGTTGTTGGCGATCGCAAGGCCTTCATCGGTTGTCGTAATTGCGGCGTTGGCAATGACCGTGCGGGCCGTTGCCGGAGGCTGCGTCAGATCGATGGAATTTAGAAAGATGTTCGGCGATGTGCCGGTGTTGTTCGTTGCGTAGAGCAGATTGTCCACCGGGTTGTGGGCGAGGCCGGACAGCGCAATCGACGACGCCTGCGACGAGAGATCCATGACAAGCGTCAACGCGCCGGTCGTCGTATTGATTTCATAGATGCCCTCGGACACGCCGGCTGCGCTGAACTCGTAAGAGGCATAGAGATTGCCGTTGGTCGAGTTGTAGGCCAGGCCCGACAACCGCGGGGCCGTGCCGGCAAACGTCAGGTCCGCCACTTTTCGCACGCGGATGCGCGACGGATCGCTAAAATCGCGATCGTCGTAATGCGCCCGGTACAGCACCTCAGTCGTGGGTGTCGTACCGCCGGTGATCAGATAAATGGTCCGGCCTGCATCATCGACATCCAGACCTTCGACACCGTTCCCAAATGTGATGCCGTTCGCCGTCAGATTAAACAGCGGCGTCGCCGCGGTGGTTCCAACATCGACGTGAAAGACCTCATTCGCGTCAATGCCGCGACCGACAATCAACTGCCCATTCGCCATCTGCGTCATGGCCGCAGCCACGACAAATGCCGACATCCAAAAGCCTGGCTTCATCCGAGACATCCTGACCTCCATTCCTTGATTCCCCCGGCCACATTCGGCCGGCCTACTTTCGCCCGTCATTCCACTTTCGAATCACATGCCGTGACCGCGCGTGGTTGTGCGACGCGCTTTCAGCGCGTTCGCGTACGCCCGGCAAATCGGCCCATGTTCACAAATTGGCGATTCCAAAAATACGCTGCGCCGGTCGGCGGCGAGCGTCCGTTTGCTTCCAACTCGTCGATTCCATCGTGGCTCCCGCGTGCGTGACGCCACGCGGCGATCGGAATGAACGAACCCCTAAAGTTCCCCGGGTTGAGACATCTGGGAACCCTGCTACAATCCCAATAGTTATCGTAAACAGATTGGGGGGCCGACGTCAAGGACTTGAGACCGGCCGCGGCGTTCTCCACGTGATTTTATCTGCAGAGGTGAGCCGGAGTTTGCGGCCGGTTATTCCCGCCCCTTGCGTCCGTACGGCCGCCCTGCCCCGAATTTGCGCCCTCGCACGCCTACAGGCGAATTTCTGGGGCAGGATACCCGGTGTGCGACAGAATATGGGAGCGGCGACGCGGCTATCGAAATAGGCAGGGCCGACCGCTTAGGGGATAACCGGACTCGACAACATTTTAGACAGAGTAAGAAAAAATTCGATGAGGCGTACCTTCCTGACCGGCGACACGGAGCCTCAACTTCGCCGCCACGGCTTGAGCCGTAGCGACCGGTTCGCATAGAATAAGATCACTCCGACACGCCTTTGGAATTCAGAGAAATGAAACAATCGACTTATCGCCGCATTCGTCTCGTTCCCGCCTTCACGCTGCTGATCGCCATCGGCCCGATGCAACTGGGCGTCGAACAATCGGCGATCGCCCAGTCCTCCCTCCCGGCGGTCTTCGTCTGCCACAACATCGAGACCAATCCGCAGTTCAATAACTACGCGGCTGTGTCCTCATTCACGGCAAACCCCGACGGCACGGTCAACTACGTCGGCAACTATTTCACCAATAACAATCCGCAGGCCATCGCCGTGTCGCCGGACGGTCGCTTTCTTGCCGTCGGGCATGGCACGGCCAGTTCGACGACGGAAGACTTGATCGTCTACAAGATTAACTACGACGCGTCGCTCACAATGTGGGCCGTCATCCTCACGCCGGACAGTCCGCTCGACATCGAATGGGTGCGCAACGACGTGATCGTCGCGTGCGAGACCGATTCCAGCGGGCCAAACTTCGTGCATGCCTACCGCCTGGTCGAGAACAATCCGATACCCACGCGGTTGACGCTGATCGACACCGAGCCCGCCGGTCAATTCACCGACTATCTTCAACGGCATCCCAGCGGGAATTACCTCTATGCCAGCGCCTCACCGCTGACCGCGGGCGGCAACCGAATCCGCACCTACGGCGTCAATCCGGACGGCACGCTGACGTTCATCGAGGATGAGTTTTCCAGCTCGTACGTGCTCGACCTCGCCATTACCCACGACGGTTCAAAGCTCTATTCGGCCGGTGGCATCGGCTCGCTCGCGGGCGGCAACTCGCACCTTGTGCACGGCTTCAACACCGAAGGCGAGTTCGGTATTGCACCCATGAATGGCACGCCGTTCTTTTCGCCCAACAACTCGCCGGCACACGTGACCGTGACCGGTGATGACAAGTTCCTGCTCGTCGGACACGGCAGCGACGGCGATGTGCGCTCGTTCATGATCAGCCCCGAGGATGGCTTTCTCACCGACACCGGCAATGTGATCAGCATTGGCGGCCAGGGCGACATCGGCGCCATGAAGGCGATGGACCGATTCCTCTACGTCACGCGCCGCTACAGTTCGACCGGCAATCCGCAGGGCCTGCTGGTTTATCACATCAATAACAACGGCAGTTTCGTCAACGTCGGCGGGCTCATCGACACCCATGGCACCGCGTCCGACGCCGTCGCCGTATGGCGGCCGCCAGTCAACTCACGCGGCGACGTGAACAATGACGGGCAGGTCAACCTGCTCGACGTCACGGCGCTGATCGCCGTGATGATGGATGCCCCGCTCGATCCGTCGCACACCGCCCGCGCCGATTTGAACTACGACGGCCTCTCGAACGGCCGGGATATTCACTATTTTGTCAATTATCTGCTGTACCCGGTCCTGCCGGGAGCCTGCTGCTCATTCGTCGATGTCTGCTTTGTCGGCACCGAGATCGACTGTCAGTTTGAAGGCAATGCGCTTTGGATCGGCGGCGGAACGACTTGTGCACAATGCGGCCAGGCTCCACCGGTGATCTTCGAAGTGATCCCCGACAGCCCGACCTACTGCAATACGCCGGGCAGTCAGGCCAATTTCACCATCAGCGGGGCCAACTTTGATTTCGCTGCCACGACCGTGCTGACCCGCACCGGACAGACGCCGATCACGCCGCTCTTCCAGAGCGTCCTGTCGTCAGACACGATCGTCGCTGGATTCGACGTCGGCGGCGCCGCACCCGGCGACTGGCACATCGAGGTCACCAACCCCGATTCGCAGGTCGGCGTCAGCCCGACGCAGCATCCGATTCAGGCCTGCCCGTGATGGGAGCGCCGAGACCGGATGACGCGTATGGGATGCGCCGCCGCAGTGCGGCCGACCTGAGATCAACTTAGCGTGTCACGGTTTGTCCGTTCGAAGCGCCATCGTCCACGGCCATGGCTCCCGACTGATCATGCGGCACATGCACGTAGGCCGTCGCCTCCGTAGCATTTCCCGACGAGTCAGTCACTTCGAACCGAACGCCGTAAACACGTCCGTTACCATTGCCTTTTCGCTCAACACGGATGGAAAAGCTGTGGTCATCGGTGATCACAATGTCGCCCGTTGTATTGCCGTCTCCGGTGCTATTGTCCGGCTCATCACTGTAAATGTCGATTATCGCACCGGCGTCATTGGGGTTCAGCATCCCTTCGCAGGCGTCATCAACGATCACCAGATCCGCAAGGGTCAGCGACTCCAGACGATGATTCGGCGGCCAGAATTCGGGCGTCTGCTTAAGGGTGACGACCGGCGGCGTGGTGTCCTCGACGGTTACCATCCGGTTAAGCGCGGGCGCCGAATTGCCGCACGCGTCGATCGTCTCATACATGACGACATAGTCGCCTGGTGTATGCGTATCAACCGAGCCGTTCGCCTCGGCCTGAATCAACACATCGCAATCGTCCATGGCCGTCACGCCTGGATCCTGCCATTCGGTGCCGCACTCAATGGTTACATGGGCATCGCCGTTGAGAGTCGCGGTCGGCGCCGTCGTGTCACCGTTCGTGGTGTAAGTGGAGGAATTGCTGGTCGCATTGCCGCAATCGTCCGTGGCGGTCCAGGTGATGGTCGCCGTACAGTTGCCCGGTGATGACGACCGGGCCGTGGTGATCGTCGCCATGCCGCATGTGTCGGATGCGGTCGCGCTGGCCAGCCAATCCTGAAGCGCTGTCGCCGCGCCGGCGTCGCTGCAATCCACGCTGATCGGCTGCTGCTCGCTCAGGGCGGGATTCGTTGTATCGACAATTGTAAAGGTGGCAGATTTGCTCGCAGAATTGTTGCACTCATCCGTCGCCGTCCAGGTGACGGTCACGGCTCCGGTCGCTCCGCACGCGGCGACCAATCCCTGGAAGTCGTTGGTGATCATGACCCCGTCGCAATCCGACGTCGCCGTCACACCATTCAACCAGGCATCCAATTCGGCTTGGTTGCCGGCACCGTCGCATTCGACGGTCTGATTGGTCGCATTGTTGATCTTGGGCTTCTGCCGGCCGCCGAGGCGCATGAAGTCCACGCAACCGCCCGTGGTCAACGCAACAACCGTCAGCAGGGCACCCCACCGAAGGGTTGAATTGACAAAGCCGATCCGTTCTCGAATTGACGATTTCATCTGTTCCACTCCTCAATTCACGGTTTTGAGATGGTGAATCCACCCTCTGCTACGGCTGATAAGATCGCCTATCCCCTCAATTCGGCGGGGGACCGTCAGGTCGCGCTATTCGGAAAACGACGCTCCTGAGATGGAATACATGGTAGCGCTCCGCCGGCGCGGCAACGTGCTCACACCTTGATCGGGTGCGGGTGTCTGTTTGACATCGCACACCGACCGCTTCCAGATGGCTGCCAAAGCAGTCTGACGACACCGGCTTTCACCTGCGTTAGGCCAAATTTAGCCTTGATTCATGCGGTCTTTCCGCGAATACTAATTAAGGAGGCGCATCTGTGGGCGCGGATTCCCTATTCGCATTCAGCGAATGGTCCGGGATTCGCTTAGGGAGTGAGCCATTGGGCATTTTGGCGGACCGAAGCGCCGATTTGTCTCCCATGTTGGAGATGTGAGGTTGATGTCTGATTTTGAAATGGGTTGCCATTGGCGACAGTTGCGTTGCCTCGGATTGATTCTCGCATCGATTTCCTGCGCGCTTCTTTCGCCCCACATCGCCCAAGCCGAGTTGGCCCCCGGCGACATAGCGATCATCGCCTATCAATCCGACGATCCCGACAAGCTCGCCTTCGTCGCGCTCGCGCCCATCAACGCCGGCGAGGTGATTCGCTTCACCGATGACGGATGGCAAAGCGCTAACAATTTCCGGCTCGGCGAAGGCGGCGTACAGTACACCGCTCCAGCGCTCATTCCTGCCGGCACGGTAGTCTCGCAGACCAATCCCTTCACGTCGGATGGCTGGATCATCAACAACGCCGATTTGGGGAGCGGTGGCTTTCTCCTGGCCGCAAGCGCCGGTGATCAGATCTTCGCGTTTCAGGGAGCGGCGACTTCACCCTCGCTCATATTTGGATTGAATTACAACTCTTTGGGCTGGATCGCCAGCGCCACTTCATCAAACACGACTGCACTGCCGCCAACCCTGGTCGACGGCGACACAGCGGTGAATCTTTCGGCGGCGACCGAGCGCGACAACGGCTACTACAACGGCACGACCACGGGCACGCCCGAACAGCTTCGCGCGGCCATCGCAAATCCCGCCAACTGGGTCACCAGTTTCACCTTCCAGACCTGGCCAAACTGGTCCTTCGAGATCAGTTCGTCATTTCCCGGCGTCATCAGCGCGTCTATTGCGAGCGGCCCTTTCAACGTCGGCGACAGCACCACCGTCACCGTGGATCTTTCCGAGCCGCCCGAAGTCGGCTCGCCCGCGACCGTCGCCGTCTCATCCGCCGCGTTTTCGGTCAACCCCGTCAACGTCGTCATCACGAATCCAAACACGCAGGGCGTCGCCAATGTGACATTCGGCTTCTCCGGTATTCACACCGCCACGGCCACGGCCATCAGCCAGTGCACCGGCAACGCCATGACCGGGTCGTTCACGGTCAACGCCCCTCCGATTGCGCCGGTCGTTGATGCCGGCCCTGATCGCACACTCACGTTGAACGGCGGCACGCTGCCCATTTTGTTGACGGACTCCACCGTGACCGATGCCAATGGCCTGACGGGCGTGACCTATGCCTGGACGCCGGTCAGCGGCTCGGGCATCGTTGGCTGGAGCAATCGCACAGGGTCGGTAGTCGATCCGACGTCGCCAGCCGAGGCCCAGGTCACCGTGAACTCGACCGGCGTCTATGTCTTCACGCTGACCGCGACCGATCCGACATTCCTGACCGCGAATGACAGTGTCACCATCACGGTGATCAACGCCCCGCCGCTGGGTCAGTACGATCCGCCGCCGACCTACTACAACCCGGCCCGCCCCGGCGGCATCTGGCTGACCAATGGCCCGCTCAAAACCGCCCTCAATGGCATCATCAGCGGCCACGTCGTTCGGTCGTACGACTCGGCACGGCAGTCCCTGCAACTGCTGGACCTCGATCCGGGCAATGCGAACAACATTCTGCTTGTTTATACGGGTGTCTCTGTTCCCAAGGCCTGGGACGGCGGCAATACCTGGAATCGCGAACACCTCTGGCCGCAGAGCCGCTTTCCCGGCTCCTCTGATATGGTCAGCGACCTGTTCAACCTGCGCAGTTGCAACCCGGTCGTCAACAGTACGCGCGGAAATGATCCGTACGGCATCGGGTCAAACTTCTGGGATCCCAATCAGGGCGCGCCGGATCGCGGCGATTGCGCCCGATCACTCTTCTACGACGCCACGCGTTACCTGTCCGAAGTCACGCTGGTCAACGGCCAGCCCGGCGCCAACGAAATGGGCGATCTGGCCAAACTGCTCGAGTGGCATTTCTCCGACCCGGTCAGCGAAGGCGAGCGCCGACGCAATCATTTGATTTACAGCAGCGTCGATAATCCCTCATACCATCAATCGAACCGCAATCCGTTTATCGATCATCCCGAACTGGCCTGGACCATTTTCGGCGGCTCCGGCAACAACTCGAAGCTCTACCTCGGCGGCACAAACCCGCCGACCGGGGCTTCGGCCGTGACCATCAACCTCGGCCGCATCCTTAAGAATGCCCCGGTCCCGCCCGCCCAGTCAACCACATTGACCAAGACCGGCGGCAATCCGACAACGTATTCCATCACGCAAGGCGGCAGCGCGATCAGCACGACATCCGGCCTGCGGCAGACCTTTGGATCAGGCTCTTCTTCGCGATCCATTGACTGTGGTCTATCGACCAGCACGGTCACCGCCGGCCTGAAAACGGGAACGATCACGATTGACAACACCGATGTCTCGTCCGCCGGAACCGGCACCGGCTCGGCCGACGGCGACGACGTAGCCACGGTCAACCTGACCGTGCTGGAACATTCCAACGGCTCGTTCAACTTCCCGGCCGACCAGAATTCCCTGATCATCGACTTCGGCGCCGTCTCGGTGGGCAGCAATCCTGCGCCGATCCAGTTCACGATCTGGAACCTGATGACCGTTCCCGGCTTCACCGCATCGATGGACATCGATGGCATCTTCGGTTCCGGTGACACCGATGAACTGACCACCGATCTCGCGCCGTTCAGCAACATTCCGGGTAGCGGGAGCCTCACCTATGCGGCGTCCGTCAACACGGCCCAGCCGGGCGCTTTCAGTGCGACATATACCATTGTCAATTCTGATGAAGACGTAGCCGGCGCGGCACAGGGCGTGAATCTCGTGCTCACCCTTTTCGCAACCGTCCAGGCGCCGGTGTGCAGCGCCGCCGACGCGAACTGCAGCGCAAGCGTGGACATCGCTGATATCGCCGCGTTCATTGATGTCCTCGTGAATGACGCGACGCCGTGCAGTGCCTGCGCCGCCGACCTCAATGACGATGCCCTTCGCGACGGCCGCGACATCGCTGCATTCGTGCAGGCGTTCATCGGACCCTGATGCCCGTTGCCAGGGTCGCGACGTCCATTCACCCCAATCCGCGCCGTCGTGTTATTCTGCGCGCCATGAAGCAGCTCCTTGCCCTCAGCCTGCTCGTCGGGTGTGCGACAGCGGTGGCCCACTGGCCCGCCCTGAATTCCCACGCCCTGACATTTGACGACAACGAGTACCTCACCGAGAACCGGCTCGTCAACCAGCCGGGCTGGGAATCACTTCGGCGTTTTTGGACCGAAATCGCCAAACCATCGACCGTGCCCGGCTACTATCAGCCCCTGACCATGACCTCGCTCATGGTCGACTCCGCCCTCGGCGGTTCACCCAACAACCTGCGGCCCTATCACGCGACGAGCCTGGGCCTGCACATCATCAATGCCATTCTTGTATTCATCGTGCTCTGCCAGTTGTTTCGCGCCGCAATCCCCGCGGCCATCGCCGCCATGCTCTTCGGCATCCACCCCGTCGCGGTCGAGTCGATCTGCTGGGTCGGCGAGCGAAAGACCCTGCTGGCGACCGGTCTGGCACTGGCCAGCCTCGCCGTCTATTTGAGTCACGCCCATCGCGGGAAGGGCTGGGTCCGGCTCGCCGCATCAATCGCGCTGTTCGCATTGGCCATGCTGGCGAAGCCCTCGGTGATGGCGCTGCCGCTCGTCATGCTCGTGCTCGACGCCTGGCCGCTGCGGCGGCTCGGCGCGCAGGCGCTGGTTGAGAAAGCACCGTACGCATTGATCGCCGTGACCGGCGCCGTGGTTGCGTTCGTCTCCCAGCAGAACACCTACGGTGTCACGCTGCCGACGGAAGCGGAGACGAATCCCCTCCTGACCGTTTGCCACAATACCGCGTTCTATCTGTTCAAAGCCCTGTGGCCGATGTCGATGTCTGCCTATTATCCGATCCCGAGCCCCCTTGATTTCTCAAATGCCATGGTCCTGACCGGCGCGATTCTTATTCCGGTGATCGCACTTGTCGCCGGCCTCACCCGCCGCACCGTGCCGGTCATTTCTGCCGGCGTTGCCGTGTTCGCAATGGCCCTGCTGCCGGCGATCGGCATCGTCGGGTTTCACCCCGTCATCGCCGCGGATCGCCATTTGTATTTTCCCATACTCGGCCTGCTGCTGCCGCTGACGGCGCTTTTTGACTGGCTGCTGCAACGCCGGTCGTTGCTGCTGCCCATTGTCGCCGGCGTCGCGTTCATCCTCGCGACGCGGCAGACCCGCATGACAATCACCCATTGGCGAGATACGGTTTCATTGTTCACTTTTTTCACGCAACTCGCGCCGGATGCGCCCGCGCCGCTGGCCCGGCTTGGCTCGGCCCTGCTGTCCGCCGGACATGCCGAGCAGGCCATTGCACCCCTGTCGCGCTCGGTCGAGCTTCGGCCGTCCCAACCGAATACGCTTCGCCGACTGGCCCAAGCCCAGCTCATGACCGGTCGCGCGCCCGAGGCGGTGGTGTCGATGAAGAAGGCGGTTGAAATGCGGCCGAATTCCCTCGGCATGCGCCGGAATCTGGCATGGGCATTGGTCGCAGCCGGCGAGCTTGATGCGGCCGTTGAGCATTTCCAGATCGCACTGAAGATGGCCCCGAAGGACTCCGCGATTCGACGCGAACTACAGGCACTACGCGAGCAACTGAACGCCGTACACACCACTCAACCGGTCAGCCCGTCATCGCAACCCACGACATTGCCATCGCCCGGTTGAGCCGCGTCAGCGAAACTCGACCCAGAGCGATTTGCTGTAATGGGGATCGCCGGCGAAATCGACCGGCAGCCCCGGCCGGCTGGCCACGGCAAACGGCCGTCCGCTGGATGCCTCGCGCAGTTTCGCCTCGATGTCGCGATGCGACAGTTGCCGGTGGTTGGTCGCGAAGAAGAGCGTGCCGCCCGGGGCGAGCAGTTTGATGGCCCCTGAAAACAACTCGGGCAACCGCGCTTCCAATTCGAAGACCCGCGTCGGACGCCGCGTCCGCGAAAACGTGGGCGGGTCCATCACGATGAAATCGTAAGTTCGGCCCTGCCGTGCGGCCCGCTTGAAGAACTCCAGCGTGTCGCTGGCAAAGAAGAGGTGCTTTGCCGCATCGATCCCATTCTCCTGGAAGTTGGCCTTGCCCCATTCAAGCATCTTTCGCGCGAGATCGACGCTTGAGACCTCGCGACTGCCACCCATCGCCGCCGCTACGGAAAACCCGCACGTGTAGGCGAACAGGTTGAGCACCGATCGTCCGGCGGACACGGCTCGCGTTTTAATTCGATTGTCGCGATGCTCCAGAAACAATCCGACCGAGAAGCCGTCGTAGGGCCGGATGCGAAACCGCATCGCGTTCTCGGTGATGACGATCTCCGGCTCGACCGGCTCGCCGATCCACGGCGTCGCGTCGTGATGCGCCGAATCCGGCCGCGTGGCGACGTTGTTTCGATCGCGCACGAATTGCTTGGCATAGACGGCGCGGGTGCCCAGTTGCCGATGGAGACGTTCGATTGCGGCAAAGGCGGATTCAGGTGTGTACCGGCCCCGCGCTTCGTGAAACTGCGCAATAAGAACCGGCCCGAATCGATCGATCACCAGGCCGGGAACGCCGTCGGCCGCCCCATTGAGCACGCGATAGGCATCGGTCACGCCGGATTCCACGAGAGCGGCACGACGCTGGCACGCCGCTTCGAGATGTCGATCGAGTTCGGTGTCCGGCATGATCTGGGGCTATCATGCAACAGATGCACAGGCATGACAACGAGCCGCGACTCCCGCCGACAACCGACCCGCCGTACCTGGCCGAGGCCGAACGCTTCATCGCGCGGTGCGGACGCTGCGGCGAACCCGCGCCGTTGAACGGATCAAGTGCGGCCGACACCTGCCGGGCGTGCGGCGCACCCCTCGACGATGACGGCGATGCCTGTGTAGAGTTTCGACCCGATCCGCCCCGTTCGGCGCAGATGATCGGTCGCATCACGCTTGCAATCCTCGCCGCGATGTTGATCGTCGCGATCGCCGTGGCGTTGTTGCGCAGCGGAAGTTAAGACCGCTCAATTCCCGCCCAGCACGGCCACGATGTTGCTCCGGCTGGCATAGCGCGCCGGCAAAAGGGCCGAGAGCACGCACATGCCGGTGGCCACCAAGCCCCCCGCCATCACCTTCCACCACGGCACCGCGAGCAGCGGCGTGTACCCGGTCAGGATCGCGGTCATGTCGTTGCTGGTGCGGCCCAGGTATGCGCCGAGCGCCAGACCGGCCACGCTGCCCAGCAGCCCCAACACCATGGCCTCGCCGATGACGATCCGCGCGACCTGCCCCTGCGTCGCGCCAATCGAGCGCAACACGGCAATTTGTCGCGATCTCGCCGCGACGTTGGCCATCATCAGATTGGCCACGCCCAGACCCGCGACAATCAGCGCCACCAGCGGAATCATCGACAGCAGCAGCGTCACGTGATCGATGTTGCGATTGATCTGCGTCTTGAGTTGCCGCGCCGTTACGAATGCCTTGACCGGCCAGCCCAGTTTTTCGAGCATGCGGTTGACGATCTTCTCTTCGGGTCCGTCGCCCGAGACCGGCCCGCCGCCGAGCGAAATCGGCGACGAAGAGTCCTTTGCGGCCCGGCTCGTCGCCAGCGTGGTGGCCGCGGGATCGCTTTCGCTCTTGACCGTGTCGGGCAGGTCGAAGTTGAAGAACATGAGCTTGGCCGTGCTGCGATTAAAGAGCCGCTTGGCGTCTTGGAGCGTGCCAATGATCGACCCGACCGAATAGACCTGGTAATAACCCGTCGCGTTAAAGAAACTGATCGCGATGTCGAGACCGGGAGAGGCGATGACGCCGGCAATCGTAAATGTGGCGTCGACGTATTCGCCGGATGCGTTCTGCGCCCAGATGGTCAACTTGTCGCCGAGTTTGATGTCCCGCGCCTGTGCGAATTCGCGCGTAATAAGCAGGTGCCCGCCGGCTTTCAGCTTCTCGATGGCGTCCTTCTGATTCCCCTCAAGGTATGTGAGTTTGATCGGCTCGAACGCCGTTGCCGGATCGATCGCAATGAACCGCGAGAACTTGTCCAGCACCGACATCAGCGCCGACAAACCGGTCGGCTTCTTCAACCAGAATGGAAAATCATCGGCGGCCGAGAACTGCTTGAGGCCCTCCAGTCCTTCGAGCGACTCAGCCTTTTCCAACGGCACGCCGCTGTAGGCGTAGAGAATCGCCTCCGGAAACTCCTTGGGAAACTGCCAGCCGGTCTTGACCGACTCGCCCCACACGACGAGGCCGACGATGAGCGACAGGCCGACCATCAGCCCCGAGCAGATCGCCGCCGAACGATAGGGCGCCTTGTCGATTTCATCGCCGAGCAGTTGCGGACGAAGCCTCAGCCCCGCGCTGGCCGCGAACACCGCCACGCGCCCCAGCACGAGCACCAGCGCCGGCGTCATCAATGCGAACCCCGCGTATAACAGGAGCAGCGATGTGACCGCGGTTATGTCGAAGCCGGCTTGTGTGTCCGGCGAAAGCCGGGACTTCACGAGTTCGTGGCAGCCGATCAATCCCGCGCCGGCAAGTGCCGCCAATGCGGCAATCCAGCGCCGCTGCGGCCGCGCGCTGGGCCGCGTCGCCTCCACCGGCGAGACGGCCAGTGCCCGAAATGTCGGCGGAATCGCGCCAAGGAGCGTCGTGCCCGCCCCGCCGACGATGGCCAGTACCACGCCCCACTTGCTGATCGCCATGGCGCCGATGTAGTCCCGCGCCGCCTGAATCGTGATCCACTGCAGGGCGAAGCCCAGCGCGAGGCCGATCGCCGTGCCCGCCAGCCCGATCGGAGCGGTCTCGATGAACACCTGCAGGCAGAGCTGCCGACGCGTCACCCCGACGCAGCGCAGCAAGCCCATCTCGGTGATCCGCTCGGTCAGCCCCATGTTGACGGTCGCCAGAATGATGAAGAAGCCCGTCAGCAGCACCACGCACGACAGCAGCATCATGATGAAGCGCAGCAGCCGCTGAGCAGAATCCAAGCGTTGATGCTGGGCCTCGGTCGACGTGACCTTAAGCGATTCCGCGGTGGCGCCTCCTTTGGCCCGCTCCTGTTTCCGTCGATCGATGAGTTTCCGAATGTCCTCAGACGCACCGCGAATCGAATCGACATCCGAGTTCTTGAGAATGATGTCGACGCTTTTGACCATGCCCGGTAGTTTGCGTAGCGACTGCACATCCTCCAGCGGCAGCCAGATCATCGGCGGCTGGTTGGCGCTGGCGCGGCGGCGATCGACCAGGCCGATCACCTCGAAGGCCCGTGGTTCCCCAGCGTGCTCAATGTCGCGGACGAAGAGTTCGTCCCCCACCGAAAGTTCCCACAAGTCGGCCAGCAACTTCTCCATGACCACGGCATCACGGTCGCCGGTCTGAAGAAACCGGCCGCTCGACATGTGATAGGTGCGGAATTGTTGCTCGCGATCGAGCCGTATGCCCGTCGCCTCGATGCGCTGAAATGTCGACATCGTCGTGCTGCCGTCGCTGAGCTTCATGCGAACGGCAGCCTCGACAAACTCACGGGTCTGCGTCGTCGTCTCCGCGACCGCCGGCAACTTGGCGATGTCCGCCTCGATTTCCGCGCCGAAAACGGCCCACCGGCCCTCGACCGGCTCGACCATGATGTGACTGCGGCCGATCCACTCGAGAACGACTTCCGTCATTTTGATGGAGACGGACTCGTAGCAGCAAGTCACCCAGACGACCACCGCGACGCCGAGAGCGACCGCGCCGATCGACAGGGCCGTGCGCGCCGGCTTAACCCGCCAGCTTCGCGTAGCCAGCAGCCACTCTTGCCGCATCGCCGCCGCCCTCAAGTTCGATCGTGCCGGTCAACCGCCCGTCCTTCAGGACGTGAATGCGATCGGCGTCGGCTGCCGCGCCGGCCTCGTGGGTCACCATGACGACCGTGGTCTTTAATTGTCGCGTCAGTTCGCGGAGCAGGCGGCGCACCTCCAGCGACGACTGCGGATCGAGATTGCCGGTGGGTTCGTCGGCCAGCACCAGTTCCGGGCGGTTGATGAGGGCCCGGGCGATGGCCACGCGCTGCTGCTCGCCGCCGGACATGGCCGACGGCCGATGGTGAATGCGGTTGGTCAGATGTACCCGGGCGATCAACTCGTCGGCCCGCGGGCGAATGTCGGAATAGGACTGGCCATCGATCAGCAGCGGCAGCATGATGTTCTCAAGCGCCGAAAGCGACGGAAGCAGGTTATACGCCTGAAAGACCACCCCCATACGCCGCCGGCGAAACAGGGTTCGCTCCCGGTCGGACATCACGCTGACATTTTGACCAGCGACATGAACGGTCCCGCCGTCGGGCAGATCGAGGCCGCCGATCAAATGCAGCAGCGTGGTCTTGCCCGAGCCGCTGGCGCCCATGATCGCCTCAAATCGGCCCGCCTCAACGCGCAGGCTGACACCGCTCAGGGCGTGAATGGTCTCGTCGCCGAGTGTGTAACTTTTTCTCAAATTGTCCGCTGCGACGACGTCGCTCATGGCGATCCGTTGTGACGGGAAAACGGCGGTACTATCATCTCAATCGAACAGACCCCACACCGGAGGCCTGCCGGGAGCGCGGCAAACCGCCTTGCAACCCACGCGAGGCATAACCGACCATGCGGATCATCGCAACCTCGGACCTGCATCACGACATCGCCCGCAGCAAAGGCCCCGCCGAAAGCCTGGCCGCCGACATCTGTTCGACCGGCGGCGACGTGCTCATACTCGTCGGCGATTCGGCCTGCGGCGAAGCGTCATCGATGGACGCAGCGCTGCGGCTGTTCGACGACTTCAAAGGCGACAAACTCGCCGTGGCCGGCAACCACGAACTTTGGACCTACGGCGGCGCCTCGAGCCTTGTCCGCTATGAAAACGAACTGGCTGATGCCTGCTCACGCCACGGATTTCATTACCTCGATGCGGCGCCCTATGTTCGCGACGGCCTCGCAGTGGTCGGCAATGTCGGCTGGTATGACTACTCGTTTCTACCCAAATCGATGGGCATTCCGCTGCGGTTCTTCGAGCACAAGATCGCGCCCGGCGCCGCCGCCCGTTACGAGGAACTCCAGCATCTGCTCGTGCCCGGCGATGACATCGCGGTTTCCGCGCACGACGTGACGACACGCTGGATGGACGGGGTGCGCGTCCGGCTGCATCAGACGGACGTCGCATTCACGCAGCGCCTCGCCGATCGACTCGCCGGCGACATTGAATCCGTGCAGGAGCGAGCGACCCACGTCGTGGCGGCCATTCATACCTTGCCGTTCTTCGAACTCGTGCCGCACAGCATCCTGCCCAATTTGGAATTCGCAACCGCTTTTCTGGGCAGCGCCATGCTGGGCCGGGTTTTGCTCGACCATCCCCGCGTGAAACACGCCTTCTGCGGTCACTCGCACCGCCACCGGGTCCACACCGCCGGTGAACTGACTTGTACCGCAATCGGCTCGACATACAAGGAGAAGCGATATGAAGTATTGGAATTACCTGAATAATGAAGAATGTAGAATGAAGAATGTAGAAAGAAATCGCGGCAGGTGGCGCTTCCGCCCCTGTTCATTTCTACATTCTACATTCTTCATTCTTCATTCGCGGCCGATTGCAATCGTGGCATTGGCGTTGGTTCTCTTCGTTTCGTTACCTGCGCGAGGCGACGACTCCCGAGCCGCGCGCATGACCCCCGTCACCCGCGTCTTCCAGCAGGCCAGCCCCGCGGTCGTCAACATCTCGTCCACGTCCATCGTCACCTATCGACGCACGCTCGGTTTCGGCGGCGGCTTCGACGACATCTTTGACTTTCCGTTCGACAACAGCCCCCGCCGCTACAAAGCCACCAGCGTTGGTTCCGGCTTCGTCATTCACCGCGACGGCTACGTCGTCACCAACGCCCATGTCGTCAACCGCACGGTCGAACGCAAGGTCAGTTTTGCCGACGGCACCGAGTTGAATGCGGACATCGTCGCGCTCGATGCCGAGCACGACCTGGCGGTCTTGAAGGTCGCCGCGCCCAAGCCGCTGCCCTTCCTCCACCTTGGGCACAGTAACGACCTGATGCCCGGCGAAACGGTCATCGCCATCGGCAATCCGCTCGGCTACAAGCACACCGTGACGACCGGCATCATCAGCGCGATCGACCGCGAACTTGAGTTTGATCAGCGGCGATCCTACAAGGGCCTGATTCAGACGGACGCCTCGATCAACCCGGGCAACTCGGGCGGGCCATTGCTGAATATTCTGGGCGATCTGATCGGCATCAACACCGCCATTCGCGGCGACGCCCAGAATATCGGCTTCGCCATCCCGGTCGACCGGTTGCATGAGCTTCTGCCCAACATGCTGGACATCGAACGGCTTCGCCGCGTCTCGCTCGGCGCGAAATTCGGGACCACCGTCGAAGAGAAAAAACTACAAGGTGCGCGAATCGAGAGCATCATCGCACGTTCACCGGCGGAAAAGGCCGGGCTTCGCGTCGGAGACATTGTGACCGGCGTTGGTAACCGCCCCACGGCGAGTTTCATCGAGGTGTTCAGCGCCTTGGACGCCACCCCCACCGGCACGCCCGTCGAATTGACCGTGATGCGCGACGGGGGGAAACGGCAGAACGTCAGCCTGACGATGGTCGATGTGCCGCGCCCCGATGGCGGCGAGTTGCTCTGGAAGCACTTTGGCATCCGCGCCCGCTCGCTCACGCCGGATGATCTGAGAAGCCTCGGCCTGCGCAGTGCGGTCGCCCTGGTCGTGACAGACGTCCGTCGCAATTCGCAGGCTCAGCGCGAGGGCCTGGAACCCGGCGATCTCATCACCAAGCTCAACGGGGCGCCCGCCGGCACGCTCGATCAGGCCGGCGCGATTCTCGAAGGCGTCACCCCAGGACGCGTCGTCGGCATCGGCGTGATGCGCATCGGGCACGATGCAATGATTCAGGCGGAGTTGAACTTGAAGGCCGGTTCGTGATCATCCTGATAGCGCCTGACAAATTCAAAGGCTCGATTTCGGCACAGACCGCCGCGGACGCGATTGCCGACGGACTGTACGCATCCGCCCGCGCGCGCAAGCCTCCGCTTGACCTTGACCTGCGTCTCTTTCCCATGGCCGACGGCGGTGACGGCACCCTCGAATGCCTTCTCGCCGCCTGGGGCGGTCGACGACAGCAGACCACTGCCATCGGCCCGCTCGGTGACGAGATACAGGTCCCGATCGGACTCGTCCAAGACGCCTCCACCGCCATCGTCGAAGCCGCGACCGTCATCGGGCACGCGCTTGTCCCGCGGGGCCGTCACGATCCGCTGGTTGCCTCCTCCATCGGCCTCGGCCAGGTCCTGCGGTCGGTCATCGAGACTGGCGTCGAGAACATCCTGCTGGGGCTGGGCGGCAGCGCCACGGTCGACGGCGGCGCGGGCATGATGCAGGCGATGGGGCTACGACTGCTCGATGCCGCAGGGCGCGAACTGCCGCGGCCGATCGGCGGCGGACACCTGCGCGACATCGATCGCATCGTCTGGCGCGATCCGCCGGCGAATCTTGAGGCAGTGCAATTCACGATCGCAGTGGACGTGCTCAACCCATTGTGCGGCCCAGACGGTGCGGCTCGCGTCTTCGGCCCGCAGAAAGGCGCGGACCCGCGCGGCGTGGATATCCTCGACAACGGACTCAGCCATTGGGCCGACGTGCTCGCCAAGGCAACCGGCAACGACACACGCAATGAGCCCGGCACCGGTGCCGCGGGCGGAATCGCCCTGCCACTGCTCAGCCTGACCCGCGCCGCCATCACCCCCGGCGTCGATCTGGTGATGGAAGCCCATCGCATCGCCGACGCGATCGGTTCGGCCGATCTGGTCATCACCGGCGAAGGTCGGCTCGACGGGCAATCCCTGATGGGAAAAGTCGTCGGCGCCATTGCCCGCATGTCGCATAGCGTCGGCGTGCCCTGCGTGGCCTTGGTGGGTGCAGTGGGCCCGGGCGTGGATCAGTTCAATTCGCTCAACCTTCGCCACGTCGTGATCGGCGGCACAATCGAAGAAACCGCAGACCGGTTATCTGACGCAGCCGGTGGCCTCCTTTCCGCCATGGATCGACAGGGCTAGCAAGCCCATCCGAATGCCCCTCGCGGCCACCATACGCAGCGCAGGCGATTCCAGGCGGTATCAAGGGCTGGGTTGGGCGTGCCGAAGATGCGCTCGCGGATTGAGCGTTGATCCACGCGAACAATTGATCGCGGCACAATCGGCACAAACCGAACCGGGGGCACCTTGGCCGAATCGACGCAGGCATTCCAATGGGAGACGGCCGATAATGTGCATATAGTCCACGCGGTCGGCCTGCGCGCCGACGCCGCACCGGACGGCAGTTTTTGCGCATCGGGAGACAGCGCGTGACGGGAACATCAGTGGGCTTGCTGCCCCGCATGGGAGGTTCCATTCGTCGAAGCATCGACGGCTTCGGCGAATTTTGGCGATTCGCCGGCCGTTCGACCGGCTGGATCACGCGCGGTTTTTTCAGCGCGTCGCAGTGGCGGCTGCTCATGCCGCAACTCTATGAAGTGGGCTTTCGATCGCTGCCGGTCATCCTCATCACCGGCGCCTTCGTCGGCATGGTCCTCGCGGTACAGGCCATCGATCAGTTTCGCTCTGTCGGTCTCGAAGATCGAATCGGCGCTATCGTGAATATTGCCGTCGTGCGCGAACTCGGACCGGTGCTGGCCGGCGTCATGCTGGCCGGACGCATCGGCGGCGCGCTCACCGCCGAACTCGGCACGATGAACGTGACCGAGCAGATTGATGCGCTTCGCAGCATGGGCGTCGATCCGCAGCGATACCTCGTCGCCCCGCGCGTGCTGGCCTGCATCTTGTTGACACCCGTCTTGACGCTCTACGCCGATTTGACCGGCTCGATCGGAGGCTGGTTCATCTCGGTCGTGCAGCGCGGTGTGGATGCGGGGCCCTATTGGGAATACACCCGCCAGGTCGTGGACAACTTCGATCTATTCTCCGGCGTATTCAAGAGCGTCTTCTTCGGCGCGGCGCTCGGCATGGTCAGTTGCTACAAGGGCTTCAATTGTCGGCCCGGCGCCGAGGGCGTCGGCCGCGCCTGTACCGAGGCGTTCGTGGCGTCGTTCATCGCCATTCTTTTCCTCGATTACCTCCTCGCGGAAGTGCTTCAGGCCTTTGCGATTCGTGTATATGGATTCAAGACTTTTATTTAGAAAGGGACCGTGGCGTCACCCGTCGGACAGGAAGAGGCCCTCATCGAGCTGCGCGGCGTCAGCAAGAGTTTCGGCGCGCTCAGAGTGCTCGACCGGATCGACCTGCGCCTGGCGGCCGGTCAGACCACCGTCATCATCGGCGAATCCGGCACGGGCAAGAGCGTGCTGCTCAAGCACATCGTCGCCCTGCTCAAGCCCGACGCCGGCGAAGTGCGCTTTCATGGCCGCCGCATCGACAACCTGTCCGAGCGCGAGCTGGCCGACATTCGCTGCCGCTTCGGATTCCTCTTTCAGATGGGGGCCTTGTTCGATTCGATGACCGTCGCGCAGAACGTCGCGTTCCCCATCATCGAACACGGCGGCCACCTCAACGGCCGGCTCGTCGAGATCGTCGCCGAGAAACTGCGGCTGGTGGGTCTGGACGGCCTGCAGAACCGCACGCCGGGGCAGATCTCCGGCGGACAGAAGAAGCGCGTCGCCCTTGCCCGCGCGATCGCCATGGGCCCTGAGGTGGTCCTCTACGACGAGCCGACGACCGGACTCGATCCCGTGCGATCGGATGTCATCAACGAGCTGATTCTCAAACTGAAGCGCGAGATTCGTGTCACCAGCGTCGTTGTAACGCACGATATGACCAGCGCCATGAAGGTGGCCGATCGCATCGTGATGCTGCATCAAGGGTCCATCATTGCCGACGGCCCGCCGGACTTCTTCCGCACCACGGACGACGCCCGCGTGCGCCGTTTCGTGGATGGCCAGGCCGACCCGACCGACCTCGAGGCGTTGAACATCAGTACGTTGACCAAGGGAAACAAGACGTGACGTTGATCACAAAATCGAAAAAAGTCCGCTGTCGCGCCCGCTTTGCCAGTGTATTGGCTGGAGGTTATTTGCCATGAATGAGAGCCGTCGAAACACGATCGTCGGATTGTTCGCCATCTTCGCCCTGGTCGCCATGACTGGATTGGTTTTTATGTTCGGCGGCGGGCGATCGTGGTTCGCCGATCGCTACCCGATTCGCGTCTACTTTCCCAACGGCGTGACCGGCATCGCCGAGGGCCAAAGCGTCACCCTCAGCGGCAAGCGCATCGGCGAGACAACCAGCGTCGAGTTTCACGACGCTGAGCACGTCTCCTCGGGCGTCGATGTCATCGTCAGCGTCGATGGCGCGTACGACCTACCGTCAGACGCCATCGTCCGCGTGGCTGCGAGCATCATGGGATTCGGACGGCCGGCGATTCAGATCCACCTCTCCGAGAAGCCCGGCGCCGAGAACCTGCCGCGCGATGGTACAGGCATGATTCGCGGCGAGATGATCGCCATGCTCGACCAGTTGCTGCCGCCGGAACTGCAGGGCACGCTGATTAAGTCGGCCGACACCCTGACCAATGCCGCGTCTCAGATGGGCGATCTGGCCGGGTCCCTAAAGCCCGTCACAGTTGAACTGACCCGCCTGCTGGAAAGCCGCAAGATCGAGGACGTCAACGCCCAACGCGTGCATGCCAATCTCGATACCGTCGTGCAGCGGATGGATGGCGGATTGAAAAACCTAAACGACGTACTCGGCGATCCGCAGAATCAAGAGAATCTCCGGCAGATCCTTGCCAACGGGCGCCAGATGACCGAGCGCGGCACGCTGCTGATGGACGATCTGCGCCAAACCGCGACGGACGGGCGCGCACTGTTCACCCAGGGCCAGCGGACGCTGCAGAGCCTGGCCGGCGCGAGCGATCAAATGTCATCCGTGCTGGTGCGCCTCGACAAGGCGGCGACGGACCTGAGCGAGGGCCGCGGCACGGCCGGCTTGTTCCTGAGAGACAATCGCCTCTATGAGGAACTCGTCCTATCGGCGCGGCGGCTGACCAAGGCGCTGGATGACATCCGCGACGTCATGGAAATGGCGAAGCGCGGGGAGTTGAAGATCAAGGCGTTTTGAGTGCCTGAATTCGACGGCCGCCCATCAGCATTGCGGCACCAATCGCCAGCATTGTGATGGCAGATGGCTCGGGGACCAGTGCTATGCGGAAGCCTGTGGTTTCGCGACCGAGCGTCGGATCAACGCCCAGTCTGACGCCGGCCGAGAGACCCGCCTCGTCATGACTCCAGCCTCCTCCGTAAGCGGTTCGTCCATTGGTCGACAGGACTTCCTCAACCATTTCCCAGAGATTGCCGGTCTGGTCAAATGTGCCCCAATAGTTGGAAGTGGCCGAATAGGCCCCGACATCAGTGAGGTAACTTGCTGTGGATGAGTATGGCACAACCCCGGTCATCGCGTAGCCGCCGTTGAACCCGTTGTTGATCTGGTCTTCGCGGAAGAAATTCCCGGTAAGCGCGGCATTGGGCGCGGCAGTGCCTGGCGGCGGCGCGCTGTCCGGCGTGGTGTCGGTCTGCATCGCGTAGCGCCAGTAGTTGTCGCCTCCGCCAGCGCCCGGCGTGGGGTCGTAGTAGGCCGCCTTGTACCACTCGTCACCGGTTGGAATCACATACTGCGCACCGGGCTTCCGTGTGACTGCCATGAGCGCCGCGTTCGACGTCGCGCCATTCATCACGTATGAACCATCCTCGGTGGTCGCCGGACCCTGTGGCCCGTCCGGCTGCCCGTTGGTCAGCCAGTTGGCGAAGCGTGCCGCGCTGCCCCAGGTGGCGAATGCAATCGGTCGATTCGGAGAACCGATCGGCTGGTAGGAATAATTGCCCGGTGAACCGCTCCGCGCGATCCCCGCGACATTCAGATTGGTGCCCATGCTCGGGTGATACAGCGAATAGGTATCAGACTCTGCGACGGCATTGAGAAACTGGACATATTGTCCGATCGTGACCTCGTATTTGCCGATTGCGAAGTTGTACGGCACGGCCCCAATGGGCCCCGCGGCGTTCGGATTCCCCGCGCTGCCGACCGAAACCATCGACAGGCTGGTCTGACCCGACGGCATGTTGAAAATGTCGGCGGATGCAACGCTCGCCGCCAGCGCGCACCCCAACCCCGCCAGAACACAGCAAACTGATCTCATGATGACTGACTCCGCTCGGATATTGACGGCGCTGAGTCCCAGCGCCAGGAATGTCGGCGGCAAATCAGTCTAGTCTATTTCGGGGTGTCCCGCAAACGGGGAGATTGTATTTTGTGTAAAAATGCCACGAACATGTGGCAAGAGCCCCACTATCGTGGCAACCTTCTGAAGTGGATGCTTCGGCTTACTTCTTCCCGGCAGTGGGAGCGGCGGCCTTAGCTCGCTGTTCCAACGTGGCCAGGTTGTCCAGTCGCTGCTTGAGTTCCTCAAAGAAGGCATCGATCGGCGTGTTGAGTTCCTTCTTGCGATCAGCCTTGGCCTTCGCATCGGTCAGCCGCTCGGCCGCCGCAAAATCATCATCGCGGCTGTTCCGATAGGCCCGCGCCCGGTTGCGAAGGTCCTTGAGGATCGACTGAGCCTTGATGACCTGGGCATCGGTGAACTCAAACTTCTTGCAAGTCGTGTCCACGTACTTGTCCCAGTCGTCGAGGGCGGGGGCGGCCTGAAGCCGCACAGGCTCGACAGCAGCCGGCATGGGGCGCGAAGGGCCGGGGTTCTTCTCCGCGCGATTGGCGTCATTGCGAGCAGCGGCAACGGGCGCCGCCGCAACCGGGGCGGCGGGCTTCTCGGCGTTCGCAGCGCCGATCTTGCGGGCCGCGGCCTTCGCTGTCCGGCCATTGGTGGCCGCACCCTTCACATCGGCAATGGACTTGGTGGGGTCGTTGAGCAGCTCATCCGCGGCGGCCCGCACTTCGTCCATGTCTGCGCCCGTCGCAGAATGGGCTGGCGTGGCACCCATTGCCGGCACAATGCCGACGTCACTGATACCGGGTTGCATTGCTGCATTCGGCCGAACCGGCGTCGACGGCGGAGTCTCGCCGCCAGCCTTTCCCACGGCGGCGGGAGCAACCTCGGCGAGTTTGGCGCCGTTCGGGAGTGGATTGCCCTGGGCCGTCGCCGTCGCATCGCCACCGATGCGGGCGCTCGCCAAATCCCCATTGTGTTGTGCCTGCTGTTCAATGTCGGTATCAAAGGACTCTAGCATGAGATCACGTCGCTTGAGAAGCTCATCCAATCGGCCCCGCCCTTCTGACGCGAATTGAGGGTCCAATTGCGTTTCGATCTCTTGAGCTACAACTTTGTCACTTAACGGCCCATTATCCACGACACTCTGAAGAAGGTCGGTTGTCGTCGTTGGATCAGGTTCGCCGCCACTCGCAGCGGCGTCTTCCGCGGCCTTTGTAACGCGAGCAATCACATCGGCCTCAAACTCCCATTGCTGCTGAAGGCGACCTACGAGCTTCGCCCGAAGTGCCTCAGTTGCATTTTCATCGAGTGAATACGCAGCGCTGAATCGGGATAGCTGCTGCTCAATCTCATTCGAGTAATCCGCGAGCCAGCCAGCTGGTGGAGTACCATAGGCCGCGGCACCAGGACTCGCGCCCTGCGCATGTACACGCGAAAACGATGAGGCCATGAGAATGAACAGGCCTATCGCGACACTGCGAAACGTGGAATCAGCGAACATGAGATAGACTCCGTCGAGCTTGAAGAGCCGCGAACCCATTGAGCGCCCGGCAGCAATCGTTACTTTATACCAATCAATCTTATCATAGGTTGCTTTGGATCACAAAAAAAGAGCTGGGCACGATCGAAATTGCTTCGACCGTGCCCAGCGTTTAGTCTAAATTACGCGCTACCCAGTCAAACGGGCGACGCAGTAATCCTGCTCTTAGCGAGCAACCCGTCGGCGAACGACGGCGAGCGCACCCAGCGCCAGGAGACCCAACGACGTGGGCTCGGGGACGTTCTGGATGTTGATCACCGGCAGCGCGGCGACGACACCTTCGCTGGCCTCAATGGCCGCGTTGGCGCCGAAAGCAACCATTTCGTAGTTGCCATCGTTGTTGGCCCACACCCACGTCGAGTCCGGGCTGGCAGCAGCCTGGATCGAAGCAGCGCTCAGATCGCCCGTGTTGTACTGGCGAGTGAGCGTGAAGGTCAGGACCGGGAACGTGGTGTTGGCAGGAATGCCGCCTGCGGCAAACGTCGAGCCGTGAGCGCCAACCAACAGTGCCGCGCCCGTGCCACCGGCGCCGGCAGCCGCGTCACCACCCGTAAACAGCTGGCCAGCGGCAATCGCCGCGCCGGCTGCGGCCACGCCGTTACCCGGCGCAGTCCGCAGATCGGTGGCATGCTGAACCAATCCACCGGAACCTGTGTTCACCATCATGGTGACTGTCCACGAGCAGCTGCCCGGCGCACCCTCTGTATTGCACTCCAAGTTCAAGGCCGAGCCCTGAGCACCTGGGGTGCCGGTGCTCTGCGCATTGTTGGGAGTGGCGGTGTACCAGACAAAGCTGGCCGCGTTGGCCATCGACGCCGAAGCGAGGACTGCCATCGCCATTGCTACGTTGCGAACCATTCTCATGAAACTAACTCCTTCCCTATTGTTGTTGCTGACTTTCCCACCCGATTGGGAACTTCTTTCCCAAGCCACGCTCAGTGCTCGATCTCTCGAATCGCACTCACTGACCGGATAGGATCCTTATCTCAAACAAAAATCACGCGAACCAAACCAAATTAGGGGCACGGCGCAGTCTGGGCACCGGTGAAGCCACCGATGTCAAGACCGTTGATGTTGCCACTGTTGTTGCGGTCATACAGATAGCGCTGAGCCTGGGTGATGGCCGTTCCGGCCGCCTGTGCACCGGTGAAGCCACCGATGTCAAGACCATTGACGTTGCCCGATCCGTTCGTGTCGCCCTTCAGTCGGACCTGGATCACCGCATCGCGGATGCCAACGCCGCCGACCGTGTTGCCACTGACATCCGCCTCAACGGCGCCGCCGGTGTAACCGAGGGAAACGCGCTCCTCAGGCACTGCGTTTCCGCCTGTGCTGAAGGTGCGGGTGACGAGCAGGTTATTGACGCTCAGGTTGACGTTGTAGGTTGAATTGGTCGCGTGGGTTCCACCGGTCTGGCAGCCAACGGCATCGCGGGCAGCAGCGGTGATTCGAATGCGACCGAGCTGGTACGGGCCACCGATGGTCAGACCACCAGCGGTTGCATACATCGAAGCACCGTCAACCGGTACCTTGACGTACTTAGCGCCAACCACGCCGGTTCGGCTGCTGACGCCGGCCGCAAAGCCGTAGTTCACGGGAACCGTTGCGTCCGTGAGAGTCCACGCCCAGTTGACCGACGCAATTTCATAGCGAGGCGTGGCAACCGTCGTGCCGATCGCCATGTCGAGGCCGATCGACGAAATCACGTCGCCAGTGCCCGTCGGTGCATCCGTGTCATCGTTGACATCGCAATACAGCCAGAGGTCGCCGGTCGATGCATTGCCATCGGCGTCAAAGTTCGGATACGTCGTCGGGTTGGCCGTTTGGAAGTTCGTCGAATTTGACGGGCAAACACGAAGTACCTGGCCGTTTCCACGACCGCCACCTGCGCCACCGTCATTCGGGAAATCGCCTTGGCCGTTGGTGAACGGGGTCGTCGGCGTCGTGATCGAAGCCGCCGTCGGGCGGACGTCAAACCAGTAGTTCGACTCACCGGCCTGGGCAGCCACCGTGAGTCCGGTCACGGCCACTGCTGACAAGATAAACGAATACTTTCGCATGATAAGCTCCTGACTCCACCTCGTTCGGCGGAGCATCCACACTGTCACGTCCGAGACCGCTTCTTTGCCTCGGTGTGGGTCTGGAAGCCTTACCGGGGTCTTCAAGTCCACAAACCTTTGCGTTTTACTTCGATCCACCAGGGACACCCCGGCGTTTCGAAGTCGGGCCGATCATTCGGACAAACCCGAATCTCACAACCCGAAGCGAAGCACACATCCACCGACACTGGCGAGCGGTACCGGAAATTACCTTCGCCGGCTCGGCGACATGCGTCGCCTTTACGCCAATCGAATCGACGATCCTATTCCTCGTCGAAGCCCCGGGTCAACTCCCATGTTCATCCGTCGTGCGCTCTTGCAACGCCCGGCCGGATTGTCATGACATAGCGGACCTGTTTCTCTTGCAGTTGCAAGCCCGCTAAGCAAGTGACCCGACGCCTTGATAAGTCCAAGGCCATCGCGCCGATCAACGCATCCAAGACAGACCGCTTATTCAGCAACCTGCATTGGACTTTGAACGGAGTCCGTCTCGTAGGTACTCCATCCACCCGCTCATTCTAAACCGTCGGGCGGGCGGAATACAAGCCTTTCGCGTGGAAAAACGCAATCTTTTTACGTGTCGCAAACCCTTGCCAGCACGAGACTTCCGGCTAACCGACGTCCGATAAGAACGTCGGTCATTTGCTGATGCGGGTCGGATTTGTGCCCGCATGCGCGGCCCTTTCTGTCCGCACACAGGCATTGACGGACGGCGGGTACGGTCCGGCTACCGAAAAACCGGGGGAGATTTCCACAATCGCGGCCGCGGCATCGCCAAGATTCGCCCTGAATTGAACTTGCGGCTGCCTCCCATGGGCTAAAAAGACGAAATCACAATGCGCGGCGATACGCAAGCTGATCGCCGATCACGCGTTTTGGCACTCAGTGCCATTTTGTCGATGTGTCTATGTTTGACGAGGCGGCGGATGCGGTGATGGCGTCGCGCTCGCGTGACCTAACTCCGACTCAAGGTGTCAAAGTGTCGAGGTTTCAAGGTGTCGAGGGGCAGGTGGTTCGGGTGACTGAAAGGCAGATTGCCTAATTTTACTTTGCGTCGGAGTAAGATCAGACGCGATCGATCCAACTCTTCATCACGGCTTGCAAGGCCGGAGAGTGCCGATCGTCGCTGCAATTCAGGTCCGACAGTTCGAGCCGTTTGCGGCATTCCGCGCGAATCGCGTCGAAGGCCGCCCCCGGCAGACCGGTTTGCAATTGTCGACGAAATGCGAGATCGATGGCCACCACATCGCAGACTTTCCTGACGTCCTCTTCGAGCACCGCCAGGTCTGCCTCGGTCAGCTTTCCGATCGGCAAGCGCGACGGCCTGCCGGCGGCCGGTCGCGGCAATTCAACGCCTTCGGGCATGCGGCCGTCGACGCATAGGCAGAGCGCCGCGGCGATTTGAAGTGCCGCGCGCCGATGAGCGCCCTCGCTGTAACCGGCGATGTGCGGTGTCAGCAGGTTGGCGGTCTGCTCCAACGCAGGCCCAGCCACCGGCTCACCGGTCCAAACGTCCAGGATGACGCCGCCCAGTTGCCCCGCGGCGCTCGCATTCGTGACATCCGTCTCTACAACGACGCCGCCCCGCGCGGCGTTGATCAGCCATGCGCCATGCTTGATTCGCTCAAGCCGGCGTGCACCAATCAAGCGCTGCGTGGCATCGCGGCCGTCCACCGTCAACGGCACATGTAGCGTCAACACGTCCGCCTCCGCCATGGCATCATCGAGCGAAACGAGGCCCTCAACACCGATCTTCGCCAGAGGCGGATCCACGGACAAAACCCGAATACCCAGGGCCGCCCCCCACTCCGCAACGCCCTTGCCGATGCGTCCAAACCCCACGACACCGAGAACTGCATCGACAAACGGTCGACCCGTGCGCCGCCGCCACTCAAAGAGACAGGCCAGCACATACTCGACGACCGGCCGGGCGTTGCAACCTGCCGCGGTCGAGAATGCAATGCCGCGCTGATTCAGGTATTCGACATCGATGTGATCGACGCCGGTCGTGGCGGTCCCAACAAAGCGGACCGGCGAAGCGCCGAGCAGTTTCTCGTCAACCCTTGTGATGCTACGGATGATGAGCGCGTCGGCATGCTCAAGGTCGCCCGCGTCAATTTCCCGCCCCGGTCGCAGCAGAACATCCCCGATCTGCGAAAAAAGCGACGAGCCGCCCCAGATGTCCGAGTCCACCACGATGCGCATGGGGGCGATGATAACCCTGGTGCGGCCAGATTGCGGGGCCGATGCGCGATCAAAACCCCGCCTCGACTACAATTCGCCCGAAAGATCGCAAGCGAGGACGCCTGACATGCCGGCCTTTGAACGCCACTTGTTTGTCTGCACGAACGAGCGAAAGCCCGGTCATCCGCGCGGTTGCTGTGCGTTCTCCGCTTCTGACGCGATTCGCGAGCGGCTCAAGACGCTGGCCGCCGACCACGGTTTGAAGGGCCGCGTTCGCATCAATTCATCCGGCTGTCTGGATCAATGCGAACATGGGCCCACCATCGTGGTGTACCCCGAAGGCGTTTGGTACGGCTTTGTTTCCATGGCGGACGTCGATGAGATCGTGCAATCTCATCTGATCGAGGGGCGACCGGTCGAGCGGCTGCGAATCGCGGACGCATGCCTGAATGCGAAGAATTGTCCGCATCGATCGACCGAGGGTACATGACCGGCGGCAGGCGGTTGGAACAACACGGACCTGTGTCCGGTGGCACGCTGGTGCCATTCCCAGGCCGTTCGACTCACCAAATTCGGCAACTTTGCAAGACAAAGTGGCAGATAACACGTTTGTTAGGGCCGTCGCTGCTTTTCTGGCGGGTCGGATTGCGTATAATCACAGGCCAACGGAGCAGCGCAAGAGGCGGATGGGACGTTCGCACCGAACCGAGACGCAAGCAGCGCGAGTGGGCAGGCGGGCAGAACCAAATTGGAAGGACCGCTGTCGGCGGTGGAGCGAGAAGCATGCGGAATACCCGGCGTTTTCGGCAATCGGCAAGTGTGCGCCTGATCGCAATGATCCTGGCATCGGCCATGATTCCCGGCTGCGGGCTTGTCGGCCCGTGTTCGCCGGCGTTTGCTCCCGGAAATGACAATGCGAGCAATGACAACATCGGAAACGACAACACCAACACGGGTAATGACAATACCGGTAACGACAACACCGGAAATGACAATACGGGAAACGACAACACCGGCAACGACAACACCAATCAGCCGCAGGTCGACTGCGACGCGGCCAAGTGCGCCGATTGCGACGCGACCAGTTGTCTGAATATCACCAGGACCGAGCATTTCACGAACGGCTCGCTGAACATCGTCGGCGTCAGCACCTGCGGCGAGGAACTCGCCATAGACTGGTACGACACCGACAAGACTTACGTCCAGACATTCTTCGTCCTGGGCGACGGCCGCTCCTCGACGGTGGGTCAATTCGATTCGGCCATGGCTGCGAACTTGGGCGGCTATCGTGTACGCCGCAACAGCCGGCCCGAATGCCAGTGCAAGGACTGCCCGATCACGGCGACGCCGTAGGCGCGAATCTCACCCCTCGGCCGATACACCCCGCTGCAAGGCGGCTTCAATCCGCTCAAGCCGGCGCGAGATTTCCATGATCTCGGTCTGCGCCTTCACGTTGACTTGATAATCCAGATCGGTCCGCAGGCGGTCCTTCTCCGATTGCCGATTCTGGCTGACCATCACGAAAATCGACAGGAAGATCGCTTCCAGGCTGCAAATCACGGTCAGCAATCCGAACGGAAACGGATCGAATCGCGCGCGGTCCGGCAGCAGCGTATTCCAGGCAAGCCAGAACGCGAACAGCGCGACGTGAAACACCGTGAATGCGCGTCCTGCCGCGACGCTCGCTATGACGTCGCAGATTCGCTGCCACAGGCCCGTGTAGGCGCGGGCAAAAACCAGATTCGCATTGCGCATCTCCTTCACTGTCTCGGAGGTCTCGCGATGCCGGCGACCCATTTCCGTTAGCATCTGGATGGCCACAGCGGGATGATCCACCAGGAAGCCGTGAAACGCCGTGCGATCGAGACGCAGTAGCGTGACACCCGTGGTCGCCCGGACGGTGGCGACGCGCGGCCCGCCATCAAGCAGCCCGACTTCGCCGAAGAAGTCACCTTCCCCCAGTTGGTTGATCACAATCTGCTCGCCGACACCATTGGGGACGCTGACGACGACTTCGCCTTTCTCAATGATGAAGAAACCGTCAGCGGTATCGCCGAACCAGCAAATCGTCTGATGGGCCTCAATCGACTCGCGCCGCATCCTGTCGAACAGGGCTTTCTGGGCATCGAGCGAAAGCGTGCTGAAGATTGGAATTCTCGCCAGCAGGCCGCCCTGAAGAATGCGTGACGGACTCTGTTCGGCGGCTGGCGTCATAAGTGGCTCACGTGCGCGGAAATTCTACTTGACAATGAAGCCACATGGCAATTCTCATTCAGCCCGCGAGGTTTCGAATTGCGCGCCTTTGGCGCAGTTCATTTCCAGAAGGGAGTGCCCCCTCATTGTCAAACACGCAAGCCTGCCGCCCCTCCCGTGGCGCGACTGATGAGAACCGTTCAAGCGAACGGCGGCGCTCGCACCGTCGACGCGCCGTGGTGACAGGCATCGCGACAGTCGGCATTTGGATGCTGATTCATTCGGCCGCGCGTGCCGATCGCCTGGATGCGATTCGCCAGCGCGGCGTGCTGATCTGGGGCGCCGATCAGGAAGGCGGCGGGCCGTTTGTCTATCCCGATCCCGCGGATGACGATCGCGTCATCGGCTTTGAGGTGGATCTGGCCGGACTGCTCGCAGATGAATTGGGCGTCCGAGCGGAGTTCAAGCAGGCCGACTGGAACACGTTGCCGGAGTTCCTGCGAAGCGGCGTCATCGACGTCGTACTCAACGGCTACGAGTGGACCCCCGATCGCGCCGCATTCATGCGCGCGACCGCCCCCTATTACATCTACGAACTGCAACTCCTCGCCCGTGAAGACGACGATTCGATCCGCTCGTGGGATGATCTCAAGCAGTCCGACGAAACCCGACCGCAGATCAGCGTTCTCAGCAGTTCTTCTTCGGAAGCCTACCTCAAGCAACACCTCGGCGACGCGGTTGAAATCGTCGGCTACCAGGGCAACACCGACGCCATGGCCCAGGTCCGCCAGGGCGTTCACGCCGCGACGCTGGAAGACTGGCCCATCGCCGTCTTCTACAAGAATCAGCCGCAGGGCCGCGGACTTCGCTTCATCGGCGAACCCGTCGGACGCGGCTATTACGTCATGTACGTCGCCCGCGAAGAAGAGCGCCTGGCCGACGCGCTCTCGGGCGCAATCGACGCGCTGTATCGCGACGGTCGTCTGAAGACACTCTATGAGAAATGGGGCATCTGGAACGCCACGCAGGCACAGTTACCCGCCGCAACATCCGAATTGAAGGCGCTGCAAGTTTCTGGATCCGCGTCCGGCGCGATCGAAGCGCCGCACGGCCTGGGCGTCGTCCGGCGCTACTGGCGCATCCTGCTCTCGGCCGCGTGGATGACCGTCAAACTCTCAGTATTCTCCATGCCGCTGGCCATCGCCCTCGGCCTGCTGATCGCGCTTGGCCGCCTATACGGCCCGAAGCTCCTTCGCCCCATCCTCACGATCTATGTCGAAGTCCTGCGCGGCACGCCGGTCATGCTGCAACTCTATTTCATCTATTTTCTCCTGCCGATGGTCCTGCCCATGTCCGTGCGCCCCTACTTCGGACCGGTCATCGCCGCGGTGCTCGGCCTGGCGATCAACTATTCGGCCTATGAGGCGGAGATCTACCGGGCAGGACTGCAGGCCATTCCCAAGGGCCAGATGGAGGCTGCGCTGGCCCTCGGCATGACCCGCCGCGCCGCGCTGCGACATGTCATCGTCCCGCAAGCCGTGCGCCTCGTTGTGCCGCCGGTCACCAACGATTTCATCGCACTCTTCAAGGACACGTCGATCTGCTCGGTCATCGCGGTCACCGAGCTGTCCAAGCAATACAACGTGCTGGCCAACAGTACCGGCGCCATCGTGGAGCTTGCCGCCATGACCGCCTTGCTGTATCTCGCCATGAGTTACCCGCTCTCGCTGTCTGCGCGATGGATGGAGAGGCGAATGGAGACCGGGGCGTGATGAACAACGCGGACAACCGTCAACCTGCGGCAGTGAATCCGGGCCTCCGCGCCTATCCCGAAGAGAGGTTCTTTCGATCACCGTCGGCCGACGTCTGGCTCGTCGTCATTCTGGGCGGACTGCTCTCGTTTGCCGGTCTGGGATTCGGCCCCGATCTCTCGGACCATGAGGCGATCATCGGCCAGGGCGCGCGTGAGACCCTGCAATCCGGCGACTGGCTGATCCCGCGCGTCAACGGTGAGGTCTTCGTTCGCAAGCCCCCGCTGCCGATCTGGATGGCGACATGGGTCTCAAACGTCGTAGACGGACAGGCGACCGTCAGCCGCCTCGCCACCCGCCTGCCGTCAGCACTTGCCGGATGGTTGACCGTGATCGTAGTCTATTTCCTGGGCCGGTCGCTCTTTGGCCATCGGGCCGGCGTCGTCTCGGCACTGGTGATGGCGTCGTGCGCCGGCGGATTGATGTTCTCGCACCGCGCCGAGATTGAAATGACGCTGACGCTGTTCTCAGCGTGCGCATTCGGGGCGTTCTGGGCTGCGACCGAGACAGCGCCGCAGATCCGCCGCGGCTGGCTATCGGCATTCTATTTTTTTCTGGCGGCGTCGATGTTCGCCAAGGCCCCGCTTCCGCTTGCCGTGGTAATGTTCCCACTCGCCGTATGGTGGTTCGTCACCATTCCCGTGCTGGATCGCAGCGCGGGGCAAACACTTTGGCAAGGCATCCGTCGCCAACTCATTCGTTTCCTGAATCTCCTGTCGATTCCGGGCATTCTGCTCTTCCTCGCAATCGTCGTGCCGTGGCCCATCTACATCTACAAACACGTCGACCACGCCCTCGATCTCTGGCGGCTCGAGTTCGTAGCCCGCTACACCGGCGACATGAGCGAATCGGCCGAGCCGTTCTGGTATTACCTGCCGATGGTCTTCCTGCTCGCCCTGCCGTGGTGCCTTTCGCTTCCTGAAGCGGCGGCATCGCCCTTCCTGCGATCCTACTCACCGATGCGGCGACCGCTGGCCTTCGCCTGGACCTGGCTCATTGTTCATTTTGTCTTTGTCAGCACCGGGGCCTACAAGCGCTCGCACTACCTCGCTTCATGCCTGCCGGCGATGGCCCTGCTGCTCGGACCGACGCTGGATCGCCTCTTTCTGGCCGCAAGGACCTTCTCCCGCCGCGCCATTGCGTCAGCCACCATCGGTTTCGCCATCGTCGCGATGATCGCCGCCGTCGCAGCCGCCGTCGTGATTCAGAGGAAAATGCCCGGCCTCATGCTCCCCGGAATCGGATGCGCGGCAGTCGGTGGCCTCGGTATTGCCGCGGCCTGTCACTTCTTTTTCAAAGGCCGGCGGGCCCTAAGCCTATTGACGCTTGCCGTCATGTCGGGCGCCCTCTTCATTTGGGGTTGGATCGGCATCGGCACGACCGGTTGGCTCGATTACAAGCCGCGCGAGATGGCGCGGGCCATTCGCGAATCGTCGATTCCGACCGACCTCCGCATCACCTGGGCAGTCGGTCGCCCCGACCCGCGCCTCGCATTCCACCTGGGCCGCCCGATCCCGCCGCTGTTCTCCGCGATGGAAATGGCGTCGATGCGAACTGATCGCAAGGCGGCATCGGACGACCTGCAATTCAAGATCGCAAACCGGATCGCGGCGCGGCTGACGAGCCAGGCTCCCGAGTACCTGGTGATCGACGTGAAGTACTGGAAGCGGTTCAGCAGTTTCTTCAAGACGCCGGCGCACGTGGTGCATCGCCTGCACGATCCATTCGACGACGACGACGGCGATGACTGGATGCTGGTGACAAATGCGTGGAACACCGGTGAAGCATCCACCCAACGCGTTTCGGTGCTGGCGAATTGAGCGTCAGCCAAGCACGGCTTCAACCATAGCAATAGATTTGAGGGACTCAAACAAGGCCGACGCGCGGCGTGAATTGCAAAAAAATCGGCCCGCGAATCGCCCAGACGATTCGCGGGCCGTTCTGTCTATTTCCGTACCCGCCGGCCATTCCGGCGCGGTGGAATCACTCATCCATGTTGGAGTTGCTGCTCATCGACCGCGAACCCATCGGCGACAGATCGTTGCCGCTCGAGGTCGTGCGGGCATTGATCGTCGATCGCGGCGTTACACCGGCCATGCCGCCGGTGCCGCCATCCCGCGCGCCGACCAGGAAAATCTCAACGCGTCGATTTTCTTCGCTGCCGCCGCGGTTGTTCGGCACGCGCGGGTGGTGCTCGCCGTAGCCCATCGCGCCCATTCGGGTGTAATCCAGGCCGAAGCGATGCAATGCCTGCACCACCGCAACCGCGCGGTTGGTCGACAGGTTCCAGTTGGTCGGATGCTTGCGACCGGTGATCGGGCCGATCGGCAGGTTGTCGGTGTGGCCGACCACGATGACTTCAAACTGGCTGGCCGAAGGCGACGCCACGATGCGTGCGAATTCCTGCAGCGACTGCTGCGCCCCGGAGCGAACTTCGTCGCTGCCCTTCTCAAATGTCAGATCGCTCTTCCACCGCACCGCGCCGCGCGACGAGTCGTACTCGACGGCGTCAGGGTGCTTCGCGGCCAGTTCCTTCAACGCCCGATCGAGATCAGCCGGCAGACGCACCTGCACGACTTCAACCGGGTTCATGCCGCGGGCGAGGACATCGTCCATCTGCCGCTGCATCTTCTTGTTCATTTCGGCGATGCGGCTGTTTTCATCACGAAGCGTGGAGGCCAGCGCGGCATTGGTGCCGACTTCGCGCTGGAGGCCTTCGCGCTCCTGCTCCAGAGCCAGCGCCTTGGCGCGCTCGTCGGCCAGATCGCGCTCAAGCACCTCGCAGCGCTCGACCGCCTTGCGCCGCGCGAAGTCGGTGCGCAGATATTCGTCGCGCGAGACGCAGCCGATCGTTCCCGCCAACAGCGGCAACACCCCCACCAACGGCGCCCATGCCCTCAACTTGCTCATCCTAAGCCTCCCTGGTTTTGTTGTGCTTTTGATACTCCGGCCGCGGCCTCGTGGTTGAGGACGGCATCATTTACCGGACCCTATGCGGCGGCATTATGCAAAATCGGCCGGGCGAAGGCAACACTTCCTTTGGAAAAAGCACGAGATTTGCCGCGGGCGATCCGTCGTCCGCCATTCCTGTATCACGTTGGTCGCACTGAAGCGGTTCGCGCCGGCTGTGAATTACGGAAGGAATCGATCGCGCAAGTGCGCCGCGACGACCGGACACGCCGATTCGGTCTTCCGCCACAGCCGCTTGCGCGTCGCGGCGACAACCCGGTAAACCAAGTCCAGCAGGGCGGTTGGGAACCACGATGCAAAAGCCGCCAGCGTCAACCAGCCGCCGCCAAGCCCTCGGCATAAATGAATCACAGCCCGCGATCGCGTCAAAACGTGCCCGTCCGGCGTGAGAACATGCACACTGTCGGGAACCGGGTCGCGCAGGATGGGCTTGGCGAGCTGATCATAGGTTTCGCCAAAGAGGGGTGCGAAGTGCGGACGGCGAGAGGTCGCTCGCTCGTGATTCAGGATGAACCGAACCGACGCGTGGCAGAGGCCGCAGGTTCCGTCGAAGAACACGATGTCGTCACCGCGGGTTGCCCCAGCAGCGGTTTGATCGGTCGATGGCGATGGCAGTGTGGTCGACACCTGTGGACTCCGATCAGTGCGTCCGGCCCCGCAACGCCGTGATGCGCTCCTCAAGGTGGGCACGCAGAGCCGGGTTCATTCGATTGGGGGCCGAAACGAGCGTTCGCCGCTCGTCGAGATCGATGGCGGCCTCATAAGCTGCCGCCGCCTTCTCCCCCGCCGCCGGGTCAGTCGGGGCCTTCAGATCATAGAGCTGTCCCAGGGCAACGCGTCGTTGCGGCGCGGCAGGGCTGTCGGCCACCGCAGCCTCCATGTACGCGATGGCCGCGTCGAGGTCGGTAGCGCTTCCGGTGATCTGATACCGCCGGGTCATGACCATGCTTGCGCGCTGATCGATCGCGCCGTTGTCGGGGTCGCGCCGCCGCCATTCGGCCAGCATCTCCATCACGCTGTCGCAATGCGCCGTCGCCTCAATCCGCGCGACCAGCTCCAACGAACGCTCGTCAATGGCGGTCGCATCGAACGAATAGGCTTCCGCAGCGGCTCGATACGCGTCGTTCGACGGCGAGAGTTGATACGCCTGCCAGCCTTCGGGACGGGGCGACGTTCTGGCCCGGTCCAGCCCCGCGCCCAACCGCAGCGCGCCGATGGACAACCTGAGCGGCAGGAACAGCGTGCCGAAGATTCCGACGGCGAGGATGACAAGGCAAGTGCGCAGCGCGTGTCGCGGCGTTGTCGGCGAGGGGACCGATTCCGGTGTCGCATTTCGGGTAGCCACGCTTGATCTTGATGACGCCTGCGCAATCGCCGCGATCGCCATGAACACCGTCGCCGGGCCGGCCCAGAAGAGTTCCAAGTCAATGGATGCGTGAATCAGGAAGGCCACGAGGCCCGCAACCAATGCCCACGGGTCCACAAGTCCGCCGAGTGAGGAGTACTCGCGCTCCTGTCGACTTTCGATCGAGATCAACAGGAAGAACGCCAGCCAGCATGCCGCCCCGATCAGCACCGTCTGCTCCCACAGACCGGCCGCACCGCCCCAACTGATGACCGTCCAGACGACACCCGTCGACAACGTCAAGGCGAGCGCCCAACCGCCGATGCCGCGGAAGCGCTCTGACACCTGCTCTACGCTCACGGTCTGCTCGATTCCCGAATCAACGCCATCATTATTCGCGGGCCCCGACCAGTGCCGCGCGGTGACCCTCGTCCAGCCGATCCATGTCGCAATAACGGCGATCAACCCCAGCGCGCCCCACTCGGTCAGACTGCGGACAATCCAACTGTGCGGATCCTGCACATCCTCGGGACAGATCACCGGCTTGTACCGCGTAAAGAACCGGCCGAAATTGTTCGCACCGACGCCGAGCCAGCCTTCGCCGCGCAGCATGTCCGCCGCGCCTTGCCAGTACAGCCAGCGGAAGAGAATCGACCGGCCGAGCGCCTCGGGATTGCGCCAAAGCAGCGTCACGACTGCGACGCCCAGCGCGGTCATGCCCATCCAGACCGCCATCGCCGCACGGATCGGGCTGAGTCGCGCGGACAAGCCGCCTCGGCTTCGAATCAGCCGTCCGACGCCCCACAGCCCCACTGCGCCGGCGGCCGCGGCGGCCGCGCCCTTGCTCTGCGTGAAGACAATCGTCACACATCCCAGAATCGCGATGATGGCCGGTGCGACGGCCGATCGCCCCGCCTTCACCCGCGCCCACGCCACGCCGATTCCGGCCATGACAATGAGAATCAGATACCCGGCCAACACGTTGGCATGCGAGAAATACCCGGTGACCGCCCCGCTCTTCAATCGCTGCTCGAAGTCGTACAGCCGGCCGGGGTCCTCCTGTCCGTAGGCCATGGCCGCTCGGTATTGCTCCTCAAAGAGCTTCACGGTCGCCGGCAATTCGACCCATTTCTGTGTGCCGCACTTGACCACCACCGCCCCGCCGCATGCGAGAACGACCGCGAGTGCGAGGCGCTGCTGCCACGATCGACTCAGCAATTGCCGTAGCGTGGCGCAGTAGAGCAGCATCGCCAGAAAATCGATTGAGCCAATGATCGCCAGATGCTTCTGACCGGCACGCAGTGTCGAGATGCCGGCAGCGATGACCAACAGGGCGCCGCCGGGAAGCAAACCGGTTGTCTGCCAGCCGGTGCCGCGGATGCGCCGCAAAATCGCAACGCACGTCGCGCAAATGGCAATGACTGTAATGAATAGAAACGTATGACCGGGCTGTGCGGTGCTTTGCGGCGAGATGTTGCGAAACCAGGCGGCCGTTGCGAAGTCGTGGGATTCCGAGACAAACGTGCGAATCGGAATGAGGGCCAGCATCACGCCGAGCAGGACGGCTTCAAGCGTGTCCGCGCCGCCAACCACTGGCAGGCGCGGCACCGCCGCGGCGGATTTAGCGGCCTTCTTGCGAGCCATGTCCACCCGACCATTCCAGCAGCGCCACCAGACACACCACGAGCACCGTCTGCACCACGATCCCCGCAGCCAGCCACCAGTCGGCCCGCGACAGGGCCACGGCCGGCATGGCGCAGACAAGCGTCGCCAGCCAGATCACGCCGACCGCCTGCGGCACCGACATGCCGCGCCGCACCAACCGGTGCGAAAAATGCCGTCGATCGCCCTTCCAGATCGGCTGACCGCTGCGAATCCGCAGGGCGAAGACGCTCGCCGTGTCGTACAGCGGCACTGCCATGACCAGCAGTGGCGCGATCACGCCGAACGGGTGCATGCCGAGTTCGGGGTCGGCGAACGTCGTCAGAATCGTATAGACCCCAAGCAGCAGGCCGATCACCGTGCTGCCGGCGTCGCCGATGTAAATGGTCGCCGGGTGCCAGTTGAACGGCAGAAACCCCAGCAGCGCCCCCACCAGCAGCCAGCAGCAGGTCGGCACGAAGATCTGCCCAGCGCGCATCGCCGCGACCGCGAAGACGCTGGCCGCGATGATGGCCACACCCGAGGCCAGCCCGTCCATGTTGTCGAGGAAGTTCATGGAGTTGATCAGCGTAACGATCCACAATATCGACAACGCGACGGAGATCGGCCAGCCGATGTGCGACAAAAGTCGAATATCAAATCCGGCCACCAGCACGGCCGCGACCGCGATGTGAATGATGAACCGCGTCAGCGGCCGCATAGGCCTCGCGTCATCGAAGATGCCGACGATGCACAACACCCAAGCCCCGGCGACGACGGCCATCGCCGCTGGCATTTTCGAAAGGATGCCGCCCATCTGTTCGGCCATCTCCGACGGCAGCCAGCCGGGCTTCGCCGCCGCGAGCCACTTCGCGGAAATCCCGCCCACGAGAATCGGCAGCGTCGCCGCAAGGGTGACCGCCACGCCGCCGCCCAGCGCCACCGGCGCCGCGTGCGCCTTGTGCCCGCCCGGCCGGTCCACGAACCCGCGCTTTGCTGACACGCGTCTCACAATCGCCGTGCCCGCCGCGCCGATAAAGGCGCTCACTGCGATGGCGATGATCGGAAGGGCGTCGAGGGTCAATTCAAACTCGCTTGCGTCGCCGCCGGGGACACAGACCCCGCGCGCAGGGCCGTAGTCTAACACCCGCGCGCGTGTGTCGATAATTATCCACCCATCGGCTGGCGATCCCTCTTGTCTACGAATGGCGCTTCGGCCCGTTCAGCGGTTTCATCGATCGCGAAAACACGCCTTGCACTTGCACGGGCCTGACAACGCCCGTACCCTAACTCGCGTCCTGGTGGACACCAAGGTGACGCCCATGAAGAAGGAACTTCGAGCACGAATTCGCGGGCTGCTCAACTCCCTGTCGCCCGAGGAAATCAACGAGCGCTCCCACCAGGCCGCCCAACTCCTCTTCCAGACCCCCGAATATCGGAATGCCGAGATCATGATGATCTACCTCTCCCTCCCCCAGGAGGCCGAGACCGACGACATCGTGCTGCAGGCCTGGCAGGATCGAAAGAAGGTGGTCGCCCCGCGCATCAGTTGGGAAAGTCGCCAGATGATCCCGGTCGAAATCCGCAACCTCGATGAGGATGTCTCCGAGATGGAATTCGGCATCCGCGAGCCGATTCACGGCCTTCCCATTCCGATCAACTTCGTCAGCCTGGTCATCGTGCCCGGACTCGGCTTTGATCCCTATGGCAATCGGCTGGGACGGGGGCGCGGCTTTTACGACCGCTTCCTCGGAAAGCCGGAGTTCAAGGGCACGGCGTGTGGATTCGCACTGGAATGCCAGTTCGTGGATAACATCGCTGCCAGCGCCCATGACGTAAAGATGAAGATGTTGGTGACGGACAAGCAGGTCCGCCGATTTGATCGATAGGACCCGCCATCCGCCTCGCAGCCCGGGGACATTGACTTGCCAATCGAGCAGCAAATCTCAAGACGCACCTGGCCGCTTCTGGCCGCCGGCGTGGGCATCGCCGCATGTATCTGGGGCATCTATGCATGGCAGTCGGCCGGCCCCGCGACCACCCAGGAAGCGACGGACACCTCCACTGCCAAACCGTCAGAGCCTTCCAAGCCCATCCCCATCGATGAGGCCGTTGGCAGTGACACGCCGGACACACCGCCGACCACGCTGCCGGCCATCACCCTGGATGACGCCGAGCCAGACGACGCGGTGATTGACGTGGACACCACAGATCCGTCAGTCGGCGGCGTCCGCACAACCGAACCGCCGTCACTTGTCGACGAGGCGTTGGACTCGACATTTGGCCAAATCCAACCGGATCAAGTCGAGGCGGCACAAACCGAATTGAAGAATGGTCGCGAGGCCCTGGCCCGCGGCGACTTCATCGCTGCGCGAACCGCCTTGTCGAAATCGCTCGATAAGGGACTGTCTCCAGCCGACGAGCAGTACGCCCGCAATGAATTGTCGCGCATCGCCGACACCACGCTCTTCTCGCGTGCCCGATTGCCGAATGACCCCCTCGTCTCGCAGCACAAGGTCGTGCCCGGCGACAACATGGCGAAGATCGTCGCGCCGTTCGACATCTCGCCCGAACTCGCCGCGCGGATCAACCAGATCAGCAATCCGCAGATCGTACGACTCGGGGCCACGCTCAAACTGATCAAGGGCCCCTTCAGCGCGATCATCGACAAGTCGGATCACCGGCTCGACGTGTACCTCGGCGATATCTATGTCCGTAGTTTTAACGTCGGCCTCGGCGGCGGCGACGGAACGCCGACCGGCCTCTGGTCCGTGCGCAACAAACTCATGAACCCTGAATGGATCGACCCCGCGACCGGCCACCGCTACCTCGCCGACGCGCCGGACAATCCGATCGGCGAGCGTTGGATCGGCCTGGTCGGCCTGACCGGCGACGCCGTCGGCCGCAGCGGATTCGGCATCCACGGCACGATCGACGCCGCGAGCATCGGCCGCGATCAATCCATGGGCTGCATCCGGCTCGTCGCGGACGATGTGGCCTGGGTGTTCGATCTGCTGGTCGACGGCAAGTCGCGCGTGGCCGTTCGGGAATGATCTCCGACGGACATTCGCCCGGCCGGGTGCACGTTGGTAGCCAGACGCTTCAGCGTCTGGAAAACGATTTCCGATTCTTATTCGTCCGGAGGACGAACGCGATTCCACTCGGGGCGCGTCGCCGGCCCTACCGAGCCGGATGAGACGACGATGTAGACGGATCCACGGGCGGGCCTTTCACCAATACGTACCGAATCGCCGCGGCCAGCCAGCGCCGCTCCTGCTTGTTGAGCACAAACCCAACGCGGCACGTGGTGCGGTCGGTGCGCACGATCACGTCGTCCGTGTTCCCCAGCAATTCCTCGATCTGGTCCGCCGGAATCCTGCGCATCCAGGCGACAAATGGAAACCGCCACGCCCGCTTGAAGACGCGCGGCGATACCGAAACACATTCGCGCCCGATCAGCAGCGCGGCGCCGAAGAGACCGATGTACACCACGGGAACAATCGGCAAGGCCCAGAGAACGGCCCACCCGATGCCGCCATCCGCGACAATCCCCGCCTTGGTGAGCCAGGTACCGAAGATGTACGCAATTCCGGCGAGTCCGCCACCGTAGACAATCAGCAAAAACCCCATGCCCAGAAGGCCTTCCATCGTCTGCCGCGGATTGGGACGCGGGAGCACGATGTGCGTGGTGTCGCCATAGTGATGCAGTTCAATCCGGCTGCCGCGCGGGAGTTTGGGCCATTCGACATCGTCGCCGAGCCGCCGCGCCCGCTCCGCGATCGATTCGTTGAGCATGCCGGCCTCGCGAATGATGGTCTCGCGCTCCGTTGCCTCGTGAAGCGGCAGCCCGGTGTAATCGGCGACACGCTCGGCCAGCGCCCGCGCCTTGTGATAATTCACGATGTCCGCAAGTTCGATCTCGTCTGCTCGCGCGACCATGCGGATGGGATGGGTCGCCTGCCCGCCGCAGCCCCGCCGCGAACCCATGTTCGAACTCTGGCGATGAATCTCGACGGCATGAAACTCGCTCAGCGGGCGCGTCTCCCGTTTCCAGGTCCACCAACGACCGCGAGAGACATGCACCTCGCCGGCGCCGGCGTCGACGGTGATTCGCTCGCCGCCAAAAAGCATCAGAAAGCCGAGCACAGCCGCACCCAATGGAATCGCCGTGAAGACGAGGAGCAGCACGCGAAGCCAGATCACACCCGGCGCACTCGGCGCGAGGATCGCGGCGGCAATCGACCCCCCTGTCAGGACCAGCCCGATCAGCAGAAACCACAGCCCCATGAGTGCAAACACCCCGCCGGTCTTAAAAACCTGCGGCCGCGATTGTGAAATCGATGGGTGCCTCGCCAGTTCGGACATGGGCCTCCTCGGTTGGCTGTTACGGTTCTTGGGCTCTTTCTTAAATGTTAGCGATGTAGGATCGAATCCGGGGTTACAAATTCAGGTTAAAGTTGGAACGGGGTTGCGCAATGCCCAGGGGCTTCTGCTTACCCGGGGCAGTCATCGGCAGACGCCACCCGGCAGCCGCCTGCATTGTCGAATGGAAAAATTGACGCGTGGAAGAGAAGACGCGGGCCCCGCTATCGGCAATCCATTGGGTATTTCCTCGGTTTGACGCGTTTACCCCGGCCCGTATGATGGCGCGCCTTCTGAAGCAACCGGTCACCAACGCCTCAATCCGATTGGGAAGCGAACTTTCCGACGGACGCACCCAACTTGAAAGAAGGAGAAAGTCATGCACGCACCCATCAGGCGGGCGGCCGCGAGTTTCGCGGCGGCATTGTTCATCTTCGCAGGGTTGGCCCAATCGGCACAGGCGCAAAACGGCAAGCCCAACATCCTGGTCATCTGGGGCGATGACATCGGCACATGGAACATCAGCCACAACAGCCGCGGCATGATGGGCTACATGACGCCCAACATCGACCGCATCGCCAAAGAAGGCATCAGCTTTACCGATTATTACGCCCAGCAGTCTTGCACCGCAGGGCGCGCAGCGTTTCTAAGCGGCAGCGTGCCGGTCCGCTCAGGCATGACGAAGGTCGGCCTGCCCGGTGCGGCCCAGGGTTGGCAGAAGTCGGACATCACGGTTGGCGGCGTGATGAAGTCTCTGGGCTATGCGACCGGTCAATTTGGTAAGAACCACCAGGGCGACCGCGACGAGCATCTTCCCACCATGCACGGCTTTGACGAGTTTTTTGGCCCGCTCTACCACCTCAACGCGTCGGAAGAGCCGGAAAACCGGGACTATCCGGGCGACTTCAAGCTGCCCAACGGCAAGACGTTTTTGGAGACTTACGGCCCGCGCGGCGTATTGAAGTGCAAGTCCGACGGCAAGGGCGGCCAGTCTGTCGAGGACACCGGTGCACTAACGAAGAAGCGGATGGAGACGATCGACGATGAGACTGTCGCTGCCGCAAAGGATTTCATCAAACGGCAGAACGACGCGGGCGTCCCGTTCTTCTGTTGGTGGAATGGAACTCGCATGCACTTTAAGACCCATGTCAAGGTGGAGCACAAGAATCTTGCCGGCCCAAACTCAGACGAATACTCAGACGGCATGGTCGAGCACGACATGCACGTCGGTGAACTTCTCAAACTGCTCGACGATCTCGGCATCGCAGACAATACCATTGTCTATTATTCGACGGACAACGGCCCACACTACAACTCCTGGCCCGACGCCGGCACCACCCCCTTCCGCAGCGAGAAGAACTCGAACTGGGAAGGCGCATACCGCGTGCCGGCGTTCATCCGCTGGCCCGGTCACTATCCCAAGGGAGCAACCGTGAACGGCCTGGTTGCCCATGAAGACTGGATGGTTACCTTCGCAGCCGCGGCCGGCAAGAAGGACCTGAAGCAGGATCTGCTAAAAGGCTATCAGGCTATCGGACGGACCTACAAGAACCACCTCGACGGCTACGACATGAACGAGTACCTGTCGAATGCCGACAAGTACAAGACCCCCACCGAAAGCTATCAGGCTTCGCCCCGCAAGGAATTCTGGTACTTCAATGACGATGGCAAGTGCGTCGCGATACGGCTGAGCAATTGGAAAGCCGTTTTCCTTGAAAATCGGGGAATGGCCTTTGAGGTATGGCGTGAGCCGTTCACCGAACTGCGCGTCCCGCTGCTGTTCAATCTGCGCCGTGATCCTTTCGAGAAATCGCAACACAATTCGAATTCCTACAACGAGTGGTTCCTCGACCGGCCATACATCATCGTGCCCATGCAGCAGATGGCGGCGAAGTTCGCTCAAACGTTCATCGAATTTCCGCCGAGCCAGAAACCCGGATCGTTCAACCTCGATGGCGTCGTTGAGAAGTTAAAGGAACAGGCATCGGGTTCACACTGACGCATTTCAAATCAACTGCGTGTCAACGAAATGGCCTCGGCTCATCGTTGAGCCGGGGCCATTTGTGTCATGGTGGGTTGGAGGCCGCCGGCCAACAAACCAAGTCGGCAGCGAATGAAGCCGACCGTGCGATCGAGCCCCGAGTATCAACGGCGTTCCACCGGCCATTCCGGAGCAGCACATGAACAACGCGACTAATCAATTTCCCTACGACACACGCCTAAACATCGAATTCGGACCAATGGAAATCGTGGACGTGGCACGGCTCGTCGCCGAGTGCACCCACCCCTGGTACAACCAGACGCTTTGCAAAGTCAACGAGTCGGTCGTACGCCTCGGCGTGGTCAAGGGCGAGTATCACTGGCACAAGCACGACGACGAGGACGAGTTCTTCTACGTCGTCAGCGGGCGATTTCTGATCGACATGGAGGATCGAACCGTCGATCTCGGCCCCGGTCAGGGCTTTGTCATGCCCAAGGGCGTGCGCCACCGCCCGCGCGCGCCCGAGCGGACGGTCATCCTGATGGTGGAAGGCGCGGGCATCGTGCCGACCGGCGATGCATGACGACTATGGGTCGATATTTCGACGCGTCCGCGGGATCAACGGAATCGACAGCAGCGACACCACCGCAAATAGCACAAATGCCGCGCCGTAACCCGACCGAACGACGGCGCTGCCCACGGCATAGGTGGCCCAGACCTCGCAGAAATTTGTCGCGCCCATGAAGGTGCTGAACTGCGTGGCGCCCAGGCTCGGGTCGGAGATATCCATGAACATGGCGCAGGAGGACGCCGCGAACGCTCCGTACAAGACGTACATCACCGCGAGCAGACTCAAGAGCACATGGTGATGCTGGCCGCCGATGATCATTAACACAAACGCCAGCGCGATCACATCCAGCGCGAGCCCCGCCGTCAGAAATGCGACGGCGCGACCATGACCGAGCCGGTCGGCCGCCGCCCCGCCCATCAGCGCTCCGAGGCCCATGGCCACGACGACTGGCAACGCAAAGAAGACGCCGACGGATTCGCGGGCCAGGTCGATGTCCTCGACCTGCGTCGGGCGGACCACAATGCGGCGTTCGGTATGATCGGGCGAGTCAGGCATGACTCCTCCCGCGGCGCGTGGCCAACGCCGCGTGTCCGCGAAACGGGATTCTGGACGGCGTTCTGGTAATCACTCCATAATAACCGGTTGTGGACGGCGACGCGACCTGCGCGACACCCGTCCGAGCCGTGATGACAAATTGAGGGGATTATTCCGTGCCGACAATTCGGCGAATACTCGTGCCGACCGATTTCACGGAACTCTCCGGGCACGCCGCGGAACAGGCGCGCTCGTTGGCCGAACTGTGCGGCGCTGAGATCCATGTCGTGCACGTGATGGTGCCTGTGGCTACAGAATCGCCCACCGCGGCGCCGGGTGCAATGCCGCTTACGCCTGTGTCGCCCTCCATGCCCGACATGGTCGAAGGCGTTCGGTCAAATCTGGCGGACTTCGCCCTCCGACACTTCAGCGGCATGTCCACAACAGTCGCAACACTGGCGGGCATCGCCCACCTCGAGATCTGCCGCTACGCAGGCGACCATGCCTGCGACCTCATCGTCATCGGCTCACACGCCCGCGGCATCGTGCATCGCCTGTTCCTCGGCTCGGTCAGCAAGGCGGTCCTGGAGCATGCCCCCTGCCCCCTGTTGATCGTACCGCTCAAGGCCATCGAATCCGCCGCGGATTTGAATGCGAATGAACAAAGGTAAGCCGTGAACGCACCGGAACACTCGATCATGGCTTACTTGGCCCGCAAGGTTCGCTCGCCCATTCGCCCCCTCTCGGTGGCGTGGCTGATCACCTTGGTCGCCCTGGGCGCGTTTCTGTGGTGCGCCTACGACTCATACCAGCGGTTCACGAGAGTCACCCGGCAGAACCTGCGAATCCAGGAGTTGCGCGGACGCATCATCCACCTCGACGATGTGCTGACGATGTCTGCCCGGATGAACGCGCTGACCGGAGACCGGGACTGGGAGGCGCGATATCGACAACTTGAGCCTCAGCTCGAGGCGGCCCTTGCCGAAGTATTGACCTATTCCATCGGTGTTCAGACCAGCAAGCACACCGACGAAGCCAACGAAGCGCTTGTTCAGATGGAGCAGAAGTCCTTCGAACTGACACGCGAAGGAAAACTGGACGAGGCAAAGACCCTCTTGCTGGGAAAAGAATACGCGGCGCAAAAAGAAATCTACAGCGAGGGCATGGACCAGCTCGGCCGTCGATTGGACGAAGCCGCCGCCGCGGCCATGCAGGCTGAGCACAGCCGCATCATTTTCCAACTCGTCTCCGGCGGCGCAATCATACTTCTGCTGCTCATCGGCTGGTTCGTCATGGTCCGCATCGTTCAACAGGCCATGAGCACCCGCCAGCAACTTGACAAGGTCGAGCAGGACTTGGACATCGCGCGCCAGATCCAGCGCGGTTTGCTGCCAACGAGACTCCCGGACACGCCCGGCTTCGAGATCGAAGGTTGGAGCCAGGCCGCCGATCAGACAGGCGGCGATTATTTCGACTGGATGGAACTTCCCGATGGCGGAACCCTGATCACCCTCGCCGACGTGAGCGGACACGGCATCGGCCCCGCCCTGATCGTCGCCGTCTGCCGCGCGTACATGCGGGCCGCCGCCGTCGATACCGGCATGGCGCTCGAAGAGGTGATCTCGCGCGTCAACGACCTGCTCTTGATGGACCTCGCGGACGGTCGGTTTGTGACCGCGGCGGTCGGCGTCCTCAAGCCCGCCGAAAACGAGATGCTGCTCGTGTCCGCGGGCCAGGCGCCGCTCTTCTTCTATCGTGCGGCAACGCGGACCGTTGAGAACTGGGCGGCCGACGAGTTGCCCCTGGGCGTCGCGCCCGGAATGAGCTACGGTTCGGCTCGGCGGCTGCAATTCGAGCCGGGCGATGCGCTGATCCTGGCCACGGACGGGTTCTTCGAGTGGCCCAATCACGACGGCGAACTCTTCGGTATCGACCGCCTCGAAGCGTTCGTGGCCGCCCATGCCCACGAAACGCCTAAGACCTTCATTCAGTCATTGCATTCACACGTCGTCGCCCACGCCGCCGGACGCGTACAGCCCGACGACATCACCGCGGTGGTCGTCAAACGCAAGGCGGCGAACGATTTCCCGGGCTCTTCTGCCATTCGGCCCACCCAGATGGCCAACACATAGCGCAAGTCGGCCCCGCGCATGCTGGCAGATTGGTGCGCGCCACTGCGACGTGTTATACTGAGTGACAGGAACGGCTTCGGTGGCCAACTACGGGAGTCGAAGCCGACCTGCGCGTAATAAAGCCGCAAGCGGCCTTCGCGGGCGTAATTCAGTGGTAGAATGCCAGCTTCCCAAAACCACCCGCCGCAACTTAAGCAAGCCAAAAACCGCACTGGCGCCATCAGGAACGCGATCTTTCGGGTCGATTCAGGACGGTCAGATCACCTAAGTTGTGTCAGTTCGATCGCTTAAGTTGTGAAAGCCTCGTTCGATTCCAGATCAAAGCCCATAGCGCAGACGCTCTCCATATTGCGACCGCTTCATGATAGCCGGTTGGCAGTTTGACTTCCAGGCGTGGCCGGAAGCCGAAGGCGAGGAGGGCTACATCGGCCACGCTGGTCTCGCGATTCACCTGTCGAGCCGCGTGACACGATTACGCTTGGCGTTGGGCCGATCATTCCCCGCAGGCAAGCGCCTGCCCGGCCGCTCGGCGGCGTTGGCGTTTGCTAGAAGCGAAGCAAACAACGCCTCACCTCAAAATTCTAATCGCCGCCGGAACGGGCGTGTCCACGCACAAGAGGTGCTTGAAGACAAGCTCCTGGAAAGCTACGAGCCAGCCCAAGTTACGCAGCATGCAGCGGTTCGATATCCGACAGCAAGAGTTGGATCCGTTGCTTTGCGGCAGACTGTTCCCCTGCGACCGGGTCATCGCAGAGGGTAGTAAGCGGATTGGCTCGTTCGCACACAGGATCCGCCTGCGACTTCAGGAGCCATAACAAGGTCCAGAGGGCGGGGAACATGAGCAGAGTGAAGCCGATGCAACCTGCAATGAAGGGAGTTCCTAGTTGGCCGGCCCAAAAGCTGATCCCGAGAATCGTCGCGGCCGTTAACACTAACTTTCGAGTAGAAGATATTGGCCCGAACGCGCTTGCTCCTCCGACGAGTCGCAGGCGTGTTCCTGCGGGACCGGCATAGAACCACTCGGTCGTCATCCGGCCGTCATCCCACTCGCGATCAATCACCCACGTCGGATTGAGAGTGCCTCCGAACCGCCCATTGGCGGTGTAAGTCCGCAACGTCGTTACACCGAGTGACGTGGTTTTCTCGCCTACACTCTGTAAACAGCCACGAATCCGTTCGATGAGGTCACGTTCCAAGACGACGCGCATGGCATCGAGAGTGAGGGGTTGTGCAGTCGTATAGTCGAATAAATGTCCCGCAACGACACATGGCCGCTTTGGCGCAGCAGACAGCGGCGCGCCCTCTTGCAAAACGACCCGTGCGAATTCAGTGCCGGCCGACACGTAGTTCCGCCAACGGCGAAACAACTTGATCATGCACAAGCCGGGAAGCGCAATCATCAGCACGCCGATCAAGCAGAAAAGCAGCCCGACGGGAAATGCGCCGTTGTTGAGCCCAGCGGAAGCGTGCCCGTAAATCCGCAACGCCTGGAAAATGAGGCCGGCGCCCATCCCGAACGCAAACAGGCCGCATGAGATTATCGTTTTCACAGCACCCTCGCGGTATTCACTGCTCCCGGGTGGATCACGTTGCCATCTCAACATTAAAATCTTGGGCAACGGCACATCGAGTTCGATACTCAGTGCAGCCGCACTGTGCCGTCGAATGCGGCACCCAGAAACCTCTGGCGTTAGCCAGTGCGAGCCGAAACAGGTCGCCAAGTCTGACTAAATATCATATAGGCTCGATGCTTCGATCAGGATGCGATTCAAGCTTTCCTGGCCGAGAGTGATTCGAGCTCCGCGATCGCCTCAACGACTCGGGTCCGAAGTGCAGAGTGTTCCGATTCGAGCGATTTCCGGAGGGCAGAATCAATGCCCGGTATTGTGAATACCGCCAAAGTGACGCCGCATGTTTTCCGCCATGTCGGAAACCGCACTTGCAGGGCAATCCAAAGGGCAGTCGCCGCCGGAATCCAAAACCACACGAAACCTGATGTGAAAAAGCTGGCCGCGCAGATTATCAATGCAGTGAGGATCGGAATTCCCCACTTGTCTACCGGGTGGTTCGGTCGTCCTAGGGAAAATCGGCCAACAAGTGTGCCTCCACCAATGAGGCGAATACGGCTTCCCGCAGGCTGTGCAAGAAGCCACTCCGTTGTCCAACGTCCGTCATCCCACTCGCGATCAACGACCCAGGCACCCGGGAGCCGCTCAGCGGCCGACGGCGGCTGGGATTCCTTTCGCTCCCGGAACACGATCGCATCTGCGCTCCCGAGATATGTCCGAGATTCTCCGCACGGCTGTAACAATGCAGCCATCGCCTCGACAAATCGTGCCGTGGACAAGTGCTGCACTTCGTTAGGCGATAGCGCTTGCGTGGTGGTGAAATCAATCAGCGTGTCGGATACTGGCATCGGACGCTGAGGTAAATGTACATGCCCGTTGCTCTTGAACGCCGTGGCGCAGTCCATTGCTCGTTGAGCATACTCAGACCATTGTACCTTCACTCGTGCCTTCACTCGTAACACTGCCCATATTAGGACGACACCTAACCCGCCAGACAAGATTCCGAGGCCCAGCAACACAGGTGGCGCCGGCTTCTGTGTGCCTACGAATGCAGGCGCGCCGAGGAGCTGCGCTATCGCGGTCAGGCCTGAGGCAATAAGGCATAGTCCGCAATAGAGTATCAGATTCACACGCTAGCTCCGTGAGGTCTGGTTCCCATCGGTCCCCCGAGTACTCGACTCACGGGGCTTTTGATCACCTTGTTGTTGTGGCGGCTGGTCAAACCACGTGCGAAGAACGTGCGTGCCGGTTTTCCGCACATCCGCGGACTGACAAGGATCGTCCTTGGCGTCCGCCGCCCATCCACGGCCACCCTGAAAAACGATCGCGCCGACGCGCGAGTGATTCGGGGGCCCGGGTCCGCCCTTTCGAAGCGTCGTGAACTGCCTGGCCGGCACGATCGGCTCGCGTGTCTCCTGGACGCTGCGTCCAAGCTGAATCTCATCCCGGCCCGTTGAGTGGCTGACGCTTCGGCCAGCGCGATGATCTCTCTCGCTGCCAAAGAGACGCTCGGCCCAGTCGTTCGTGGCCGGGTCGCCGTTGGCGTGAAAGATTTTCGTTTGAAGATTGCCGAGCAGGCTGTGCGTCGCCGAATGCGGATCGCGAGTCGCCAGCATGGCGTAGTAGCTCGACAGGCTCTGCGTCAGGTAGACGGTCGCGGCCTTCTTGCTGCGGGCGGTCTGCTGATACAGGACGTCATGGTTGGTTACGAAGTACTGCGACTCATCAGCCCAAAGGAAAACAGGTCGGTCAGAGTCGCTCACGGGTCGCCGCTCGATGGCTCGTTGCCAGATTGTCTTGAAGAGGATCTGTGCGAAGCGACCGACCTCGCCGTAGTCCTTGATCGGCAGGTCGAGGACGATGACCCTGCCGCGCCGCGTATCTTCGGGCTTGACCGTGAACGGTTCGGTGTCCGAAGTTGGCTCGTGCTCGGGGCAGAACAGGTCCTTGAGCGGACTTCGCAGCAAGCCGGTGACGCGCGACGTGAACGAGCTGACGATGATGCTACGTGTCCGCGGCGCCAGTGCGGCGAAGTCGTTCAACCAGTACTCGATCGTTTGTTCAAGATCGACCTGCCGGTCCTTGGGCAGTTCGTCCCTCATGGAGCGTTCGTTGGCGCGCCGCAGGCATTCGGCCGCGAAGGCGTCCGACCTAAGAAAGGCTCGGACCTCCTTCTTCTGCGGCGCCGTGACGATGATCCGGTTGACCTCGGCCAATCGGACACGTTCGCGGGCCAGACCGGCGAGATCGATTGCGTTCGTGACCAGCTGCCGAAGGGCGTCGGCCCAATAGGGGTCGGTCGAGCTGCCACGGTCGTCACCGCCGGTGGCCGCGATAGCAGTCGAGAATAGGGCGACGAGATTCTGGGTCAGCTTGGCGCCTTTGCCGGCTTGGAACTCGTAGTCCATGAAGTCGAAGCGCTGGCCCGGTTCAGGTCGGAGGGGGACGATGTCGCCGCCGCGCCCGACTTCCGCGGCATACTTGTGCCAGTTTTCGGCTTCGTCCGACTTGGCGCAGAGCACCAACCCTCCGAAGCCCTTGGCCAGCATTCGGGTGGCCAGATGCCTGCCACTGCCGGTCGTCTTGCCGCTGCCGGTCGCACCAAAAATCTGCGTGCCCTCGCAGGCATCGCGGATGCTCCAGGGGTGCTCGACCTTCCGATCGGCGTCGCGGAAACACGTTACCGGCTCATCCAGCGGGTCACTGGGCTCTGCGGGAATGGATGCTTGCTGGGGGATCGCCGACACCCGATCTTCCTCCTAACCTAAGACCGCGACCGCGGGCTTAGGGGAGACGTCTGACGCAAATCTTGAAGTAGCCGCCAACCACCGTTATACTATACCCGTGCTCAGAATCACCGCCAAGTCGAGTGCCGCTGGAGCCAAGAACTACTACCGGGACGGTCTCGCCCGGGGTGATTACTACCTCGCCGACAGTCTTGCCGCTGGAATCTGGCAGGGCAAAACGGCGGAGTTGCTTGGTCTGAGCGGCCCAGTTTCTCAGGCTGCATTCTACCAGCTTTGCGACAACCTCAAACCCGACGGAACGCCGCTGACTGTTCGAACCAAGGCAGACCGCCGTGTCGGTTATGACATCAACCTCGACTGCCCCAAATCGGTCTCGCTCGTTCACGCCTTTGGGGGGGACGACCGTGTCGCAACGGCCTTTCGCGAGGCGGTTGAAGCGACGATGGCCCTCATTGAATCTGACGCACAGACCCGCGTCCGAATAGCCGGCCGCTCCAATGACCGCGTGACCGGGAACCTGGTTTGGGCGACATTCGTCCATGATACGACGCGGCCGGTGGCCGGAGTTCCGGACCCTCACCTGCACAGCCACAGCTTCGTTTTCAACGTCACGCATGACGGAGTGGAAGGCCGTTTCAAAGCTGCTCAGCTTGGTTACATTCACTCGAACGCCCCGTTTTACGAGGCGTACTTGCACTCGGTGCTGGCCGGCAAGATGCGGGAACTCGGCTACGGCATCGTCCGGGTTGGCCGGTTCTGGGAGCTGGACGGGGTACCCCGCGACCTGGTTGAGCGATTCTCGCATCGCACGAAGGAAATCCGCGAGGCGGCTGAGCGGCTTGGAATCACGGACCCCAAGGACCTAGGACAGTTGGGTGCCCGCACCCGTGGTAGAAAGAACGACACGAAACCTTGGGACGCCGTTCGTTCCGCGTGGGCGGCCCGCTTGAGTCCGGATGACCTTGCGGCCCTGCGTGACGCTCGGCAGCTCGGTCAGCGTGAGCCCTTAGGCCCAGATGCCAGGCAAGCCCTAGAGTACGCCCGCGCGGAGTGCATGGGCCGCTCCGCCCTCGTGCCCGAAAAGATACTTCTTGAAGCAGCGTTGCGGTACGGGGTGGGACATGTGACGCTGGACGAGTTGCGGGCCGAGCTGCCGAAGCTCGGAATGACTCAGAGGGAGATTCGGGGCGAGCATCATCTGGGCGACGACGCGAAGCTTCGCGACGAGCAGGCAATGCTCGCCTTCGCCCGTGAAACACGTGGCACGGTTCGGTCGTTTCTGGATGACTACGTCGCCATGCCGAAGGGTAGCACGCCCGCAGAAGAGAAAGCGTTAGAGCACCTTGCCCGAAGGCGTGACCAAGTGGTCATCGCTCGGCTTCGAACCGAAACCGGCCTTGAAGTCATTAAGCAGTTGGAAGCCCGTGGATTTCAGGTGACTCGCTTCAATGGCCAGGCACTTCAGCTCCCCAACGAGCAGGTAGCCCGGGGACCTGCAGATAATCCGGTCTGGTGGGTGGAGCATGCCCAACATCTCGGTACGCCCCAGATGGCTCAATTATTTCGGCTGGCTGAACTGGGTGGAGCCCGTGTTGTGCTCGCACCTTCGCCGGGGCCGGTCAGCCGGCACAGTGCACTTCCGCTGCTGGGTTCGCGGGCCGGATTGCGTACCCCTGCGTTCGATTCGAAGATGAAGGTGAAGGCCCAGCATCGTGAGGCCGCCAACGCATTTGAGCGTGGAAGGCCTGCGGGTGGCCTTAAGAGCCTTGATGCAGTGGGAGCTGTGAAGGAGGCGTCACCTGACAAGCTGCCTTCAGCAGTCGCGGACGCATTCGCCGGCCAGGCCAAGTCTGGGGGACGCTCACGAGTGACCGTCGAGGATGAAGGCACCGCCGAGAAGATGACCGACGCCATCCGCTCGGCGTTGCGTCGATTCAAGTTGCTGGGTCGTTCCCGCAAGATTGAGAAGCTGACACCGGTTCACCTGAATGAGACGGACCGTATGAACCCGGCGACGTATAAGCGTGGACAGGTTGTTGTGTTTTTCCGCTCAATCAAGGGCTTTCGCGTATCCCAGCGATATGAGGTGTTGGGCCGCGACCCGTTTGGCAATGTTCTGGTTCGCAATCTCAAGCCGCGAAAGGGCCTGATTCAGTCCGCGGTTCCGATGATAGAGGCTCTGCCGCTTCGCCATCCCAAGACCTTCGCGGTCTTTGATCGTTCCGAGCTTGAGCTTGCCAAAGGCGACACGATTCGCATCACGATGGGCGGCCGCACGTTGAATCAGAGCTTCGGTCCCGAACTCTTCATGAGCAAGCGGGCACTGGCGAAGAATGCCGAATTCGCACGCACGCTCGGCTTGCGACCCCCTGACCGCCGTTATCGTGTCCGCCACGGCACCGAGCACCGAATCAAGCGGTTCACCCTAGGCGGCAATATTCTGCTGGAGAACGGCTGGATTCTCTCGAGGGATTATGGCCATTTGGACTATGGATATTGCGATGTCGGCGACACTTCGGGTGCTGCGGCGGCTTCCCGTGAGCGAGACGCCGATGGCTTCACGCGAACCACGTACTTTACATCCGACCGTGAGAACCTCTTTCAGTCGGCTCGCGAGCGTCAGCGTGCCGCGGAATCCGAACACGACATGAATGTGGGTATGGCACATCAGAAGCACCGTTCGCGTGGACGGAGTCGAGGAATGGACCATGGGCGTTGATTTTCTGGCCAAGTACTCCAGTGAGATTTCCAAGGATTCACTCGACCCCGCGAACTCCGGGCCGTGCTTTCGGCTTGGCAATAGACCGGCCAAATACGTCTACTTTCGACACGGTGGCGGAAAGCACGTGGCATTCGGCTATTTCCTTCTCCAGTCAGTGGTTTTTGACCCCGACCCCGACGTGGGTCTGGTCCTCCGCTTCGGCTCTGCCACGGTGACCGTCAAGGGCCTTAACTTGAAGCGTCTTTCCGAACCACTGATGGACCATTTTGTCCAGGAGTGCTCTGTCGGAGATGAGAGGCAGGGTGGGCCGGCTGGAATGCCGTTCGTGACTCACATCACAATCGATTTTGAGTAGCCTTCAAGCTTCAGCTTGCTGCCGTACGCCGTCCGTCGCCATCGGGTCCTCGCCCCGCGAGGCCGGCAGGCCCTTGGGACCCGATGGCGACGGGAAAGGCGGACGCTGCGGCCCTTGCTGCCGGTGCCGGCCCCGAACCGGAGGGCTCCTCGTCCGCAGAGGTCTGGAGCGTGGCCGGCGTCAGCCGGCCAGGTCTGCCAGGTCTGGGTCGATACGGTGTGTGCTGGGTGGAGCCTCACCGGCAAGCCGCCGTTCCTCCCACAAGAGCACGTCCGACAGGCGTGCATAGCGGATGCGTCCGCGTCGTTCATACGGCAGTTCGCCCGATTCCATTGCGGCGATGACCGTCTCCCTTCGCATCCGCTGCATCTTGCGTATCTGCTCCAGCGACAGCCAGCGGGTGAATGCTCCTTCGTTAGACTGCTGCGGCGCCGGCGTCACCGGCTGCGGCTCGAAGAAGCAGGTGTCGAGCGGGTTCGACGCGACGGCCTGCTGCGGTTGGTGTGGGGCCTTGCCGTTGCCCCGTCCGAACCGATTCATCGCCCGTCCCGAGTAAGCTCGGCCTCCTCTCGACGCTTAAAGACGACGCAGTATTCGTGCAGGATTCGCGGGTCTTCAAGTCGGGAATACTGGGTGCCGTCGGAACGGCATTGGTGCTGGGCCTTGATGATGATGGCCCGTAGCTGCCCGAGTTCGGATTCGAGATTGAGCACATCACGAACCAGCGGCGTGTACTTGCCGTTCCGGCGAACGTCGCCGATGAGAATGGCAAGCCGGCCGCCTGGATTGAGGGACGCGAAGCATCGTTGCAGGCAAACCCGCAAGGCCGCCCGAAACTCTACGTAGTTTTCGAACGTGCTCAGGTCGGACAGGTCGTTGCTGTAACGGATGATGTCCCAGTACGGCGGATGAATCCAAACCAGGTCAAAGCTGCCCGGCAGGTCGTCGGTCAGCAAGTTGAAGCCGAGCCGCAAGTCGCCGCCCCAATAGCGGATGCCGGCGTTTTTCTCGCGGTTCAATCCGGCAATCACGTCCCGCGTCGTGCCCGAGCCGAGCATCGGGTCTGCGATGCACCGCGGCTGGTAGTGCTGAACAAGCTGCAGAAAGAGCCGCCCGTCGCAGTTGCCGCGATAGCGTCCGTCTCCCCAGGCGTTGCATCGCTGCGGGTACGAAACCAGTGAACCCAGTGGGGTGCGTTGGTCGTACAGTGTCGATGGTGTTCCAAGTGCATGTCCTTCCATAGTCCTCCGTGTATGAGAAAGCCCGCCGACGAAGTCGGCGGGCTGTGTTATCAATAATCCTCCGGCAGCAGCACCGTCGTCGCCGAGCGGTCGGCTTCGGTGATTATCCAGAACTTTGTTCCGTTGCGGTCGCGGTAGACCGAAAAGAGCCGACGATACCGGGTGAGTGCCTCCGCGTTTTCGTTGCAGTCCGTCGGGCAGCACTCGCCCCAGTCGCCGCGTGCGTGCCGTTCCAGACACGCATAGATGTCCTGTGCATCAAGCTGCGTCTGCGCTGCCGGCGTGATGAGCGTTCGACCGAGCGGAAAGCGTGGGCCTCCGTCCGGAGCGGTTGCTGCCTGGGTCTTGGTCCCATCCGAGGACCGGGTCTTCTCTTCCTGTTGTGCCATATTCCTCCGTATGAAAAGCGGCCACCGAACGGGCACCGTCCGGCGGTCGCGGGTTAAGCTCAGTTCAGATATGCGAATCAAAGACGTGAACCCGTCTGCCGCATTCGACGGTGAAAATGTCGCCGTTCATCTGCATGTCGTCGGCGATACCCTCGTAGTCGATGTGATACCGGATGAAGTCCGGCAACGCCCGGATGGCGTCGCTGTAGCATTCCTCGACCAGGTCCTGGGCGTAGTCGGCGAGCCGGTCGAACGCTCCGCGATAGCCTTCTTCCATGTGCATGCGGGCTTCTTCAACGCTGCTCGCTCCGCCGAAATGGCGGACCAGGCCCGCGAATACCAGCCCGTGCTCCACGATGCCGCAGGCTACCGCGGCAACATGGTCGATGTCTTCGAACTCGCTGAGCCGCAATCCCCCGAAGTGCTCATAGTCGTGAATCGCCCAATCTTCGGCGACGGCTTCCGGCGACTGGTTCAGCATCTCCTGAATAATCTGCCGGATGTCGTCGGCCGATTGAGCTGCGTCAATCCATCGGCCGTGAAGGCGTCCGGCGTTGTAGTCCGCCAGTGAAGCAACGTAGATGCGTGGTGTCTCCTGCTTGCTGGCTTCGACCGCTGTGCTCTCTGATTCCATATCCCTCCGTAAGAAGAAAAAGACCGCCGGAACATCCGGCGGTCGTGTGGTTCACTCAGGCGACCGTATCATAAGTTTGATACAGATTGCAAGCATCAAATACATCTTTGTCGCGTGATGCCGTCCGCGTGCCATTCCACCCCGTGCGTATCTGCCTGAGCTGGACGCCAAGCCGCGAACGCTCATCACTACTTGTCTACGCATGCGACGCTCTTGCAGTCCTCCGCTGTCTGAAGTCGCCGAGTTTGGTCTCTACTCGCTAAAGGCTCCACTCCTCTCCTCGGACACTGACCGGCAACTTCCCGTCAACCAGTTCGTTACGTAGCCAAGCCATTAGGAAATGCTGGCATAGCGACACGTAGCACGGCGTTCCATTGGGCCAAGTGTGCAGCCGGTAATCGGGCAGCCGCTTCAGATACCACGCGAGATAGCCGACTGCCTCGTCGAAATCTCGCGGGGGCGCCTCATATGATAAGCTGCGTTGAACCCCCTGCGACTGATGCGGCACTGGACGGCGGCGTGGCGACACTGCTTGACAAAATGTGTTTATCCAATTCATGTTCGACTTACTCCTCTTCATAAAAGCGGCCTGCCGATGTGAGCCGGCGGGCCGCTGGTTGGTTCTTACAGCAGGTCACCGTCGGCGAGTGTGACGGCCAGCCCGTCCACGTCGTCGCCGAACAGCTTCGCCAGGGTGGCAATGCGTCGGAGCCGGGCCTGCTCCATGTCCGGCAGTACCGGCGGTTTCACCGGGCATACGGGGCACCGCATGATGAGCCCGCCCTTGCGACGGAAGTCGCCGGGTGCTTCGTGCAGCACGTGGTCCATGTTCCACGGTTCGCCGCAGCGTGTGCATACAAGGTCCATATGTGTCCTGTTATGAAAACCCGCGGTTGCTTCACATCGCGGGTGTGATACGGTGGGGTCTCGGTGACCCGCGACGAGAGTCGCGGAAGCACGCCGGTTGTTCTCAAAGCTCGCCGCGTCTAATCCATTCGTAGCCAGGATGCACGCGGTGAAGCTCTCAGCAACGAGAGGGATGTATCATAAGTTCGATACAGACTGCAACGAATTGTCACATTCGTCGAACGGTCATTCGGTCGGTGCGTGCCGCCGTTGTTCGCCTCAGCGTGATGCAGACTTATCCATAGAGGGGACCCGCGAAGGGACCATTCAAAAGTCCCGTAGCGGGGAGTCGCTGTGGACAAGTCGGGGAGCGGCCACGGCCGCCGTGCGAGAAGTGCTTGCACTCCGCGTGTGTTCTGCGTCATTCTGACGATATGCGTCCAGCAGCATCCTTACACTTGACTACAAGCGACCGTCAGCGACTGCTCGGCTGGCTGCGACGCCTCGGCCGGCAATCGCGGCTCGGCCGCCGTGCGGCGATTCTTCTGCGTGCAGCCGATGGCTGGTCGAACGAGCGGATTGCCCGCTCGCTGGAGACGGACGCCCACACCGTCGCCCGCTGGCGACGGCGGTATCTGCAATCCGGTTTAACCGGCATCCTTCAGGAACAGCCGCGTAGCGGTCGCCCCAGGCAGGTTCCCGTTGAGCAAGAAGCCGCTGCCGTGCGGGCGGCAATGGCCCGAACTCCTCCCGGTGGCGACCGATGGTCTACGCGGACGTTGGCCCGGCATCTGGGCATGAGCCACTCCCGGGTCGCCCGTATCTGGCGACGCGAGGGCATGACGGCCGCCTCCGCATCCTGAATCCTTGCTCGGTTCTGCGAGCCGGGAGCTGGTCGTTCCTGAACGGTTACTCCTTGGGGTTTCATCCAATCCAGCTCGTTGACGACGTAACCTCGGCGCTAGGTCGCAAATTCCCTTGCGGGCGGCCTCGCCGACCTCGGAGAAGGTGAGCGATCCAGGCAGAAGCACCCGCGGTAAGCGCCTGTGAAATGCCCGGTGCGTAGGGCCGTTCCCGGGGGACGGTAATACGCCCAGCCCCTTCTTTAGGGCCGTCCGGCTTGGTAGAATCAAGGCTCATCCCGGCGACTTGGTAAGCCGGGTGGTTCGGGCAGGGCCGGTCGTGTCGGCCGAGCTTATGCGGTGCGGGCCGTGAGACGGCACCGCGTGTGAACCAAGAGAGTTCGATTGTCGATTCCGCCAGCTTGATGCCGAAGCAGTAGCGCGGCTTGCCGCGAATCGACGTGGAAGCAGCGAAAACCGTGGGTCGCAGATTCTGCGGCCCGCCGGGAAGCGGCGGTCAAAGTCCGCGGCCTTTTGTAAGCGTCCTTTTTCACTCTGAAGTTCCCGAGTAGAAGAACAATCCCCTCAGGCCCCCCCTCTGCCCTCAAGCTAGGGCGGAAGGCAAGCCTGAGACAAGCGAAAACGGTTTTCGCTGTTTATAGGTTTATGGTCAGTTCCGCACTCTTGCATTCGGGGAAAAGCTGAACAAGCAGACTCCAACATATAAGAGTGAAAGGAGGAGTGACATGCGTGTGAAGATGGACTTGCAAGTCAGGAAGACTGCGCTGTGCGCACTTCTCCTGGCGGGCCTGATGCCTTGGGCGCGAGCTCAGGCGTCAGTGATGCATGATGCCAGTTACAATACTGGCGTGTACACAACGCTCGATGATCAGTACCAAGGCGCCGCCATGTGGATGAATGCGGTGCGGGCTGGTCAGACCGTGCAGTTCTCTGCAGTCAGGATCGATCCCTGGTACGCAGTTACGGCTGCGCACCCGCTTTGGACTGGAAGCGACGTAGCGACTAGTGCCTGGGGCGGATTCGGCGACAACATCGTGGGAAACCCTGGCCTTGAAGTCGGCATTGATGAGATGCATTTTCATCCGACATGGAATGGAAACCTCACTCAAGTGCTGGCGAACGGCTGGGCTGACCTCGCGGTGATCAAGTTCGACGAGCCTGTGCCTGGACCGACAATCGACATCGGCTCTCTCGCACTTGGAGAGATGTTCGACACGGTTGGATTCGGGCGACCGGGAACTCCGGGGCTTGGATGGCTCACGGAGGATAAGGAGCGGCGAGCGTTCCATCAGTATGCGGACACTTTCGGCAGTTCGATCGCAGGCACCAACTATGTTCGAAACTTCTTTGAGCCGCTTTCGAACAGAAACGACCTGCTCGCTGGTGGTGGATCGCCCGGAGCGTCTGGTGGCGGGGGCTTTAATAGCTCCGGCGACCTTACTACTTTGGTAGTAGCAGGTGTCGGCGCGCCGGGCTATTTGATGTCAACTTACAGCCTTCGTCTCGATCTCTACGACCCGTGGATCCAGACGATAGTTCCTGAACCTTCAACACTCTCACTGCTTCTTTTGAGCGTACTCGCTTTGAAGAGGCGTCACCGCTAGTGCGTCACACTCGTGTGTGGTTGTTGCGAAAAGGGGCGGAAGGTGCGTCAAAACACCTCCGCCCCTAACCGCACAATGTTTTCCCACGCTTGTCTCGGGAATCTGAATCATTCGCCTGGAATCTCGAATCCGCCAGCCCCATCCACAGCATCGCGCACATCCAGAAACATCACCTTGGTCTCCCTACCCACGACACCCGCCCCTGCCATACTAACAATAGCAATCAGCACTACCAGCAACCCATATGTATCGCCGGGGGCAAATGAGACAGTTCTTGGCGAGGCCCAAGTCGGGGCGCGTCGCGAAACGTCGAATAATGTTGGGCGGTTAATGAGGTAGCGGGTACAAGAGTGTCGCCGCGAAAAGTGTCTCACGAAGAAGGCGATTTCGGACGGCGCTGGGCGACGCATACTGCCAGCGCGTGAGCAGCCAGTCGCGGTTGTAGGTCCGTCGAAAGTCGCGGACTGCTGAGCGTAGGGACGTCACGTCGGCAAAGCTCTGAATCGACAGAAGATTCTCGCGAAGGGTTCGCGTGAAGCGTTCGGCGCAGGCGTTTCCCTGCGGATAGAGCGGGAAAATGGCGGACGGGCGCATGGCCATCCGGCGTAGCGGCTCGCGAAACGCGCGAGTGCGAAAAAGCGTCAGATTGTCGTGGCGTAGTACGATGTGCTGTGCGGCGGCTTGCCCGGACGCCCCGGCAGCATGACGGCGGGCCTCCATGATAACGCGAAGCCAGTCGGGGACGGTCTCTTCGAGCACTGCGTCGATGGCAAGGCACTCGGACGTACAATGGTCGATGGCGTAGAGCACGAAGGCGTAGCCGTCGCAGTCCGTCCGCACTTTCGCCGAGTCGATGCCCCACATGACATCCGGTCGTTCGGTGAGCACGCCCTGGCCCTGCCGCGGCAAGAGCTGGTGCTCACGAACCAGCCGCCGGACGCGTTCGCGAGAGACCCTCAGCCCGAAGTGACGTAGACGTGCCCATAGCTTGCGGTGACGCTCCGCGGGGAACGGCGTGGTGGCGATCCAGTCACGCAGACAGGCGACGATCTGCGAATCGGTCGGAGAGATTTTGGCGTGCCGTCCGCGTGGGACAACTCGGCGACGATGGCGATAAACCGTGCTTCGCGGCAGCCTCCACGCCCGGCAGACACGTGCAAGCGTGTACCGGCGGCGTAGTCGAATCGAGTACGCGCTCGCGAATTGCCAGGCGTCCGACTCGGTGACCGGGCCGCCTGACGCACGTCCTTCGATCTTCGTTCGGAGCAATTCTGCCGTGAGCAGCAAATCGGCTATGGACCAGGTGAGTTTCTGCATAAGGGAGTGAAAGACCGCGCCAGCGTAGCACGCTTGCGACGTGTGTCAATATTCTGGCACGCCTGCTGAAATCGCGTGACTTGCCCGGAAAAACGCGCTAGTCTCGGCCTGTGAAACAGCGTTTGTTTCACGATCGTCAGACTCATGCAAACGCGTGGCCTGGCGTCTGAATCTTGGGATCGGACACCCGGTAAACCTGACCACCAATCAGGCTAAGGGGGCGGACTTCATCACCCGCCATGTTCGAGGCTCGTAGCGCTGGATTGCCATGAGAGTGGCTCGTCCAGTGCGAGGGAGGCTCGACAGAGTAAACCCGATTTGTTCGGAGTAATCCTGTTGTTCTATCCCATGGAAGTTATGGATGGACCGCACGCATCCTCGAAGCTGTGACCGCAGGGTCGCCGGGGCCTGGATGTGTGCGGTCCGCCTGTGTGCGGGCCTGCGGGCCTGCATGAAGACGGGCGACCGGGACATACTCGCGCGCATGCGTGAGCCGGGTCAGTCAAAGTGGGTGATGCCGCCGCACGGCGGCCAATCCCCCTGCGGGGTTCGGGCCAACCTTCGAGCGTATGCTCGGAGCGGCCCGCTCAACGCCAGCCCAGGCAGGGAGCTCGTCGGCAGCGATGCCGGCGACCGGGGCGATGATAAGCCTCGGCGTTCCACGCAAATCGTGGACGGTGAAAAGCTCAACTGCGAAAGGCGGGATGACCGCTTCTGGGTAAGTGTGATCGGAGACGGTGCCAAACCGCGATAGAAAGACCTGCGCTGAGGGTAAGGGGAGCTTCTAGATTCGTACCCCGAAATCGTCCGCCATCGAGCGGGCGCAAACATGCCAATCGGCGGAAGCCGACGGGCGATCAGCGCTGTGAACGCAACGTGCGGGAGAGACGCACGCGGCGTTTCCAGGTCAAGCGACGTGACCGATCAGACGGAGACTGGTTCTAACCGGGGAAGGACTTTGGCGGCCGGGGTGATGCCCGGTGCCCGCGACTAATCAGGCGGGTGCTTCAAAAGCCGGAGTCTGGGAGCGGGGCCTGAGTAGGAGCACGCGGAAGCGTGGCGGCAGAGCGGCAAGGCAGTCGCGATGCCGTTCGTGCATTTACGGGTGGTGCCGGATGCGTGAACGACGACGAAAGGGCCGACGAGCATTTCCCAAGTTTGCAGACGTGTCGGTGCGGCGCCGGGGCAGGAGAGGCCTGCCCCGGCCCGTTATCGGCGAGTCGGAAGACAGCCAATGCGGTCAAACGAGGACCGTCGGAAGACGGCCGTCGTTTGGCAGCGGAATGACGATGCACAGGCGAGGTGTATCCGCAGGTGCATCGAGGTTGCGGGGCCGCAACCGCCGGGGTTCCGAGCCGATTTCGGTGCTGCGCGACGTGCGTCGAATTCGCGAGCGAATTCAGCGCGTTGACGCAGTAATCGGATGAGTCGAGGCCATGATGTTGTGCTGGGCGCAACCGCAATAGATGAATCTAGCCGCATGGGGCGGACGGACGCCGGTCGCAGGATGCGAGTCGATGGGCTGTCGGTGAAGCCGACGGCATTTTCGGTTTGCGAAGGCGGATAAGCGACGGCATTCGTGTGCGCCGACGTGGTGATGGATTCGGGCGGAGCGGTGTGCTCAGGACGTGGTGGTGAGCGACCAAGTTTTCGGGGAAAGGAGGAGGTTCTGCACGCTGGGCCGGTGACGCGGGCGACCGCGTGGCCGGCGTGTAAGGGGGTTTTGACTTCGAGCGAAAGGAGGTGATTCGCATGGGTTGGTGGCGCACGGGCAGCGGCGGGATCATTGGCGACGGACCGGCAAACATCATCGACGAATTCGATGAGCGATGCTGGCCGGAGCCGAGCTCGATTCCCCCGGACGTGCGGGCACGCATCGTGGCGTGCTATCGGGAGGATTTCGACCGCGAGCCGACCGCGCAGGAACTCCGCGAACTGCTGGAGTTCTGCGGTCCGGGTCCGGAGAAGGATTGAAGCTCGAACGAAGGGAGGTTCAAAGCGGCTTTGCGGGGTTGTGCCATAACAACCCGCTCATTTCAAGGGGAGGACAATCGCATGGAATATCGTTGCGTCGCCACGTCTGTCGAGGGGTTCGTTCAGCAGCTGGCCGTCGCGTACATCACGCACGGGTACTGGTTCTACGTGGCCGGGACGATCCCGGATGGGAAGGATCCGGCCGCCGTCGATGCGAAGCTCATCGACCGCTACGGCATCGCGATCTCGAAGTGGGCGCGCTGCCGGCGGAAGAAGCAGGGCCTGGCGAACATGCAGTACCTGCGTCACGAGCGGTTCTTCGTGCTGATGGCGACGAAGGGACGGCACGAGTTCTTCGAGCGCGAGATCGCCATGATCCGAGATGTGCGCCGCAAGTCGATTAAGTTCGCAGGCTACAGCATCAGGTGCCGCAAGGGGCGCGATGGGCGTTGGCATGTGTCGGTGAGGATATCGCACGAAAAATACGACGCGATGCGAGCGGCGATTCTCTCGCGGAGAGGGAGCAGCGTGCAGACCGAATTGCGGCGGGAGGTTCAGAACGGCAGCCGACTGGGTTTCGCACCAGTGCGCCGGCAACTGATTGATCTTGAACGGCTCGCGAATCGGCGATCACGTGCCTCGCGCGTCGATGTCGTCACCGTCAATCGACCTGCCCGAGCGTGACAGCTCGGTAGCCGCCGAATGCAGCGGCGCTTCAAATCCTGGGCGGACTCGGTTCCAGCCACGTCGTCGGTCAAACTGAATCCTTGGCCCCGTCCCCGCCAGTGGTTAGGATTATCTCTGCGGTGCATCGTCTCAACCCTTTGGGCGGCTGGAGCAGTGCTAGGCGGCCGATTCCGATCCTCGTGATGGTCGGGTTTATGCGGCTTGGGCGAGTGCTCGATACAGGAGCGCAAAGTCTTGCTGAATCTGCGACTACGCGACGAGTTTCTCGGCCAGCAAACGCCGGGCACGACGATTGCGCTACGGCGGCCTGATAACTCGGGCGTGGCGCAGCAAGCCGCCGAACAGATTCTGAACATCACGTATCCGACCGCTGACGTTCAGACGGCCCTGAAGTCCCTCGGAACCGACCTTTCAGGCCGACCGATCGTGCTCATCGGTGACCGTGGCCGCGGAAAATCACACATCATGGGCGTGATGCACCACGCCATTGCCTCGCCGGATGCCGTCGAGGCCTGGGCGGCGGATTGGGGCCGGCGCCTTAGCTCGCCCGCCCTGCAAAATGTCCGCCTGAAGCGCGGGTACTTCCCGATTTCCGAGCCGGTGCACAACCATGAGTTCCCGTTGCTCTGGGAGCTTCTCTTCGCTCGTCATCCGCAGGGCCAGCTCTTCAAGGGTCGCTTCGAGTCGCTGAACCAGCCGTATCCGCCCCGGCGGCTGCTGGAGGAGATGTTCGCGGCGCAGCCGGTCGCGCTCATCCTCGATGAGTTCCAGAAATGGTTCGACGGGCTGCATGACGACCCGCCACCCCACGGCCGGAAGTGGCGCGAGGTCGCGTCCAACTTCATTCAGAACCTCTCCGAGATCGCAGCGGAACGGCCGGAACTGCTCGTGCTCGTGGTCTCCGTGCTGAACAACAACACGGACGCGTTCCAGCAAGTTCACCGCAACACGCCGATCCTGATCAATTTCCAAGGGCCAACGGCAAAACGCGACCGGCAGCAGCTCCTTCTGCACCGCCTGTTCACGAACAGGGCGAACATCCCGAGCGATGAGACCGCTCGCCTCGTGGACGCATACGCGACCGAGCGCTTCCGACTGCGCTTCGCGACGCTGCCGGCTTCGGAGCAGGAGCGTAAGCGCGAGGAAGTTCTGACGCTTTGGCCGTTCAGCCCCGAACTGATCGAGCTTCTCGACGACCAAATCCTCATGGCCGAAGCAGCGCAAGAGAGCCGCGATCTGATTCGAATCCTCGCCGCGGTGTTTCGCGGCCGGGGTGAGCAGGCCGCAATTCTGACGCCGGCCGATTTCCTGGTGGATGACGATGCCTGCGGGGTGCAGGCACTGATCGCCTCCATCGCGACGGCCGGGGAACAGGAAGAGCTGCTTCAAATTGCCCAACGCAATCTCGAAGGCGTGCTGTCGCAGGGGCTGCCGCTCTCGCACGCTCGTGAACTACTGAGCGCACTCTGGATGCGTTCAATGTCACCGGGACGGCACGCCGGCGGTACGCGGCAGGATCTGCAACTCGACATCACCCGCGACCAGGCGATCAGCGACAACGCGTTCCGCGACGAGCTGATGCTGATCAAGGACAACAGCATCAACATCCACGGGGCGGACGACCTTCAGGGACGCTTGTGGATCGGCCGCGGCGAGAACGCGAAGACGAAGGTTCGAGCAACTGCCCGAAACAATCGGCTCTGGGAACCGGGCGCACCGTCGTCGAGCGGAACGGCATCCATCTATCCGGGCAAGGATACTGAGCACATCCGGAACACCATCCGGCACATCCTCGTGCCCGAAACTCGTGAGGCGGTTTCGCGTGTCGTCGTCCTCGGACCGCAATGGATGACGGACCCGTGGCCGTTTGTGGATGAAAACGATCGACCCGAACGCTGGTCGCAACCTGTGCTTCTCGTTGTGCCGAATGCGATCGATGCCGCCGGCGGCGGCGCAGAGGCACAACTCGGCAAGTGGCTTGCTCAGCACGTCCCCTCAAAACGAAATACCGTGCGGTTCTTGTTGCCGGTCGCGGGCGCGGCGGGCATCTACGAAGACCGCGACATCGTGTTCTCTGCGCGGTGCTCTTACCTCACGTCGCAAGCATGGCGGGACGACCCGCAGTATTACGGCCTTCGCAACGACTTCGACCGGCCGCTCCGCGAGACGTTGAAAGCTCGCTTCGATCGGTTAGCGGTGCTATCTACCTGGAACTTCCGCCAACCGGAACAGTGTCGTTTCGACATCGAGCGCGTTGACGGCCAGCTTGTCCGCGAGAAGGGAGCAATCCCGCTCGCCATCGATGAGCAGATCAAGCGCGACTTATTCGACCCTGCGGAGTTTCAGACGCTCGTCATCGACTACGCCCGAAACAACCGGGAAGTTAGCCGTCTCGTGGACGATCTCAAGGAGCCTCCACCTTCGGGCGACGCAATTCCGTTTCTGGGCGAAACGGGCATCTGCGAAGAGGTGCTCAAGGTCGCATCGAAGGGCCGGGTTGTCCTGAACGTCTCAGGGCAGTGGATTGGTCGGCTGCCCGAACATGCGGACGATGACGACGCGCTTCGCTTTATCCGCTCGCGGGCTTTTCGCAACGCACAGGAGATGCGTCAGGTCCAGCTCGCACTGCCGGGGGCCGCGGGATCAGGAGCCGTCACTGGGCCCACGCCCGCGGTGACGCCGACACAACCGACTACGCCAACGACAGGCCCTCAGCCGGGGCTTTGGCCGACTGGCGGGACGACGACCGGCCCGACAACCCCTCCTGTAACGCCGACCGGGCTGGGTGGTGGTCCAACTCCACCGGGGGCGACAACCCCGACATCGCCGCAAGCGCAAACGCATCGGACGCAGGCGCCGACGACGGTAATCAATCTAGTCGGCAGCTTCGAGCAATGGGGCGTGCCCAGCGATGCGGCGTTGAAAAAAGCGCAGATTGAATTCGAGGGACTAACTGTCCAGCAGATCAAGCAGATCCTCCAGCGGATTCCATCGACCTTTCGTGCCAACCTTGAAATCACCTACGACCGGAACGAAAGGAACGACCAGGCGTGAGTTCGTGGCACGAGACCATCCTGGACGCGGCGTCTCCGAAGGCTGCCTGGCAGGGCATCTTCGCGAGGCTGCTCGATCTTGCGCGGACCACACCGTCGCCGGTAGAGCTGCACAACAAGACGGTCGAGCCGGACCGCCTCATCGCTGAGAGTGCCTGGGAGTTGTGGCAGGAATATCCAGCTACTGCCGAGCGCACGTCGGATGCTCTTAAAGCGTGGTGGGCCGGCTCATCCGCATCTGGACACGCAGTCTTGATTCTTGACGGGCTGTCGCTCCGAGAATTGACGCCGCTGCTCGGCGGCGCTTCGGCACGCGGCATTGAGCCTGTCGCCGTCCGTGTAACCGGCTCCGAGGTTCCGTCTGAAACGAACCAGTTCGCCCAAAGCCTCGGCGTTCCGTCGCGGTCAAGCCTGGCGAACGACGGCGCTCCTGGCGGATTCGCCTTTGGGACCAACGGCGTTTACACGGACGTACTGAGCGGCGCGTTTGACGGGCACATCGCCACGCTGCCGCATGTGCCAAACGTTTTCATCTGGTACGACTGGCCGGACATTCTCGTCCACACGCACGCCCGCGCACCGGACCAGGTCTACAACACTGCTGCCGCCGGCCTGCAAAGCGACGGTTTCTGGCAGTTCGTGGACCGGCTCCGCACGGGCCGACGACTCATCATCACGGCCGACCACGGGTATGCACGGTCACAACTGTTCTCAACGAATGAGAGCGACCCCGATGTCGTAAGCGCGCTCAAAGACACGTTCGCTGCATCGCGCTGCAAGCCAGTCTTGGGACCGTGGGCACGGGCACTGCTGCCGCCCGTCGTGTTCACGCACAACGGGCATCACGTCGTCATGGGCCAGCGCAAGTGGACGGTTCAGGGTGGCTTTCCGTACGTTTGTCACGGTGGACTGAGCCTGCTCGAAGTGGCGGTCCCGTTCATCGAGTTCGCGGCGAAGTGAAAAAGGTTGAAACGACGAAATGGCGAAAGCGAAATCCGACAACGCGGCCAATCAGGCGTACCTGATCGATGTTGAGCTGGACAATCTGCTCAACCTCGGCGATCGCGCTGCGGACGAAGCAAAGAACGGAAGCGGCAAGAAAAAAAACGGCAAGAACGCCGGCTTCGAGCCGCCGAATCTCGGAAAAGCGATTCGTCTCAAGACGCCGGATTTTTCTGACCCCAATCGCAAGCTGACGTGCCTGGAAGTTGACTTTCCCATCGCGCCGATCAACGCGCTGTCGCACCTCGAAGGCAACGCCGGCAAGCCGATTTACCAGATGTCGAAATGGTGGGCTCGGCGGCGCTCCAGCGTCTTTCGCAGCCTGCTCATCGCGGCGGCGACGGAAGCCCCCGACGATCCGTCGCATGCGGCCAAGCTGGTTTGGGACCATTACTACTGCAACCACCAGAAGGCCGGCAGTTTCAAAAAGCTCAAGGTGCTCGAACCGTTCATGGGTGGCGGCACGACCGTCGTTGAAGGGTCGCGCCTCGGCTTCCAGGTCACGGGCATCGATCTGAATCCGGTCGCTTGGTTCGTGACCAAGAACGAAGTAGCGTGCAGTGATCCCGCGCAGGTCAAAGCGCTCTTCGACCACATTGAGGCCGAAGTCAAGCCGCTGATTCAGCCGTTCTATACGACCACGTGCCCGCGCGGGCACAAGGGTCGCTGGATCGACGTGCGGACCGGGCGGCCGGCGCCAGAAGGGCTGGACCCGATTGACTTGCCGCCAGCGGAGCGAAAGCACTATCGCTGGGAAGGCCCGGAGGTCATCTACACGTTCTGGGCAAAGCACGGGCCGTGCCGCGGCAGCCAGGGCAAACCCTGCGGCCATCGCACGCCGATCTTTCGTTCGCCGGTCATCGCCGAGAAGAAACTCTCGACCAAGTTCATCCCAATCGATTGCCCCCACTGCGGCCATCACTTCGACGCCGAGCTGGGTGAGACGCGCATGGCCCCCGGCGCGGAGCGCGTCATCGTCGAGAATGAGCCGCCATTCACCGAACTGTCGCAGCCGTTCGCCCAGATGCTGAAGGATTACGGCAGTAAGGGTAATGCCGATGAAAAGCGCGAGCGGCTGGGACGACTGCTGGAGTCCATCGAGGCCGAAGACGGGCTGCAATGCCCATCGTGCAAGCAGTTTGCCGGGCAGGAAATAAAACGCACGCTTCTGAATCACCGTCGGGCTAACACTGTCGGGGCAATGAAGAAAAAGGACTTCGGCATCGAATCGCGCCCAACGTATATGTATCTACTGATCCATCCAAAATGGCTTGAGGGCGCGCCGGGGAAAGACGACGGTGGTGTGGACTTCGGTGGATGGGCCGGCGCCGAGCCGGACCGCACGGCCGCGTGGTTCCGTAGGCGGCTGGAGGACCTAAGCCTCATCGAAGTTCGAGGACGGGTAAAGCTCGCTGAGGATGAGGCGGCGGTTGAGGAGGAGGAGCCGGAACAAACGGCCGGCGGGACCGACGCCGAAGTCGAGGGCGAATCGGAGAGTGAGGATGCTGAGCGCAGAAAATACGGGCCTCCTGCTGAGATAACGCTTCGAGATGGAAGCACGATCAGCACGCGTATCAGCACAGTGCCTGGAAAATCTGCATTCGGTTGCGCGCATTGTGGTTCGCCTCAGAATATTCTGGATGCCGCAAAGGCGGCGGGCCACACTGCCCCAGTTGCGACGTATGCCTTGTTATGTACATGTCCGAGCTGCGAGGCGTCGGGCTACACCTACTCCGGCAGATTCTTCAAGCACTTCGATGAACACGATGTCCGTCGTGCATGCGCAGCTGAACAGGAGTGGTCGAAACACAAGGTCGGTGACCTTACGGGGTATTGGCCAGAAACCGAGATTCCGTTTTCTATGTCGACGCACGTCGAGCATCCCATTCATCAACACGGGTACACGCACTGGTGGAAGCTGTTTAATGCCCGGCAGCTATTGTCCCATGCACTATTCGTGCGGACAATCGCACTCAGCGCCGATCAGTTTCCTCTCGACGTTTGCGAACAGGCGCTGGGTGCTGTTCAGCAATACCTCCGTAATCAGAACATGTTTTCGATCTATCACATGAGTAGAGATTGTCTCGCACCATTCCTAAGCAACGCCAATTATCATCCGCACCCGAGGACCGTAGAAGTTGGTGTATTTTCTGAAGGCTACGGGCCGTGGAATTCGACCCTGCGCGGCGTGCTGGAAGGTGTGGAGTGGGCACATAAGCCTTGGGAACCCGTCCTTCTGCCCGATGATAGCGTTCGTCGGAGCTTCCGCGCAGAATCTGACGAGGGCATTGTGCCCGAATCGTGTGAAATGCTATGCCGCTCATCGACAGACTTACCGGCAGTCGAAGCGCACTTCGATCTTGTGATCACTGACCCACCATACGACAACCGGCTGTACTACGCCGACCTTGCAGACTTTTTTTATGTCTGGTTGCGGCTACCGCTCTTGCAATGGTACGGAGAGATGCCGGAACGTGCCTTATTCGAACCGGCACGCACGCCACATGCGACTGAGGCGCTGGGCAATCCTGCCGAGCATCCAGACGATCGGGATGAACTTGAAAGCGAGCCCATTGTCTCTGAGAGACATGTTGCGGCCATTCGGCAACGCAGCGGCGTAGCTGAGCTTGACGAAGGCAATGCTAATCCGTTGTACCGCGAAGCCCCGAGTTCACACTTCTACTGTAGTACGCTGACAGCGTGTTGGGCCGAGGCATCCCGGGTAACGAAACCCGGCGGGTTGCTCGCCTTCACTTTTCACCACAGCGAAGACGCACCATGGGTAGACGTCCTTCAAGCACTGTTTGACTCCGGTTGGGTGCTTGTTGCAGCCTATCCGATACGCAGCGATGAAACAAAAGGGACGAGCGCTGCGTTCGGGTCGAAGAAAATCGAATACGACATCATCCACGTCTGCCGTAAGCGGCTCGAAGCGCCGCAGGCGGTGGCCTGGGCCAAGATGCGCCGCTGGGTAAAAGACGAATCGCGGCGATACAAGGAACTGCTGGAGCGGACGCACGGCCGCGAACTGCTCGAAGCCGACCTGCGGGTGATCTTGCGGGGCAAGGCGCTGGAGTTCTACAGCCGTCACTACGGGCAGGTGCTTACCGGCGACGGACAGGTGCTCGGCGTCGGCGAGGCACTGCTGGGCATCAATCTGTTGCTCGACGACCTACTCCAGGAAGGCACGACGGGTGTCGTGCGTGCGCCGGAATCGGCCGAGCCGGCATCGCGACTGCTGCTGAGTCTGTTTGACGATCGTGATTCGATGACCCGCGATGAATTGCACAAGACACTGCGTGGCAGCGGCGTGTCACCAGACGATTTGCAGGCTCGCGGATGGCTGCGTGTAGTCGGTACGCGCGTACACGTTGTGCCGATTACCGACCGATTCGCCGGGTTCGTTTCACGCGGACGAACGCGCAAGGTGCTCAAGACCGACCTGGATCAGGCCCATTTCCTGATCGGGGCGTCGATGAGCGGGAAGGTGGACATTTCGGCCGAACTCAACCGGGACAGCTTCGTTCTTAAGCGCTCTGCCGACGCAATTCTCGGATGGTATGCCCAAAGCGGGCGTGAAAAGGCCATTTGTGACGCGGCGGCGCAGGCTCTGCGATTGGTTGAAGGCTGGCGCGCTCGACCATCCCGGCCGGTCGATGCGCAGCTCACTTTGTTCGAGACATTGGATCGAGAGGACGCCTGATGCGGGAAATGTCTGGAACATCGTGGCGCGGGCGTGGTTCGAGCATCGTCTTCGAAAAGCGATTGCTCGGCCCGCTGCTCGCTTCGTGCCCGGTGGTCTCGCTCCGGCAGGCGCTGGCGTGGGTGCCGGCATGGCCCTCGGCGCCACCGCAGAGCGGCTCGACCGTTGTCGTCGGCGGATTGGAAACCGTGCTTGAAACCATGCCGGCGGCAGATGCGGAGGCATTCGTTCGCAAGCGGATTCGTGCGCTCATCAACGAGTTCCAGCAGCAATGGGACCAGTGCGGCCTCGTCTTCGGGGTGCTCGTAGCGCCGCAGCGATTCAAGGTGACGGTGCAGGGCGAAGTGCTTTTCATGACACGGGACCACGACGAAATTCGCCTTTCCGCGACAGTCTGGAATGGGTCGGCGTCGGATGATCTTTTCGAGCTAACGTTTAAGGACCCGGCGACAGGACAGCAGGTGAGGGGAGGATTCCATGTCCCACACCGCTCCTGAGCTGATCGTCGGCAAGTCGGTCTCGCACCCGGAAATGGGCGACGGCGTGGTCGTCGGCATCGAGCCGACGGGGTTCATCCGTGTTTTCTTTCAAACGCTGGGCGAGCGGCAGGTGCCGCGGGATGCACTGCGCGACGGCCAATCGTGGCTGGAGCGCGTGATCTCGTCGCCGCGGCCGGCGACGCCGGAAGCTGTCGAGCGACTTTGGCTTGCCATTGAAGCCGCTGAACTCCCTCTCATGGAAAGCGCAGCGGTGCTTACGTCGGCGAAAATTGACCTGTTGCCGCATCAGGTCGTGCTGACGCATCGCATCGCGAGCGCTAGTCCGCGGCGGTTCCTCATCGCCGACGAGGTCGGCCTGGGCAAGACGATTGAAACAGCGCTGGTGCTGCGGGAGTTGGCTTCGCGGGGGGAAATGGCGCGGGCGCTGATGGTGGTGCCGGCTGGGCTGGTTGAAAACTGGCGGCGCGAATTGAACGAGGTCTTCAACCTCGATTTCGAGGTGTTCGGCTCGGAAGGCGATGTAACCGACCGCAAGTCGAATGCGTTTATCAAACACAATCGGCTTATCGCGTCTGTTGATACGCTGAAGCGAACGTCGCGTGTGAAGCGCCTGCGCGAAGCCCCGATTTGGGATCTCGTCGTATTCGACGAAGGCCATCATCTGAGCGTGCATAAAACGGGCAACAAGTCACGCAAGACTGAAAACTACAAGCTGGCCGAAGCGCTGCGTGATCATTGCCGCGATTTGCTTCTGCTCTCCGCAACGCCGCACCAGGGCGACCACTTCCGATTTTGGATGTTGATTCGGCTGCTCGACCCCACGCTCTTCGAGGACGAGCGCGACATGGTGGACAACCGGCATCGGCTCAACGCGGTCGTGATTCGGCGCACGAAAGCCGATGCGTGTGCGGCGGATGGGAGCCCGCTGTTCGCCAGGCGTGCCGTGAACACGGAAGGATTCGAGCTGAACGCGGATGAAAAGAAATTCTACGCAGCGTTGCAGAGCTACTTGATGGAGGGGTACGCGCTGGCTGAGGCGCTCGGCGGCAAGAGCCGGGCTATCGGCTTCGTGATGACGATCTTCCAGAAGATTGCCGCGAGCAGCTTCGCGGCCGTTCGCTCGACGCTTCGACGCCGGTTGCTCATGCTGACGCTGCAAGAGTCGGTCGAACGTGATGAAGCACTCGATGTGGATGGGCGTGACGCGGCGCTGGCTGATGCGCGCTCCCTGATTCGCGAGATTCACGGGCTTGAGGACAATCCGATTGGTCGCGCTCAAGCGGATCAAATCCTGGCTGACCTGAAGGTGCAATTGCTGAAGAAACGCCGCGAAACCGTCGAGTACGCAGCATCCGCAGAGGCGATGGACGACAGCGAAGTTGCGGCGATGGAAGGCGATGAAGCTGCGGCGTCGATGGTGCTCGTCGCACTCCCCGAAGAGCGCAGGCGAATACGCGAATTGCTCGATGGATTCCCGACCGGTACGGAGACGAAGACAGCGGTGCTGCTTGAAGCGCTGCGACAGCTTTGGAATCTCAATCCGAAAGAAAAGGTCGTCGTATTCACGACGTATCTGGGCAGCATCGACAGTCTGAAGGCTGCCATCGACGCCGCCTACCCCGGCAAAGGCGTCGAGGTCCTCAAGGGCGGGGATCACGGAGCCAAGACGGCGGCACAAAAGCGATTCAGGCGACCGGACGGCCCGCGCGTGCTACTCACGACCGCGGCCGGCCGCGAGGGAATCAACCTCCAGTTCGCACGCATCCTGTTCAACCACGATCTGCCGTGGAATCCGATGGACGTGGAGCAGCGCATCGGTCGCATCCATCGCTACGGGCAGCAGGACACGGCGCAGGTTTACAACCTCGTCGCGGTGGACACGATTGAAGGCAAGGTCTTCTTGATGCTGGAGGAAAAGCTGAAGGAGATTGCGGCGACGCTGGGCAAGGTCGATGACCGCGGCGAGATCACTGAAGATCTTCGTGGGCAGATTCTCGGGCAGCTCGGAAGCCGGCTTAGTTATGACAAGCTGTATCAGGAGGCGCTCAGCGATCCGACATTGGAACGCACGCGACAGGAACTCGAAGTGGCGACGACGAACGCGAATCTCGCACGACAGGTCGTCTTCGAGCTGTTCCAAGACCTTGAAGGCTTCAATCTCGGCGACTATCGACGATTTGATGATGAGGGCCGCGGCATGAAGCGCCTAATCGCATTCGTGCAACACGCGAGCCGAGTATTCGGCGGCGAATTTCAGCCGAAGGGTGAAACGCAATTTGAATTGCGGATGCCGGGCCGCGATGCCATCATGTTCACGAGTGACCGCGACAGAGCGATTGACGAGGAGTCGGTTCAGCTTCTGGGGCTGGAACACCCAGCCGTCAAGGAAATGCTCGAACGATGCTCGTCGCTGGCAGCTGAGGAGCGCACTGTCCTCGGACATCTTCCCGGCGTCACGCAAGCGGCTGGATTCGCCACTACGTGGCACGTGACGGTTCACGGCCGTTCGGGGCACACGCACCAACGTATCTGCCGATTGGCCTTGAATGCGGACGGCGAGCGGGTGGTTCACCTCGAACGGCAGCTCACCGACCTGCGGCTGCTTCGGATGGACGCGCAGCCTGAGAGCCTTGAGGCTTCGCGATTGTCTCACCTGATGAACGGAAGCGCGTCGAAGATGCTCCACCGAGAGCTTGTCCATGTCGGCGCGCTCCAGGAAGGGGCCTCGTATAGCTCGAAGTTGCTGGGAGTGGCTGCCGTCATGCAAAAAACTGTCGGCGTCACAAGCAACTCCTGATACGTGCAGTAAGACGAGTGACGAACGGACGTGATGGGCAAGGGTACGCGAAGTTGGTCCGGCTGCAGGCGAGTCACTGCACTCTAGGATTGTCCCATGGACCATGACGAGCGGGAGCATTCCGGGCGTGATCGAAGCGATGCGAAGCGAGAATCGCAGCGCGCGAGCGAACACTTCAAGCGTGAGATATTGTTCGGCGGGACTGAAAAGGGTAATGCTGGAAAACCTTCGAAGCGAATAACGCTGGGGCCGACCGCTCCGGCCCAGCCGCTGGCGCCTGCGACGGAGCGACACACTGAACCTCAGCGAGAGTCTGGGCGCGAGCTAGAATCGCGACAAGCAAGACACCTGTGCAAGATGATGCATGTTTTTGAGAATTGGCATGAAATGAAGCTGAACGTCAAACTCGCCGCACTGTTGGCCGTTGATCGTGAGATCGCGATCCTTCAGAGGCGACCACAGTTGAGCGGTATTGTTAGTTACGTTGGACATCCGTTGAGCCGGGGAGCATTCTGGCCGCAGGAGAACCGACTAGACTTCAACCGTAGCGTGTTACGTCGGCGGTCTCCTCGGGTGGCCATTGGCTCGTATCTTCACGAAGCGAGACATGCCTACCAGTTCGATGTAATCACAAGGCCGAGCGAGCATCCAGAAGTCTCAACCGCTCGCTTGCTTCTGTGGAGGTCGGCAGCATTGCTATATCCGCAGCTATCGGACAACCCAACATACCTGCAAAGGCTGGCATACGCGCTCAACCCGCTGGAAATGGACGCAACCGCCTTCGCAAACCGTATGTTCAGGCGAATCAAGAAGGAAATGAGTCATGTCTTCTAAGACTTGGTTCGAGCCGATTGAAGTGTTGGTCGCGGGCATCGTGGCTCGCGATGGATGCTCTGTGGAAGAGGCAACCGCGATTGCGCGCGAGCTGGCGGACTTGGATCCATCGCTTCAATCTGCCTTCAAGACATGGTGGGAGACGGGAGACGTTTCTGCCGACTGTACGGTACATGGATATACGCCCAGAAGATTCATTGATGACGGCTGGTGCAAGACGATTGCCGTGGCATTTACCTGGATGAATGGACTGAAGAAGCGACCGGAAGAAGCAAAAAGGGTGTTGCGACGTGGGCGTGATTACATCAGACCTTCACCGAACGAATGGGTGCGCGAAGAAGCCGCAGGCGATGGCTCGGAACATGGCAAAGGGTAGATCGCGGTAGGCCACTACGCCGGCATGGTCCAAGCAGGTCGTAGCTCGCCTAACACTAGCAATGATGGAGGGCGCTATGGGTCAGGTGCTGGGCGATATGCGATTTCGGCGGCACCGGCGCGACCTATACGGTCGGCGTACCCGCGCCTTTGCTCGGATCGGCCCACTCCTGTGCGAGCGTACCCCAGTTGACGGGACGTGAAAGACTGCCGCGCCAGACGTCCCAAAGGGGCGGGTCGCTCGATCTAGGGCAGTGTTCCTTTGGAAGTTCCTTGATGACGACCATCTTCGGAATCGGTGAAGCATGGCCAAGTAGAATGGCGTATCGGGACGGCAATACAGGTAACTCACCGAGCAATGCACCCAATGTGTCCGGGACAAGTTTCTTCACGAGTTCCTGATCCCGATCGTTCACGAGCCGATGGAGCAAAAACGTGTTGCACTGGGACAGAACTGTCGGCGAAATCTCCGACGGACGCTGTGAGGAAAGGACCATGCCCATCCCGAACTTCCGGCCCTCGCGCGCGATCTTCTCAAAGATGCGACGACACATTTGCACAGGCGAAGGGCTTTGGCCCGGGTCGTCCCGGCCCTCTTGAATAAAAGTGTGGGCTTCTTCTAGGACCAGCACCGTCGGGAATGCTTCGCGATGCACTTTGTGATAGCGCTGGCCGGCCTCGAAGAGAACGCGAGCGATCACCGCGATTATCAGGTGAGTCACGTCCGACGGAACCAGAGCGAGATCGACGATTACGATCGTGTCTTGCTCGTCGTCTGGCGTCCCGAGAAAAGTCTCAAGCCACTGCTGAAGCGTCACAGGCTGGATGGGATCGATGATACCCGCCAGTCGGGAGTCGCGCAACAGCGATTCCAACCTGCCAATCAGGTAGGCGATGATTTGCGTTGCGCGATTGTCCCCAGAAGCAAGCGCGCAGAGCTGGAGCATGGCTGGCAGCTTGTTGACGCTAAACGGTGCAGGGTGATCCGCGCTCGGCGATAGGTCAGGCCCGCCGGATGGGCAATGGGACAAGACGCCGTGGATTGCAGCCTGAATCCCTCGCAACTCCTCCATAGTCGGAACATCACGGGAAAAGTTGGCGTTGACCCGTGTAGCAATCGGCGAAACGGTCGCCCCGAGTTTATCTGCCGCCGCCTTCAGCGCGGGAGTGGCCGTGCCTGCGTCCGCTGCCATACTGGACGCGAGGCCATTCAGCCCATTCAGGCAAGCTCCAGATTCGATGCGTTTACCTCCCCCAGTGAACGCTTCGGCAACGTTACTCAAGATCGCATCGAATCGCTCTCCGTACTGGCGCAGCGCCTTCGCCAAAATCTGTCGAGGGGAAGCAGTCGCCAGTTCGCTTGCTCTCAATCTCCGAAGCGCGTCAAATAACAGGGGCTGCTGAACACCGGGCGACGCTTGAAGAATCGAGGACCACTCCTGGGCGTTCCACATCCATGCCGGAACTACCAAGGGAGCGACGCCGGGCGGGGTCGGCGACGGAGTAAGCACGTGGACCTTGGCGCCGGCTTCTTTGAATGCCTCTTTGTATTCTCCATTTGGGTCTAGAATGACGAAACGACACCCTTTCCGTTCCTTGGCGCCGGCCATGAGTTCTTCCGTGGCGACCGCAGCTTCACGATTGGAATGGGCGGCCTGAATCGTCCAGCGGATCAAGCCGGCAACGGAGCACGATTTTCCACTTCCTGTGTTTCCAAGCACAGCAAGATGGCGACCGAAAATCCGGTCAGGGTGAACGCGAATGGGGCGATCATCAGCCAAGGCGGATCGTCCGATTTCGAGCGGTCCGTCTTTCGGATTGACTTCGACGACCGCTCTAAGCTGGTTTGCGGTGGGCAGCAGTACTGGATCCCCGACAGACGGAAATAGACTGACTCCCCGTTCGAGCTCCAGCCTCTCCTGCTCCGTCGCGGAATCAATACGGACCCGCAGCATTCCGATGGGAGTCAGTTTTAGGCGGCGGAGTGGAAACGGCAGATCGACAAGGCCAAAATCCTTAAGTCCTTTTCGCTTCGGCCATTGCGAACCTTGAATCCCAATCCACGTTACTTGACCGACAACCGCGCCAGCTTGACCAGGCACGAGCAAGTAGCTGTTGATCCGGGGGAACGCAATGGGTGATCCCGCATTCAGCGCAGTAGCGTGCGGAGCTTCGGTGTCGAGCTGGATTGTCAACTCGTTCGGGGCAACTGCCTCGATCGTCCCGACGGTGAGACCGGAAGATCGCTCAAGCGGCGTGCTCATTTCAGACGCCCCCAGTTGGTGTCGCCGGTGTCGCCGGAACCGGAGCGGTGCTAGGCGCGGTGGGAATGGCAGCGCCGCGCGCGGCGGCAATTGCAGCCTTACGTTGTCGGAGCGGTTCGACAAGCGTCCTGGGCAGGTAGTTGTCGGTCAGAGTCCGCAATCCGGCAAAGTGTCCCCCGACGAGAAGCGACACCTGGTCCTCGTGGCCGGTCTTCTCGATAAAAGTCTGCAATCGACCGTCGCAGTTGTTGAAGGAAACGATCACGAGATGGGTCGAAGAAATCGTGAGCATCTCACGGATGACGCGGTTGATGTGGTCGTCGCCAAAACCATAGCCGTAGACAAAGAGTGTCGCGTTCGGACGACAGGTCGCCCCCACAAAATCCCGGAAGAGTTCGGCATAGGGAAAGGCAAGCGTCTCCACGTCTTTCGCGGCGTTCGGGTAGATCATGAGCGAGCGGTAAGGATCATCCAACCCGGTCGGAAACGAGTCGGCTGGCCCGAAGGGCAACGGAGTTCGAACTACGGCGCGATCCTGCAGCCGCCAATCAAGGGAGCCGTGGAGCTTGGTGAGGCGGATCACGCCCTCCAAATAGCGTGGCTCACCACGGATGCCCGGTGGATCGTAGTGGAGATCAACGCTCAGGCGCGAAGCGCGAAACTGCGGGGTGATGACGCCCACGAACCGATCAAGTATGCGTATTCCCAAATTGTCGCAGGCATGCTCAATGAGGCGGTCATAGTTGGTAGTGAATAGTTCGAGCCGCTCCCGCGTAGGCGGACGATTCGCGAAGCTGAGAAGCAAATCGAGCAGGCCGGATGTGTCCTCGCCGCTCTTGTCTGCCAGCGCCTTTCCAATCCCTCGCTCGGTGTCGAGCACGCTCTTGATGAGATCACGCAGCGCCTTGGAATAGGCTGCCTCCCATGCCGCGGCTTGCTTGTCCTCCAACAAGGTCAACGCCTCAATCAGAACTTGGGCGGTACGAAAGTCGTCTTCCAAATTGGCCTTGCCACGCTCGCACCTCTTGGCAGTTGACTCCGCATACGCCGTCACTTTGTCCGCGTATGTGCAGCCAAATGTTGGGCGACTCATCGGAGCTGGCTTTGTCCCCAGTCCATAGGCGGCAGCTGTCGTAAGGCCGTTGCCGACGAGAAGAGAAAGGTGCTCGCTCTGCATTAGGGCTGCAAGCCAAGGCTCGATCCTCTCGCGGAGCCCCTGTAACTCAGCGTTGGGCGGCTCGGTAGCCTCGTCAAAACCTACCTCGCCACACTTGCAGAAATGTCCATTCCAGTTCGGCATCATCGCATTCTCTCGGCCATCATGTTCACAAGGTACATGGTCATCGCTCACGGTTCTAGCGTGGACGCTCGCGGGGGCTCAGAACGTACTTGTTCCTGCTTCATCTGGCAGCATCTTCACGTCAAGCCCTTCAATCTCTTGGAGCGTCTTGCCAGCGATGCCCTGAAGATCGCCGTACATGCCAGCGGTTGATTCAATGACGCCGCGTATCTGTTCCTCGCGCTTGGCCCAAAGCCGCGTCATCGTTTTACGTTCCTTCTCCAGGTCCTCGTGCATGTCGCTGAACTTCTCGACAATCGCCTGCACGCGGTGGCGGAAGCGCGGGCCGGTGAGGTACTGGTAAACTAGTTCCATCTTGGTCTGCTGCCCTTCGCCGGCTTTGCGGGCGGCGGCGAGTTCGATCAGCGATTGCCGCAGCGCGACGGCGACCGCCATGGCGCAACGATGCGACGTGACCCACACGCCGTCAACATGATCGAACGCTTCCACGTCCTTCGGTAACGCCTGGCTGACGATGACGGCCAGTTCGGCCTTGGCGGCGCGTTGGTCTTCGCGCAACTTGGCGAGCCAGCCGTCGGTCCAGTTCTTGGTGCGTTTCGATTCCCAAAGGATCGCACCACACGGCTGTCCCATAGGTCCGACGACGCGCTGGACCGCGTCACCCCCGTGCTCGCCTTTGGCGACCGGCACGATCGAATCGTATGGAAACTTTTCGCGCAGCATCGTTTCCAGTTCGAGTTCCTGCACTTCGCCCTGTAGCTGCTGCGACCCTTGCTCTGCACGTCGCTTCAATTCCTCGATCTGTTTTTGCATGGAGGTAATGGTCTGTTCTTTCTCCGCGACTTTGAGTCTGAGCGAGTCCTCGGCTTCCTTCTTTGCCTGCTCGCGCGTCGCGCCGAGCGATTCTTGAACGCGTTTCTCGATGGTCAGGTCCATCTCGCGCTTGGCGTCGTCGAGTTCTCGTTGTTTGCGGATCAATTCGGCTTGGGCCTTCTGCGCTTCGGTGAGCTTGGCGTCCTTCTGCCTGATGACGTCCTGAAGGTCGGACAGTTCCCTGGCCTTCTGATCGAGGTCGGTCGAAACCGCCAGCTTGGCCTTCTTCGCTTCCTCGGCAGCGATGGTTGCCCGTTCGATTTTCAGCTTGGAGGCTACCTGCTCGTCGATGGATTCCTGAGCCTTGGCAAGCGCAGCATGCTGATCCTTGACGGCCGCCTCCCGCTTTCGGATGTCGGCGTCCTTCTGCGCGATCTGCTGCTCGAACTGCCGGCGCGTCGATTCAATCAGCGGTGCTGCCAGCGACTCGGTCAGCTTGATCTCGGTCTTGCAGCTTGGACATGTGATAACGGGTTCGTTCATGATCGGGAGTCACATCTAAGCACGATTATGCACCAATCCGCCACTCACAGCTCTGTCCCGGGCAAGGTTTCGATGCGTAGCCGGAACAAAATGACGGCTTCCTTCCGTTCCTCCTGCGTCAAGCCCGCCGCGTCAATCAAGCGATTCCAGTTGTTCCGCAGGTCGGTCAAGCTCTGAAGGCCATCGAAGCCGACGGCGCCCACCTTACGAACGTACACGAGGTCTTCAGCCTCGCTCACCGTGACCTCGGCGATGGCTGGATTGGTCCACGATTCGCTAAGAACGAAGGCCACAATGGCCGCCATGAACGGCGACATTTCCGTAAACCGTCGCGGATGGAGTTTCTCGGCTAGGGCGGACATGTTGCGGCCAAAACTCGCTGGTCGTTAATCGGCCTCGCCGACGCGCCGCGCGCATCGTGCCGAGCCCGAGTGGCACCATTCTAGACCGACCGGCCGGTCCGAGGAATCGCCCATTTCTGCCGGCAGGTTGCGATCCGACGGCACATGCAAACCCAAGCCCGCCATAACCCTTATGGCGGCAGCGCCGTCGGTCGGAATTGTGAACATGGCGAAGTACGAGCAGCTTCAATTCGATTGGTCCGCGGCCGCGGTGACGCCGGCGCGCGCGGAAGCAGATTCAGTGCGCCATCTGCCGGCCGCATCGGGAGTGCGGTGGCAGGGCCGACTCGCCGGTGGCGAGGATGGCGCCCGCGTTCACACCAAATTTGCCGGTCCGGTCGAACTGGCCACGAGAATTGCAGTCTTATTGGAATCCAGTCCCGAACTTCGGCTGGACAACCGGTTACTGAATGACCTGGCCGAAGAGCATCTTGGCCATTCCGCCGGCAACGCACGTGGCCTTTACGACGCCGTTGAAGCAGGAATGAACATTTATTTGGCCGGCTCCGGTATCGACCTGCTCGATGTCACCCGCTCGATCGACTTACTCGCCGCACTGCAGGACCGGATGCCCCGCCAGACCCGTCGAGACGCGACGCAGGTGGAGCTCCAGCAATTCAGCACCCCTCCGGCGGAGGCTTTGCTGGTTGTCAGCGCGGCGGCTATTCAGCCCGGAATGGTTGTGCTCGAACCGAGCGCGGGGACGGGAAACATCGCCGTCTTGGCCCGACTCATGGGCGCGAGCGTTGCCGCGAACGAAATCGACGATCGCCGTCGGGCGCTGCTGGAGCTTCAGGAATTCTCCCCGACGGCATTCGACGCCGAACGTCTCGACAATCTTCTGCCGCCCGACCGCTTCTACGACGCCGTCGTCATGAACCCGCCGTTCTCGGCCACGGGCGGCCGCGTGAACGGCCACAGCACGGAATTTGGCGCACGTCACGTCGAGCAGGCGCTCTTGCGGCTCAAGCCCGGGGGGCGGCTTGTCGCCATTGTCGGGCGTGGCATGGCCCTAGATCGTGCCAAGTTCCGGGCGTGGTGGGCCACGATTGAGGGGCGCTTTCGAGTACGGGCGAACGTCGGCATCGATGGTGGCGCGTACGGCAAATTCGGCACGACCTTCGATCATCAGATTATCGTGATCGACAATGACGGTTCTGCGGAAAGTGAGTCGAGCGTTGTGACGGCGGCTGGTCTATCGGTGCACGAAGCGTGGAATCGGCTGAAGCAACTTGGGGAGGAGGACGTTCATGGGCGAATACGCAGACTCAATTCGGTCGAAGGCAGTCACGGCTCTACGCTCGATGGCTCACGAGACACCTCCGAACGAGAGCGACCCGATCTTGTGGCTGATTTCTCACCTGCTGGAGGTGGGAACGGACGAGTGTCCAGCGGAGCCTGGGGACTTCGTGGCGGTGGACGACTGGATATTGTGGAATCGGCTGATCTCGACTCGGCCGCGCGCAGTTCGAGCAGCGATAACGGCGACGCTGGAGTGGGAGCGGCCGAGCTTGCCGCAAGAGATCATGAAGATGCAGATTTGGGGGGCAAGGTTGTTGCTCAGCACATTGGACCGCCTGGCGTTGAGGTAGTCGACAGGCAGGAGCGCGGCCCTCCTCTCCCGCTGCACGTCGAAGATGGCTCGGTCTACGCCGCGTATCGTGTCCAGAAGGCCCTAGTCGCTGGTTCCGAGCCGCATCCCGCAAACGTGGTCGAGTCGGTGGCGATGGCGTCAGTCGAGCCGCCGGACACGACCTATCAACTCCATCTGCCCGCCGACGTGATCCGCGAGGGCCGTGTCTCGGACATTCAAGTTGAGGACGTGATCTACGCCGGCCAGGCGACGGAGTCATTTCTGCCGGACGGCTCTCGACGCGGTCACTGGAATGGCGATGGCACGGGCATCGGCAAGGGTCGCGAGATCTACGCGTTCATGTACGAGCAGTACGAGCGCGGCCAGACGAAACACGTGCATGTCTCGGCATCGCATCAACTCGTGGTCGACGCCGAGCGTGATCGCAGCGCCGTCGGCCTGCCGCTGCCCATGATCCACCAAGCCCGATTCAAGACCGCCGACCGTGTGACCGCCCCGGAAGGCGTGTTCTTTACAACGTACACAATGCTCAGCATGGACTTCGACGGCGACCGGCAGCGGTTCAAGCAACTCACCGAGTGGCTGGGTCCAGACTTCGAGGGCGTGATTGCGTTCGACGAAGCGCACCTAATGAAGAATGCCGCAGCGACGCCTCACGGCGGCAAGGCCACGGTCGATGAAGGCACGCTCCGGGGCAACATGGGCATCACGCTCCAACGGCTCTTCCCGCGTGCGCGTGTGCGGTACTTCAGTGCGACCGGCGCTACGGAAGCACGGCACATGGCGCCATACGAGCGGCTCGGCCTATGGGGTGAAGGCGCACCGTTCCCCGACTTCGCGGCATTCCTGGTGGCGATGGAACGCGGCGGCGTCGCCGCGATGGAGATGCTGTGCCGCGACCTGAAGAGCGTCGGCACGTACCTGTCGCGGACCATCAGCTACGGACCAACCCGCCGGCCGGATGGCACGATCGTGCCCGACAGTGCCGTCGAATACGAGCCGCTCGTGCACGGCATGACTGCCGATGAGCGTCACCAGTACGACCATATCGCCGACTTGTGGGCCGATCTGCTCACGGCGTTCGAGCGCGGCGAGCAGACCGCCTGCCAGAAACGCAACGCGCATCGTTACGCCCAGTTCTACGCCGCCCAGCAGCGGTTCTTTCTCCAGCTCATGCTCGCATACGCGCTGCCGGATGTCCTCCCAGCCATCGAACGCGACCTGGCGGCCGGTCGATCGGTGGTGCTGAGTCTATTCAACACTGGCGAGGCCCAGGCCGACCGCAAGGTCCGCGACGCCCGCGCCCAAGGCGTGGAACTGAGCGAAGTGGACGCGACTCCGCGCGAGATGATTGTGCAACTCATTGAGACGCAGTTCCCGATCTACCAGTACCGTGAACAGACCGACCCGGTCACCGACAACGTCGTAAGCGTGCGCGTCGAAGACGCGGCCGGCAATCCCGAGATCAATCGCGAGAACCTCCGCCGTCAGCAGGAGCTGCTCGACAAGGTGGCGGACCTCGACATCCCGCACAATCCGCTCGATGCGCTGGTCAGTCACTTTGGCGTCGGACAGGTCGCCGAGATCAGCGGCCGAACGCATCGGTGGGAGTACGGGAAGTACGTCCGCCGAAAGCTGCAAGGCGTCCCGCGGCGGCAGTTGAACGAGTACGAGACGCGGCTGTTTCAACGCGGGCTGAAGCGCGTGGCGGTGATCTCTGGCGCCGGCTCCACAGGTATCAGCGTTCACGCCGACGTGATGGCCAGCAATCAGCAGCGCCGCGTCTTCTACGCCTTCCAGCTCTCCTGGTCGGCCGACCAGCAGATGCAGGCATTCGGCCGTGTGCATCGGTCGAACCAGACTTCGGCGCCAATCATTCGGCTGGTTCTGCTCGACCTGGCAGGCCAGAAGCGGCTGGTCAACGCCGTTTCGAAGCGATTAGCCGCGCTCGGTGCGCTCACGAAAGGCGAGCGGCACTCCCTGTCTAGCGACTTGTTCCGACCAGAGGACGTGACGGACGAATACGGCAAGGCGGCGCTCACGCGGCTGTATCGCGAAGTCGAACTGAATCGGCACGTCGAAGCGGGCATTGGTTTGCGCGACCTCGACCGCATGGGCGTGCTCAATAAGGAAAAAACATCGGTGCGCGACAACTACGCGCGCAATGTCGAGCAGTTCCTGAACCGCATCATGGTGCTGCACGTCCAAACACAGAATCGCATCTTCGAGTTATTCTTCGATCGCTACGCTCAGGCCGTTGACGCCGCCAAGCGTGCGGGTGCGTTCGACTTTGGTGTGGAGGAACTGCGCGCCCACAATCTTCGAGCTGTCACGGAGCCGCAGGTGCTGTACACGCATCCAGCGTCGAGGGCACGAACGTTGCTGCATGAAGTGGAAGGCGAGGTTGAGGTCGAGCGCGTGCCGTTTGCGCTTGCCCTGGGATCGCATGCTGAAGAAGGGTTCTATCGCAATAGGCGCAGCGGGCGGGTGTACGCTGTGTCGTCGCACCTGGAGACGCGACCGAGCGAGGTGCTGCTGACGGCCGTGAAGGGTGCAAGGCGGTCGCTCGAACGCTCGGAGCTTGAGCAGAAGTATGATTCGGTTGAGCGTGAAGACGCACGTGTATGGTGGGATCAGGCGTTCGAGAGCACACCCGCCACGGAAACCCGCCGGTTTCACATCCTTGGTGGGGCCATCTTTCCGATTTACGACAAGATCATGGGCGCATCGGGCATTCAAAGCGTCAAGATCGCTCGGGCAACGCTCGCCGATGGTCGCGCGCTCGTGGGCCTTAGTCTTGGCGCGACCGACGTGCCGAACGTCAAACAGCGGCTCGGCATCGGTACGCCACTGGCACAGGCATCACCGGCCGAGTTACTCCTCCTGCTCGAAGGCGGCGGCGTCATCGAGCTCGATAACGGCTGGCTGCTGAATAGTTCGCGGTTGGCTGGTGACGAAATCGTCGAGCTCGTGCTTAACGGTGTCCCCGCCAATCGGTCGGAACTTGAGCACTTCGGCCTGGGAGAAGAGATCGTGCATTTCAAGCGACGATGGTTCGTGCTCGCGGAAGATGCGGAGGCTGTGCTAGGGAGGTTGTTCGAGCGGCGACGGCCGATTCGCGATGTAACCTGCGGGGAGTTGCCGGATGTCGCGGTCATCAAGGACGAGGAGTACTGAGCATCAAATCGCAATTCGCTCGACGATGTTTCGCGTTATCTCCCGCCGGCGACGGTCGTAAAGCCGTGTCGTGCGGGGATCGGCGTGTCCCGCCAGGTGCTGCACATCCTCCAACGGCACGCCTTGCTCCAGCAGATTCGTAATCGTCGTGGTACGAAAGGAGTGGCATGAAAGCGTGTCAGCCGGCAGGCCCGCACGCCGAAGCCGTCGCCGGACCATCCGCAGAATGTCGCCCGTGTGAAGTGGACGTCGATGCGCCACTTCCCATCCGCGTCGCATGGACACGAACAGCGCAGCCGTGTGTGGGGCATCGCCTACCGCGGAGAGATAGTCGCTGACGAAGCCCTCCAAGTCGTGCCGGGCCGGAATGATCCGCTCCTTGCCACCCTTCTCATCGAAGCGAAACAGCCACTGTCGCCCATCCGTGAAGAAGTCCCGTCGTCGGAGCTTGGCGACGGCGCCGACGCGGACCGCGGTGTAGATCAGGACGCCGATGACGGCTCGGTCGCGCAGCCCGACGAGCGACCCGGTGTCGATCCGTGCGAGAAGCTGACGCGCTTGCGACGTACTAAGCGCCGGGGTGCGTCCCTCGATGACGCTGTGCCGGGGGCCGCGAACCGATGCGGCAGGATTCAGCGGTACGGCATGGCGCACTACCAGCCTGTCAAAGAAGTGCCGCAATGCCGCAAGGTGAAGCTTTTTCGTCGGCTTCGACGTGGGTGTGCCATCCGCGCGGCTCAGTGTGCGGACATACTCGCCGATCAGCCACGGGCTCAATTGCGACAGAGGGATGCCGCGACGCTCGCACCAACGGAGCAGCCGATCGACAGCATGACGGTACGCTCGCCGCGTATACGAATTGTCGATCTCCGCGTCGAAGAATTCGCGGTAAGCAAATCGAGCATTCGGACCGGCATCCTCAATGATCGCCGGAGGCACGGCCTCGTTGGCGGTCGCCCAAACGGCGTGTGATTTTGCAGCGTTCCCCTCATCCATGAGAAAGTCAGATAGGCGTGATAAAGGACGTTATCACGCCTATCGCGTCGAGGGCCAGTCCCTATCGAAAGCCTGCTGGGACTCTCCGCTATACATCGTTTGTGGAACGCTGTTCGTCCTCGTGCGGCTTGTCGAACGGCAGGAGGAGTTGATTATCGACTACCGGCCGACTTCGACGACGGCGATGCACAATGGATTGGCGGCGAGTATTCTGCTCGCCGTCCAGCACATCAGCCGGCCACGCGCAACCCGGTGAAGGTTCGGGTTTCGGGGCGATGTCCGCCTGCCTTCGCGGCGCGTGAAGCATCGCGCCGGCGTGGTCGCGGAGATTGGCTGCGAGCGAGGTGTGGCCGATCACTGCACTGGCGGTTTTGATGTGCGGCTCAGCCTGTCCCGACACCGCCTCCGGTGTGAGAATAATCTGCCGATAGCAGCCGTCCGCCATCTCTGGGAGCTGCCAGTCATACGGCGCAAGCAGTTTGCTCAGGGCGCGATCCAGACCACGAGCGAGGGTCCCATTCGCGATGGCCTGGTCGGCGAGGAGCGCCAATGATTCATCCGGAACAACCAGATCGATGTCGTGCGCGTGGTACCAGTTCACCGCTCGCCGCAAGGCGGAGTCCTCGGCATTCTTTAGCAGGCTTACAAGGTCGTCGCGCGAGAGTGACTGTACCGTGGAAATCACGCCGAAGCGGCCCAGGAACTCCTTGATCATCCCGTATGCGCGCAAGTCCTGGAGTTCGCCGCGTGCGAGGGCCTGGTCGTCGGTCAACTCTGTTGCATCCTCACCCACGGGTCGAAAGCCGAGCGTGCGGCCGGCGCTGAGTCGCCGGCGAATGATGTCGGGCAAATCCACGAAGGCGCCAGTGCAGATGAAAAGCAGGCGGCTGGTGTCGATCGAGCAGACGCGGTTGCCAAGCTCGATTTCGACGGGACAACCGTCGAGCGGCGCGAGCAGACTGGACTGCACGCCTTCGCCCGCGATATCGCGGGTATGGACATCCTGGCGACGGATCTTGTCGATCTCATCGAGGTAGACGAATCCGCGATGGGCGGCGTCGAGATCGCCCCGCGTCTCGATGTAAAGCTTGCGAAGAACGCCGTTGAGGTGCTCTCCGGAATAACCGGACTCGACCAGAGAAGTTGCGTCCCCAAAGGCGACGGGCACGCCCAGCAACTTCGCCAGCGTCCGCACCATGAGCGTTTTGCCCGCGCCGCTGGGGCCAAGGAGCAGCACGTGCTGCCGCCCGAAGGGCTCATATCCTTCGGGCGACTTCTCGCGGTGGGCGAGGTTGAGATAATGGCGATAAACGGCCGTCGTCAGATCGCGCTTAGCGCGTTGCTGGCCGTACACAAACCGGTTGAGGTGCTCAATCATCGCCGACGGCGTCGGCAGTGAGCGGAACTTGGCCATAGACGCAACCTCCTCGCAGTGCGCGCAGACCCTCCCCGTAGGAGGGCCGCGCCGTCTAATTCTCGCTTCGCCTGTGTGTGGGGTTGCGTCTTACAGCAGTATTCTACCGCGCTGGTCCGTCTGGATCATCCGGGAATTTCAGCCGTCGAGACCGGGTGGTTCGCGACCGGCGTCCGCCGCGTCCGACTGGGCGACGAATCCGTTGATCTTGCTTGCCCGCGGTGCGGCGCGGTTGAGTAAAGCGGCGGATGAAGCAGGTCGGCCGCGAATTCGCGGAGGCGGTCGGCGGCTGAGAAGTCAGCGGAGTTCGCCATGCCGAGTTCGAGTTGAGGCTCCGCTTGAGCCATGATCGATTCCGGCGTGAGCACGACCCGCACGTAGCAATCCTCGGCCAGTTCGCAGAGTCTCCAGTCGTACGGCGCGAGAAGTTCCTCAAGCGTCCGCTCCAGTCCACGAGCGTTCGTTCCGTTTGCGATGGCCTGCTCGGCGAGCAGCTTCAGCGATTCATCGGGCACGACGAGTTCGAGATTGTGGGCCTTGTACCAGTTGACCGCACATCGCAGCGGGGAGTTCTCGGCATTCTTCATCAAGCTGACGAGATCGTCTCGCGAGAGCGATGGGACCGTGGATGTGACGCCGAAACGGTCCAGCAGTTCCGGGATCATTCCGAAGTCGCGGAAGTACGGGAACTCGCCGTGGGCGAGCGCTTCGTCGTCGGTCAGTTCGCCGCCGTTGGCGCCGGTCAGCTTGCAGCCTGAAGCCGGACGCCGGCGGATGATGTCAGCCAGTTCGACGAACGCGCCGGTGCAAATGAACAGGAGCTTGCTCGTATCCATCGTGTAGGCGCGATCCCTGAAACGGACCTGAACCGTACCGCCATCCAGCAGCGCGAGCAGGCTGGTCTGCACGGCGTCGGCGGAAGGGCTGCCGCGATTACCCTCCGGGCAGCGAAGTTTGTCGATCCCATCGATGAACACGATGCCCCGCTGCGCGGCTTCCTGGTTGCCGCAAGTTGCGACGAAGAGTCTGCGCAGCACATCGTCGATCCGCTCACCGGCGTATCCGGTCTCGACGAGCAACGCGGCGTCCGCCAGCGTCACGGGCACGCTCAGAAACTCCGCCAGCGCACCGACCAAGTGTGTCTTGGTTGAGCACGAGGGGCTGAGCCGAAGGACGTGTCGTCGGCCGAACGGCTGACGCCCATCCTCGGAGTACTCGCGACAGGCGAGGCTGAGATAATGGCGATAGACGGCCGTGCACAAGTCGCGCTTGGTGTCGTGCCGGCCATGCACGAGAGGATCCAGATGCTTGATCATCGCCGAGGGTCTCGGCATGGAACGGAACCGGGACACGATATCGACCTCCTCGCAGAACGCGCAGACCCGCCCCCGCAATGGGGTCGGTGTTCGTACTTTCCGGGCCGGGGTGGGGGTTCTCTATAACACATTCTACTCGGCTGGCAGGTGAAGATCATCAAGATTCTTCGAGGAAACGCGGCGTATCGAGCGCTTGGCGCATGATCCGTTGCCTCTTGAGGTTGCGTTTTCGCGTTGAATTCGAGCCTGGGTTTTCCGAACGGTTCGAGTTGGGTCGATGCCGGTTGAATTGGGTCAAGCGGTTGGTCGCGAGCGAATCGGGGAGGGTCTCGCGTGCGGTTCCGTGTGGGCTTCAAGTTCATGCTCATGGTTTTTTCTGACAGCAATCGGTTGAGAGGCCCGGTGGTGCAGAGCCTTCAACCTTGAAGCCGGCGTGGAATTCGCCGAAAGAACCGTCACGCCGCGAGCGCGAGCAATTTGCCGGCCCGTTCGTCCGCTTCCGTCCGCTCGCCAGCGTTCTTGATCTTGCCGGCCAATCGCGTCAGCGCATCGACCACGCTGAAGATCGTGAACCGGCCACTCGTGCGAGCCAGCTCCAGCGCTTCCTTCGCAACGCTTCGCGGAATGCCCTGCTTGGCCAGCAGCTTCATCACCTCGTCGGCGTCGCTTCCGAGCGTCGTTTCCATCGCCTTGCCGATCGTCTTGACGAATCCGTCGCGGCGCTGGTCGCGTTTCTCGACCAGGCCGGCCATCAGCCGCCGTACCTCGCCCAGGCAATCATGCACGTTGGCCGTGTGCTTGCGTGAGAAATCGACGACCTCGACCGCGTCCCAGACGATGTGGTTCTGGCAGACGGCCTGGAACCAGAACGTTTGCATGCCGACCGAGCGCTTGCCGACCTCCGAGTTCCACAGGAAGAAGCCCGGCGCGAAGGCCTCGCCGTTGATCTCCGCCCAGCCGAGCGGGTCGATCAGGAAGACGAACATGTCCTGCTCGCCGCAGTACAGGCCCGTGCCGCCGTTCGCGGCCGTTTGCGGCGGCTGAAAGTCGGTCGCGAACTCGCGCACGATGTTAAGCAGGTCCACGTTGTGCAGCCTTGTGTAGGCCGTGCCGTGAATCGAGCGAATCGCATCGTCTTGCGTGAGCAATTGCAGCGGCTTGTCGCCGCTGGGCATGGTCTCACGGAAGATCTGCGCCGCGGTGCCGGCCGAGACGCGATTGACCGTTTCCTTGCTCACGCCCGCCAGCCGGCAGAGCTGGCCGAAGCTCCAGTCGGACAGCGAAAACTCCCCGTCGTTGCCGACGGTGACGCGAAACCGGCCGCCGGTCGGCGCCGGCTGAATCGACTGCGGCGGGTGCCAGCGGTCGATCGAGTTCGTGCGCGTCGCGTAGCAGTGGTCGTAGAGCGATTGCAGCGAATCGAAACGCTCATCCGGCCCGCGCCGGAAAAGCTCGTTCGATGCCCTTGTCAGCGTCTCCATGCGGAATCTCCTTGTAGTTGGTCGCTTTCGCGAAATGAAAAGAACCGAATCTAAACCGTGAAATGCACCACCGGCCTCTCGTGGCGAGCGTTCCCGCCACGAGGACCTGGTTGGTTCTTCTGCCCGGAGAATTGCGAAGAGAGCGACCCAACGACTGTCGTCGTCAGGAGAAAGGAGCAGCAGAACCCGGCGGCTGCCGTGACTGTTCAGTCTGAACTATGTGCGTGCGCCCCGTTGCCTTTCACGGCCAGGCGGCGTTCATCGACACGTTCTGTGGCGGACAAACGATGTTCTACTGCTCACGCCTCCGAGTGTGCCACAATTCGGGGTCGTTAGTAAAGTCCCTGGTCACGATTGCCCTGGCGGCTCTTGGTCGCCTGCCGCGTTCATCTTCGCGCGGATCGGTTCCCAGCGCTCTTCGTAGCCGAGCTGTTGTCGCAGCCACCGCACGCGGCCCAATCCCATGCGAATGTGGTTGTATTTCAGGGCGATCGTGCCGGCGCGGGCGAGTTCATCGTTGCCGCCATAGGCGATCTCGCGGTCGAATTGGCTCAGCGCTTCGGCGCCGCGGGCGATGATGTCTTCATACCGCCGCCGATCCTCGGTGAGTCGCTCCGTTTCGGATGTCAGCAATTCCCGCAGGCGGGCCAGCCGCTTGGCCGGGTTCTTCGGCAGGTCGCGCTCCAACCAACGCCCGGCGTCTTCCGACGGCGGGATTTCAACAAAGGCGATGGGCTCCGCCCCGTCGCCTGCCCAGTAGTAGTGCCACGGGTGGCCGGGATCGTACGGCAGGCGCTTCGGCGTGCCGGCGACGCGGGACCGAATCCAATGGTCCAGTTCGCGGCCTGCCTCCAGGCCGAAGCCTTCTTCGACGGCGGCGAGCATGTTTGCGTAGGACACCTTCGCTTGCTCAAGTTCCTGTCGCCAACGGGTGGTCGCTTTCTCCGCGGCCTCCGGCGTGCGCGGCATTCGGCCGGTTCTCGGATCGACGCCCGTGCGAACGGCGTCCGTCAAAGCATCGATCTCTATCAGCAAGCCGGCGAGTTCGTTCGAGTGTTCCTGTACGAGCGCTGCAATCTCATGCTCGTCCGGTTCCATCGGACCGGTGGCCGTAATGCCGAAGATCCCGGCGTCAATTGCGGACCGCAACGGCTTGAAGCTGGGTAAGCCTGCGAACTCACTCGGCTCCTCGGCAATGGAGCATTCGCTGTCGATTTCATCGGTCCCCACCTCTGCCGCTTCGTCGAGCGACGCGCCGGCGGCCAGCGGCAGCGAGGCGGTCCGCGAAGTGGGCGGGCACGCGGGCAGGCGCGGCGAGTCGGGCGGGACGGGTTCATCCCAAAGGGTCATTTGATGCAGTTTCGACATACGCCGTGCCGGCCCAACGATGCGACCGTCCACAAGCGTTATGCCACGATCACGGCATCGTGTGCCCTCGATCCAGCCCGGTCTTAATGCAGCCCATCCATCCCCGGCGTCCAGCGCAGGGACGGCAGCGTGTACTGCCGCGGGTCGTCAAATGGAATCTCGGGGCTGTGATAGGACAACAGCAGCAGGTCGCTTTCCGGTGCGCTGAAGGTGTGCAGCAGATTCCGGGTAAACACGAGCACATCGCCCGTCCGCACCGGCGTCGACCGGATACCAGTTCCATCGAACTGCCGCCACGGCTTCTCCGACCACCAGAATCGTCCCTCGCCCGCGAGAACGGCGATGAACCGGTCCGAGTGCTCGTGGACGTGAATCGGCAAATCGAGAGTCCCGGCAGCGAAACGCAGTTTCGCCAAGCCGTCTTCAAATCGTGGGCCGAACAACTGCCTGCCGGACCACAATCCGCCACTAATCGTCGCCGTGTCCTCGAACGGGCAGCGTAGTTCGATGGGATAGTCAGCGTCGATCTCGGCCATGACCGCATCAAGATCGCCACGCATCCGCTGCTCACCATGCCGGCCGAAGAGGAACGCCGGTTCGCAAAGCCGCCCACCGCGTGTGTCGGCCAACAGGCTGTCCAGCGTGCTGCGCGAAAGCTCGAAGAAACGGGACAAGGCGCCGGACCAGTTGGGTGACGGCGTGCGGCTGCCGGCGAGAATCCGCAGGCCGGGTTGGAGCATCAGAGTCGTGGACACGGTAAACCGCCTTTCTGCCCCGGCTCGGGGCGCGCGAAAATCGAATCAATCGCGGCGTTGAACTCATCACACTGACTGCATGGTGAATGAACGCGATCTTCCATGGGCCGAAGCCAAGCCGGCAACAGCGTTGAACGCTGCTGAGCGCATCGGCGTCATGTTCGAGGAGTACCGCGCACTGTACGGTCTGCTTTCGTTTCGTCTCGCGGCGGTGGATCAGCATCTGCCATTGGTGGCCGGCGCGTTGATGGCTGTCGTGAGCAGCATCGACGCACTGCCGCCGCACCCTCAGATTGCGGCGCTGCTCGCCGTTCCTGTCGCGATTGCCTGGTGGATGCGGATGACCGTCGCCCACGCACGCTCGAAGGAAGATGTTTTGCGCCGGATTGACGAGATCGAACGACTCGTGAACCAGCTCGCCGGCGAAGAGCTGCTCGCCTTCCAATCGCGGCACCCCAACCGGCGGAGCGTCGTCGGCGGCCGCACGGGTATCAGCGCAGTGTCGTCGGTCTTCGCCCTGAGTCTGGCAGGGCTGCTCGGCTGCTTGGCGGCGGTCATGCAACGCCCGGCCCTGCCGCCGCACCTGATCGCGGCGTACATCGCCTACATCGGGCTTGCCGTGGTTGACCTGGTCCATGTCGTGAATCGCCTCCGCCGATACGGGTACGCCAAAGCTCCGCCGCCGCCGGCCGCCGTCAGCCGGGTGCTCAGGCCATCCGAAGACGCCTTTAGATGATCCGGCGTGCCCTAGGCACACATTATAGATAGCGTCCGCGACAGGATCGTCAAGGGGTGTCTGGAATTCGCCCGCACAGCGCGTAAGATGTTCGCTTCATGGCGAAGAAACGGCCCAGCCTGCAAACCGAGTTCGGCGCCCGCGTCCGGGAGCTGCGGCTGCGGGCCGGCCTGAAACAGCGTGAACTGGCCGAGAGCTGCGGCAAGGGATTCGCGATGCAGCGGGTAGGCCAGATTGAACGCGGCGAGATGAATTGCACGCTCCAGACCGTCGCGGCGGTGAGCCACGGCTTGCGGTGCGAACCGATTGAGCTTTTCCTCTTCCCCGGCATCAACAAGCTGACGGAAGTCTCGCTGGAGGATGCCCGGCTGGTGGACCTGTGGCGGGCGGCCGATCGTCCGACGCGCCAGAAGATGCTGCGTGTGTTGGCGGAGTTGCTCGGATAGGAGAAGCGCGGCGCATGGACCTGCGACACGATCTGCTAGACGGAATAAGGGACCTGTTGGCATCCGCGAGAGAACGTGCCAAAGCGCTCAAGGCTGACGCAGAAGCTGCCTCACGCACCGAGCGAGTCTGGGAGGCGCTGCTGGACTTCGTGACCAAGTCCTGGCCTCTCCACATCCTCGACCTCTTGGACCGGGAGGCACCGAGCCTAAAAGCCATGCGTGCCGAGGGACACCCAGCGATTGGCCAAGTCGAGTGCTTATATCGTGGCGCGAAAGAGGAAGCCGACACGATCAAGCGGCGTTACCCCGGTTACCTGGAGGACGCGTGTCGATCCGCAGGACTGGTGCTCGACCCCGAAAGCAGACACCCTGCCTACAGCCTGGAGCAGCGATTCTTCCAGCTCAAAATCGACGAGCGGAAATGGACAGCGCGGCTCTCGGACCACGAAGGTCGTCTCGCCGAGCTCCCCGCCGACGTGACAGCTATCGTCGACGTAATTCAAAGAGAGCAAAAGCGCACATTCGGTCGGCCGTTCAATGGCCCCAAGTTCCTGAAGCTTCTCCGTTCTCAGTACCTGGCCATTGCGAAGAAGGATAAGCAGACTGACGGGGCGAGTATTCCAATTCGCCATATCACTCGTCGCTTGGGAAAGAATGCCAAGGGGTTCCGGTCGGATGAGTTCCTGATTGACCTCTCCCGCCTCGTCGAGCAAGGGCCGATGGACATTGACGGCTATCGGCTCGACCTACAGCAGACCAAGGATACGAACCAAGGCATGCTGCTCCATGGGCCCGCAGGCCGCGGGTACATCGGCTTCGTTGTTTTCAGAAAGGTCTAAAATGGACACACGGATCGTGGCAACGCAAGTCGTAGAGTCTCTCCGCAAGGGCATTCCGCCCCAGCGCGGCGTTGACCTGTACTCTGTGGGCAACGAAAAGCTCATCGACGGCATCAAGAAATACCATCTGAGCGGCATCGGTGATCGGGGGATTATCCGGTTCCTTAGCGGCTCGTGGGGTGCAGGAAAAACGCATTTCTTCCGTCTGCTACGTGAGGTCGCCTTTCAGCACGATTGCCTCGTTTCCAATGTAGAGTTGGACCTGAACAGCGCCGCACTCAACAAATTCGAGAAGGTCTTTTACGCCATAGTCTCGCATGTTCTGACACCCAACTACTACTCGGAACACAGCCTCGTCGAAGCTGCTCCGTTCGGGACTGTCCTGCGGGAATCCCTGGCATATCTTGCGACAGGCACCCGGTCGATTGCCAATGAGATCTCCTACGAGCAGTATGCGAAAGCCTCGGAATTACTAATGGGTAACCACGCTATCGACATTGACTTTAAGAAAATGGTGCAACACTACTGGCAGACCTTCCTGCCCGAGTCGGCCGACCCAGTTGTCGTGGAGCAGACGCGCGGGGAGATTCTCCAGTGGTTCTCTGGCGAAGGAACGATCGGCCAGTACCGCAAGCGGTTCGGAGTGACCAAGATGGTGAGCAAAGAGAATGCGAAGCTCATGCTCCAATCGCTGGCCGGTTTTGTCCGGCAGGCGGGTTACCGCGGTCTCGTGATATTGTTCGACGAGGCGGAACAAGCCTACTCGGTGATGCGGAAGTCGGCGCTCCGCGATGCACAGAACAACCTGCTATCACTCATCAACAACATCGAGTCATTGAGCGGTCTATTCCTGCTTTACGCCACAACCCCCGATTTCTACACCGACCCTAAACACGGCATCGTCACCTACGGCGCCTTGTCCGGGCGCATCGGAAAGCCGGAGCAGCGGCATCCGCGAGCATTGGACACTATCTGGAACCTGGACGCAGTAGAAACGACCTTGACGGACTACCAGGCCGCCGCCAATAAAATCTGCTCGATCTACGCAACCGCGTTTCCCGATGCCCAGGCGAGCCTACCGACCGAGGCGGCGATTCTAGAGACCGTGGCCAAGCTATTCCGCATTCACCCATCACTGGCGGCAATCCGCTTCTGGCGGCTTCTGGTGAGCGCCGTAATCACCGATCTCGACGACCACCTCGAAGGCGAGGTGCGAGACACTGAGACACTGTATGACGACGTGATGGCTCGCCTGAAGGAGGAGTGAGCATGGACCTCGCACAGGCCCAGCGAGTCATCGAGTCTCTGCGGAAGGGCATCCCGCCAGATGGGTTCGTCCGTCACTTCACGGTTGGGCGAGCATCCGAGGTCGCGCAGCTTACGGAGAGGCTGGACGACGTTGTGCCTGGTGCACTGCTGCTCAAGGCCAACTACGGGTCCGGCAAGACGCACCTCTTACGCTTCATCCGAGAGTGTGCACTCGAAAAGGGATTCGCCGTTAGCTCGGTAACTCTGGACTGCAAAGGGGCAGTCCGTTTTAACCGCATGGACCAGGTCTTCGGGGCGATCTGCCGGAATATCGAGGTTCCTGGCGCTCGTGGCCAGAAGGGCATCCGTCCGGTGCTCAACTTCGTGGTTGACGAGTTGGAACGCGCGAAAGACGCCAAGGCCGCGACGTTCTGGCAGGAACTCACCAATAACTGGCGATGGGATTTTTCGGAGGTATTGGATTCTCCGGCAGTGTTCGTTGCAGTCAGAGCGTGGGCGACAGGTAACTCGACCGTGCATGATCGAGTCGAGGATTGGTTCCTGCAACCATGGGCCTATCGCAGCCAGCGCCGGCTTCTTCACTCCGACCTCGTTGGGTCTCTTCGGCGGTTCTTCCATGACCCACGTCCCGATTGGCAGTTCTACTCCGATGGAGTGTTCTGGTTTCACACCCAGGGGTATGCCCAGAGTTGGTCCGCACTTCGTGACCTTCAACGTCTCTTGTGTGAGTCGGGTCTCAAAGGGCTGGTGATACTGTTTGACGAGTATGAGGATGTCGTCACGAACCTGAGAAACGTTGCCCACCAGGAAGCGGCGTTCTGGAATCTGTTCCAGTTCTACGCGGGCAAGCAGTTCCCCGGTCTATCTTTCTACGCTGTCACGCCTGAGTTCGTGGACAAGTGCATTGCTCTGCTTATCGACAAGGGGAGATGGGACTACGACTACGCGCGGTTCAAGGCCATCCCCACCTTCCAGATGACGCCGCTTGACGTGGAAGAACTGGAGGAACTGGCCATCCGAATTCTAGAGACGCATGGAGTTGCCTACGACTGGGAACCCGACCTGGTGATGCTCTCCACGGAGCTGGACAAGATCGTTCGCAAGGCTGCTTCCGTGCAGGTTCAAGACAGGGCGCGCCACACGATTGTCACCGTCGTGAAGGCGCTCGACCGCCTCCTTGAGGAGAGTGCATGAGCGGCGTCGACCTGCTCGATCCCCGAGTGGCGACGGCCTTTTATGGCCGATTTGAGTCACTGCGCGAGGCCCAGCAGGCGGCAATCGAGCCAATCCTGGCCGGCCGCAACGTCATCCTGTCCGCGGGCACCGGCTCAGGGAAGACCGAAGCCGTCACAGCCCCGCTCATGAGTCGTCTTTGGCGGGAAGCCGCCAAGACGGACGGTCTGGTTCTGCTCTACGTTGCACCGACGAAGGCCCTCGTCAACGATTTGGAGAAGCGTCTGTATCAGCCGCTTTACTCCCTCGGGCTACGGGTTGGCGTCAGGCACGGTGACCGGGACGATCTAGCATCCGGTCAAACGGTTCATGTGTTAGTGACGACGCCCGAGTCCCTCGACGTGATGCTGTTCCGCAAGGACGCGGCCCTCAGTAGTGTCCGGGCTGTCGCCATCGACGAGGTGCATCTGCTCTACAACACGCAGCGTGGCCTTCAACTGTCGATCCTGCTCCAGCGGTTGCAGGATCGACTATCCGAGCCTTTCCAGTGGGCGGCGCTCTCTGCCACAATCGGCGATCTGTCCGATGTTCATTCCTTCCTCGCTGGCAGTGATGAGGCCCCGGTATTCCTGTCGTATCCCTCGCATCGCACGATCGACGCTCAGATCAGACACATCGCAGCCGAGACCGGTTTTCTCGACCTGGTTCGCAAGCTAACCGACGGCAGGCCGACGAAACTGCTGGTGTTTGCCAACTCGCGGAAAGAGTGTGAACGGCTTGCCGGCGTCCTCCAGAACGACCCCTCGCTGCTACACGCCGTCTTCGCGCACTATTCATCGCTGTCCCCGGACGTCCGCCTCGATACGGAGAAGAAGTTTGCCGCTTCCAACACCGCCATCTGCCTGGCCACGAGCACCCTTGAGCTCGGTATTGACATTGGCGACATTGATGCGGTCCTATTGTGGGGTGCTCCCGGCGGCGTGGAGTCGTTTCTTCAGCGAGTCGGCCGCGGCAACAGGCGGGCGCACAAGACGAACGCGGTCTGCCTGATTCCCGATACCTCGGAATCGGTCGGCTGGGATGCGCTCCGCTTCGCAGCACTCCTAGATGCGGCCAGTAAGGGCGAGCTTCCACGGCGACGCCCCTACGAACTATACGGGGCTGCCGCACAGCAGTTTCTCAGCGTGATCGCCTCGGACGGTGGACGGTTTACGAAGGTGGCCAACTTATGCCAGCTCGTCCGACACAAGCCGTACCTGGATCGCCCGACCGTTGAATCCATCCTCGCGCAACTGGCAGCAAACGGCCACCTCCAGGCACATGGCTTCAAGAACCAATACGGGGCCGAAGAGCCGCTCCATGAACTTGTTGACTTCCAGATGATCTACGGCAATTTCGCGGCCGGCTCTCAGACTGTGGACCTCTTCCACGGAGCTAAGCGGCTCGGTGAGGTGCCGGCGACCAACCTGCTTCGGATACACCGTGGCTCCGAGGTGCGGTTCGCTGGGAAATGCTGGCGAGTGCAGAAGTTATCACGCGACAAGATACTGCTACAGCCGACGCGGCCTGGCAATGCGACGGACTTCACCTACACCAGCGGCGGAGTGCAGACGGATAGTTTTGTCGCCAACCGGGTCTGGCAACTCCTTCATTCCGACCAGTTCCCAGAGGACCTGTTCGCACCGTCGCTGCGGCGCACCGTGGTAGCGGCGAGAGCCAAGCTTCGGGCGGCGTGTGCAATGAACCAGATACCATATGCCCGATCGACTGACGGCATTCGATACTTCACGTTTTCTGGCTATCTGGTGAACAAAGCCGTTGGCCTGATTTCGCGGAAGGCAACGTTTAAGTCAAGCGAGGCGTCGCTATTGGTGCCTTCGCCCATTGACTGGGCTACGATTCCACCCGAGCCGACGGCGTATGAAGGCGTATTCCCGTCGCTCTTCGAGGAGTCGTCGGAGCAGTCCCTCTATCAAGCCCAACTCCCGGCGGAACTACAGCTTCGAGAATACCTGGAAGACTGGCTCAAGGATCAGGCGGTTGCCGATGCGCTTGTGAGGCTCGCCCGATCGACTCCCGTAGCAGTGGATCCGGCGTCAGTGGCGTTCTTTGCCGGTGCTTGCTGACTTTTCCTTGCCGCAGATGATGGGGAGAGCGCTTGCCGTCCAGGCTAAGCCTGTGTTCGCTTCACGCATGAAAAACTGGAATATCAGAATATCACGTGGAGGAGCATACCCGGGAAGCCCCCGTAATTGCCCAACGGCGGCGAGTTGGGGTCAGACGAAAGCGGAGCCCGAATAACCGGATGTCCTCTGACCCTGCTGGCGGGAAGGCGGGCTATGTGGCCTTCGTGCCTTCCGCCGCCCGCTGTACGTGAATCCAGGCGAAGGCGTCGTGCAGCGCCTTCGCCAGTACGAGGAGATCGTCCAGGCCAAAGCCGGATGACTCCTTCCAGTTGCCGTCGTCTTTGTAAATCCGCGCGGCGGTCACATTGAACATGTGGCCGTTCGCCGTCGCGTTTTTCCAGATCACGACCTTGACGCTGCCGTACCGGATTTCATGGGCCGGTCGGCTCTTGGATTCGCTCATCGAAACCTCGCTTTCTGTATCCATAAGGGCTCCTCGTGCTTTCATCTGACGTGGATCGTTATGCCGAGATGATGGCTGGGTGTGCGCTAAGATCGCACCCTGATGTTTGCCGACTTCCGCCCGTGGACGTAGCGCGCCGCGACCGTTCGCGTCGGGAACTGATACCGGTGGGTTCCGCGTCCCCGGGGCGGTTGTTCACTTGTCGTCGGTGCCCGCAAAGAAGATCGCCGCGAGTGCCTCTTCAAAGTCTCGGCGTGCATGTTCGCTGCCGGCCGAATTGCTCGGCAGTCGCCGTGGTCCCAAGTGGACGGCCTGGCGCCGAATGTCATCGAGCCGCCGTGAGATTGCACGTAGAAGCGCACGGACCACATGGCTGGTCGTGACGCGCGTGCGCGTGCTGAGCCGTAGCATGCGAACCACCTCGTCAAGGGTTTCATCCGTTTCGCAGCAAAGCAGGACCTCTCGTTTGATTCGGCTGGGCCGTATCACGTCGGGCCACTCGGTGCTGGACCGGGCTTCCGGTCGGGCGTCGCGGTCGATCGGTGCGGCACGGTCACCGTACTGGTCCGTCAGGGGATCTCGATGGCGCGATGTCGCCCGCGTGGCCGCGTCGAGGTCCAGCAATCGCGCCAATGAACTTGTCGGCGGTGGGTCTCGCAGTGTGCGGGCCATGGCCTACTTCCCTCCCTGGTCTTGAAGTGTAAATTCATCCAGCGGCGTGAACGCTCGCGGAACCGATAGCAACCCGTCGGCGAGCGCCGGGAGCTTTCCTTGCAGGAATAGCTCGCGATGCTGGGTGCGATGCTCTACCTCTGCTGCGAGTCGGAGATACTGCTGCGCAACGGGAACGCGAAGGTATGCCGGAACTTGGAACACAGTCTTGCCACAACCTGACAGCTCCGGAAGGAGAACCGCTTGAGAGATGTGTGTCTCAAACATCCGGCCGGGAAGTGCGGCTGCTGCGGCTGACTCCAACTCCGCCCGGAGGCGCGTCGCGCGGCCGTCAACGTTTGAGAATACAACGCCGAGCACTTCGAGTGCTGGATTGCGATGCCGTCGAACGTCGGAGACATCGCGGAACGCTTCGGTCAGTCCGCCCAGTGAGAGCGGATGAGGGAATGCAGAGAGCAAGATCCAGCGGGCGACCGAGTAGGCCGCAACCGTTGTGGTTGCGCCGGCAAACGGAGCGGTATCGAGAAAAACAAAATCGTACGCCTTACGGAGCGCTGCGAGCGGCGGCTCCAGCAGCATGGTCCGGTCAGCGAACTTGGAGAGTGCCGCGTCCAGCTCGGATAACTGCGGCCGTGAAGTAATCAGATGAACGCCATGCGGAAGGCTCTCCGAGATGATGAGCTGGTCGGCAGACTCGCGCTGAGTGAGCAGCTCAAACGTCCCTGCGAACTTGTTCTCCGGAACTCCCAAGTGACGAGTTGCCCCTGCGGCTGGATCAAGGTCGATGATCAGGCAGCGGTAGCCGCCCTGACCGAGTGCCGCAGCGAGGTGAACCGTGTTGGTGGTCTTGCCCACGCCGCCTTTCTGGTTGCCGACAGCGATGACAATGCCGCGTGGGTGTTCTCTCTTCTTCATTCGATCGTGCTCATGTTTCGCCGCGTTTCGGACCTGCCATCAGGCGGGCCGGAATTCGCGTCCGCGGGACTACCTGATGCGTAGCACGGCTTGAAGCCGGATTGCAAGCCTCAAGCAGGACTGGCATCACCGCAATTGATGCCACGCTCAGGCCGCAGGGCCATCCGCTCGGCCGGGTCGCGGGTTCTCCCGCCTTCCGGAGAGCGGGCCGACGGGCATGCCGATCGCGTCTTGCGCACCGCGGCCTCAGCGCGATACCGTTGCTTCGCAAAGTCATGCCGCTGCATCCAAGCAGATCAGCGGTCAATGTGGAGAGAAATTGTGATGAACTGAGTGAAACGGAGGTGCAAGAACGGCAACGAGCAGGTCGCCATTCTTGCGGCTGACGGACGACGCGAGCGTCGGCTGCGGCAGCGGTTGAACCCGGCACGGTCACCGTAGCGCAGCTCTGCGCCGCATGTCAATCCCGTTCAGTCGAACGGCGGACGTGTATCCGCCGACACCCGACAGCACTCCGGGCAACGCGGGCGCCCGTGCTTATGGCTCGTTCAAACGGTGTTTGATTTGCCATGCGTCAACATGTACATGCGTCGCTTTCTAGCGGCTCACGAAACACTACAAGGAGTCGTGGAACTTTCCGTGGAACATATCGAAACAGCCCCTACGCCCGGATCAAGCCGGAAGGCGGTTTCTGCTTCATTCCGGCAATGGCCGTTATCGCGACGTGGTGGGCCTACAAGGCGCGGATTCTGGGGCTGGTAGAGGTGCGAGTATGGCTCGCTTTCTTCGAGGTCGTGGCGAGGCGCTGCGACGATCGCTCAAATCGATTCCCCGATTCCGTGGAACATGAGCTGGCGACGCTCGTTGGGGTGTCGGAGACGCAGGTTCGAACGGCTGTTCGACGGCTTGTCCGAACGGGGTTCTTGCTCCCGACACGAACGCTGTCTCGCTGGCACACGGTTCCGCAGTCGCTTGTTCGAGACGACGGCGACTGCCTCGATGCTGCGATCCGCCGCGTCGACAATCACCGGAGACTCACGCCGGTTCCGCGGCGCTTGCTGCGATTCCTCTCCCAGGCCAGCCGGCCGGTGCTGTGGGCAACCGTGGTCGGGCATCTCCTTCGCTGCCTTTACTATCGCAACGGCCAGTGCGCGCCCGATGGCCGCTGCAAGGCGTCCTGGATTGCAGAGAGGTTTGAGGTCGATGCTCGCAATGTCAAAGCTGCTCGCCGAGAGCTGGTCGAACTGGGCGTGCTCATCATGGAACCGACCGACCAGCGTTCGATGAACCGCTGGGGTCCGCGCGTCCGCTTCAACCTGGAGTGGAGCGGTGCAGCGGGCAGGCGACGATCACCACCCCGGTGCGATGTGAATCCTCGCAAATCACCACCCCCTTATAGAAACAGGGAACTCGCTTCGCGAATGGGAAACCAGAAACCGCCGCGTGCGCCGGTTGGTGTTCACGTTCGGAAATCCGGTTGGCGGGTGTCGATGCAGGACTTCGAATCCGCAGCGAGTTTGAATGGCCTGTTCAGTCGTCTGGTCGCTACGGGTGCCTGCGAGGCGGGTGAATCGTCACGGTTGAACTTCTTTGCGGCAGCGGCCAGGACGAAGCGGCTGGCCCGTCGAAATCCGCCCGGGTTTCTGGCGGCCCTCATTCGACACAGGCGATGGGGCTTCGCATCGTGTGTGGATGAGGACAACGGCCGGGTGTGGCTGCGACAACTCCGTGAGCGGGAACCACCGACGACCCTCGGACCGCGGTTGACGGTGGATTCAGCGACAAGTCACCCGCGTGAAGGCCAACCAGTCCACGTCGCCGCCGTTCTTCAGCGGGTGCTTGGTCCGGAGTGCGAAACTGCGTCTGCGTTGGGCGCTGTGACGCAAGCGAGGTTCATTCGACCTCTTCACGCGAGAGCTGCTCCCGCACCCACTCGATCACCTTGCGGAACTCCGGCCGCACGGGTCGCATGTAAACGTCGGCCATGTCCGAGCTGGAGGAATGGCCGAGCCAACGTTTCACGTCGCTGATCGACGTGCCGGGCCGCGAGCCAAACTCGGTCGCGCCGAGGTGGCGGAGCGTGTAGAAACCCGGCAGCGTCTCTTTCGATTCACCGACCTTGGTCCGCAGCTTGTCCCACCACTGCGTGACCGCGTTTCCCTTCGCATGGACGAGAGCCACGCCGGTACGTGTCACAAACAACAACTCTCCGGCGGGTCGTTTGGTCGCGTCCTGGTACTTCGAGACGCAGGCCCAGACGCGCGGTGGCGTCGTGCCAAATCGCTCGACGCCGGTCTTCGACCGACGCAGGTCGTAGGCGTCCTTATCGATCTGCCCGGAACGGACGACGGCGAGATCCTTCGCCCCCAAGCCCAGCCCGATGCCGAGCCAGATCATCGTTCGCCCGCGCAAGTCAGCCCCGGCGAGCATCTTCTTAAGCAGCTCGACCGAGGGCAACGGCCGCTCGGGCGTTGGCTTGCCGTGCGCTACGTCGCGTGAATCCCAGTTCCAGGTGAGCATCTGCCGCCCGTGCTCGGGCCGGCCGGCACGGTCGATGATCGCTTTAACGATTTGAAGTCGCTTGGCGACCTGAGAGTCGGATAAGCCCGCCTTGACGACGTGCTGATTGAAGGCCTCGACGTCGTCCATGGTCAGGTCTGCCAGCCGCATTCGTGAGACGGCGCCCGCCCCGCGTCTTGCGTTCAGGAACGCCAGAATGTCGCGAATGATCTTCGCGCGGTCGCGAAAGACGGGTGGAGCAATAGTGCCGCGGCGACGAGGCTCATCGGGCTTGCGGATGCGAAGCCGTTCGGATTCCTTGAGGCCGCTAGCGACCTCCAACAGGCTACCTGAAAGCGCCTCACCGGTTGGTCGTCGTTTGGGGGCGGGCTCGATTTTCGTCGCGAGCTTTCCATCGGCGTTCCCGCCCAGCCGCTCCGACACCCAGGCGTGGTAGAGCGCCAGAGCCTCCTTCTCCCGCTCGCGCTCGACGATGCCGAACCGATGCCGGTGGGATTGGCCGGTCTTCGTGTCGCGGTAGCTGACATGCCAGCCGACGTTGCGAACCGACGTGAACTTGAGCTTCGGAACGCGGGTCCGCGTCCGCATCCGACGGTTGACCATTGGCCCACTCCGTGCATAATAGAACAGCGTTGGGCTGCCCAAAGCAGCCTAACGGCCGGCCTTAAGTTGTGCAAGAAGTCGGCCTTAAGTTGTGAAAAACCGCGTTTGCGGGCGTAATTCAGTGGTAGAATGCCAGCTTCCCAAGCTGGACGTCGTGGGTTCGAATCCCATCGCCCGCTTTCATAAGTTAGGGTCCGACCGATGTTTACAGGATCAGCGATCTTCGACATTTGTAGTAGTTGCGTCAAATCCAGTCCAGAAACAGTCGCCGGGAAGCTGGCAGTCGTTCTTTCACACACGCCCAGGCACTTCGATTGCTCGGCATTTGTCAAAGGCAACTTCATGAATGAATGGATCGAAAACATTGAACCTGAGTTCAATCTCGGTACGATCTTGTCATGGACGCCACATTCACGATCGGGCAGCTGGCGAAGTCGGCACAGGTTCCCGTTTCAACCGTGCGCTTTTATGAGCGCAGGAAGCTGCTGAAACCCATGACGCGAAGCGCTGGCAACTACCGCCTCTATGACGATGATGCCCTGAGGCGATTGGGCTTCGTTCGTTCGGCTCAAGCGGCTGGATTCACGTTGGCGGATATCGCGCTGCTGCTTCGATTCCGCGATGGCGATCCGGCGCCTTGCCGAAAAGTTCAGGACTTGGCGAGGAATCGACTGGCCCGCGTTGAAGAGCAAATAAAGCAGCTTCGCGAAGCCGAACTGATGTTGCAGCGATGGCTGGCGGTCTGCCGGAGGACGGAGAGAACGGGCCGTTGCGGCGTGTTGGATAGCCTGTCGGCCTCTTCCGATGCGTGTTGTCGTTCTCCCAAGCGAGAGAAAATGCACGCTTGACCTTGAACCACGGTTCAGGGTGTACAATCCTTGTCGTGGCGCAATCCGCTTAAGGAGTGGATTCGCCCGAAAGGAGCCGTGGCCCTTGAAGTTCATCATCATCGTCGCAATCGTAATTCTTGGAATATCGCTGGTTGGATGCGCCGCGTCATCCAAATCCTGCTGCGGTGAGGCTATCGTGCCCCGAGATAAAACGCCGCGGGAATTGACTGTGCTCACGCAGGACATGACCCCGCTCCGAACCGCGTTCAACGCACAGAGCGAGCGATGGCGCGTGTTCTCGCTTGTATCACCCACCTGCAGCGAGTGCGTGCTTGGAGCCGAAGCCGTCGAGAGAGAAATCACGCGACCGTATCCGGCAGACCAGGTTTCTGCGATCACAGTCTGGATTCCGATGCTTCAATCCGACAACGAGGACGCGGCTCGTTCGTCGGCAACGATTTTTCCTCCCGACCGAGCGACTCAATTTTACGACTCCCGACAGGCAGTCGGCTGGGCTTATTCCGGCAAGACATTCCAGGGATTCATCGACCGTGCAATCAAATCACTTCCGCCAGAGCATCCATTAGCGGAACATCTGCGTGATCGTTACGAGCGCGAGCGCCCGCAGTGGGATCTTTACATGCTTTACGCGCCGGGTGTGCGCTGGGAAGCATCAATCGAAAGTCCACCCGTTCCAACGCACTGGATTCGGCATTGTGGCCGAATTGACGGCGAGAATTCGACGTACTGGCGTGATACTCCGGATGCCCCGCCGCGGGAAGGCAATTTGTTTTCAGCCATGCGCGAGATGGCCGAGCAGGCACTGGGGAAACCCACGGCGCGAGCTTCTGTTTCAGGCATACGGATCGAAATATTGGGATTCGAGGATTGTCCAAACACGCCGCCTCTACGAGCCAACGTTCAGCAAGCGGTCACGAATCTCAAGTTGCACGCCACCGTCGAATACATCGCTCAAGACAAACTTGCTGCCGATGACCTTCGACGTGGGTGGCCGACACCAACGGTGTTGGTCAACGGCAAAGACCTATTCGATATGGCCCCGCCAAACAGTCCAGAAATGAAATGCCGCGTTTACTCAGGCGGATTGCCAACCGCAGAGAGGATTGCCGACCGAATCGGCAAGCTGACGGCAGGTGCGGTATCACGCGTGGACAACGGCGCCAAAGCCGACAATGTCCGGAGACAGATTGTTTTCAAAATCGAAGGATTCACATGACGCGCGGTCAGCGGCCTTGGCTGAGGTGGCCGTATCGCGCCCGTGCCGGCGCAGCTGGACAAAGTGAAAGGCGTCGAAAAATCCTACGCCAATCGCAGCGGAAAGCTGTTCCGGGTAACAGTTTCTCCGCTTGAAGACGTGGACAGAGTTGCGAAGGAGCTTGGCGAGGTACTCAGCACTCGCACTCGATCGCCAACTCGCGTGATCGGCCAGGAACTGCAACGGGCATTGCAAACGGAGGAATGGCGGGACGCTGAGCGAATCATCGAACTGTCGGCGATCGAGCACCGCACTCTCACCATCCGCACAATCACCGCATTTGCCGAGGAAGAGCGCCTGAACGACGCCCAGATCGGACGCTTGGTGAAATGCGCCGAAGAGGAATGGGACCATCTTGCCAATGAAATATCAACCGAGCTTCGGAAAGTACGGACCAAACGCAACTGGCAGCCGATCTACGACCGATTCGATGCCGCACTGCGAAAGCGGACGAAGCCTATTCTGGCCGACGAGCAGATGGACCGGCTGATGAAATCTCTCCAGAGCAAACTCTAGGTTTGTGAAATGCCCTGTCGCCAGATGAATCCCGATGAACTTCCGCACGTGCAGGCAATGATGTCTGCGCTTTGTCCTGCGGAGACGAAGTACGACTTCACTGACGAAAAGGTGTTCGTTTGGGAACGAGAAACCGGCGGGCTTGGCGGGTTCATTTCTCTTGCAATTCGGCCCTGGGCTGAAGGGTGCGTTTCGGTGCCAGTTCCGTACGTCGAGGGCTGGTGGGTTGCTCCCGATTTGCGTCAAAGCGGCGTAGGTCGTGCCCTGATGGATCAGGCCGAGTGTTGGTGTCGTGACAACGGCTATGACGAACTCGGTTCTGACGCGGAATTGCACAACGAAATCAGTCAGCGTGCCCACATAGCATTCGGGTTCAAGCCCACGCTCCGCCTGCAATTCTTCCGAAAGGACCTTCGGGTAATCGGAAGCGAGGTCCCGTTATGAGACCGTTCAACCGCGTTACACCGTTTCTCGCCACGCGAAACATCCCGGAGACGATTGCGTTCTATCTCGACATTCTTGGTTTCAGGGTCGAAACTCTGCATCCGGCGAATGAGCCGAGTCTGGCGATTCTCGACAATGGCGGCGCCACCATCATTTTTGACTCTTCGCTGTGGCCTGGTCCGCCCAACCTCACTGGGCAAATCCACTTCGATGTTGCTCCCGGCGATGTCATGGAAATCTACGAAAAGCTGAAGTCACGGACTGAGATTCTGTGGGGTCCGGAAGTCTATGGATACGGCCGACGCGAATTCTCGTGTCGCGATCCCAATGGCTACGTCTTGGTCTTTAGCGAGTTGACGAGCGACCACCCTACGTGCTGAGAGGTTCAATGGAACGGCGCTGGCTGTTCGTCGAATTGGAATGGAGGAGCGAAATTGTCCCGGAGCATCAAGGGTCTCAAGGTGTACATACCAGCGCGGAACTTCGAACTCTCGAAGCGATTCTACTTGGAGCTTGGGTTCAAGATGAGCCCGACCTTCGGTGGCACGGTCGATCTTGAGCTGAACGGCCATCAAATCCGGCTTCAGGATTACTACGTGAAGGACTGGGCAGACAATTGCATGATGGTTTTAGACGTGGACGATGTCGAGGCGTGGCATCGGCATGCTCAGCAGACATTCGGGAGCGGCGCCATTCCTGGAATTCGAATCAAGGCGCCTGAGCCCGTTGACGGCTCGCTCGTTTTCCACATTTGGGACCCGTCAGGCGTTCTGCTGGTGTATGTCCAGTGAGCGCACTCTGTGACAATTGAAGCACGAAATGAGGGTTCGAAAAGTTGCGTCAAAGTTGCGTCAGAATCACCCTGAAAACAGTCGTTAGCCAGTATGCTAACAGTCCATAATCAGTGACGCAACTCCATTCGTCGTAACCGTTAATCATTGTCGATTGGCAGGTTAGAATCCTGTCTTGAAGTGTTCCCAAGCTGGACGTCGTGGGTTCGAATCCCATCGCCCGCTGTTGTAAGTACTTTTGGGCCGGCATTTGCGGAAGCATCCATTACGACAAGTGTTATAGTTGCGTCGATTTCAGTCCGGAATCAGTTGGCAACAAGCTGGCAGTCGCATTCTCGTCCCCTCTTTTTCAGTTGCCCCGCCTCGCGTCACGCGGACGCGATCATGCTCGTCAACACGTCGATGGCAGAATGCGTATATCGAACGCCATTGCGGAATTCGATCGCATGGTCTTAGGTGCACAACAGCAATCGGATTGGCCTGTAACCTGCGCGCAAGTCGAAGCATCAAAGGACAACGACGCATAAAGGCTGCCATGCACATCGCAGAAATCTGGAGATATCCGGTCAAGACCATGGCCGGCGAGCAGTTGCAGCGGGCACGAATCGGGCCGCTTGGCATCGAGGGCGACCGAGTCGTGCATGTGGAGGACGCGAACGCCCGAGTGATCACCTCGCGCACGCATCCGCGTTTCCTCGGTCACAAAGGGTCATTGGGGCCTGATGGCGAGCCACTGGTGGACGGCAGACCGTGGCGCAGTCCGGAGGTTGCAGCCGATGTTGCCGACATAGTCGGCCCCGGCGCGAGATTGGCGCGCGATGACGGCGCGGAGCGCTTCGACGTGCTGCCGTTGCTGGTGGCAACCGATGGGGCGATCGCCGCATTCGGCCTCGACCGAAGACGCCTGCGGCCCAACATCGTCATCGGAGGCGTGGACGGCATGGCGGAGCGCGAATGGCCCGGTGCTACGCTGCGCATCGGCAATGTGTTGATCGGCATTCAGGATTTACGCCTGCGTTGCGTCATGACCTCCTACGACCCGGACACGCAGGAGCAGGACCGGGAAATCACCCGCGATATCTATCGCCGCTTCGAGGGAAAACTCGCGCTCAATTGCTTCGTGTCCGCGGGCGGGGAAATCGCCGTAGGCGACGAAGTTGAATTGGTGCGAGGTTCGTCGCTCCCGTCGTCCGTTCCTTGATCAACCCAAAAGAACGAATGGCTGTGCCGGCAATCCAGCAGCCGCAATGACTGCATCGGTGATGTCTACCAATTTGATCGGCGCGTGTAACTACTTTCGAGGGGATGCATCCAACCGGCGTATGCATGCGACTCCCGAAGGCTCGCGATTTGCTGCTCTCATATTGATCGCATTGTCGTCCTATTTGTGTGCGGGCGCGATCTTCGGCATCGCATTCGTCTGGCGAGGGGCGGATCGGATCGATCCTGCGGCGCATGGCGCCCCACGGATGTTCCGACTTCTGATTCTGCCGGGAGCCATCGCGCTTTGGCCGATACTGGCGCGCCGTTGGCATCGCACCGTATTTACCAGAGACCCATCATGACGCGGTCGCACCGGCGCTGGCACATTCGATTCTGGCTTACGGTTGGCCCCTTGATCGCGATCGGGCTCCTCATGGCACTGGCCAATCGTCCGCCGGTGCTCATACAACCATGAATGGGAGAAGTCCGTGAGCGTCGGATACGTCACTGTCCAATGGAATCGCCACAAGCGGATCTACGATGGACTGATCGCCGGCGGAGTTGCGGCCTATCTGGTCGTGTTCTTTCTGGCCGGCCGTATGCTCTACACGGATCGAAATGCAATCAGCCCCGAAATCCTGGCGATGCGGGCGCTGGGCACCTGTGCGTACCTGCTCTTGCACATCATCCTCTGCATCGGCCCCCTGGCTCGGCTCGACCGACGGTTTCTTCCGCTTCTCTACAACCGGCGACACCTGGGAGTCGCTATTTTTCTCGTTGCGCTCGCGCATGGCGCACTGGCAATCGGCTTCTATCACGGCTTTGGCATCGTGAATCCGTTTGTGTCACTCCTCACCAGCAATACGAACTTTGGCTCGCTGACCGCATTTCCGTTTCAGATTCTTGGCGCGATTGTGCTGTTCGTTCTGTTTCTCATGGCGTCGACCAGCCACGATTTCTGGCTCAAGAATCTCGGCGCATCGACGTGGAAGCGCCTGCATATGCTTATCTATCCCGCCTATGGCCTGGTCGTAATGCACGTCGCATTGGGAATACTTCAGACACAGCGAAGCCCATGGCTGGCAGCGTTGGTCGCGACAGGCGTCGCAATAGTCGCCGGCCTTCACATCATCACAGGAACACGCGAATATCGTCGCGACAATGCACCATCGCGCCTGGACGTCACCGAAAGTGAACCCTGGGTTGATGTCGGTGCGGTCGATGACCTCGCCGACGAGCATGGATCGACCGTCACCGTGGGCGAAGGCGAACGCATCGCACTGTTTCGCCACAGCGGCTGCATCTCTGCAACGACGAATGTCTGTGCGCACCAGGGTGGCCCGCTCGGCGAAGGTCGAATCATCGATGGTTGTATTACCTGCCCGTGGCATGGCTGGCAGTATCGACCCACGGACGGACAATCCCCGCCGCCATTTACCGAGAAAATCGCGACATATCGCGTGCGCGTGATCGGAAGGCGAATTCAAGTCGATCCAACACCGCTGACACCAGGCACAGCTGTCGATCCGGCTCGCATTGAGGAGGCTGTGCATGTCTGATGCAAGAGAGTTTTACGTGGGATACCTGCGCATGCCCGCGGGGTTGACGCGTTTCCTTCGCTGGTCGGCGCCCGTTCTAATCGGCGCTGCGTTGACCACGGCGTGGTCCTTGTCGCGGTCACAGAACAACCCCGGCGATGGCGTGTGGCATGACGACGCAGAGTCTCTGGTGGGTCGCCTGTCCACAACTCCCTATCCTCATATTCGCATCTTGTCGAAGCAGTACGGTGATGCGGCTCAATCCATTGAGACGGTGCTGCTGGTTTCGGAAGGTAAGCACGGCGCTGGCGAACGCGTCGCCGCATTGGATGGCCGAATCGCCAGAGTGCGTGGCACGATCCTGGAGCGCGATGGCCGCCGATTGCTCGAATTGTCTGACACCGACGTGGTAACGCCGGAAGAATCGATGCCAGAACCACAAGCGAGGCGACTGGCAGCACACACTGGCGTCACATTGGGACCGGTCACATTGCAAGGTGAAATCATCGACCCCAAGTGCTACTCCGGCGCGATGAAACCGGGCGAGGGCAAGGCCCACAAGGAGTGCGCCACGCTCTGCATCGCCGGCGGTATTCCGCCTATGTTCGTGACTCTCAATGCGGCCGGAAAACGCAACTACTATTTGCTGACGGACCCGGATGGCCGGGCGCTCGATGAGCGCATATTGCCGTTCGTAGCAGATGCCGTTCAAGTAAGCGGAACGCTGGAGCGACGCGATGACCTTCAGGTGCTGCGGATCAACCCGGCAGACATCCGCCGCCTTTGATGCCCCTCACCGGCTGTAACCGCCTGACCTGGCCCGCATCCAATCTCTGAAGCGCCGCCAGGGGTTTGGTTTCCCGGCCGGCTTTGCATTAATCACCTCATTGAAAGGCTACCTCGATGTCCATCGTCCGATTCACTTTTACGTCCGCGCTCGTCGCGGCTTCAATTGCAAGTGTGGCAGCCACGACCGCCGCGCCTGCTGATTTCACGGTTACCTCCGGCGACAAGTCGTTTCGCCTCTCCGAAGCGCGCGGCAAGTTCGTGGCGCTTCACTTTCTTCTCAAGACGGAATGTCCGTATTGCCAGCGATATGTCGCCGACATCGTTCGCCGCGCGCCCGAAGTCGCCGGCGTCACGCACGTCTTTCTGAAGCCGGACGCCGAAGAAGAGATCAAGGCCTGGTCGGAGAAGCTCAAGCAGGCCGGCATCGACGCGACGATCTATCGAGATCCAGACGCAAAGCTGGCAGATGAATTCAAGATTCCCGATGGTTTTGCGTTTCATGGGCAGACCGTGCACTTCCCCGCTTTCGTGCTGGTCGGTCCGGATGGCCGGGAGCTTTTCCGACACATTGGGAAGGACAACACCGACCGGCTTCCGTTCGATCAACTGGCCTCGAAGATCGCCGAACTATCGAAGAATCCAGCGATCTCTGAATACAACTTGTCCGATCGTGTGCTGGCGCTGACTGGATTCGATCCGGTTGTCTATATCGACGCCGGACAGGCGCGACCGGGCAAGCCGGAATTGACCAGTCGATATCGCGGCGTTGCGTATCGATTCGAAAGCGAGCAGAACCGGCGCAAGTTCGCCGATAACCCGGAGAAGTTCATACCCGCCTACGGCGGATGGTGCGCCACTGCCATGGTCGAAGGCCGAAAGGTTGAAGTCGATCCGGAGAATTTCAAGGTGACGGATGGCCGGCTGTTCCTTTTCTACAAGGGTTGGCTCGGCGATGCGCGCAAGGACTGGAACAAGGATGAGAAGAACTTGACCATCCGCGCGAATGAACAGTGGCGCAAGATTGTGCCGGCAGACGTGATTGAAAGGAAGTGAACTGTGCAAGCAAGTCAGGCGAACACCATCGCAGGTGACGGTCAAACGCTCACCATATCGACATCCACACAACCCAAATCACGTGGAGTTACTTGGCTCAGTTGGCTCCTGCAGGTCGTAGCGGCCGCAATTTTGGCGCAAACACTGTTTTTCAAGTTCACGGCGGCTGACGAGTCGGTTTACATCTTTACGACACTCGGTCTGGAGCCGTGGGGCCGCGTCGGCTCCGGCATTGCCGAGCTGATCGCATGCGTGCTGCTGCTCATCCCGCGCACAGTTCCATTTGGAGCACTGTTGTCGCTCGGCGTCATCAGCGGCGCGATCGTCAGCCACCTCACCAAGTTGGGAATTGTCGTGAAGGACGATGGCGGATTGCTGTTCGCATTGGCATTACTCGTCTTCGTCTGCAGCCTGGGCGTGCTATGGATCCGTCGATGTGAATTGACTGCGGCCATTCGCTCGGTCATTCGGACACGAGGTTGACATGAATACGACACTGGTTCAGTGGGAGAAAGCTGCCGCGCGGCGCAATGCCAATCCAATTGCCGTGCTGGCACTCTCGCTTCAGCAACTGGCGGACCTGCTCGCGATCACGTCAGACGCGCAATACAACCGGAAGCCGGTGGGCGTGATTCCAAGCAGCCTCGGCGGCCATGTCCGGCATTGTCTCGATCACTTTGAAGCGCTCTGCACGGGTGCAATCACCGGCGTGGTGGATTACGACGATCGACAGCGCGGAACGGCCGTGGAAACGGATCGGATCGCAGCCATGAGCGCAATTCAACGACTCCGCCTTCAAATCGAAGCGCTCGATGAGTCAGTACTGGCGAGTACAGTTCGCGTGCCTTCGATCATCGCGGGGGACGGCACGTCGATCGAGACGCGATCGTCCCTCGGGCGTGAACTCGCGTTTGTCGTGAGCCACACGGTGCATCACAACGCCCTGGTCGCCGCGATGTGCAGGACACTCGGTATTTCCATCCCGGACAGATTCGGATACGCGCCGGCGACCATCGCCCATCTGAATGAGTCAGAATGTGCACTGTCACCATCATCCCGATAGGCGTTGCCGCGGCATGCTCGCACGATTCGGCGCCGACTGCGCTCGGTGGTGGTATTCGCCTTGCGTGCAACCGCGACGAACTACGAACGCGCCCCGTGGCGCTTTCCCCGGTTATTCGTACATTTGGAGATCGCAAGGCGATCATGCCCGTTGATACGGTATCGACTGGAACCTGGATCGCCGTGAATGACGCGGGAATCGCCGCCACGCTTTTGAATGTCAACATCGATCTGACTGCGATTGCAGGCGGTCGGCAGAAGGCGAGCCGCGGCACGCTGATCCCGCGACTGATGGCGTTAGAGACGTTTGACCAGGTGATTGAAGCGAGCGCGGCGATTGAGCCCAGTCTGTACGCTCCCTTCCGGCTGGTGGTTGTTAATGGCGAGCGCGTTTGCAGTTTCTACAGCGACGGCCAAACGCTTCGAGAGGAACATTCGTTCATTAAGAACGACCCGTATTTATTCACATCATCAGGCCTGGGCGATGCCCTCGTCGAAGGCCCGCGCCGCGAATTGTTTGATCACATGTTCACCACCGGCGAAGACTGGCTGTCTGCGCAAGTCGCATTTCATCGACATTCGTGGCCCGATCGCAGGCACTTGAGCGTGTGCATGGAGCGCAGCGAGGCGCGGACGGTCAGTCATACCGTGATCGAGATCAAGCCCGATCGAGTTGCGCTCACATATTGCCCTGATGCTCCCGACCATGCAGAGCCCCTCGCGCCGATTACGTTGGCAAGATCGAAAGTGCGTAAATGATGCATGAGGGAATCGACCAGTGGCTGCAGGCCGCCGCACTCAGTGCCGCGACGTTTGTCTCCGAGGATGCAACCTGCATCGGGACAGGGTTACTGATCCGAACAGGACAATTCAACTGGGCTGTGGGCCTGGGGGCCTGCATCGCTGGTATTTTTCTCGGTGATCTGGGGCTCTGGCTGGTCGGTCGAGTGTTTGGTCGGCGGGCGCTCGCATGGGGTTGGGTTCGTCGCCGACTGCCGGAGACGCGCGTTGACGAATGGGGGCGCTGGTTCGACCAGCGCGGCATGTCTGCCGTGATCGCGGCGCGATTCCTGCCAGGAACCCGTCTACCAGTATACATTGCGGCTGGGATGCTCGGCCGTCGCGCGGGTCGGTTCGCTCTCTGGGCGTTGCTGGCGGCATTGCTGTGGACGCCATTGCTCATTTTGCTCGTCGCTTCGCTGGGAAATGCCATCGTCGCGCCCATGCAGCGGGTCCTCGGTGCTGGATTGGTGCCGATCGCCGCGGCATTGGTCGTACTTTGGCTAACGATGCGAATTCTGCAGCAGAGCATGTCGCCCATTGGACGCGCACGGATTTGGGCAGGCGTTTCGCGAATGTGGCGATGGGAATTCTGGCCAGCCTGGATTTTTTATATCCCCCTGATTCCGTGGATTGCTTGTCTCTCGCTGCGTCATCGCGGACTGATGACCCTGACCGCGGCGAACCCCGGCATCGTGCCGCATGGCGGCGTCGTCGGCGAGTCAAAATTCGACATTCTGTCGAAATTACCGCGGGAGTGGATCGTTCCAAGCGCTTTAATCGCTCCGGGGCCGGTGAAAATTCGCGTTGCTCTGCTGACCCGGACAATCAGTGAGCGCGGATGGAAGTTCCCGCTGATCCTCAAGCCTGACGCCGGGCAACGTGGAGCCGGCGTTCGAAAGGTCCAAGACATTGATGGCGCGTCTCGATACTTCGACGAGCATCCGCAAGCCGTTCTTGTGCAGACCTACCATGCCGGCCCATGCGAAGCCGGCATCTTCTATTACCGCATGCCCGGTGAATCGAGAGGTCGCATCTTTTCAATCACGGACAAGCACTTTCCCATGCTGATAGGAGACGGAGTCTCAACGGTTGAATCTCTCATTTGGAGTCATCCGCGCTTTCGCATGCAGGCTCGTACGTTTCTGGCTCGCATGAACGGACATGCGGAGACGGTTCTCGCGGCGCACGAGCATGTGCCATTGACCATCGCCGGTAATCACTGCCAGGGCACGCTGTTTCGCGATGGAGCGCACCTCATCACACCTGAGCTTGAAAACGCGGTCGACGCAATCGCCCGCCGATTCGAAGGCTTCTACTTCGGCCGCTTCGACGTTCGATATGGCGACGTGAACGAATTCAAAGCCGGCCGCGGCTTCGCCATCGTAGAATTGAACGGCGTCACGTCGGAGTCAACCAATCTGTACGATCCGTCAGGGTCGCTTCTGCACGCCTACGACGTGTTATTCCGACAGTGGTCAATCTTGTTTACGATCGGCGCCCGGAACCGGAACCTCGGCCGCACGATGTCGCGCATGGGCGAAGCACTAAGGGATGTTCGTCAGTACTATCGAGGTCGTACCGCGAGCCTGACGTCTGACTGAGCACAGGTTCGACGACAAGGAGGACGCATGGACGGCGAAACCTGGCACGATGTCGGAGCCTCGGAAGTCCTCGGCCGCAAGCCGCTGCAGCAGATTGTCGTGGGTCATCTCAAATTGGCGCTCGCCTATACCGGAGGCCGGTTCACCGCCATCAGTGGCGTCTGCAACCACGCCGGCGGACCGCTCGGCGAAGGACGGCTCGACGGCGAGTACGTCGTCTGCCCGTGGCACAATTGGAAATTCCACTGCGCAACCGGGTTGGGAGAGCCGGGCTTCGAGGAGGATGCGGTTCCGCGACACGATGTAAAGGTCGAGAACGGCCGCGTGCTCGTCAATGGGACTCCTGCGTCCAAGCGCACGCGCAAGCCGCACCCGCCGCACCCGCTCGCGCGACCTGTCCAGCGGGAGCCGGGGCCGGTGCGCGTGATCGGCCTCTCCACGACAAACATGGATGTGGCCAACCCGCGGTACTCGACCTCCGATGCGCTCCTCGAACACGCCATCGGGCACGCCCGCGCGCAGCTTGGGGCTGAAACGCGATTAATCCGACTGGCGGAACTCAAATTCCGGCACTGCGAAGGCTACTACAGCAAGAGTTCGCGCGCCTGCACCTGGCCTTGCAGCATTACCCAGATGGACCCCGACGATCAACTCGATCGCGTCTATGAGGCGCTGGTGCACTGGGCTGATGTGTTTCTCATCGCCACTCCCATCCGCTGGGGCTCTGCGAGCAGCCTCTATTTCAAGATGGTCGAGCGGATGAACTGCATTCAGAATCAGATCACCATCGCGAACAAGGTGCTGCTGCACAACAAGGTCGCGGCATTCATCATCACCGGAGGACAGGACAACGTGCAGACGGTTGCCGGGCAGATGCTGGGCTTTTTCTCGGAGTTGGGCTGCCACCTCCCGCCGTTTCCTTATATCGCGCATTCGCGCGGCTGGTCGGCGGAGGACATGGAACGCAACGTGCGTTCCGTGCAGCAGAGCGAGGAGCTGCGGAAGGGCGCGGCGGACCTGGTGGCGCGAGCGATGGACCTTGCCAAGGTCCTGGCGGCACAGTTGGGCGAGGCTCGTACGACGCGCGGCGGCCGCAAGGCGCATTCACTGGACGTAATTCAGCCGACGTGATCATGTATTCATTGGCGTCTAATTCAATCGGATGCAATTAGACATCAAGGCTGTTTGGAGAGAACATGCCCGCACTATCAATGCCCAGGTAACGATTCAGGATCGTTCGATCGACATTCGCCAAATCTACCATGACAAGCCCGTCGAGCACGTCTCCGAAGTCGGGATCGATGTTGAATCCCAGCAACTTCGCATTGAGTTTCAAATACTGCCGCAGCAGGACGGGGACATTGCGGCGATTCGACTCAATCTCGCCGACCAGTTCTTCGACATCGCCCACGTCGTTCACCATCGTCGCCAGGCACCGCGGATCGGCGTCGCGAAAGCGCTGTAACTTCGGCGGATTCTTCGGCCGCACCAGCGCGGCCAGTTCGTGATCGAAGCTGTTGGCCTTCAGAAACGCCATCAAAAGCTGCTTGGTCATCGACTGAAAATCGTCGCTGATGCTGACTGCCCCGAAGAGCCTGCGATACCGGGGATTTTGTGTAATGAACCGGCCGATCCCTTTCCAGAGCAGCAGCAATGGCGAGAAATTGCGCTGGTACTCGGGAATAACAAACGAGCGGCCCAACTCTAGACCGGGATTCAGTTGAGTGAGCAATCGTGGCCGGTAGTTGAAGAGCGTGCTGGTGTACAGGCCATCGGCGCCAAATCGCTTGAGCAGCACGTCGGTCTGTCCCATTCGATAAGCGCCGACGATCTGGCGGCATTCGGAGTTCCATACGAAGAGATGCAGGTAATGTTCGTCAAAGCGGTCTAGGTCAACTTCGCGTCCGGTGCCCTCGCCGACGAGGCGAAACGTAGATTCACGCAGCCGTCCGATTTCTCTCAGCACATTCGGAAGCTGAGACGCACTACCGTAGTAAACGCAAAATGGTCCGCTTGCGCACAGATGTTGCGACGCCGGGATCGAGTCAATTTCGGCGGCGACGATTGACGTCGGCAGTGCTGGGATAATTGGTCGTTGCTCGCCGGCCTTGTCCGGGATTGCACCCAGCTTTTTCCCGCGCGGTTCACCCCGACCTTTCAGAATATACGTGCGGACGCGCAGATACTCGGTCACCTGACCGGCGGCTGCGTGACGAGATGTGCGAGCCTCGCCGTCAGCGGACACGAGTCGCGAAAGTCGCTCGAATGGAATGGGGGTGCCGATCGCGACGCTTACCGTTTGGCCGCGGCGTCGCAGAAGCTCCCGTGGAAGCAGGGCCGTCCGCAAGCGGGGGTGTAACAGCCCGGCCAGTTGAAATATTCGGCTGTTCTGCCCATCAAAATAGACGGGTAAAACCGCAGCCTTCGTTTGCATGACGAGTCGCGCAATGGAGTCACTCCATAGTGAGTCGGTCACGCAGCCACGCCGAAGTGAAAAGGCGGAAACTTCGCCGGCGGGAAACACACCCAGCACGCCGCCTTCCCGCACCCAGCGCACAGCAGACTTCATCGACCCGAGGTTTCGGGCGGCAGCCAAATGACCACCAAATGGATCGACGAACAAGCAAGTTTGCCTTATTTCGGGAATCATGCTCAGCATGTAATTGGCCAGCATTCGCACATCCGGTCGGACGCGCTGCAGCAGGGCCGTCAGCACGAGCCCATCCAGACCGCCGAACGGATGATTCGCCAAGACGATCAGCGGGCCCTTTGCGGGAATGCGCTGCAGATCATCGGGCGAGAGGTCGATGCGTACACCGAGTGCACGAAGGGACTGCTCGCAAAACGACGAGGCATCGCCTCTTCCCCGCATCGAATCGTAAATGGCGTTAAGCGTGGGAAAGGCCAGTGTTCGCTCTGCCAGAAAGCGAAGCGCCCTGTTGATTGCGTGCGGCAGCGTGGGGAAAAGCGTCGAAGAAACTGCGAATGGACCAGAAGAGGCAATGGCGGGTGTTGACACATGCCCCGTGTCCGGCCCGAACTCAGGCAACATTGACCGCGGTTGAAACGTCAACGCATTACGCTCGGCGACAGACATGGCCTACTCCTCAATGATCTTCATTGCATGGCCATCCGGGTCGCGGACGATGAACGCAGGCTGGCCACGTGGCTGTCCTCTCTTCTGAGAGAGTGCGGCGTCGGAAATGAACCGCGATTCACGCGCACGCAGATTGTCGGCGGTGCTGGCGGCATTCTTAACGACGAGCGTTGTTTGCCAGTGCATCAGGTCATTCGTCGCGGCATTGGCGGGATAGGGGCGGCCGTCGCGCGGATTAAGATACTCAAGAAACTCAATCGCCAGGCCGGACCTGGCGCGTAGCGTCGTGATACGCAGGTGCGCGCCAGTTACGTTGTTGAGCGCTTCCTGTTCTGGTCCGTAATTTTCACCTCCACCGACGACGTTGAGACCCAGCATGTCGCGGTAGAAGCGCAGACTTGCATCCGTATCGCCTACAACAATCGCGGTGTGATCAATCCCCAGGAACAACTTGTCGGATTTGCGGTGCCACTTGGGGTCTCCCTTGTCAGAAGGAAACTGAAGCAGCTCCAGGTAGTGTCCATCGGGGTCGCGAAAGTAAAACGCCTTGATGCCGGCGGCGTTTTTGTTCCAAGCGGGCAGTGTCTGGGGTCCCTTCGCTGAGGCAGGACGTACGTTCTTTACTTGCAGATGTGCATAGGCCCTGTCCATGTCGCTGACGATGATGGCGATGTGCTGGAACCAACGGTCGTTGCTCCGCGAGTCAGGCGGAAATACCCGCCCCTTCGGCGATAGATACTCCGTTAGCTCAATGAACTCATCACCCAGGCGGAGCTTTGCCACGCGGGCTTTGGGCGCCGACAGCCCCTGAAGTCGCGCGAACTCGGCACCAGACAGCCTCGTCTCCGAGACCTTCTCAAACATCAGGACGTCGGTATAAAAAGCAATGGCGTGATCGAGGTCGGAGACCGTCATGCAAACTTCGGCAACCGCCACAACGCTTGCAGTACTCGGTGGCAGATTTCCGGTAGCGGCCTGGCCCTGAAGCTCTGTTGCGTGCCACGACAGGAGCAGCGTTAGAGCAAGCAGTCCGCAAAGTCGAGCGCGAATGGCAATCCGGGCCATCGAATTTCCTCACTAGTGTGACCGGGCAGGCTTGGCTGCGCGCAGCACGCACGTTGCCAAACCCGATGGTCGTTTCTGGTGAGATGCACGGGGATGCGATTGGTTTCACGCGAATGCCGCGGCCACATTCGCTTTACTTGCGGAGCCGATCGAATTCGCATCGAAAGATGCAGCGGCGGTCGTTGCAGTGGTCGAGCTTGGCACAGTAGACGTGATTATGAGTCGGCAAGGTCGCGTACATCGCCGAGGCCAGGAACATTCCAGCGATCGGCGCTGTCAAATAGATCCATATCGACTTCCAATGACGTGCCACAAGCGCGGATCCAAATGTTCGCGCAGGATTGAGGCTCATGCCGGACAGCGGCGCCTCGAATGTGATGTACAGCGCGACAAGCGCACCGGCGATAAAGCCGGTGTACGGCGTCAACACGTTGTCGTTGCTGGCGTAAAGCACCACGAACATCATCACGAAGGCGATCGCCAACTCCGCGGCCCATGCCACGGTCACGCCGTACCGACCCGGCATGGTCACGACGTGATTGACTGAGGTGTGACGCAACCAGTCTCGAAGAAGCGCCCGCGACACCGCAACGCCGGCGACTCCGCCCGCGAATTGCGCCAGGATGTAGAAAATGGCGTCCCACGCCGCGACCTTTCCGCGAAGGAAAAACGTCAGCGTTGTCGCGGGATTCATGTGCGCACCGGACTGTTGTCCCCACGGCGAATAGATGAGTGCGATGCCCGTCAATCCCATTGCGATTCCCATCGCTACCCGGCGAAGAAATGGGACTTGGAAATGCCGGACGACGGGAGAATCTGGGTGCCCAAGCAGCGTGCCAAACAGGCAGGCCGACAGCATGAAGCACCCGAGAAGCCCCGCCTCCATCAGGTATTCGGGCCAATGGTGGGCGAGCGTGTCGAGCATTCTTCAGGTTTTTCAATTAGCGACGGGAGCTCGGGTCAGGAGGTGCCGGAGCGACTCTCCAGAATCATCCGGACCAGCTCGTCGGGCACGCTTTCAATCTTCGAATCACCCGCAGGCGACTTTGCTGATCGGGCAAGCCTGACAGTCAGTTCGTAGGACCTTAAATACACGCGACACGTGGGACAGTCCGCAAGGTGCATTTCGAATGTCGTGCGCTGATGCCGCGGTAACCCGCCATCGATGTACTGCATCAGGAATTCTGCGATCTCGCGACAAGTCATAGGGCCTCATGGGTTGGATGCGGCTCACACGTGGTCGGTTACAGGGCTTTCCAATTGCTCGCGCAATTCGCTGCCTCGATGAGTCTGCGAATTTGGGTAACGGTGCCCTGGCTGCCGCATCCAACCAGGGTTCCGCCAGACTTCGTTGACACCGGCGAGGAGCGAAAATGCAGAACAAATCTGAAGCGCAGCGTCTCGATGACATTCGCAAGGGCAACGGGCACTGGCGCAAATGGGGTCCCTATCTCAGCGAGCGCCAATGGGGCACGGTCCGCGAGGACTACAGCGCGGAAGGCGCAGCCTGGGACTACCTGCCGCACGATCATGCCCGCAGCCGGGCATACCGCTGGGGAGAAGACGGCCTTGCGGGATTCAGCGACGACCAGCAGCGACTCTGTATGGGATTGGCATTGTGGAACGGGCGTGATGCGATTCTCAAGGAACGTCTATTTGGGCTGACCAACAATGAAGGCAATCACGGCGAGGATGTAAAGGAGCTTTACTATTACCTCGATGCCACGCCGACGCATTCGTATTTGAAGATGCTCTACAAGTATCCGCAGGCGGCGTTCCCGTATGCGCAGCTCGTCGATGAGAATCGCCGCCGTGGGAAGGACCAGCCGGAATTCGAATTACTTGATACCGGCGTCATCGATGACGACCGCTACTTTGACGTGTTTGTCGAATATGCCAAGGCTGGCCCCGACGACATCCTCATGCTGGTCACGATCCACAATCGTGGTCCCGAGGACGCCTCGATTCATGTGTTACCTCAGTTGTGGTATCGCAACACATGGTCTTGGGATGGAAAATCGCCCAAGCCGTCGATCACCCTGGAAAAGGACGCCGTCGTTGCTCAACATCCGACGCTGGGCAAGTACCGACTCCATGCCGACAGCGCCGCGGAATGGCTCTTCTGTGACAACGAAACCAATACGAGGCGCCTCTTCGGCGCATCCGACGGCACACAATTTCCGAAGGACGCATTTCACGAGTTCGTCGTCAATGGAAACGCACAGGCCATCAATCCCGACAGGACTGGCACGAAAGCCGGGGCCCTTCATCGAGTGACCATCTCGGCCGGCGGGGTGTCGCGAATCCGGCTGCGATTGACGGCCGCCGCTGCAAAATCGCCATTTCGAGATTTCGATTCAATTCTGGCAAGTCGACGCCACGAGGCTGACGGCTTCTATTCTGACTTGCAGTCGGACTTGGACGATGCCGATGCGCGACTTGTCCAGCGCCAGGCCTTTGCCGGCATGATCTGGAACAAGCAATTCTATTACTTCGACGTGCCTGAATGGCTAAAGGGCGACGCAGCACAACCCGCTCCGCCGACGGCGCGACACTTCGGTCGCAACCGCGATTGGGGACACTTGAACAACGCCGACATCATCTCGATGCCGGACAAGTGGGAATATCCGTGGTATGCCGCATGGGACCTTGCGTTTCACATGATTCCCTTCGCGATGATCGACCCGGAGTTCGCGAAGGATCAGCTCGTACTGCTGACCCGCGAGTGGTACATGCATCCGAACGGCCAATTGCCTGCGTATGAGTGGGCCTTCGGCGATGTGAATCCGCCGGTTCACGCATGGGCAACCTGGCGCGTGTTTCAAATCGATCGCAAGCACCGGCGGCTGGCCGGTCAGCCGGAATATGCCGGCGACCTGGCCTTTCTGGAGCGCGTATTCCACAAGCTCATGCTCAATTTCACCTGGTGGGTGAATCGCAAGGATGCGCAGGGGCGCAACATCTTCCAGGGCGGATTCCTCGGCCTCGACAACATTGGCGTCTTCGATCGCAGCGCCCCGTTGCCGACCGGCGGCTTCATCAATCAGGCCGATGGCACGAGCTGGATGGCGATGTACTGCCTCAACCTGATGCGCATTGCACTGGAACTGGCACTGCACAACCGCGTTTACGAGGACATCGCGACCAAGTTCTTCGAACACTTTCTGCACATCGCCGAGGCCATGAACAAGATCGGAACCAAGGACGTGTGTGCGGAAGGCGGCGTCGGCCTGTGGTGCGAGCACGATCAATTCTATTACGACGTGCTCAATCTACCGGACGGCCGGACGGTGCCGCTGAAGGTGCGCTCGATGGTCGGGCTGATCCCGCTGTTTGCAGTCGAAACGCTTGAGCCTGAGCTTCTCGATCGCCTGCCGGAGTTCAAGCGGCGTCTCGAGTGGTTCTTGAACTATCGGCCCGACCTTGCAGCATTGGTTTCGCACTGGAATGTGCCTGGCAAGGGCCAGCGTAGACTGTTGTCGCTACTTCGCGGGCATCGCATGAAGGAGCTGTTGCGCCGGATGCTGGACGAAGACGAGTTCCTCTCGGACTACGGTGTCCGCGCGGTTTCGCGTGCCCATCGCGACTGGCCATACGAACTCCATCTTGACGGCCACACGCTGGGTGTCCGTTACCAGCCGGGCGAGTCGGACTCCGGGGCTTTCGGCGGCAATTCGAACTGGCGCGGACCGATCTGGTTCCCGGTGAATTACCTGCTGATCGAATCGCTCCAGAAGTTCCACCACTACTACGGCGATGATTTCGAGATCGAGTGCCCGACAGGATCAAAGAACATGATGAACGTCGGCGACATCGCTGCGGAATTATCGAGGCGTTTGTCCTGCATTTTCCTGCGTGAAAGCGACGGCAGTCGCCCAGTCGCCAGATCGGCGACATCTGGCGTCGATGCCAGTCGATACGAACGGCTTCAACACGACCCGCACTTCACGGACTACCCGTTGTTTCACGAATATTTCGACGGCGATACCGGACGCGGCGTCGGTGCGTCGCACCAATGCGGCTGGACAGGTCTCATTGCGAAGCTGCTGGCGACGCCCGCAGTGAATTCCGGCAAGGACTCACAAACCGAAGTTGAAAGAAAAAAAACAGTCCATTCGCGTGAAACCCGGCAGGTGGCGACTGCATCGAACGTCCGATGACACGGATCCAACACGATAAGGAATTATCGATATGACAACGATGACCGCGCCACCGTCCGCGCCCATGAGCAGCAAGCTCATCCGCAACCTCACGCCCGACCAGCTCCCCAAAGTCGTCATGCCCGAGTGTGAAGTCCGACCTGTTCTGAAGGGCCAGAAGGCGCTCGTCACCGGCGCCAGTTCTGGGATCGGTCGCGGCATCGCAATCGCACTTTGCGCCGCCGGGGCCGACGTGATGATCAATTTCGTCGGCGAAGAGGCTTCGGCCCGCGCCGTCGTGGATGAGGCGACGCACTGCGGCTGCACCAATCGCGGCCGGGCCATCGCGCATCACGCCGACGTTTCCGACGAAGCGCAGGTGACGGACATGTATAGCCGCATCCGCGACGAGTTCGGAACCATTGACATTCTCGTCAACAATGCCGGTCTGCAGCAGGATGCGCCCATTGAGGAAATGTCTCTCGCCCAGTGGAACAAGGTCATCAGCGTCAACCTGACCGGCCAGTTTCTCTGCGCCCGTGAAGCCGTGCGGGAGTTCAAGCGCCGCGGAGTTAAGAAGGATGTGTCCTGTGCCGCCGGCAAGATCATCTGCGTCAGCAGCGTGCACGAAGTCATTCCGTGGGCAGGACACGTGAACTATGCAGCCTCCAAGGGCGGTGTGTTTCAGTTGATGAAGTCCATTGCCCAGGAGGTCGCGCCGTGGCGCATCCGCGTGAACAGTATTTGCCCGGGCGCCATTCGAACGCCCATCAATATGCCCGCTTGGGCCACGCCGGCCGCCTATGCCGAATTGATGAAGCTGATTCCCTACAAGCGCATCGGCGAAGTCGAGGACATCGCCCGGCTCGCAGTCTGGCTTGCGTCGGACGAGGCCGACTACATCACGGGCGCAAGTCTCTTTGTAGATGGCGGCATGACGCTCTATCCGGGATTCGAGGCGGGCGGTTGAGACAGGTCCAGTGTGAGGGAGTGTCTATGAGGTCATTTCACCTTACTTTTCCAATTGTTGTTCTCGCATTGGTTCTGTCTGCTGCCGGATGCACCAGTTCGTTGCGCACGCCTCAACTCGGCGGCCTTTACAACGCGCTGGCCAGCCGCTCCGACGTCGACCGCAATCCCGTGATTGTCATTCCCGGAATCATCGGATCCAGGTTGATCGACCAGCGCTCAAAACGCACGGTATGGGGTGCATTCTCCGGCAATTTTGCCAATCCGAGTCGCCCCGACGGCGCACGGCTTCTGGCGCTGCCGATGCGCCTTGGCGCGCCGCTCCACGAGCTGCGCGATGATGTTGTCAGCGATGGCGTGCTCGACCGGGTCCGATTAAAGCTCCTCGGCGTGCCGATCGAACTGCGGGCATATGCGCAGATTCTGGCGATCCTCGGCGTCGGCGGCTATCGCGATGAGCAGCTCGCGGAGGCCGGCGCCGTGGACTACGGCGACTCGCATTTCACCTGTTTCCAATTTGACTATGACTGGCGCCGGGATAACGTCGAGAACGCGGCACGGCTCGATTGCTTCATACATGAGAAGCGCGAGTATGTTCAGCGCGAACTGAAGCGCCGATATGGCGTCGAACGCGAGATCAAGTTTGACATTGTGGCCCACTCGATGGGCGGCCTGATCGCCCGTTACTTCCTGATGTACGGCGACGCGGACGTGCTGAACGGCGCACCACCCGCCGCGCCACCCTGGACAGGAGCGCGACACGTCGAGCGTGTCGTACTCGTCGGCACGCCAAACGGCGGCTCCATAGATTCGCTGTTGAACCTCGTCCAGGGCGCTGAAATTGGGCCGACTCTTCCGCACATCGAGTCCGCAATCGTCGGCACAATGCCGGCCGTCTACCAGTTGTTGCCTCCCGCTGGGACAGAGGCGCTTGTGAATCGAGCGGACGGTCAGCCGCTGGAGTACTTTGATCCGCAACTCTGGGAGAAACTCGGCTGGGGATTGGCGTCGCCCGCGCAGGAAAAAATGCTGAGCATTCTGCTGCCGGATGAAGCCGACGCCCATCGCCGACATCAGATCGCGCTGGAACACCAGCGCAAGTGCTTGGAACGGGCGAAACAATTCCACGACGCGCTGGCAGTACGCAGCCCGTTGCCGCCCGGACTGGAACTCTATCTCGTCGCGGGCGATGCCGAGCAAACACCGGCGGTCGCCGAAGTGAACAAATCGACTGGCGCGCTTCGCATTGCTCGATTCGGGCCCGGCGATGGGACTGTGTTGCGGGCCAGCGCGCTACTGTCCGATTCTCGCGCGATATCGGCGGGGCGCCACGCGAACCCGCCGATCGACTGGAGCGGCGTTCATTTCATCTTTAGAGATCACCTCGGCCTGACGAAAGACCCCGTCTTCGCAGACAACGTGCTCTACCTCCTATTGGAGCGGCAACGCCGGCCGCTGGCGTCCACTGTGACGCATTGACTGGGTTCGAGCGATACCTTCCCGACACAGCTGCATCCAAACGGCGTTCACCCGGAGTACCACGATGTCGAAAACTCGGTATGACGTAATCATCATCGGCACCGGCGCGGGCGGCGGCACGCTTGCCGCAAAGCTGGCCCCATCGGGGAAGTCCATACTCCTATTGGAGCGTGGCGATTTCGTGCCGCGTGAAAAAGACAACTGGAACACGCGGTCCGTCAATGTTGAGGGAAAGTACAACACGAAAGAAATCTGGCGCGACAGTGCCGGACGCGAATTGCATCCACACACGAATTACTACGTCGGCGGCAACACGAAATTTTACGGCGCGGCCCTCTTCCGCCTGCGCAAGAGCGACTTCGGCGAGATTCGTCATCATGGCGGCCTTTCCCCCGCATGGCCCATTGCCTACGAGGACATGGAGCCGTATTACAGCGCGGCCGAGCGGATGTATCACGTTCACGGCCAGCGCGGCGAAGACCCGACCGAGCCGCCCGCGCGTGAACCGTTTCCACATCCGCCGGTGAGCCATGAGCCGCGGATTCAGCATCTGCACGACGACCTTGTGGCCCTCGGCCTCAAGCCATTTCATGTGCCGCTCGGCATCATGCTCGACGAGAAAAGTCCTCAGACGAGCAAGTGCATTCGCTGCGAAACCTGCGATGGGCATCCCTGTCTTGTGCAGGCCAAGGCGGATGCCCAGGTCTGCGGCGTCGACCCGGCCCTTGCGCATTCGAATGTCACGCTGGTGACGGGCGCGATGGTTCAACGATTGGAGACCAGCGCATCGGGCCGCGAAGTGACCGAAGTTGTGGTGATGCGCCACAGCGCCGAGGAGCGCTACCGTGGCGACATCGTGGTCATGTCCTGCGGGGCGATCAACTCGGCCGCTTTGCTCCTGCGCTCGCGCAGCGACAAGCACCCCAATGGACTGGGCAACGGCTCCGACGTCGTCGGACGTCACTACATGGGCCACATCAATTCGATTCAGATGGCCCTTTCGAAATGTCCGAATCCCACAGTCTTTCAAAAGACATTGGCCATCAACGACTTCTACGGCCCCTCCAGTGAATGGGATTTTCCCATGGGCCACATTTCATTCGTCGGCAAGCTCGATGGCGACACGCTTAGTGCCGGCGCACCTGCGCTCGTTCCCGGCTGGACCCTCGACAAAATGGCCAAACACTCCCTCGACTTCTGGTTGACCAGCGAGGACCTGCCCGATTCTGACAACCGCGTCACCATCGATGCGCAAGGCCAACTGGTACTGAGTTACACACCCAATAACGAAGAGGGTCACAAGCGGCTGGTTGCGAAGCTCAAGAACCTGATGAAGCAGACCTCAAAGTGCGGTGTACATGGTCACGACTGCCACCAGGGCTTGCTCGCCCGCTCGCTCTGGGTGGGGCAGCGAATTCCGCTGGCGGGTGTGGCCCATCAATGTGGCACGATTCGATTCGGACGGGACCCGAAGTCGTCCGCGCTTGATACCAATTGCAAGGCCCACGAACTGGATAATCTGTACGTCGTTGACGCCAGCTTCTTTCCATCCAGCGGCGCCGTGAATCCGGCTATGACGATCATGGCCAATGCCCTTCGCGTGGGTGATCACCTCTTGAACAGGCTTGGAGTTTCCACTCCCGCCCAATCGTGAGTATTTCCGAGGGGTGCACTCTCGATTCATCGATCCGCCGGGTACAATCTCGTCGTGGAAACAGCCCACGAGATGTTGATCGACACAAAAGAGATCTCCGCCTTGCGCACAATCGTTGAAGGCACAGCGGGAACCGCGGGCGAGGCGTTCTTTCAGACCCTGGTCCGTCATCTGGCCAACGCCGTCGGAACGAAATATGCCTTCATCGCCGAGTTTCTCGGCTCGTCGCAGCCCTTGAAGGATGGCCATAGTAAATCTCAACAAGCGGGCCGCGCTCGAACAATTGCGTTTTGGTGTAAGGATGCAATTGTCGACAACGTGGAGTGGGATCTGCATGGCACGCCTTGCGAGGACGTCGTTGCAGGCAGCGAGTGTCACCACCCCACGGGCGTCAGCCAAAAATTCCCAGCCGATGAGCCGCTTGTCGCTCTTGGAATCCAGAGTTACCTGGGCGTCCCTTTACGCGATGGCCAAGGTCAGACCCTTGGCCATCTGGCGGTATTCGACGACCAGCCGATGCCCGAAGACGCCAGGAAGCTGTTCATTTTCAGGATCTTCGCCGCCCGCGCAGCGGCCGAATTGCAGCGACTGCACACGGAGAAGCAGCTAAAAGATAGCGAGCAGCGCTACCTCGATCTCTTCGAAGAGGCGCCCATTGCATACGTGCAGGAGGGACTCGACCTGCGCTTCATTAGCGCCAACCGAACTGCGATGCGCCTGCTGGGAATCAAGGCCGAGGACGTTTCGGGGACGGTGGGCACGTCATTCATTCCCGATACGCCTGAGGCCCAGGCTCGACTCAAGGCTGCGGTGGAGTCAATCAATCGCGGCACGGATACGAGCGGCGTGATTCTCGAACTGCGCCGAAAGGACAACGGCAAGCCGCTGTGGATTCAATGGTGGTCCCGGCCCGACCGAAGCGGACAATTCACGCGCACGATGTTCGTCGACATCACAGAGAAGGTGCTTCTCGAGCAGGAGCAGGCACGTCTTCGAGCGCAGAATGTCTACCTCCAGGAGGAAATCAAGTCCGTCCACAACTTCGATGAGATCGTGGGGCGAAGCGCCGCGCTGAACGGCGTCCTGGAACATGTGCGGCGCGTCGCTCCGACCGATTCAACGGTGTTGATCACCGGCGAGACAGGAACAGGCAAGGAGCTGATTGCCCGTGCAATTCACTCGGCCAGCGGCAGGCGCGACAAGCCGCTTATCAAGGTGAACTGTGCGGCACTGCCCACGGGACTCGTGGAGAGCGAACTCTTCGGTCACGAAAAGGGTGCGTTCAGCGGAGCAATCGCCAAACGTATCGGCCGATTCGAGCTGGCCAACGGCGGGACGATCTTCCTCGACGAAATCGGCGAAGTGCCGCCGGACGTGCAGGTCAAGCTGCTTCGCGTGCTCCAGGAGCGCGAGTTCGAACGCGTCGGCGGGAATGCGCCGATCCAGACGGATGTCCGGGTCATCGCGGCGACTAATCGCGATCTACTCACCGCTTCCAAAGACGGCAAGTTCCGTGCAGACTTATATTATCGACTGAATGTATTCCCCGTCCATTTGCCGCCGCTTCGCGACCGCTCCGAGGACATTCCTCTCCTTGTTCAATTCCTGCTCCGAAAGTTCACAGCGCGAATCGGAAAGCGTATCGAAAGGGTGTCTGACGAGACCATGAAACGGTTTATGGCATATCAGTGGCCCGGCAATATCCGCGAATTGGAGAACATCGTCGAACGAGCCGTCATTCTGGCGAATTCTGATGAACTCGAAATCGCCCCTGCAACCCTTGCATCAAGCGCCGCTCCCTCAATGCCCGCGTCCATTCAGACTGCACCGACAAGCCTGGAGGCCGTCGAGCGCGAGCACATTGTGGCAGCGCTGCGCAACTCAAACTGGGTGATCGACGGGCCCACGGGCGCGGCGCAGACTCTCAACATGCACCCCAATACCCTTCGCAGTCGTCTCAAAAAGCTCGGCATCAGCCGACCCACCCACGAACGCTCGTAGGCGCCACGAAATATCGTGAGCCCGGCCACGATCGACTTTTGGGGTGCGGGACAGGTAGCGCAACGTCATTTCTCTAAGTGCTTGATCTGTCATCAGTTGCGCAATGAGCGGTTTCTCGTAGCGCTGTGGCATGGCGAATGCCTTTGGTCGTCGCACCAAAGGAGTTCGCCATGCTCAGGATCACCCGATTCGCAAAAGACGGAACGACATGGCTGCGCCTCGAAGGCAAACTCCTGGGGCCGTGGGTGGAGCATGTCCGCGCCACCGTCACTCAGGAAACGGCACAGAACAACACCATCAGCTTCGATCTGTCTGAACTCTCGTTTGTAGATGCGGAAGGCCTGTCGCTGCTTCGAGAACTTTCAAACCGCGGCCACGACCTATCCCTTCGCTCCAATTTCGTCACAGAGCTACTTCGTACGGAGACTCCCCGATGACCATGCAAACCTACAACCGAACCGGTTGCGAGGCCTCGTGCGATCCGGAAGCAAACGAAGCCGACCTGCTGATGGCATTGAGAGCGGGCGACGAGCCGGCGTATGAGCGACTCGTGCGAAGCTATGGCGGCGCAATGCATGCAGTCGCCCGGCGGTTTCTTCGCTGCGACGGCGACGCGGCCGATGCCGTCCAGGAGGCGTTTCTTTCGGCGTTCCGATCGATTCACGGATTTGCCGGCAATTCAAAAATCGGCACCTGGCTGCATCGCATCGTGGTCAACACGTGCCTGATGAGACTTCGCGCCGAAAAGAGCAGGCCGGCCGTCTCCATCGAAAACCTCTTGCCGACATTTGACGATACGGGACACCATGCAAGCCGAATCCATGATTGGCACATGCCATCGGACCGACTCGAAACGGACGAGCTGCGCACGACAGTCCGACGTTGTATTGACGAACTCCCGGACCCATATCGCGTCGTGCTTCTCCTGCGCGATATCGAAGAACTGAGCACGCAGGAGACCGCAGCGCGACTGGACATCAGCGAAGCCGCGGTAAAGGTCAGACTGCATCGAGCGCGACAGGCCCTGCGAACGATTCTGGACCCGACGCTCCGAGTCAATCGGGAGTGACGCATGTGTAATGGGAAGCCAGCCGACATCCAATCGCCACCACGATTCTTGCGGAGCGTGTGACACCGCTTTGAGTACTTCGGGGTTCCTGCACACTTGCGGATGCCCCTCCACGCCGACGCTGCCGTGGTCACCGTGCCCGACCGTCTACCGTCGTTATTGCAAACATCGGCCTATGGGTTACCCGTCAGTAGCTGGATGAACGGGTTTATGTCCGCGATGTTGACGATTCCGTCGACATTGACATCGGCGTGGTACACATTGCATTCAGCGTTTGCAATGGCGTAGGCCACGGGGTCATTCACCGCGTGCGTGAATGGCTGGATATCGAGCCCATTCACACGACAGTCGCAATTCATGTCACCGGGCATCAGGCCGATCGCATCCAACCGCACGCGGACATCATTGGGTCCATATATCACGGACCAGGTGTGAATGTTGCCATTGAGGCACGCGGTCGGAGCCACCGTGATGTTCCCGGCGACACCGCCGACCGCCGTGAGGATCGTGAATTCGTCGCCGACCTGCGGGTTGAAGGGCACGCCGCCGGCATTGAATTGCGCGATCTGTAGATTTCCGTTAAGCGTCGCGGCGCCGCTGGTCACAACGATTTGATCGTGATCATTGCCCGGTGCGTAACCGCCGATACGCACCTGCCAGGTCGCGCCGCTCTCGTTCGTAAAGCGATCGACGGAAACGAGCCCCGCGACATTCGGCACGTCGTCGCGGCGAATGAACAAATGTCCCTGATTGACGAATCCCACAGCGTTGAGCACGACGCCATTGTCCAGCGTCATCGCGCCCGGGGGGCCATTCTGCAGGGTACCAAAACCCGTGAAGTTAGTCGCGCCGCCGACGAAGGTATCTCCCATCATGCGCAGGATTGAGGTCGCCGAGCCGATGTTCACGTCCGCCCCACTTGGCAGCGCCGAAAACGTCGTGTCGGCGGTGATGTTCACTCGTCCGGTACTCAGGTCCAGTTCGCCGTTCATCAGCATGTGCGATCCGGCAACGCGGGTTTCGTACAAAACCGTCTCCCCCTCCAGATTCATCAGGCCGTTCATGGACCAGCTCGCATTGGGATCGGCGAGATTGACTGTGAGCCGCGGCACCAGCCCGCCCGGAATGATGATCTGGGTGTCAAACTGGCCGGGCACTGAGGCCGACGTGGTCACCTGTGACGCGTTCACGGTGGTGTTGTATCCGACCCCCCAGACGCCGTTCATCGCAAACGCGGAGCCGGCCGTGTTGATCACCGTCGTACCGAGGACTGCCGCAAAGTTGCCTCTGTGGCGGATGATGCCATTCACGTTGACAGTGCCGTCCCAATAGGTGGTGCTGTTGAAGTCGACAACGCCGTTGATCGGGTTATTCGATGCGGTATAGAACGTGCCCCCGTTCAGCCACGTGACACCGTCGAATTCGAGCAACCCGCCGGGGGCAATGTTGAACTCAGAATTGGGTTGCAAGACGGTGGTAGCCAGTACGCGCAGGTGGGCCTGGTTGGCGCCAACGTTTAGCTCGCCGCCGAAGAACATGGTGTTTCCGTTGATTTGCGACGCGGCGGCTGGATTGTTCGTGCCGAGGATGTTGAACTCCGCGCCGGCATCCGCCGTCCAGCCATCGGCGATGTCCATGGTGAGCAATGCACCATGGGTCATCGTGAGCGTGCCGCTGAATGAATCGTCCAAGCTGCTGCCGTTCACGAGCAATTGACTGAACGGCGTGTTGAGTTGCAGGTGACCGTTGCCGCTCGAGCCGTCGAGGTCGAGTCCGACTCCGGCGGAATCAAATGTCAGACCGCCGTTGCCTCCCGGCTCGATCACGCCGTCATTTCGAAAGTCCACGCCGACGAGGACGGTGCCGCGGCCGGAGATCAGTCCTTCGTTCCAGCCACCCCAACCAAGGTGGACGAGGGAGTTGTCGCGCAGCTCCAACTTGGCGCCGGGCCCCAAGTGGGTCGTTGCCCAGAAGTCATAGGTGTTTCCCCCGGCCGGTGCGGGGCGGGTAATCAAATGCGTGCCGGCGCCGGTAATCTCGGCTACGGCCACTGACACCAACTCCGACCCGTTCAAGTCGAGCGTCATGCCGCCGGTCAATTCGAGGTAATCGAAAATGACACTAACAACGCCGTTACCCATGGTGACGGTGTGATTCTGGACGCCGGGAATGGTGCCGATGTGGATGTTGTCGTGATGTGCAGGGATGCCGGCCGGAAACCAGTTGGCGTTGTTGTTCCACAATCCATTGCCGGCGAGCCAGTGCTTCTCGGCTGCGTGAACCGCGCGCGGCCCCGCTAGCACCACTGCAGCGGCAAGCGCGATGATGAATGAGAACGGGGCGAAGTACCGGCAAACGCTTGGACATTGTGCGAGATTCATCGTGCGGTCTCCTGTTTCGTAAGGTGGCATTTTTCGATTTCGCCATTTGCGTCACGGCGAGTCACCCCAAGACGCGGAAACAGGAGCAGGACCGCGCCAAGGCTGCATTTAGATCCGAGCGCCGACTGGCGACCGGCCACCAGCGGCATCCGCGCGAGCGAATTCGGCCACATATTGAAATACCACGCGGGTGTGAGGCTGCTGCCGCGTGGACACGGTCCGCGCCTTTGGTCTGGCGCGAACGCGAGGCTTTCTCCGCGTACTGGGCAACGAACAAGCTTACGGCGTGAGGTTCACCCGGGGAGTTCGCAAGGTCATTGAATGGGAGAAAGACATGTATTCAAGTCGAATATCCAATTGGTGGAGTAACGCGACGTGCCTCCTGGTCGTCGCCAGTGCCGCGCTAATTCAACCGGTGTCTGCCCGGGCGGCGGAGGGAAAGCTCTCAGTGCAGGCTTCTCCGCAGGTGATCTACAACGGGCAGAGTGCGCAGGTCAACGTGTTCGCCCATTTCGCGGGGCCGCCGGCGCCATACGCATTTGCATCATCAACCTTTGACATCCACGCGTCCGAACCTGCATGGACATTCGCCAGCACCGGCGCAATCGTCGGCAACGACGTTTTCGCCGCCACCGCGAGCCAGGCGCACATGCCGCAACTTGGGACCTTTGCCAACCCATCCAATCCGTACCGTGTATGGCACGGCGCCTACACGCCGCAATCCAACGCGCCCGCGCTCATCGAAATCGAAGCGAACCCGATCGACTTCTCGGTCTATCCGAGCAAGTTCACCTCGTCGTCAGCGTCGTGCCCCGCCGTCGGCGGCAGCGACTTTATCCTCGCGAACCCGCTCCGCATCGGACGTCGCTGGCTCGCAGCGCCCGGCCAGGGAACGTCGATTCAAATTCACGATGATGTGATCGCCGATGGACAAATCATCACCGGCGAAAACTGGAACTCGGTCTCGGTCGGTCTCCTCCCCACGGGGTCAACAGGGCGAGGTTCGTATGCAATCATGCACGGCGCAGTCGATCCTGCGCTCACCCCGAGCGACACGAACAACGGCCGCACCTGGAGCGGACCGATTGTCCTGAGTTCGTCATCGACCATCGGATTCAGCAGTCAACCGGTGACATTCACCGCCACCGTGCAGTTGCTGGGCGCTGGCGACGATGTCTACCAGTGGGATCCCGGCGACGGCAACGACACCGCCGATCCGGGCCCTCAGCGTTCACGAATCGGCAGCCTGACGGTCACATTCAGCGGACTGGAGACCGGAGGTTACGCGGTCGGCGGCCACTTCGTGCTGGCCGACGGAAGTGTGCGCTCTCTTCGATACACCGGATTCACAGGCGGAATCACTGTCGCAGCAGGTGATCTCGACGGTGATGCCAACGATGGCGTTCCCGGCCTGGTGGTCAGCTCGCTCCCGAAGACACTCGATGCTCGCACGGGCCGGCTTTACGTCGGAAGCGAAACCGGCGTATGGAGGCTTGCCTACGACCAGCCGATCGTGGCATTCGTTCGCGGTCCAAACGGCCAGTCGATGCCGGCGACGATCCATTTCATCGAGGTGGCCGGCGGTTCCGTCGATGGTCCTGCGGTGCCAACCCCATCGTCGAACAATCTGAGGCAGATGAGCCTCGGCGTCCATCATTTCGAGGCCAAGGGCGCACAGCAAATGACAATCAAGCCGACTTCGGGTCATTGAGACAACCGCCCCGAAGATGGTCAAAAAATCACGAAACGCCCGGGCCGGCGCGCTTTGCGCCGGTCCGGCGGCATTTTCAATCGAGCCGGGGTCCGAGGTATCATGAATCATCGATTGCTGGGCCAGCGTCCTACCGGTGCGTCCGGCCCCCTGCATGCCGGCCCATGTAAACATGCGTGGGTGCGAGCCGCTCTGATTATGCAGCCTGTTGAAAAGGACATCACGCTGCTTCTCCACGCCGCGGCCTCCGGCGAGCGCGGCAGCGTCGATGCGCTCATGAGCGCCATCTACGACGACCTGCGCCGGCTCGCGGCCCATCACATGGGTGGCGAGCGCCGCAACCATACGCTCCAGCCGACAGCACTCGTTCACGAGGCGTATGTCCGGTTGATCGATCAGCGCAAGACGGAATGGAAGGATCGGCTTCATTTCTTCGCCGTCGCATCGCGGATCATCCGCCGGATCCTGATTGACCACGCACGCGCCGGCGAAGCCCACAAGCGCGGCGGCGACCGGACACTGATCAGCCTTGGCGATCACGATGTCGCAGGCCCCGCGCGCGATATCGATCTCATCGCCTTGGACGAGGCGTTGAACGAATTGGCGGAAATCGACGAGCAACAAAGTCGGATCGTCGAGCTGCGCTACTTCGGCGGCTGCACCGTCGAGGAAGTCGCCGAGTTATTGCAAGTCGGCAAGCGCACCGTTGATCGCGACTGGCAAGCCGCCAAAGCCTGGCTTCTACTTCGGCTGGAAGGCGGCGACGACCAGGACGCCAACGACGACGGTCACGAGGAATCGACGTGATGAACGCGGATCGCGCGCGCCGCGCTCATGCCATCTTCACTGCGGCGCTCGATTGGCCGAATTCCGAGCGCGAGGCCCGAATCAGCGAGGCTTGCGGCGGCGACGACGGGCTCGCATCGCGCGTACGAAAGCTGCTCGCAGCCTCCGATCGAGGCACCGATTTCCTGGAGTCTCCCGCGCTGGCCGGCCGCAATTCGACCGGTGCGCCATGGCCAGATGCAGTCGGCGACTACCTCGTCGTCGGCGTTCTGGGCGCCGGCGGCATGGCGACTGTCTATGAAGCCGTACAGGAGAACCCCAATCGGCGCGTCGCCCTGAAAGTCATGCGCGCCGGCATGTCACACACGGATGCCCTTTTGCGCTTCCGCCTCGAGGCCGAAACACTCGCTCGTCTGCAACACCCCGGAATTGCCCAGATCTACGAGGCCGGCAGCGCGATGCTCGGTCAGAATACGCCATCGCCCTTCTTCGCGATGGAACTTGTGAAGGACGCTCTGACCTTCACGGAATACGCTCGTCGCCATGCCCTGCCGTTGCGCCGCCGGCTGGAGATGTTTGCATCACTTTGCGACGCCGTGCTCCATGGCCATCAGCACGGCATCATTCACCGCGATTTGAAACCGGCAAACGTGCTGGTCGGCGCTGACGGACTCGCCAAGGTCATCGACTTCGGCATCGCCCGCGCAACGGAGCAGGCCCCCGGCGGCGCATCGACCCTGACGCTCTACAACGACTCGCGCAAACTCATCGGCACGCTCAACTACATGAGCCCCGAGCAGTGCCTCCGTCCGGAGCACATCGACATTCGCGCCGATGTGTATGCCCTTGGCGTCATGCTCTACGAACTGGTGACCGATCGACTCCCGCACGACCTGTCGGCATGTTCAATTCCCGAAGCCGTGCGGGTCATCACCAGCGATGACGCCCCTCGCGCCAGCGCGCTTTGTCATGAGGCCGCTGGGGATTTGGATGCCATCATTGCAAAGGCCATGAGCAAGGATCCCGAGCAGCGCTACGCCGGAGCCGACGCGCTTGCCGCCGATGTGCGTCGCTGGCTCGACCACCTTCCGGTCGAGGCAAGGCCCGCGTCCACGATGGATCAGATGCGCAAGTTCGTGCGGCGAAACCGATGGCTTGCGGCTTCCATCGCGGCGCTGGCCCTCTCGCTCGTTGCCGGCACGACGGTCGCGACGTGGTTTGCATACCGCGCGTCAGTCGCCCGCGACAAGGCGCTTCAGCGCGAGCGCGATCTTGCGGTCGCGTCTGAATTTCAGGAATCGCTGCTGCGCGACATCGACGTCGCCGCCATGGGCGACCAGTTGCGATCGGCTTTCAAGGAGAGCATCAGGCGGGCCGTCGCGGCAGCGCCGACTGCGTCCGAATCCCCGGAATCCCTTGACGCATTCAATCGCCTGACCGATCGCGTGAATTTCACCGCACTGGCCATTCGATCCATTCGCGACAGCGTGCTGAAGCGCTACGCCGACTCGATCGATTCGCAGTTTGCCGAACAGCCCGCCCTGCGCTCAAGACTCCAGCAGCAACTGGCAAGCACATTCAACAGCCTCGGACTGCATGCCGACGCCGAGCCGCTGGTCAGGTCAGCGCTGGAGACCCGGCGCGCGGCGCTGGGGCCGGACCACGAAGACACGCTGCTTTCGCTTCACTCGCTTGGGGCCCTCCTGTCGACGCTGGGGCGGTTCGACGAGGCGCTTCCGATTCTTCGGGAGGTGTACGAGCGGCGCGCGCGCGCCCTCGGCCCCGATGACGTCGCGACCCTGCGAAGCGGAACCAGTCTCGGCATGCTCCATCGAGGGCGCGGGGATTTGGAGGAGGCCCAGCGCATCCTGGGCGACGTGCTGGCGGCGCAGCGGAGAACGCTGGGCGACGATGCGTCTGATACCCTGCGAACGCTGAATAACATGGGCGTCGTCTTCGCGACGCAGGAGAAGTATGACGAAGCCGAAGCGTGCTGGCGCGAGTTGGTCGAACGTCGGCGGCGCACCCTCGGTGAGGATGACCCCAGCTACCTCAGTTCATTGGGAAACCTCGGCGCCCTGATTCAGGCGCGAGGCCGTTTCGCCGAGGCCCGCCCGATGCTTGCGCAGGCGCTCGCCGCCGATCGCCGTCGCCGCGGCGATCTGCATGCGGACACCCTGGTGTCAATGGCGCAGCTTGCCTCCCTGTTTCAGGAATCCGGCGAGCTGGCCGAGGCGGAGTCATTGTGGAGGGAGTGTCTTCAGGGTCGCGTCACCACGCTCGGCGCAGAATCGCCCGCCACCCTGCGAACCCAATCGGCCCTCGCCGACGTGCTTCATTCTCGGGGCAATGACGGGGAAGCGCTGAAACTGCTTCAACCTGCGCTGGACGCTCAGAGGCGCCTTTTTGGTGATCAACATCCGGACACGATCGACTCCTTGAAACGGATGCGAGCAATCAAAGGCTCCCAGACCCATTCTCCCTAGCGTCCCCCCTCTGTGGGGGACGACGTGTGGCTCGAGCGTCGAGTCATTCGCTCGTTCTCAACTCAATTCACACGCCTATAGCGCAATCGTTCAGGCGTCGCGAAGATTGCCATTCACGAATCGTCCTACGCCGGAATTCCCAAACGTATTGATGGCGCGATTCGAGTCTCCTTTCCGCGTCCTGTTACGCGAAACTTACGATTCAGAGGCTGAATCATGCCGATCCGCAGACATCCCGTTGCCACCGGCGCGCCGGCGTCGAAACTGCGCCAGTTGCCCCTCGACTCGAGTCTGATCTCCAGTCTGAGAGATACATTCGATCGTCTTCGCGGACACGGGCCGCGGCTTGGCGAGTTGTTCTATGCCCGGCTCTTCGAGCGCATGCCCCATCTGAAGCCGCTCTTCCGCGCCACTGTCACCGAGCAATCCGAAAAGTTAATGGCGTCCCTGGAAACGGTCGTTCAGAATTTCGAGAACCCCGACGTCAACATGTCCATGCTGGCCGAACTCGGGAAGCGTCACGCCTCCTACGGCGTCAAGGCCGAGCACTACGAACCGATGATCGGCTTGCTGGTCGACTCAATGCGCACGTTGCTGCATCCCGACGTCGACGAGCGCCATCTCGACGAATGGCGAATGGCCCTTCGGCTGATCAGCGACCAGATGATCGCCGCTGCGGGGGCATGATTGCCAGGCTACCCCTAAATGCCTGTTCGAAGTTAACATCGCATCCAGAATGGTCGAGAATCCCGACTCTGGCACGATTGGCCTCTTTGCCAATGAATCCTCGAACTGCAAACTCCATGTTGGCTCGGCGAATCCGGCAGTCATGCCCTTCGAAAGGCGGCTGAAAATGTCTCGTCTTGGATCAGTCTTTCGCGCGCTCGCGCTGGCCGCGATGTGCGCTACACCAATCGCCGCTGCGGATGACCCTGTGCTTCCGCCACCGGCCAAGCCCTACGTATTCGATCCGCCGAACGCGGATGGGCCGGTGGTGGTAACTGCGTGGTTTCGCCTGCTGAACATCGGCGCGATTGACGACAACAACGAGACGATCGAATTCTCAGGCATCCTCGGCCTCACCTGGAAGGACCCGCGACAGGCCTTCGACCCCGCGCAGGAAGGCACGAATGAAAAAGTCTATACCGGTGAATTTCAATTCAACGAGATCTCGCCTTCCTGGTATCCCCAGGTCACGCTGGCAAACGCCGCCGGACAGTACGAGAGCCGGGCGGTGACCCTCAAGGTGAAGCCGGACGGAACGAGCACCCTGCTCGAAGCGGTGGACGCGACCGCGAAGGTGCAGCTCAACATGCGGCGATATCCATTCGATCGTCAGCGGCTGGAGGCGATCTTTGGCGTTTTGGGCGTGGATTCGAGCCAGGTCGTGCTCGAAACCACGCCGACTTCCGCGTCCATTGCGAGCATCGCCAAGAGCGTTCCGCAGTGGCACCTCAACGGCATCGGCGCGTTGATTCGATCGAGTCAGGGGACCTGGGGTGAGGATCGGCATTCCTTCTCCAACTTCGTCGTGACGCTAGATGTGACACGCATGTCGTTTTTCATCGTTCGGCTCGTCGTGGTTCCTCTCATCGTCATTGTGCTTCTTTCCTTCTCGGTGTTCTGGATGGACAGATCGAGCGTGGGCGACCGCATTAGCGTGTCGTTCATTGGCATTTTGACCGCCGTAGCCTTCCAGATCACCATGAGCGAACTGCTTCCCCGGATCGCCTACGTCACCTTGATCAACGGCTTCATGAACTTCTGCTTCTTCACCATGTGCGCAACCGTCGTGGTCAATCTGGTCGTGGGATCGCATGAGAAGAACGGACGCCATGAGGCCGCGATTCGCCTCGATAGGCGCTGCCGCCGGGTCTTCCCGATCGTCTTCTTTGGGCTTAATCTGGCTGCGGTCGCAATCGCGTTCTTGGTGTTCTAGGCGGATTTGCTGATCGGCACGTGGCTTCAGTTACACCATCTGCACGATGAACCATCGTGGGATTGCGAAAAACGGAGGATTTGAGCATGCTGAATTCGGTCAAAGTATGGGCGGTATCAGTCGTTTCAATCTGCGCCGTCTGCGCATCCGGCTGCTCGCCGGCGAGCATGGCCGTCAAGGTTGGCATGCACGTGGCAGGCAAGGTGATTGCCGACGAGCAGGTTTCAGAGATTGCCGCATCGCTGATCGGCGAGCGCCCGAGCGCGGCCGATGCCCAACTCGGAGCGCCGGTCGACACGTGGCGCGAAGTCAACGGCGGTCGCGAGTGGCGGGCCTATCCCGTGAAGATGGACGTGCTGGGCACGAAGCGCTACGTCGTTGGCATCGCCGGCGGCCGGATCGCCGATGTGCAGATGGTTGAAAAGAGTCTCAGCGAGACCGACATTCCGCTGGCGCTGGTATACTTCGCAAAGGTCAAGGGCAAGTCGCCGCGGGAATGCGAGTCCGTCCTCGGGTTCGGGCCGCCTCTCGTTACCGCTCGAAGCCAGTCGACCAATCAACTGGTCCAGATTTACGACGCGCGTCTCATCAAAGAACTGCCTGAGCCGCACAACTGCCTGGTTTGGTTCGATGTGTCCGATCGATGCAACAAACTGGACCTGCTCAAGGTTCCAGCCTCATCCGACGGCGGTCCGTAACAGGGGCGTAAGGCGGGCGTGATGCGTGCGCTTCGCCGAGCCGATTTCCGGTGGTAGGATGACCACTGGGTTGCACGCCGAAACCCTGTCTGCGAGCACTGCCATGTCGCATCCAACCGACACCCGCTCGATTCCGACCGGACAAGCCGCGGCTCCGCAATCGTCGCCTCAACCAACAAAAAGGAAAGGACGCGCCCTGCGCTGCATCGGGCGCGCATTGGCGGTTTTCGTCCTCACGCTGGCGATCGCATGGTCCGCGGCCGCGCTCTGGATTGATGGTCCATCCGCTCGGTGGCTAGCCTGCACGCTGGCCGCGGCGGCGCCGATTGCCTGCATCGCGGCATTCTGGCGAGTCAGGCGTTTCTGGCGTTCGTATGCAATCAGCGCCGGCGTCTTCGTCGTCGTGCTCCTCTGGTGGCTGTCCATTCCCCCCAGCAACAGCCGCGACTGGCAACCCGACGTCGCGCGGCTGTCCACGGTCGAATTCTCCGGCGGCAAGGCGACCATTCACAACGTCCGCAACTTTCTCTATCGCAGCGAGACCGATTTCACCCCGCGATGGGAAACGCGGATCTATGACCTGGACCAGGTCGTGGGACTGGATCTCTTCCTGTCGTATTGGGGCCCCACGCTGATTGCCCATACAATTGTCAGTTTTGAGTTCGCCGACGGTCAGCACCTTGCCGTGTCGATCGAGACGCGCAAGGAACAAGGCGAGTCCTACTCCGCCCTGCTCGGCTTCTTTCGGCAGTTCGAGGTCTACTACGTCGTCGCAGACGAGCAGGACCTGATCGGCGTCCGCGCCAGCCATCGCGGCGAAACTGTCTATCTCTACCGAATTCGATCCCAACCCGGCAAGCCGGAGGCGATTCTGAAACAATACCTGAGCGTCATCAATGGACTCGCAAAACAGCCTGAGTGGTACAACGCCCTCACCGAGAATTGCACGACCACGATCCGATCCAACCTTGCCGCGGTCGGCGCGGCGCGCAGCCCGCACTGGAAGATGCTGCTCAACGGCTACCTCGACGAATTGATGTACGATCGCAGCATCATCAATACGAACGTCGCGTTCCCTGACATGAAGAAGCGTAGCGATATAACCGAACGCGCCAAGGCCGCCGCCGGCGACCCGGATTTCTCGCGTCGCATCCGCGAAGGCCTGCCGGAGCGATCTTGACCGCGCCAAAGAGAAAAGATTGCGGGGTTCGGGCTTTGCCCGCCTCAATGAGCCGGCGGGTAAATCGTCTCCCAGTCTTTTTTCATGTCGACGACCGTCCAGCCCGCGGCCGGCGCTGCGTCGAGCGCCTTGTCGAGCTTTCCGACATGGGACTTTCGGTCGTAGGCCCACTCGCGCTCGGCATCGGTGTGATGAACGATTAGCGCAAATCTCGGCGTGCGATCGCCGTCGCCGTGGTCCATCGTGGTCCACTGCAGCATCTGCATGTCGCCGTCCGAGTTGCCGAACGCCATCACCGGACGCCGGCCGATGTTGCGCTGAATACCCACCGGCTTGCCGGGTCCATCGTCGATCAAATCGATCTCCGCGAGTTTCATCAGTTGCGGCTTGCCGTTGTTCATCTCGAGTTTCAATTTGCCGCTGCTGCCGACGACCTGCTCGGGCGGAATGCCGTAGACACGCTCGGTCCACGGCCGCATGAACTCGATGCCGCCGCCGGAGACGATGTAGGTCTTGAATCCGTTGGCCCGCAAGTAGGCCAGCAACTCCAGCATCGGCTGATACACGCACTCGGTGTACGGACGTTTGAGAGTTGGATGTTTGGCCGTCGCGATCCAATCCTGGACCGTCTTTTCAAACTCCTCAATCGACATGCCCGCGTGCGTCGCCGCAACGACTTCCAGAACGGACTTCTCGCCACCGGCCAGGGCCGACTTCAGATCACCGGCGAGAATCGACTTGAACGGCTCCTTGTCCTTCCATTCGGGATGCTTCGGCGCGAGCGCCTTGACGCGATCGAGCGCAAAGGCGAGTTGGACGTAGACCGGATTCTCTGCCCACAGCGTGCCGTCGTTGTCGAAGGTGGCGATGCGGTCGGCGGGCTTTATAAAGTCCGGCGAGCCTTCCTTCGTCACCTTCGCAACAAAGCCGGTGATGGCTTTCTTGGTAGGACCGTCATTCCACGAAGGCAACGGGTCACCTGCAATTACGGGAATGCAGGCAAGGCCCATCATCAACGTACCGAATGCCATGGGTACTCGGTGTGACATCATGACTCCTATCACATTCTATCACAATTCACCCAGGTCCTGACAGCAGAATCCATCCGCATCCGACTGACGATTACTCCGTCGGCTGCAACTGACTCACGCGCTACTCACTCACTTTGTTATTCCGCATTGCCTCCTCGAGTTTCTTAACGTCCTCGGGCGACAACTGCGGCCGGTTCACTTTCACGGTCAGTTTGTCGAGCTTCGCCGTCAGCGGGAACGGCGGCGTATAGTCGGCGTCATTCACACCGGTGAGCGTGTCGGAACCAATATCGAAACTCTCGTCCCACTGAAGTATCAATGGAAGGGTATGCGGCATGGTCTCGGTGGCCACAGCCTTCCCGTCGACCTTGAGCACGCCGGTGCCCGGACGCCCGATGCCGCTCATGTTATTGAACGCGAGCGTGCCGACGCCGAGACCGTCATACTTGAAGTCGAACTCCAATGTGTGCTTGCCAGGCGTGAGCGCATCGGGACCTTCCCACTTAATGCGTTTGAGATTTACCAGGTTCCACAGGAACACCGGCTTGCCCTTGAGTAGATAGAAGCCGTAGCCGGCAAATCGTCCGCCGGACGTCAGGATCATCCCCTCGGCCCCGCCCTGCGGCACTTCGATCTCCGCCGTGATCGTGTAGGAACTGTTGAGAATCCCGGGTGAATCACCCTGAGGCAGACCTGTCATCGGCCGGGTGTAGACAAACTCGGTGCGCCCGGCAGTGATGTTCGGGCGCGGTGCGATCATGCGCGTGGCGACTGAGGCATCCATCGGGAAGACCTGATACTTCTTGGCCTCCTCGATAAACATCTGCTTCATTTCCTTGATCTTGTCGGGATGCTTGTCCGCCACGTTCTGCGACTGGCTGAAGTCCGTATTCAAGTCATAGAGTTCGAGCACCTGGTTGTTGAGCGGATCGGTGTTGGCAACGCTGTATGCCTCCCACGGCGCGCGGTTCACCTTGGTGCTGAGCAGCCAGCCTTCGTGGTAGAGGGCCCACTGGCCCATCATCTCGAAGTACTGCGTCTTGTGCCGCGAGGGTTCCTTGGCGTTCTTTGCATCGAACGTATATGCGAGGCTCGTTCCCTCGATGGGCGCCTGTTTGATGCCGTCAACGTAGTCGGGGGCTCCGATTCCGCACACCTCAAGAATCGTGGGCACAATGTCAATCACATGGCAGAACTGCTCGCGCAGCCCGCCCTTGTCCTTGATCCGCGCCGGCCACGAGATGCACATGTTCTGACGGATGCCGCCGAGCTTGGAGGCATTCTGTTTGAACCAGGAGAACGGCGTATCAAACATCCACGACCAGCCCGCGGACATGTGGTTGTAGGTTTGATCGGTCCCCCATTCGTCGTACCACTTCAGTTGCACGTCAACGGGCACGGCAACGCCATTGAAGAACGCGACCTCGTTGCATGTGCCCAACGGGCCGCCTTCGGCGCTCGTGCCGTTGTCGCCGTTGATGTAAATGACGAGCGTATTGTCAAGCTTGCCCATGTCCTCGATCGATTGAATCACGCGCCCGATCTCGTGATCGCTGTAGGCGACATAAGCCGCAAAAATCTCGGCCTGCTTAATGAAAAGTTTCTTCTCATCGGCCGTGCAGTCGTCCCAGTTCTTGAGCACACTGGTCGGCCACGGCTCCATCTGAGTGTCCTTTGGAATCACGCCGAGTCGCTTCTGATTCTCGAAGATCCTCTCGCGAACCTTGTTCCAGCCTTCGTCAAAGAGATGCATGTTGTGAATCTTGTCGACCCACTCTTTCGTCGGATGGTGCGGCGCATGCGTCGCGCCCGGTGCATACTTGACGAAGAATGGCTTGCTCGGGGCTGTCTGGTTGATGCGATTTAAGTAATCGATGGCGTCGTCGGCCATGCCGGTGACGAGGTTCCAACCCGGCTTGCCCTCGAACGGAAAGATCTGCGTGGTGTTGCGGAACAAATTCGGCTGCCATTGATTCGAGTCGCCGCCGACGAAACCGTAGAAGTACTCAAACCCCAGACCAATCGGCCATCGATCAAAGGGGCCGACCTGGCTTGCGGTGTAAACGGGCGTATTGTGATCCTTCCCGAACCACGACGTCGCATAACCATTGTCGAGCAGGATGCGGCCGATTGTCGCTTTTTCCTGGGGGATGATGCTGTTGTAACCGGGGAAGCCGGTAGACTGCTCGGAGATGACGCCGAACCCGACCGAGTGATGATTGCGGCCGGTGATGAGGGCGGCCCGGGTCGGCGAGCAGAGCGCCGTCGAATGAATATTGTTGTACCGCAGGCCGCTGTTGGCGACGCGGTCCATGGCCGGCGTGGGAATGACGCCGCCGAATGTGCTCGGCACGCCAAAGCCGGCGTCATCGGTAATGATCAACAGCACGTTGGGCGCGCCCTCGGGCGGAACGACGCGCGGCGCCCACCAGTACTTGGATTGCAAAGCGTCGTCCTTGATCACGCCGCCAAACTTGGGATCGGGCGGCGGCAGTTGCTTGCCATCGATGCTCGCAGTGGCGCCGGGCGAGCCGGCGGTACCAGTCACTTTCTGGGCGCTTGAAAATGTAGCCCATCCCAGCAAGACGACTGTCAGAAAAGCGGCGACACGTACGACTTTCGATGAAATCATGACGGTTTCCCTTCGCTCAGTTCAAGTTGCCCGATCCAATTCGCGTTCTGCACTTCGCTGCGCCCGTCGAATCGCATGGCTAGTTGCCGGTGCCCGGATTCTTCAATCGAACCAGCATCCACTGCTGCGTCTTGTCCTTGCCCATGTGCACCAGAATCGGCGTCTCATCCTTGGTCAGGTTGAAGATCCCCGTCTCGAACACGGTTTCCTTGTTGCTCCCCGCGGTCCACGCGGCGCGCTGCGTCTTCTTGTCGACCGACCCATGCACCGGCGTCGTGGTGTCCATGAGGGCGTCGCAATAGTTGCCGCGGATCGTTCCGGATTCGTCGACCGTGAGCTGAAAGATGTTGTTGGAAGTCTTCTCGTTGCCCTGCACGATGGCGAACACCCCCAGCGGATGCCACTGCGTTTCCGGCGGCGGCGTCACGTCGCTGTTGGTGTTGGCGATCGTCGTGGCCTGCTGGGCATACTGCGCGGCCGGTCCCTGGTTTGTGCCGTCGATGTAGACAGAGTTATCCTGATAAACGATCGTATTTCCATAATCGTAGTATTTCGGCTGGGTTGCAATACTAAGCACCGACGAGAGCGCCGACCAGCCGAACTCGGTCCATGCCAGCGCCGGGTTGGTCGTCCACGCCGCCGGACACCATGCGACCGGATGGGCCGCGTACCAGCCCGCCGTGAATCCGCCGTAGTGAACGAACCCGGCTCGAACGTAGCCGGCCCGTGCCACCATGTCGGTGTGCGACCAATAGGCGGTTGGATGGACGTAACCACCCGCTGCAACAGCGGAATAGCGCGAGAGTCCAACCGCACCTCCGTAGCCCACCGCCCCCGCGCCCCAGGCCGTTCGACCCGCCACGCCTCCGTAGGCGCCTTCGGCCGCGCCCCAGCGCGAGCCGCCGGAAACAGTTCCGTATCGCCCGCTCGCCGAGCTGTATCGCGATCCGCCGGCCACGGTGTTGCCCCATGGGCCGGTCGCCATGCCGTGCGCGCTCTCGGAGGAATACGAGCGTCCGCCCGGACCTTCTACGTTGACGTCGCGCGTGCCGCCTGCGCCCCACCCGCCGCCGGGACCGCGATATGCACCGCGCTCGCCGGAAACGGACACCGATCCGCCATACCGTCCGTCATACGAATGATCATACGAACCTCGATACCCGGCGCTGCCGTAGCCGCGGTAGCCGCCCCCGCTGTGATAGCCGCTGTAACTTCCGTGGTATCCACCGCCCTCGAAGCCGCCGGCGTGAAAGGCGCTGAATCCACCGCCTCCGTAGCCGCCGGCGTGAAAACCCCCTGCATGGAAACCGCCAAATCCCCGAGCCTCAACGCGCGCGTGAGACAGTCCGAAGATCAGCGTCGCGATGGCTGAATATTGACAGATGGTAGTCTTCATGGAATTTCACCTCGTTTGAGAGTCAGTCCCAAATTCAGTCAAGTGTGTCACGAGCGAGTTCAATCCACTTCAGCATCAATGCGCACTGAAGGTCGGAAGCCTGACTCTATCCGCCGGCGGTGACGCGATTGACCGTCACCGGCGGCGTGTCATCAGCAGGCTCGCCATCCACGGTGCGGTGGACCGATCGCCAGGTGAATGCGTTTGCATTCAACCGCGCAATGACGTTTGTGTCTTTCGTCTCAACGCCGCTCGGCGTCACGCCAATCGTCTCAACCAGCCACAGGTTGCCATCCGAGAACCAATCGGCCTCGGCCAGGCCGCCCTCATCCGGGAACATCCAACTGTGAAGCAGCCCGGTTCGCGGATCGTGGGTGATGATCTGGATGCCCGATGAAGTCACCTGTCCTTTTTCCTTGACGGTGAAGTCGTTTCGAATCGCCGTCTTGCGGGCATTCCATGCGAACTTGATCTGGATCTCGCGATCGCCTGTCTTGGCCGACCATTCGCCGATAAGCCAGTTCAAGTCGTTTAACGACTCTTCGTGGCCGCCCCACTCCCGCACCATGGCGATGCGCCAGACCCCATTTTCTCTCACGCGAATCGCGCTGTATTGACTTGACCTCGGCAGGCCGCCCTCGCCTGTTTCGATGAGCAGCACGCCCTCCTCGATCGCGGTGTCGCGCGAGGGAAAGCGAATGGAATGAATGTCAAACGTCAACTTGCGCTTGGGCTGCTTTTCGAAAAACTCCGCATAAGTCTTTTCGAGCGCGGCCCGGCCCTTGACGCGCGAGCCCCTGTCGTCTTCGTATTCGCCATCGTCGGTCCAAAGCGCAGCTGCGGCCTTGGCGTTACCCTCCGCGAATGCTTTCGCGAATTCCTCGCTCGATTTGCGAACCGCGGCCCGATCGGCCTCGCGATCAGCCTCATTCTGGGCGACGCCGACGCCCGTCGAAGACAATGTCAGCAATCCCGCCGTGACAAGTACGCCCCACTTCTTTCTCATGATGGCTGCTTTCCCTCAATCGGTTTGAGACGGTATGCCCCTAGGAAACGAGCACATTCCGCAAATAAGGCACGACTCCCGCATCATGGTTGACGCGTTGATCAAACTGATACGTCGTGATTGAATCGGGATTCACTCTATCTCGATTGCCCCGCTGATGCAACCAGCGAATTTGCGGTGACGTCAAACGGTCGGATTCTCCGAATCCAGTTCGTTTCCTAACATCGCCGTCATATTCGATTCTGATGAAGCAAACACGCCGCGAAATCCAGAACACTCGCTGACTTCTTGATGGTCTGCTGAGTTCGAGCGCAGCGGGCGGAGGTACTTGTCGGACAGGACCATGCGGAGCATACTGCGCGCCTCGATTCGGCCATTGCCGGCGGACTGAGCGGCAAATAGGAAAATATCGCATGATCAAAAAACACGCAGCGGCTTTGTTTTGGCCGAGAGTGTCACAAGTTTCGTTGCCGTAAACAAATGCGATGCAGAGTTGCATGCCAGGTGAAGGCCGCATCGAATCGCGAGTGTGCACATTGACCCAACCCGGACATTCTGAGCCAACGCCGACGCACGGTAACTCTGCCGCGCATCGCGAGGACGTGCCCATCCATAAACGCCGGCACACGCTGCATGTGCTTCTGGCCCTGCTTGCGACTTACCTGGTCCTGGCATACGTCATTTTGCCGCTGGTGTGGCATCGCCACGAGGATCGCCATCCGGCATTGCGTGATGCGGAGAAGATCACCAAGACGTCCAGCGGGATACCGGGCGACCCCGTCAACATCGCATTCATCGGCTCCGAGGCGGCGCTTCACCGGGCCATGCTGGCGGCGAAGTGGTATCCGGCCGACCCGATCACCCTGGAGAGTTCGCTGCGCATCGCGGCCGACGTGGTGCTGCGCCGGCCCTACGCCGACGCACCGGTGAGCGCGCTCTACCTTTACGGTCGCAAGCAGGATCTCGCCTTCGAACAGCCGGTCGGCGACGATCCGCGCAGCCGCCATCATGTGCGGTACTGGCGGTCGAGTGAATTAGACAAAACTGGAAATCCAGTGTGGTTCGGCGCAGCGACAAAGGATGTCCACGTAGGCCTGAGCCACGACACCGGGCAGATTACCCACCACATCGGACCGGACGTCGACGCCGAACGCGACAAGATCATCGCCGACATCAAAGCCGCCGGCTATTTGGATCGTATGTACTGGATAGACGAGTTCCACGTGGAACACAGCGGTCGGAACGGCGGCGGCGACCCCTGGAACACTGACGGGCGATTGGCGGTCGGCGTTTTGGAAAATCATCGGAACGCTCCGACAGCCGCTGTGCCATGATCATAAACGCAGCCTGAGCCAATATCGTGCATTTCGCCTGCAGAGTGCTTGAATCAACTGACACGCATATTCCCAAGACAAGGAGCCATGTTTATGAACACCTTCATCATTCAACAAGCCAAAGTTTCCGCGGTCAGCCTTTTTCTGCTGCTCGCTGCAACGATGGTCGGATGCAGCCAGAATAGCGGCGGTTCGCAGGTCAACATGTCGTCGTCGCATGGCGATGTCTATTATCTGGATGGCGCGGGAGGCGGCGGCGTCATCAGCAACTGGGGCCGCGGCGTCAAGTCGGGGCTGACCAGCGCCGGCTTCAACGGCGCATTCGTGGAGCCGCACTGGGAAACGGGAATGGGCGTTTTTGCCGATCAAGTGGCCAGCGATGCATACAAGCGCCAAAAAGCCGCCGAGACTGCCCGGATGATTCAGTCAGCCCGAAACGCCAACCCCGATGCGCCCATCACGCTGATGGGGCTCTCGGCCGGAACGGCCGTCGCCGTCTTCACCCTGGAAGCCCTTCCGCAGGATTGCCGTGTGGACAACGTCGTGCTGCTCGGAGCGTCGATTTCCGACGACTATGACCTGACCCAGGCGCTGAAGCGAGTCAACGGACGAATGTACGTGTTTACCTCGGAGAACGACGCGGTGTTGAATTTCGCCGTGCCACTCGCCGGGACCGCCGACCGGCAGGCGGGTTCCGATCCGTCGGCGGGTCTGAATGGCTTTGTTGTGCCAGCCGGCGCTTCATTGGAAACGCGGCGGCTTTATTCAAAAGTGACAAACGTCGCCTGGCGGACCTCGTTTGAGCAGGATGGCGATTTTGGCGGACACACCGATACCACCCAGCCCCGGTTTGTGCGAGACCACATCGCACCCATCGTCATGCAGGAAGGCCCGCAGCGCGTGCATCCCAACTGGCGGGTTGCCCAATCCGGCGCCAGCCGTTAGCACGAACGGAGAGTGTGTGCCGGCGCGTGGTCACTTCGCCTTCAGATAGTCATCCCGAATTTCGTAGAAATTGGGAATGCGCTCCTTCAGCGGTCGTCCATTCTCCTGCCCCGGTGATCGGTTGTCGCGCAACATCAGAATGATGTCGGAGGACACGGCAGGGCTTTCCACGAAGTAGGAGTGACCGAGGATGCCGGCAGACACAATCGCCTGAACGACGGTCATCGGGGATTTGGCCAGCACCTCTTTGAGCCGCGGCGGCAACTCAGTCGGGGCGACCTGGCCGACCCGCAGGACGCCCAACGTCAGAATGTCCGCCATTTCCAGTGCGCGATCGTTCGGCGATGTGTAAATCGTCGCCCGTTCGGGTAGATACGCCAGTCGCTCTCCGCCCCCGCGCTGCTGAAACACTTCAAAATCGATGTCGGGCGCGGCCAGCACGAGATTTCTGAGTTTGATCGCGTCGCGCGCCGACTGCTCGGCGTACTTGTGTTCAATATTGAGTTCGCGAAGGGCGGCCATCGTCGTGTCAGTGCCGCGGCTGTGCGCCAGAATGTGGATCTTGTCTACTTGCGGACATCGACCCAGCGAGCGCAGCAACTGCTTCAGGTGAAACACGGTGAATTCGCTCGACGCGGTGTCATATTCGTAGCCCCGGCCGCTCATGCCGCGGCCGGCCGGCCAGGTGTATCCGATGATGACACCCTGCCGTCCCAGGAAGTGCCAGAGTTCGGCGGCCGTGTACATGGCGTCTTCAAACGTGTTGGCGAATCCATGGACGTAAATGTATACATCCTTCCGTTCACCCGGCGCCAGTCGCGATGCGAGTTCGGCATGCAGTTGCGCTTCGACCGCCTTGAACTCCTGCAGGGTCGCCGGATCCTCCTCCGGACGCGGTCCCGGCTTGGCAACCGGGAACGGCACGTCGGGGCAACGCGCGATCTCGCGGACCTGCTTAATTGACAGCGGTAGTGATTTCCGGCCGGATCCCGTCGTACTGGCCTTCGCCACTTCATCCCACGACAGATCGCGCCCGATCTCAACGACGGCCGATCCAAATGCAAGCGACGGCGATCGGCCGTAGCCGTAGGTCGGCCCTTTCTTGTTGGTGCCCGACTGCGCCCGGTCGGTCACATACAACACGTCAACCGTGTTATTGCGATGCTCCGCGGGAACATGATCGAAGGCGTCGTCCTTCTGATAGGAATAGAGATTGGGCGTCGGCATCATCTGGCGCGAGCAACCTCCGGCACCCATGCCCGCGACCAGGACCAGAACAGGAACCGCCAGATGTCTCGCCAACGAGCGTTCGAATCGATTGTTCATCGTCGTCCTCCACAAGCAAAAAGTGCGCATCCAACCGCGCCAGAATGGAATCATGCATGGTTCAGGTCGCGGTGGCCGAGACCGCGGTATTGAAACGGGGCGTCACACGCCTGACCACAAACAGCCAAGAAGCCGGACGGATAATACCCGGCGATTCCCCTGCCTGCCTCATCACGTCGCCGCTTCATGTCGGCCATTCTCGCCCAATTCGGCAACGCTTGCCCCCGCCCGATGGAACTCCAGCGAATTTCCGCCGGAAGTCGATAAACACCCGGTTGAACCGGCAGGGACAGTCCACGCTTTTCCCAAACCGACACGGGAGCGCATGCCATGACAGGCTCGGACAACTTGAGCCAGATCCTCGACTTCCTGCTTGGCGTGATCCAGGCGCTGGCACCCCTACTGACTGCCGTATTGGGCCCCATCCTCAACATTGGATTTCTAACGCTGATTGTGTAAGCCCGGGGCCGGCCGACGATGCACGGCCGCCGCGAACAGACCTCACACGCATCGCTTTCGCCGGGACGCCGCCTTGAACAATCAACTTGAGACAACTGGTTCGACGTCCCGGATCGACGGCGGTCTGACCGGCACAGCCACATGCCGAGCCCATCGGAAGAATCTCGCCGCATGGTCACTGACGCTCATGCTGATACCGGCGTTGTCCGGGTGCAGTGTCCTCGGCCCGTCGGCTGTGCGCAAGGATCGCACGGCCTACAACCTTGCAGGTCTTGAGGCCATCAATGAGCAGCTGCTGCTGAATCTGCTTCGACTGCGCGATTCAGAGCCTGTCTACATGGTGGAACTGACCGCCATCCTCAGTCAGTTCGAATTCAACTCGCAGGCCCACGTCGGCGGTTGGTGGAACAACATCAATCGCATCAACAACAATGCCGTCAACGCGTTGTACGGCCTCGATACCTTCGCAACGCAACAATCCGATTGGAGCGTCACCGGCGGTTACATTGAACGGCCGACCATGACCTATTCCCCGCTTCAGGGTCAGAAGTTTGCGGCGCGCTACATGCAGCCGATTCCGATCGCCACTCTGCTCGCCCTCGCAGAGTCCGGCTGGCGCATCGATCTGATTCTGGAATGCTGCGTTCAGCGGATGAATCAACTGTCCAACCTGCCGATCGCGGACTACGGCGACGCCGCGGTTGTGGACACCAGCGGGTTCTACGAACTGACGAAACTGCTCGCAGAGCGCCAGCGCACCGGCAAGCAGCGATTCGAATTTGAATACGAGGGACGCGGTGTTTCGCTGGCTTCGCCGGTGGACGTGACTGACAAGGCAACCATCCGCGCGATGGAATTGCTCGGCGTGACTCCGAGCGGGAAATACGTCAAATTGGTGGATGGCGAATTGCACCACACCCCGGGCGAACTCGCAGTCAAGACGCGCTCACTGCTTGCAATCATGCAGGCGCTGGCTCAGCAAAGCGACGATCGCCCGCCATCCGATGCGGATGCGCAGGCCACGACCAACAGGCCCCAGCCCTGGCTGATCGTGCATCGCTCCTCAACACCGTCGCTCAATGCGTATGTGCAGGTGCGGCGCGGAAAACATTGGTACTATGTTTCCGATTCCGACGCGCGATCGAAGAAGACATTCTCCCTGCTGGTCTACCTGTCTTCCCTGCAGTCCACGGATATCGTTGGAGCGTCGCCAGTTGTGACCGTCCCTTCGAAGTGAAATCCTGAAGTCCGCCAGTTCGAAGAGGTGGTGAATCACGCACCCCCCAGACGGCGGATCCTCCCCCCACTCGGCCGTCATTCTGTGATTCCAGTGCGCTTACTACGCGAATCTCTCAACTTGCTATCATGTGGGCTTGCCGTAAATAGATGTCCCCCACATTGCCGGACACCGGCGATGGTCTAACCGACGAGGCAATTCACATGAAGCGGATCGGCGTGATCCTGGTCGTGCTCTGCGGTCTGGCGATTGCGTGGGGCGTGCGGACGCGGAATGAGACAAGCGCCGTCTCGGGCATTCAGGCGACAAATCAGCCCGCTTCCAGCAACGCGCCCGCGCTGGAGTCTGGCAAGTCAGCGTCGCAATTTCTTCCGACCATCGAAAACAGTCAGTTGCCGAAAACTCCTGCGCCGGAGGGGATGGTGTGGATTCCCGGCGGCGAGTTCTCGATGGGAAGTGAAGACCCGCGCGGCGGCGTCTGCGGCGGACCCGATGCCATGCGCGATGCCCAACCCATTCACCGTGTCTATGTCGACGGATTCTGGATGGATGCGACCGAGGTGACCAACGAACAGTATGAAAAGTTCGTCAAGGCGACCGGATACGTCACCATCGCCGAGCGCACGCCGACGAAGGAGGAGTTTCCCACCGCCCCGCCGGAGAATCTCGTCGCCGGCTCGACTGTGTTCACGCCCACGACCGAACCGGTGCCGCTGAACAATCATTATCAATGGTGGAATTACGTCAAGGGGGCGAACTGGCGTCATCCGTCCGGACCGGACAGCAATATCGACGGCCGGGGAAAATACCCGGTCGTGCAGATTGCCTACCCGGATGCAGAGGCCTATGCAAAATGGGCTGGAAAGCGCCTGCCGACGGAGGCGGAATTCGAATTCGCCGCGCGCGGCGGGCTGACGGGGAAAGTATACGCGTGGGGAAATGACCTGAAGCCCGGCGACAAGTGGATGGCGAACACCTATCAGGGAAAATTCCCGATCAAAGACACCGGTGAAGACGGGTTCGTCGGGATTGCGCCGGTTGCTCAATTCCCCGCCAACGGCTATGGACTTTACGATGTCGCCGGCAATGTCTGGGAATGGACCAGCGACTGGTATCGCCCGGATACATTCGCTCGAGAGGTCATCGCGGTCGGCGGCGTCACGAAAGCCGTCCGCAATCCGCAGGGCCCCGACAGTCCGCTGGACCCGGCCGAGCCCACGGAGAAAAAGCGGGTTCATCGCGGCGGCTCGTACCTCTGCACCGATCAGTACTGCACGCGGTACATGGTCGGCACGCGCGGAAAGGGCGAAGTCAGCACCGCCACCAATCATCTGGGCTTTCGGTGCGTGAGGCCGGGAACTTAATCAAACCCCCACACGACGGCCGGTTGCCTTTCCAGCAGTCTCGTTACAATGCGACCGACAGGGGCGAGAATTCGATCACGGTTTGAGCGACTCGCATACCCAGCACATACACAACTTGATGGAGAATCCTGATGTCAATGAAGCCCATTCGTCGATGGATCGGTGCGTTCGTCGTCGTTTGCATTCTGTCACTCGCGTCGGCCTCCGCGGATGTAAGCGATCTGGTCAAGCGTTTGCCGTCTGGCGGCAATTGCATTGCCGTCATCAACGTCGAGGCCCTGCTCACCAGCAAACTTGGGGTAAAGGAACAATGGAAGAGCCAGATGGCGGATGCATACGCCACCAAACCCATGACCGTGCCGCCTGGCGCGAAACTGGTGGTCATGTCGTCGTGGCTGGAGCCGGCGTCAGTTGAATCCATGTGGGAGGCGTCGGTCATTCAGTTCGCGAAGTCGCTTTCCATGGAGCGCATCGCACGCGACGAAAGCGGCTTCTCCGAGCGCATCGGCGACCGGCTCGCCGCGTGGACGCCGAAGAACGCCTATTACCTTCGGCTTGATACGAGCCTGCTCGGTGTTGTCAGTCCGGCGGACCGTCAGTTCGCAGCGCGTTGGAGTGCCGCGAAAGGAGGAGCGCCTTCGCCTTATCTGAACGCGGCATTGGCGGGGATGAATCCGGGCACGCATTACCTGTTCGCGCTTGATCTTCAGGAGGCCGTGAGTGAGAAGCGATTCCGCAGACGGGTGGAGTTGAATGAGTTCGACTGCATGACGAATCCGGAATTGGATGTTCGTAAGGTCGCCGAGGCCATCGCATCACTCGAGGGTCTGACGCTTTCGGTGAGTGTCGCCGACGACATCTCCGGAAACTGCGTCATCTCGTTCGCCAAGCCGGTGTCGGTCCTGTCTGCGATCGCCAAACCGCTGCTGATGGAGGTGCTTGCGAAGGCGCATGTGTCCATTTCGGATTTCGACAACTGGAAGGTTTCCGTCAGGGACAACGCGATTACCGCCAGCGGCAAACTGACAACCGACGGGCTTCGCGAACTGTGCAGCGTGGTGAACCCGCCCTGCCCTGGTGACACCGAGGAAGCAGCGTCTGAGTCCGAATCCAAGTCAGCATCAGCGCCTGACCCGGCGACCGTGGCCCTCGCATCGCAGAAGTACTATCGCGCGGTGTCGAAAGTCGTGGATAACTTCGCGGAAAAGGCGCGCTCAGCCGCGTCGCTGGCGAAGGGCGCAACGTATGTGGCGCGCGATGCGCGCAACATCGCCCGCCTACCCATCCTCAACGTTGATCCGGAGTTGGTGAAATGGGGCAACGGCATCAGCAGCGGCATGACTGATGTGGCCGCCGTGCTCGGCGTGGGCGGAATCAATGCCCGGTCGCGAGCCGACAACATCATGGATGCCTATGCGACGGCGCAGCCCATTGAAACCAGTAGCGGACAGGTGGCCCGAAGCACGGATGACGCCGTCACCCGGCAGAACATCGCCCGGCAGCGCAGGGCCGCCGCGGACGAGGAGAAGGCAAGGGCGTTGCAACAGGCGACAGAGGTTCTGAAGAACATTCAGGCCAGCCGCGGCCAAATTCGTGCCGCAATGACGGCGAAGTACAAGGTCGAATTCTAATTTGACCGCGCGATCAGGGTCGGTCCTTGGAATTTCAGCGAGACGATTTGAATTGAGTGCTCGCTGCGCCGGACGTGCGCCCGGTCACGATTGGTTGCGAACATGTCAACTTTCCGATCATTCGCGTTCGTATTGGTTCTGCTTGTTGGCTGCGCACAGCCGTACGCGATTTCAGTCATCGGCGACGATGCCCGCGTGCGCCAGACCCACCACGGGGTTGCGTGGGATGGTCGGCTTTGTCATGAGTCGGCACAGTATCTTCATCAACACTCGCTCGAAGAACCCTTTCAGCGAAGCCCGCGCGAGGCGATCGACCTGTTGCTAGCCCAGTTTCGCTCGCGTCCATCGCGTGCGGCGGCGTTTGTCCTCGCGGAGTTATTCTGCGTCGAAGGGTCGCGGCACCCGGCTGTATCGGAGGATGCCGCGAAGTGCCATGTGTCTTCGGCCATCTTCGCATACGCATGCCTTTTTGACGACGCGTTGCCCGGCGATGGCGGCCCGTTCGATCGTCGCCATCGAATGGCCTGCGAAATCTACAACCAGGCACTTTCAAACGTGCTGGCGCGCCGACCGCTGTCGACCAGCAATTGGAGCGACTCAAAGACGCTGACCTCTTTCGCAGGCCCGGTGAAGGTCGTTGAACAGTCATGGAAACTACCGTGGCCGCCGAATCAGTACGATCGGTTTGAAATCGCCGGACGGTACCAGGTGGCGGACATCGACTACCCCAGCCGTCAGCAAGGACTGGGGGTGCCGCTGGTCGCGTTTCGGGCGCAACAGCCTGCCGAGGCACAGGCAAAGGCCGACGCATTCCTTCCGCGGAATGCCCACCAGGTCCTCCCCGCAACGCTCTGCGTGCGGTTCCACGGATCAATCGTTACCGCAATTCAAGATCCCAGCCGAGGGATGACTGCCGACATCACCGTACTCGACCCGATGGTGGAGGACGCGATTCAGATCGAGGGTCGTTCGGTTCCGATTGAGGCCAACTTCATCACGCCGCTTGCCTTCGCGATCGACGATGCCCCGCATGTGTCCGGCTTCAAGGGATTCATGGATACGACGTCGTGGGGAGATCACCATGGTCTCTACATGCTGCACCCCTATCAGCCGGGAAAGATCCCGGTCGTTTTGGTCAACGGTTTGATGGGCAAGCCGGAAACGTGGGTGCCGATGTTCAACGCGCTCAGCGCCAACGAAATGCTGCGCCGGCGCTATCAATTCTGGTACTTCATGTATCCGACAGGCAACCCGGTGCTTTACTCGGCCGCGGTGTTGCGCGACGGACTTCATAAGGCGCAGCGGATTTTCGACCCAGATGGCACCGATCCGGCGTTCAATCAGATGGTCATCGTCGGCCACAGCATGGGCGGGCTGGTGACGCGTCTGCAGGTTACCAACAGCGGCGACACCCTCTGGAACGCCCTTGAGAATCAGCCGTTCGACTCGATCAAGGCGCCGGAGTCGTCCAGAGAACTGATCAAGTCGGTATTCTTCTTTGAGTCGCTGCCATTCGTGAAGCGGGTTGTTTTCATGGCGACGCCGCACCGTGGGTCGGCATTGGCGGACCGATGGTTCTCTGAGATGTTCAGCGCTGACTTGAAACTGCCCGAGCAGATCCGGCTCACCACCGAGGACTATCTCATGCCCGGGGGAATGGCTTCGAAGCCCGGCGGAGATCACGTGCCCACCGCGGTTGACAGCCTGTCGCCTGAGAATCCGGTGCTGATTGCCCTGGAAAAACTGCCGATTGCGCCCGGCATTGTTTATGACTCGATCATTCCCAATCGCAAGGCCGCGGGGCAGACCGGAGGGACGGACGGCATTGTGCCATACGCAAGCGCGCATCTGGATGGCGCCGCGACAGAGACCATTATCAAATCCGGGCACGGCTGCACGCGCAACCCAGACGCAATCTACGAAGTGAGCCGCCGGCTCTTTCTTCACCTTGCAGACGTCGATGCCGGGAACCGTGCACCATCGCGGCCCACGGATTCGCTTCCAGTTCAGCCGCTGAACGCCTCAAATCCGTCAGGAAACTGAATAACACGCGGCGATCGCCATGACGCCGACGCTCTCACTTTTCAGGGCTGCTCGCCCGCCGCGATGTGTTCGAGTTGTTCGATAACACCACCGGCGAGGTCCTTTGCCGCCTCCGGTTGCATCGTTGCCAGGCGATGAACGATGCAAATTTCAAGACGTCCGTCATACACAGTGGGCGACAGCACGATCGGCACCGCCGGCCCGGGCGGACCGACGCGGACATACCGTGTGATCTTCTCCTTCAGTCCGGCGAACCGCTCTGAATGCACGACCATCGTGCTGACGCCACCAGCGACCGGGAACGATCTTGAATAGGACTGTCGCCTGTTTTTGATGCCAAGCAGGCTCCAGAGCCTTCGAATGAAAAACAATCGCACGGCAGACATCGCGTCGGCCGCCGCAGGACTGGCCTTCAGGCTGCGGGTGTTTGCCGCGATCGCATCGAGCACCTTGAATACGCCGGCGTCCGGATGATCAACACAGACGACCCAGTCGATGAGGCAGACGCTGAACAAATTAGACAACAATTCGGGCCAGTCGCGGCGGCCGCTGGCGATCGTCGCAATGGGCAGCCGCTTGCGAAGCCAGGCTTGTTGCCGCCGCGGGGTGCGCTGGGCCAGGGCCACTGCGAGCGCCGCCATGCATGCATCGTTCACGCCGACGCCCCGCGCGCGGCAAGCCGAGGCCAGCGCCGGCCACAGATCGGGCCGGGCGCTGCGGACATGTACGGCGGTTTGATCGTCGCACTGCGGATCGTCGGGCATCCGAAAGGCCAGCTTCAGACGGCGGTGCAAATGACCCATGTTGATCCACGCCCGGATCAATTCGCTACGGACCACCGGTTGACTCAAATACTCCGCAGCGCCGTCCATCCAGACCTGCGGTAGCGGGTCACTCAGCGAGCCCTGTTGAAAATATCGCTTGAGGACCGCCGAGATGAGAAGCTCGATGGCCGACGCATCGGCCGCGACATGGTGATACACCAGCACGAGCCAATGCGCCGCGTCGGCCGCCTCTCGGAGCACGGTCCAGCGAATCGGATGATGCGGTTCGGGGGGAAAGCGCTCGTTCAATTGTCTGCGAAACAAATCCGCCAGCGCCTGATCGACGTCTCCCGCGGCACTGATCTCATCGAGCGCGATGTCGTCCGTGGGTTCATACGAGCACCGGCATCCGACGGGGTCAACGCGCATTAGCCCCAGCCCGGACTGACGACAAACGTCGCGGACGGCTTCCTGCAATGACGGCACGTCGGCCGGGCCGCACAGGCGCACGGCATGGCCGGCGTTGTAGGGATGCACCTGTTCCCAGAAGAGCATGGTTTGTTGAAAGCGGTTCAGCGGCAGATCGTGTGCCGCCGCCGGCTTCGCGATTATTCCATCAATCGCGCACCCGGCGGAAATCATGATCGGCCCCCGGCCTCACTCCCGGACGATCCGAGTCGCGGGAAAAAGCGATTGGTTCGGGCGCAGTACGCGGCGTAGTCCTCACCGTGCCGCTCGATCAGGAATTGCTCCTCGTTTCGCGCCTTCAAGTTCATCAGAGTCACGTGAACCACGCCGAGCACCAGCATCACCGGCGCGGGCAGGACGATCATCGTGCAGATCATCAAAGTGATACTCAGGGCGTAGATGGGATGGCGCACGCGCGAGAAGGGACCGTCAATGATCAGTCGGGCCGACTGGCCAGGATCGACGCTCATGCGCCAGTCATCGCCCATGTGCGACCAGCAGCGGTTGGAGAGTGCAAGGCAGGCCACGCCGATGACGGCGGCGATCCATCGAATGACCAATGCCGGCAGTCCCGATGCCGCCCACGCGGGCAATCTAATCAGACCTGACTGGCGGGCCGGTTCCCATGCGGCGCTCGCGACGGGCGCGAGCATCCACGTCGCGATCAGGGGCACCCAGATCAGCCACATGTATTTTTCGCGGCGCTGCGCCGGCACCAGCACGGTGGAGACATCGGTCGAGGCGCGGCTGACGCGGCGCACCATCTTCGCGACGTTGAACCAGTAGGTGCAGACGGTGATGCCCACGACGAGGGTCGGAATATCGATTCGCGTCATGATAGAGTCAACCGCCTCCGCGTTTCGAGTCAGATCGTTCGTCAACGGCGGCGCCTTTGGGTCGCGGTTCTGATTCGCCGGCAAGGCGGTGCTTCGCAAAGAATCTCCAGATGTGGCGCGACAAGTCCAGATCGCGGCTGGTGCGGCCGATGAGCCATGTCGGCAGGTATTGCTGCCCGCCCGGCCACGCGTGGCCGCCGCGCTCGACTGTCAGAAACACTAATGTTCCCGCAACGCTGCTGGAATCATACGTCTCCGACCGCACGCGCGTGCCGTCATTGGTGTCCACGTCCGGCTCCATGACGACGCTGGCCACGGGCGAGGCGCCGCTGGCGCGAACCCAAAAGTCGATCGTACCCCCCGCCGACAGAACCGGCCCGCGGCGCAGCCACGCAGCGCCGACCATCCCGCCGCCGTAGGGAAGAATGGGGTCTTCATCGCCAACGGTAATCATCACGGGAATCGGTCGGGCCGGCGGACCCTTTTGGGCCAGCGCCTCCGAGAGCAACGCCGCGACGGGTGCGATGGCGGCGATGCGATCGCTCATTTCAAATGCAAGGCGAAACGACAGGTGCCCGCCGTTGGACAACCCGGTCGCATAGATGTGTTTGGGGTCAATCGCATCGGTTGTCGACATTGCGTCGAGAATCGCCCTGACGAAGCCGACGTCATCGGCATCGGAATTGACGCCGGGGCGGCCATCGTTCCAGTTGCCATTGATACCCTCGGGATAGGCCACGACAAAGCCTGCCTCGTCGGCGACGGCGTTGAAACCAGTCAAGGCGGCCATCGTCTCGGGTGAACCGCCGGCGCCGTGAAAGACCAGCACAAGTGGGCGGCTTGATTCGCCGGCATCCTGGTGAACGGCGGGCGCGTGAACAAAGTAGCGACGCGTGAGGCCACCGTGGTTCAATTCGCGCCTTTCCAGCTCACCTGCGGCGACCGGCGTGAGGGTCACGCCGCATCCCCCGAGCATGATGATGCCGCCCAGAATCAAGGGCAGGACAAGAGACTTGTTTACAGTCTGGTGGGAAAACGCGGTCTGGCCGGTCGATGGGTCCATGAGGCGATAGTGTATCACCAGAGCCTCTCGACTGGACCGACGACAACCTGTGCAAAACACGGCTACGGGCGGCCCGGCACAAGGTTTGAAATTCACGGCTGCTGGCGCGAAGGCAGATCTGACGAATGCCGTTATGGGCTACTCACCGTGTTCTGCCGGCGACAAAGACTCCGATCCCCAATTCTCGACGACGCTGGGCGCCGGATAGGTCGCCGGATCGGCCATGTGCAAGACCTCCTCGATGATGAGTTTGTGGGCGAAGGCGTTCACATCCATGCTGAAGTGATTGGCACATCCGACACGGTCACCGAAAAACTGGCGCGTAAACAGAATGTTCGTCAGTTCGGTTTGGTCGTTCAACGGTTCAAGGACGACCGGGTTTCCCGCAAACACATCCGGAAAGAGGTCGCCGAAAATCGACGGCGTGTAAAGGTGAATACAACACGCCACATTTGCCGGAATCAGCGGCGGATCGGTGGCATCGAGCAGGTACAACAACGCCACTGGTACGGCCCGTTCATCAAGAAGCCGGGCCATCCGCACGGCATCATCGGCGCCGTAGCTGTGTCCAATGAGCATCAACTCCGTGCCGTCCGGCCAGTTGGGATAGGCCTGGGCAATCAACAGAGCCGCGGACTCCCAGTGAGGCCATTCGACCAGCGTCGCGTCGAGGCTCAAATCAATTAGATCGCCCGCCAATTCGTCCAGCCCGAGGGAGTATGTGTTGTTCAATCCCCGAAGCAGGAAGATCTTCGCACGATTCGTCGCCGCCCGTGACGCCGGAGACGAGGCGTCATGCGGTGGTTCTGAACCCACCGAACAAGTCAGACCCTGCACATCATCTTCACCAAAAAGCCCTGTTCCGCATCCAGACAGGCAGGCCAGTGCGAAGACCGAGAGCGCGTTGATCCAGGCTGTGCACGGCCTGCGCGCTTTGTGCACCCCAACTGTTGTGGAGGGCAGGATCATTTGGCGCCTGCATCCGCATTGACCCGTAAACAGGATCAACCCACTCCCGCACACTGCATATTATGTGCCACGGAATTCTCAACTGCAGATAAAATCTGACTATCAAGGCCGAAATGATTGGTGAAGTTTAGACCAGGACCAAAAACTCATTACGATTCCCAACCTGAGGAATCGTTATCGGGCCAGTGCCGACGGTGTTTCAATCGCCATCGCGTTGAACTTCCGAAAAGACCTACCCGGGTGAAAGGCGAGCGAATACACACACCCCTGCGTAAATTCCCGACTGACCAACCGGGCGCCGTGTTCGGCAGCGAAACAGTCCAGCTCATCCTGAATCTGCGGTAATTCACTCGCAAGAATGTCCAGGTCACAAAAATCGAGGATGACCGTGCCGGAATACGACACATCGCAAATCAGTCGCAACCGGCGCAAAAATAGGCTCAAGTCTCCCGGTGTCAGCGTTGGAAGTGTCGGCCGTGCGTAAATCACACCGGTGTCCGAGATCGAGAACCACCAGGCCTTGAGAAACCGGTTCATTTCATCCTGGACCCGCGCCCATTCACCCCCAACAAGCCAGGCGTCAATTTGATTGGCCATCGTCCGACCGCTTTCAAGAATGTTTGTGGGAACGATGCTCCGCACGCAAGCGCAGTCCGGGCGGCTGCGTGCGGAGCGTTTGAAACGATTGGGCGGACGGGTTCTACCACTTGACCGCGAAACCGGCTGTCATCCACTTGCTGGACTCGACGGCATGGACGATGACAGTCTGACCCGGATGCAATTCACCGGAGCGGGCCATCTGGTCGAGGTGGACCAGGGTTGCCGCCCCGCCGACATAGCCGACGCGGGCACATCGGAACTGGATGCGGTCGCGGGTGATGCCCAGTTTTTTCAGGAAGTTGGGGATATTGTCTTCGTAGAGCTTAAGAGACGGGATCGACACGACGTAGTGATCGACGGTGCTCGGGTTCATCTTCATTTTCTCGGTGAATCGAAGCAATCCCTCGAGAAGAAGCGGTCCGGCGTTCTCGTTAACGGCGGTGAAGTCCTGCCAGAGATGGTGCTTGCCCTGGGCGTACAATTCGGGGATCTGGCAGTTGGCCTGCATGAGATCGAGGACCGCGCCGCCGGCCCTCATGCCGATGGGGCGTCCGCCGCCGACGGATTCGACAAATGTATCCAGCACCCGGTGGCGCGGAGGCTCGCTTTCGTCGCTTGCCCGCAGCAGTACGGCGCCGGAACCGTCGGCCAGAATCCAGCGGAGCGCCGCATGGACCTTGTCGATCTGCGGCTGGTTGAAGTAGCAACTTCTCAAATAGACCGACGACAACTGGCTGTAGCAGACCATCGCGGTCTTGTATCGCCCGTTTCGAAGCGCGTCATAGGCCACCTGCATGGCCTTGCCGACGCCCGAACAATTCGAATGAATCTCCATCTCGGCGCAGGCCGCGATGCCCAGGCGCTCCTGGAGAATGGCGCTGGTCGGCGGCGTGCTCTGGTCATACGACGGGCATGCAATGATGAGCAGATCGATTTCGTTCGAATCCACACCCGCCATCTGCAGCGCATTCCGCGCCGCGACTTCGGCCAGCATGCTGAACGAATGGGTCAGATTGCCGGTCTCCGGATCGATCGCGAAGTGACGCGTCTCGATTCCGTTTCGCTCCAGCATGCGCGGACCGAGGTTCTCAATGAACCCGCGGACCGTGGCCGGCGCCTTGTCGAGCACGCCGAGCACCTGCTCCACGCGGTCGTTTCGAACGGGATTCCCCGGCAATACGCTGCCGGTGCCGATGATTTGAACTGCTTTCGCTTCCATTGCGGGGTTCCTTACCAGTGCCGCATCGCGGCCGAGGTTGACTCTGTATGAATCCGGCGACCTTGGCAAATCAAGGCCCATATTGCCGGTTTCTTATATGGGCGTCTGTTTCTATTGCCGGTCAGGGGCGCCTTCGGCCATGCCGCTAGGCGCCCCGTGTCCGGTCCAGCGGCGTTTTACAGACCGATACCGGCCAGCAGGTCAAACAGGGGCTGGAAGATCTGGCCGAAGAGATCGCCAAAAGGCGCGGGGATCGCCCCGATGATCGCTTCAAAGATCTGCGTGAAGATGGATGAAATGTTCATGGTTGTACTCCTTCGATTGCCACAGATATCTCAGATACTCAACTTCAATCAGCGCCGACCGTCATCAAGTCCGGTCCGAACGCCGGCGACGTGAACGTCACGAAACGTACTATTCAGAAAAACGACCCCGACGGACGATGGGAAACGGACCGAGCGGTTTGGCGCACCCGATGAGTTCACTTCCGCATCGATCCGTCAGGGCACCCACTCCAAAGGAGATCGATCAGCCGCCGATGCCGGGGAACATGCCAAGCAGCGCCTGGATCTGATCGCTGATGTTGCATCCGGCCATCTGGAATGCGAACATGCCGGTGCCGGCAAGCAACAACTTCTTGATGCGGTTTGACTTCATTGGGGTTCTCCAATTCAAAGGCAGTCCTACTCGCCCGCACGCCGGAGAACGTCTCCGACGCAGGCCTGCCGCGCAGTGCCCTGTCGAGCGACCTCTCGCTGCCCCGTGGAAAGACGCGACGAACCGGCCGTTACTCCGCAACGGGCCGGCCAGAATTGGCGATCAACGAAGGACCCGGGGCGGCGCACGCACACCGAAAACAACGTAATCCTAGTTTCTATAAGGGGTTACAGTGCGCATCAGCGCAGAAATCGCGATGAGCGATCCGGCTGTCAAGTCGCATAAAACCAGCGACCCAATCAGGCGGCGGTCCGAAATCCAGAGTGTTCGGGCTTTTCACCGCGCGCCTGTAAATAGACGTATACCGCGAATAGCGTCGTGGTCGAGAGGGCGAAGAGCGACAGTCCGGCGTACCAGGCGTCCATGTCCATCGTGAGCGGCAGCGCGGTCAGCAGTTTTCCCACCACGGCTGCCACCACCACGCCGATCAGACCCACGTGCACAATCAAATAGACGGCCAAGGCAATTCCGCAGACGCCAATGAGAAGCCAGGACGAAACCGGGTGGCGTCCCATCGGGACGAACATGAGCGACGTGACGAGCCACGCCAAGATCGCGGCCGGGGCCGGGCGTCGAACCAGAATGCGCGTCACGACAAGCAGGAGCAGCAACAGCATGCCCTGATACATGCCGTTGCGCAGCCAGTCGAGCAGGCTGGCAAGCATGAACCGGCCCCCGCGCAGTTGATGCGAGTCGTTCGACAGCCAAAGCGATTCCCGCGCGTTCCAGCCGAGCCATTGCGGCGTCAGATTCTCAATGTAGACCAGCACGGCCCAGACGGCCCCGAGCGCGCAACCGATCAAAGCTTCGCGTGCAAGCGTCGCGTCGCGAAGGCGACCCAGAACGACCTTGCTCCAGCCGACGAGCGAATGCGGCCAGTAGGTTCGCGCATGGCGCTCAAGTGCGATGTAGAACAATGCCACGATCAGACCTTCCGACGCGGCGCGTGTGAGCGCGCCCACCACGGCATCAATGGCTTCCGCGGCCCCGCCAATCCGCCGCATCGCGACCAAGTCTGCAATCAAACGCAGCGTCAGCATGGCCACGCCCAGTCGCTGCGCGCCGCGGGTATCGATCTCGCTGCGTCGTAGATTTCGCCAGGCTACGGGCAACGCGGCGATCAGCACGATCAGGAAGATCCCCTGTCGAATCGCACGGTTGATCAACCGTTGCGTCGAACCATCGGGGAAGAAAAAGGAAGTCGGTGCGGGCCGTTCGTCGAGCACGGCAAAGAATGTGGGCCGACCGTTTGATTCAGCCGCTTCAATTCGCGGCGACGCCGGCTCAGCGGCGCCAGGCGAATGCACGAATGCCCTGCGTTGATCGCTGCAGGCATTGACTTCGATGAGCGGCGGCGTCGCGCGATAGGTCGAAGGCTCCAAGCCTGCCATGCCGATCATCCCGGCCCAATCGAACGGCGGCCGCTCCACGCCGTCGCCAGCGCCGGCGACACCCGCATCGAACCACACCAGTTCGCCGTTGGGGCGCAGTACGACGCCGATCGAATCGAGATGAAGCGCGAATGTATCGGTGTGGCGGCCCGTCCAGCGGCGGTCGAGGACAAAATTTTGTTCGCCCCGCGGGTGCTTCGCCAGAGGCGCACGAAACCCGAAGAGCGGACCGTTCATGCCCGCAACTTCGAACTCTGGATGACGTCCGCCGGAGTGAAGTTGAAAATCAAACACGGATGCGTCGTCGTAGCCAAACGTGTGATTGGCCGGCAGGTCGGGATAGCCGGCCCGACGCGCGATGTCACGCGCGCGCTCATTCAGCACCTCCGGCGCGAATGAGCCCTTCAAGCCGATTAGAAATTCCGACCGAGCAGCAAGCACAACCACGAGAACCTCGAGCAACAGGATCGAGACCAATACGGCCGTCAGAGCGGGCTTGCGATTGACCCTGCCGGCATCGGCCATCGCGATCATCGTCGGCGACGGCACCTGGCCCGCGGACAGCGCGGCCGTCAGCAGGTCTCCGCCGGGCAAGGCCGCGGCAACCGCCAATGCGGACGTCGGGCGATCCGTCGGCGATTTCTCCAGACAGGCGAGAATCACCGCCTCCACCGCAGGATCGATGTCCGGCACGATCTGCGCCGGTGGACGGACAACGGAGTTGAGGTGCTTCTCGCGATAATCGCGCGGCGAGACCGCGGTGAATGCAGGCTGCCCGCAGAACAGTTCGTACAGAATGAGCCCGAGCGAGTAAATGTCGCTATGCTCGTTTACTCCCTTTCCAGCAATTTGCTCGGGGGCCATGTAGCGCGGCGTGCCGAAGACGATCTCCGTTGGGGCGACGGCGCCTACGAATGCGGCCAATCCGAAATCGGTGATGCGAACATTCCCGCGGCCATCGATCATGACGTTTGTCGGTTTCAAGTCGCGGTGCAGTACGCCTCGGGCATGCGCGGCGGCCAGGCCGATGCAGAGCTGGCGTGCGATTTCAATTGCCCGATCGCCGGTCAGCCGCCCCACGCGTTTCACGAGCGATGAAAGCGTTTCGCCGTCGACGTACTCCATCGAAAGGATCGGTACGCCGTCATACTCGCCGATGTCGTGAACACGGCACAGAAACGGATTCGACAACTCGCGGGCAAGGCGCACTTCCGATTCAAACCGCCGCCGCCACACCGGGTCCGCGGCAAACTGGCGGGAGAGGAATTTCAGTGCGACGGTATCGTTCAGGACCAAATCGTCGGCGCGGTACACGCACCCCATGCCGCCTTCGCCCAGAAGCGAAACGATGCGATATCGATCGGAAATGATCTGGCCCGCCGGGAATCGGCTGAATTCCGAGACATTTGAAGACTCAAGCAATGCATCGGAAAGTGGCACGCCGTTCGCAGCCGCTGCCTCGCCGTCCTTCCGCGTCGGATCGGGCGGGAGCGGCCGGTGCTGGGCCAGCAATCGTCTTACTTCAACTTCGATTGCTGAATCGCCGTCGCATGCGCCGCGTACAAATTCGCCACGGCTCTCCGGCGGCAGTTCACAGGCCTCCAGAAAGATCGACTTGACGCGTGCGTGCCGTTCGGGTGTCACGATCCGTTATCCGCTTGCTAGCTCGGCGCGCAACCACGCCCGGGCATGCGTCCAATCGCCTTCCACGGTTCGCTTGGAGACGCCGAGCACGGTGGCGATTTCATTCATGTCCAGACCGGCAAACAGACGCAGTTCGACGACGCGGGCCTGACGCGGATCGAGTTCGGCGAGTCTTCGAAGCGAGTCCCTGAAATCCACCAGGTCGGTGTCGAGCAGCGCCAATTCTGAAACGACCACGTCGAACGCGACTTTGCGCCAGTCGCGCCCGCGCTTGTCTCGCTGTCGGGCCCTTGCATGGTCGATCAGGATTCGCCGCATGGCCTCGGCGCCGACAGCATAGAAGTGTGTCTTGCCCTGCCAGCTCACGCGCGATTGATCGACGAGCCGCAGAAACGCCTCGTGAACGAGCGCCGTAGGACTCAGGGTGTGGCCATGACGCTCACGGCGCAAGTATCGGGCGGCCAGGTCGCGCAGTTCCTGATAGACGAGCGGCAACAGGCTTGCGGCGATCTCCGAATCGCCGGTCTTCTCGATCGCGGCGAGCGTCTCTGTCACATCGATCTTGTTGGCTGGCTTCACGCGTTCCACCTGCCCTCCGCGAGGAGATTGGGGAATATCGAATCAGAGTCCAGGAAGTGGCCCAAACGGCCACGCAGGCCCCCGCAGGGCCTATTTTGCGAGTTTTTCGCAGGCGCATTTGCGGTCGAGGCGATGTCGCGTCGCGTTGGTTTGTGAGGCCGTACTTGTGTGAACGGCGTGGCTACAAACGGTCGCGCCGGGATGAGTTCAGCGCAATTGTGCGCGATGGAAGGAGAAGTCATGAGAACCGATGTCAATGCCATTCGCCCGGGCCCGCTGCAACAAGCCCAGTTGTTTCTGGATCGCTGGTACATCGTGGCCCATGCAAGAGGTCTTTGGATCGAGCCTCGTCAGAGTCGCGTCAGTCTCGACGATGCCTGCGCGTTGATGAGCCGCCTCTCACGCGTGATGCAGGACGGAATGATACGGCGCGTCATACTCCGCATCAATGGCGATTCCGTCGCCAAGCACCACTGGCCTGTCTTGATCCGGCTGTCCGCGGAGCTTGCGAATCGGTCGAGTTCAAACTTCCGCGTTGTTTATACGTCGCTTATGCCGCCGCCCGGCGTGATCGAGCCGGATCTCGGCCTGACCCGGCCGAATACGCGACCCAATTCGATCATTCTGTTCATCCGCGGCGAGAACAACAATTGAGCCGCTAACGACCACCCCCGCGACCCGCGGGGACTGCGCGGTACTCGGGACGGGGACCGGGACCGCGCGGTCGTTCGGTCCGGCGGTTCTCGGCCTGCTGGCTTTCTGGAACAGTCGTCTCAGTTTGCACCGAGTCGGTGCGATCCGTTGACTCACATCCGGTCAGGCTGATTGACAACACCGAGGCGAGCGCCACCAAGGTCGCAAGCCCTCCGGCGCCTCGACAAATGGCATTTTTCCAGCGCATTTGATTCTCCTTCATTTAACTGCTGAGACGTCAATCTACGCCGCGCGCCGGTGACCGTCAATCGCGATCGGGGCAGACAGATCGGAGTCGTCGGACGCCGGTTGACGGTCGGCGATTTACGCGCCCGCCTGCGCGCGAACTTGGGTCGCGCAGCAGGGGATTACCTTCCTATTTCGGGATCCGCAGAAAAGCCGCCGCCGACATGCGCCGATAACCATTTCTTATCCAACGAAGATCCGTCTGTCATTTCTCGAAACGGGACAGGATTTGCCCGATAAACCCCTACGGATTACGCTGCCGACCCAAGACGCCGGCATGCGTATCTCTAGCCTCGGGAGATGCATTCATGAAGACGGTTTGCTATTTCGCTGGCGTGCTCATTCTCGCGCCACTCGCGGTAGCCCGGGCACAGGAACCCCAGAGCAAGCCGGCCGAAACCCTCGCGCCACTTGAGAACGAGCCCCCCGCGGCGTCGCAGCCTGAAGCAGCGGCCAAACCGGAGCCGCCGCCGTTCTTTCGACTCGACTACAGCGGCGATTTCCTCACCGCCCCCGCCATGACCGGCGACTGGGGCGGCACGCGAAGCGAACTCGCCAAGAAGGGCATTTCATTCAACTTAGAGATCGCGAGCTACGGCATGGGCAACGCCTATGGCGGCGCCAACACCAGCCACGCCTTTCAGCACTCGGGCACCGCCGACTACAGCCTTGAATTTGACACAGGCCGAATGGGCCTGTGGCCGGGCGCGTTGATCAAGGTTCGCGGCGAGACGCAGTACGGACGCAGCATCAATCACGACGCCGGCGCGATTTCGGGCCCCAACTTTGATGCATTGCTTCCTGCGCCCAACGATCCCGGCATCACAACACTGACCGAATACTGGATCATGCAGTTCGTCAGCGAGAAGTTGGGCTTCATCGCGGGACAAGTCGATCTCACCGGCCTGCCCGGACAAAATGAATTCACGAGCGGTCGCTACGACGGCTTTATGAATACCTCGTTCTGGCAACCGCCGGTGGTATTCACATCGGTGCCCTATTCGGCGATGACATTCGGCGCGGTGTATTTTCCGACCAAGTGGTTCGACGGGGCCACCCTCATCGTCGACTCCTATGGCACGCCGTCCTTCAGTGGCTTCGATTCCGCCTTTCACTCGCCCCAAGCCGTGTCGCTGGTCCAGGCGTTGAATTTCCACATCAAGCCCTTCGGTCAGCCGGGTACGCAGCGATTCACCTTTTCCTATTCCAACCGCGAGCGATATGCGATCGGCGATCTGGACCGGCTGCTGCTCGCGGATCTTGTCTCGCCGAGTTTCGATCGACTCGGGCTAGTGCGCTCTATTCGCAAGGGACGTTTGTTGAATTTGCGAAACCTTGTGCTGAGGCAGGTTGGCGGGAAGTACCTGGAGCCCTCGCGCCAGTCGGACAATGGCGCGTTCTGGTACGATTTTGACCAGTATCTCTATACGGATCCTCAGGATCCGAAGCAGGGATTCGGCATCTTCGGCAAGTTTGGATGGGCCCCGGGCGAACGGAGCCCGGTCGAGGAATTCTACTCCTTTGGTGTCGGCGGCAAGGGACTTATTCCCAAGCGCCCCCGCGACCGCTACGGCATCGGCTACTACATGCTCAATATGTCCGACGATCTGCCGGGCGTGCTCAATGCCAACACCGAGCAAGGCGTGGAACTCTTCTACAACATTGAAGTGACGCCGTGGCTGCACATCACGCCCGACGTGCAGTGCATCATCAACCCCGGCGGAAACACCGGCCCCGATGGCAATGACCCGGCGATCGTGTATGGTGTACGCGCGCACATCAAGTTCTAGTGTGCACGGCGTCGCGCGGCGTGCAATCGTGGCCGACACCGCAATCAGGAAAACGACGTTCGCCGATGCGAACGCGATCATTATTCCTCATTCTGGAAGGGCCTCGACCATGCAACAATCAAGACGAATGACGCAGATTGTAGGACTTGTACTGTGTGCAATTCTGGTTGGATCCGCGGTGGGGTGCAATTCGCCGGCAGGTATCGCCATGCAGGTCGTCGGCAAGGCCGTCGATGATGTTGAAACGACCGAACTGGGCGAACAGTTGCGGGGCCAATCGGCGGCAGCGGCCGACAAGCAGTTTGGCACGCTCATCGATTCCTGGTCCGAGGTCAACGGTCCGCGGCAGTGGCGCGTTTATCCCGTTGAGATGGATGTCATGGGCAATCAGCGCAACGTGGTCCAGTTGTCAGACGGAGAAATCGTGGCCGTGACAAAGGTCAAGATTGACGCGACCGGCGTGGATCTGGCCCGTAAACTCATGCTCGACGAGAAGGTGAAGGGCAAGTCACCGCAGGGTTGCGAAGCGGCCCTGGGCATGGGCCCCCCGCTGGTCACGGCGCGAAGCAACATGTCCAAACTCCTCGCCCAGCTCTATGACGCCAAGACGCTACCGGGGATTGGCAGCCCGCAATACTGCCGGCTGAAATTCAATTCCTCCGACTTGTGCACGGAGGCCGCACTGGTCGACGTGAGCGCGTCGACCGTGGACAACCCGGCCGGCAATTAGTACTACAGTTGCGCATCGTTAGATTTAGCCGATAAAGGAGGAGTCAGGCCATGGATGGCTTGCAGGGAGTGGTATCGGCATGGATGCTGGAACGGTGCGAGGCTGGTCGAAGCAATTTGATGA